>Ga0308164_10003387_pt1 | contig 14456 bp, 13 predicted proteins | sample PhyTR2_FD_201031 | JGI IMG/M metagenome (GOLD analysis project Ga0308164, IMG submission 201031) | Phyllosphere microbial communities from UC Gill Tract Community Farm, Albany, California, United States - DLSLT.R2 | ecosystem: Host-associated > Plants > Phyllosphere > Unclassified | place: USA... | reverse complement strand
GTTGGAGGATATAGGCGTGATCGCCTTCGTACAGCTTGGGCACGACGATGTGGCTGCCCTTGACCAGCCGGACCCCGGCGCTGGCGTTGATCCCGAGGCGGCCGAGCAGTTCCGCGACCCAGGGGCCGGCGGCGTTGACCAGCGCACGCGCGGTGATGTCGCGTCCGTCGGACAGAGTCGCGCGCCACACGGCGCCATCGCGGCGTGCGGTGACGAGTTCGGTGCGGACGGCAATCTCCGCGCCTGCGTTATGCGCGTCCATGGCGTTGAGAACGGTGAGCCGGGAATCGTCGACGAACGCGTCGGAATAGACGAAGCCGCGCGCACCGTTCTTGAGCGGCGCGGTGTAGGCGGTGTCGGCCTTGCGGAGGCCGCGCGAGCGCTTGAGCGTCATGCGACCGCCCAGAAAATCGTAGAGGTACAGGCCGAGCCGGACCATCCACCAGGGGCGCACTGCATTTTCCTGTGGCAGCACGAAGCGCATCGGCCGGATGATGTGCGGCGCGGCCTTTACGAGCCGTTCGCGTTCGCGCAGTGCCTCGGCGACCAGCTTGAAGTCGTAATATTCGAGGTAGCGCAGGCCCCCGTGGATCAGCTTGGTCGAGGCCGACGAGGTCGCGCCGGCAAGGTCGCCCTTTTCGACGAGCAGGACGGAGAGGCCATTCAGCGTGGCTTCGCGGGCGATCGCTGCGCCGTTGATACCGCCGCCGACGATGAGAATGTCATAACTTTGCGTCATGTCCGGCTACTTAGCCGTTTGGTAAAGCCGAGCCTACCGACTATCTCTTGGACATGTACAAACCAAAAGCCGGTCTTCCGACGCGCGAGCAGATCCTCGACTTCATCGCCACCTCCGACGTGCCCGCGGGCAAACGCGAGATCGCCAAGGGCTTCGGGCTCAGCGCGCAGGACAAGATCGGGCTCAAGGCCTTGCTCAAGGACATGGCCGACGAGGGGCTGATCGACAGTGCCCCCGGTCGCGCATTCCACAAGATGGGCGGCGTGCCCAAGGTCACGGTGCTGCGGATCGCCGATGTCGACGATGGCGGCAATGTGTGGGCGGTGCCCGAGCGCTGGGAGGCGGAAGGCGTGCCGCCGCCGCGGCTGCGCGTGCGCGAACGCAAGCGCGGCGCGCTGGGCGTCGGCGAGCGGATCCTGGCGCGGACCGAGGAGGCCGGGAACGGCTGGATCGCGCATCCGATGAAGGTGCTCGCGCCGGCCTCCGAACAGGTGCTGGGCGTGCTGCGCGAGGAAGCGGGGCGGCTGTGGCTGACCGGCGTCGACAAGCGCGAGCGGCGCGAGTTTGCGGTGGCCGATGCGGGCGGTGCGGCGCCGGGCGACCTAGTGCTGGCGGAACTCGCGGGCAAGCCGCCCAAGATCGCCGCCCGCGTCGTCTCGAAACTGGGAGATCCGTTTGCGGCACGCAGCTTCTCGCTGATCGCGATCCACAAGCTGGGTATTCCCGACGTGTTCTCGCAGGAGGCGCTCGACGAGGCCGAGCGTGTGTCGAAGCTGCCGCTGGGAGAGGGGCGCGAGGACTTACGGGACGTACCGATCGTCGCGATCGATCCCGAGGATGCACGCGATCACGACGATGCGGTGTGGGCGGAGGCGGATGACGATCCCGCCAATGCGGGCGGCTGGAAGGCGATCGTCGCGATCGCCGATGTCAGCTTCTACGTGCGGCCGAAATCGGAGGTCGATCGCGAGGCGCGGCGTCGCGGGAACTCGGTGTATTTCCCCGACCGGGTCGTGCCGATGCTGCCCGAGATCCTGTCGGCGGAGGTGTGCTCGCTGAAGGAGGGCGCGGATCGCGCGGCGCTGGCCTGCCATTTGCGGATCGGCAAGGACGGCGCGCTCCTGTCGTGGCGCTTTACGCGCGCGGTGGTGCGGATCGCGGCGAACCTTGCCTACGAAGAGGCGCAGGCGATCATCGACTCTTCCTCCCCTTCCGCTTTGCGGGAGGGGGCGGGGGAGGGCGGTGCGTCCAGCGATCCGATCGTGAGTCAGGAAGCCCCTCCCCCGACCCCTCCCGTAGACGGGAGGGGAGATATGCTGGCGGTGCTGCGTCCGCTCTGGGCGTGCTGGCAGTCGCTGGCGAAAGCGCGCGATGCGCGGGCGCCGCTCGATCTCGATCTGCCCGAACGCCGCGTGGTGCTCGACGAGCAGGGGCGGATCATGTCGGTGTCGCCGCGCGAACGGCTCGATGCCCACCGGCTGATCGAGGATTACATGATCGCCGCCAACGTCGCTGCCGCCAAGGCGCTCGAAGCGAAGAAGGCGCCGGTGATGTACCGCATCCACGAGCCGCCGAGCCGCGAGAAGATGATGGCGCTGAAGGAGTATCTCGAGACGTTCGACGTGCCGTTCGCGCTGGGGCAGGTCGTTCGCCCGGCGACCTTCAACCACATCATCGAGCGGATCGGCGATGCCGATTTCCGTCCGCAGGTGATGGAGCAGATTCTCCGCACGCAGACCCAGGCCTATTATGCGCCGGGCAATCATGGCCATTTCGGGCTCAGCCTGGGCAGCTACGCGCATTTCACCTCGCCGATCCGGCGCTATGCGGATCTGCTCGTGCATCGTTCGCTGGTGTCCGCCTACGGGCTGGGCGAGGGCGGGTTGCCGGCGGACGATGCGGCCAACATGGAGTCTGTCGGCGAGATCATCAGCCGGCTCGAGCGCCGCGCGATGGAGGCCGAGCGCGACACCACCGATCGCTATGTCGCAGCGTTCCTGTCGGAGCGAGTCGGGCAGGTGATGGACGTCAGGATCACCGGCGTCACCAATTTCGGCTTCTTCGCGACGGTCGAGGGGATTGGCGGCGACGGGCTGATGCCGGTGCGCGATCTGGGCGGCGAGTATTTCCGCTTCGACGAGGGTGCACGCACGCTGACCGGTGAGCATAGCGGCGATGTCTTCGCGCAGGGCCAGACGCTGGAGCTGCGGCTGGCGGAGGCGAACCCGGTATCGGGGGCGCTGCGCTTTGAGATGCCCGAGGGGAAGGGGGCCGCGCCTCCGATGCGCGGCGGGCGCAAGCCGGTGCGCGAGATCAAGCATCGCGGGCGACCGATGAACATCCGTCACAAGGGCAAGCGCCGTTAGGATTTGGACAAGCCCCCCGCGCTATGCGACCGTGGCGCAGGGGAGACTGGCATGCGGGGTTTCATTCTAGGCCGGTCGCGGCGGCAGATCGTCAGCGATTTCGTGGCGGCGAAGGCGACGGCGGCGGATCGTGCGATCGCCTATGACGCGCAGGATCTGCGGACGTTCCGGCGGCTGTGCGCGTTCGGTGCGATCGTCGACGACGGGGCAGGGCGCTATCACCTCGACGCGCGCAAGCTCGGGGCGTTTCGCGGGGCGGTGCGCCGGCGGGCGGCGGCGATCGCGGCGGCATCGGGCGTGGTGGCGAGTGCTGCGGCGGCCGCAACGGTGTTCGCGCTGGCGGAGTGACCGGGGACGCCGCCGACATCGCATCGTGTTTCCCCGAAGGCGGGGAAACAGGCTGGGATCCCGCCTTCGCGGGAGAACAGGAGGGTGCGGGGTTGAGGTCCTGACGCGGATCAGCCGACCGTGAAGGTGAGCCCTGCCTTCGCCACGAGACGATCGCGCAGCTTCGTGCCCATCAGCGCACCCGGCGTCCAGATGCCGCCATCGCCCTGCACATCCTGGACGAGGCACAAGGCCGCCTCCGCGATCATCTTGCTGGTCGAGCCATAGCCCGGATCGCGGTCGCCGGTGACGACCGAGTCGATCCGCGCGCCATCGGGCATGATGCCGACGAACAACAGGTCGTAATGGCCGGCGTCGCGCTCCTCTTTCGACGGGCCTTCGCCGGGCTTGGGACCCTTGTCGCTGGAAAAGGGATTGAACTTGGCGATCGCTTCGGCGGCCACCTTGCCGAGATCGCCGAGCCCGGCGACCATCATCTCGTCATAGACGAAGTCCGCGCCATAGGCCTCGCCGAGCAGGAAGTTGGTGCGGTGGACGTTCTTGGTGTTGATCGGTGCCATCACGAACGGCGCGACCCAGGCCGAGAGCGTCGTGTCATATTCGGGGAGCAGCCCGGTCGGCTGGTGCGGCCCCTGAAAGCCTGGGGTGAGCGCGAACGGGCTGGTCAGCAGCTTGACGATGCCGGGATCGCGCGCGGCGGCGGCGAGCGTCGCCTTGAGGCTGGCCGCGGTGCCGCCCGAGAACGTGCCCTGCATTTTTCGCACGCGACCTTTTACGCGGGGCGCGGGGATGCCGTATTTGGCCTTTGCCGCATCCTGCAGCGTCAGCACGCCCAGATCGAAGGGGATGCTGTCGAAGCCGCAGGAGAAGACGATGCGCGCACCGGTGCGCGTCGCCTCGCCCTCATGCGCGTCGATCATGTGGCGCATCCAAGCGGGCTCGCCGCACAGGTCGACATAGGCGGTGCCGGTTGCGGCGCAGGCGGCGACGAGATCGGAGCCGTAAAGCTGATACGGCCCGACGGTGGAGATGACGGCGGTGGCGCACTCGGCCATCGCGCGCAGGCTGGCGGGATCGTCCGAGTCGGCGGTGACGAGCGGCGTGTTGGCAGGCGCGCCGATCAGGTCGCGCACCTCCTGCAGCTTCGCCAGCGACCGGCCCGCCATCGCCCAGCGGACGCCGCTGGGGTAGGTCTGTGTCAGATATTCGGCGACCAGCCGACCGGTAAAGCCCGTCGCGCCATAGATGACGATGTCGAAGTCGCGCATATCCGCCTCCTGTTGCGCCCGTTTTGCGCTCACGTTCGGGGCATCGCAAGCGAAACGCGGTGACTCGCCAAGCCTGCTTCGATCTGCGAGCATCGCCAAATGGCCTCCGATCGCAAAACCGTCGCGTTCATCGTCGAGCAGCTCGCGGCGGCGGGCGACGTCTCCGCAAAGCCGATGTTCGGCGAATATGGCGTCTATTGCGACGGCAGGATGGTGGCGATGGTCTGCGACGACCAGCTGTTCGTGAAGCCGACCCCCGGCGGCCGCGCGTTCGCAGGCGCGATCGACGAGGCGCCACCCTATCCGGGCGCGAAACCCTGCCTGCTGGTCGACGCCGACCGCTGGGACGATGCGGACTGGCTTGCCGAACTCGTCCAGATCTCGACCGCGGAACTGCCGCTGCCGAAACCCAAAAAGGCTAAGCCGCCTCGTTGAACTGGAGGCTGGCGAGCCGTGCGTAGAGCCCGCTGTTGGTCATCAGCGAGCCGTGCGAGCCCTCCTCCACGATCTGCCCGTCGCTCATCACGATGATCCGCTCGGCGGCGCGCACCGTCGCGAGGCGGTGCGCGATGACGAGCGTGGTGCGGTTCGCCATCAGCCGCTCGAGCGCCTCCTGCACCAGCCGTTCGCTTTCGGCGTCGAGCGCGCTGGTCGCCTCGTCGAGCAGCAGGATCGGTGCATCGCGGAGCAGCGCGCGTGCGATCGTCACGCGCTGGCGCTGGCCGCCCGACAGCCGCGCGCCGCCCTCGCCGAGGAACGTGTCGAGGCCCTCGGGCAGCTTGCGCAGGAATTCGGCCGCGTTGGCGGCCTCGGCGGCGGCCCAGAGCTGGTCGTCGGTCGCGGTCCAGTCGCCGTAGCGCAGATTGTCGCGCGCGGAGGCGCCGAAGATGATCGTTTCCTGCGGGACCATCGCGATCCGCGCGCGCACCGCGGCGGGATCGGCGTCGCGCAGGTCGACGCCGTCGAGCGTGACGCGGCCCGCATCGGGATCGTAGAAGCGCTGGACGAGCTGGAACAACGTCGTCTTGCCCGCGCCCGAGGGACCGACGACCGCGACCGTTTCGCCCGGCTTGATGTCGAGCGAGAAGCCGTTGAGCGCGGCGACGTCGCGGCGGGTCGGGTAATGGAACTGGACGTTCTCGAACGCGAGCGCGCCGCGCGGCGGCAGCGGGAGCGCGATCGGGGTGGCGGGGGCAGCGATCTCGGGCGTCTCGCGCAGCAGTTCGGACAGTCGCCCGGCGGCACCGGCGCCGCGCAACAGGTCGCCATACACTTCGGTGAGCGCGCCGAACGCGCCTGCGACGATCCCGCCGGTGAGAACGAACGCGGCGATCGCGCCGCCGCTGATCCGCCCGGCGGCGACGTCGATCGCGCCCTCCCACAGGACCAGCGTGATCGACCCGAACACCAGCCCGATGACGATCGCGGTCATCACCGCGCGCAGCAGGATGCGCGCGCGCGCCGCGGCGAAGGTTGCGCCGACCGCATCGGCGAAGCGGATCGCCTCGCGGTCCTCCTGGCCGAACGCCTGCACGACCTTCATCGCGCCGAGCGTTTCGGTCGCGATCGAGCCGACATCGGCGACCCGGTCCTGCGAGGTGCGCGAATAGTTGCGGACGCGTTTGCCGAGCAACGCGATCGGGAGGATGATCAGCGGGATGCCGATCATCAGCATGCCGGCGAGCTTCGGCGAGATCGCGAACAGGTAGATCAGCCCGCCGATCCCGGTGAAGGTGTTGCGCAGCGCGATCGACACGGTGCTGCCGACGACCTGTTCGATCAGCGCGGTATCCGAGGTGAGCCGCGACGCGATTTCGGACGGGCGATTCTCCTCGAAGAAGCGCGGCGTCAGGCGGAGCAGGTGGCGCTGCACATTGGTGCGGATGTCCGCGACGACGCGTTCGCCGAGCCACGAGACGTAATAGAAGCGCACCGCGGTCGCCAGCGCGAGCACGACGACGATCATCAGCAGATAGTGGAACGAGGTACCGACCGACCCGCTGGCGCCGGGGCCGAAGCCGCGATCGATCACGCGCTTGAAGCCGTAGGGGATGCCGATCGTCGCCGCCGACGTCGTCATCAGCGCGAGGCCGGCAAACGCGATCTGGCGCGGATAGTTGGCGGCGTGACGCCACACCATCGCGAGATCGCCGATCCGGCGGGACGTCTTCTCTTCGGGGTTCGGCTTGGCCATGCGGCACCGCGTAGCAGCCGTGGGGGTGTCGCTCAACGACAACCGCCATGCCCGGCCTCTGTGGAGAAGTGCGGGCGTGACGCGATAGGTAGAGTCACGCGTTGCGCTGCGGCGCTTTTGCGTTACGACCGTTATAGCCTATATAAAGGCGAAGGATACCGCATGCTCTACGATGCTTACGAATTCCAACGGTCGATGATGTCAGGTGCCAGCAAACTGGCGAGTTTCGGCGCGGAAATGCTCAACAATCCGGCAAACCCATTCTCCTATTTAGGGGGCGGGGCGGTGATCGGATCGGCGCTGGAGGTGTTCGCACACGCGAATGCGACTCGCGGAAAGCCCGCATTCGGGCTCGACCGGACGGTCATCGACGGGCGTGAGATCGCGGTGCGCGAGGAGATCGTGCTGCGGAAGGATTTCGGTCAGCTGAAGCGGTTCGTGCGTGAGGGCGTCGAGGGCGGCCCCAGGCTGCTGATCGTCGCGCCGATGTCGGGCCATTATGCGACGCTGCTGCGCGGGACGGTCGAGCGGATGCTCCCGTTCGCGGACGTCTACATCACCGACTGGCGCGATGCGCGCAGCGTGCCGCTGTCGGCGGGCCGCTTCGATCTCGACGATTATGTCGATTATCTGATCGCGTTCCTCGAGCAGATCGGCGCGAACGAGGGGCAGGGCGGCACGCACATGCTCGCGGTCTGTCAGCCGTCGGTGCCTTGTTACGCCGCGGCGGCGCTGATGAGCGCGGACAAGAATCCGTGCCGGCCCAAGACGTTGACGATGATGGGTGGTCCCGTCGACACGCGCGAGGCGCCGACCGCGGTCAATACGCTGGCGACCGAGCGCCCGCACGCCTGGTTCGAGCAGAACGTGATCGCGACGGTACCGGGCAATTATCCGGGTGCCGGGCGCAAGGTATATCCCGGGTTCCTGCAGCTTGCTGGGTTCATGTCGATGAATCTGGGCAACCACATGGTCTCGCATTGGGAGATGTATAAGCATCTCGTCCAGGGCGACGATGCGAGCGCGTCGCAGAGCCAGGATTTCTACGAGGAATATCGCTCGGTCTGCGACATGACCGCGGAATTCTATCTCCAGACGATCGATGTGGTGTTCCAGACCCACGCACTGCCGCGCGGAATCCTGACGCATCGGGGTCGGCTGGTGGATCCGGCGGCGATCACCGATATCGGGCTGCTGGCGATTGAGGGCGAGCGCGACGATATCTCAGGCTTGGGCCAGACCAAGGCTGCGCTGACGCTGGCGACGGCGTTGCCGGATGCGAAGAAGCGGTATCTGATCGCGGAAGGCGCGGGGCATTACGGCATCTTCAACGGATCGCGCTGGCGCGACAAGATCGCGCCGGTCGTCGAGGCGTTCATCACCGCGAACGGGTGACGATGATGGGCAGCTCCGATCGCGGGGCTGCCCATGGGGAGTTTATGCGACCGAGTCGACGACCGCGTGGCTGCTCGACTCGTCCGGACGGATCGTGCCGCCGAACAGCATCTTCAGGCGACCACCGATCGAGATGTCCGTCTCCCACAGCTCGGCGCTGTCGATGTCGAAGCGGAGCAGCGTGAGGTTGGGGTCTTCCTTGCCGCCCGGAAACCATGCCTCGACCTGGTTGTTCCAGAGCTTGTCGATCTGCGCGCGGTCGTTCGACGTCGAAACGTCGCCCGCCATGCAGGCGAAGAAATCATGCCCCTTGCCGACGAACTGCGCCATCGCCGCGCCGCCCTTGGCGATGCGGTTGTCGCGACCGGCGAAGAAGAACAGCGTGTTGGGCTGATCGTCGTCGATCTGCGCGGTCATCGGCTCGGAATGCTGGCCATCCTCGAGGCCGATCATCACGAACGGGCTCGACTTCAGCTTGTCGATGAACTTGGCGGCGATTTCCTGCGGGGTATCCTTGTCGGCCATCGTCATTCTCCTATGGGCTTGGATTGCCTGTGAGAACGGGCGGGGCGGGCGTTGGTTGCGCTGCGCGGCCCGATGCGATGCGGCTTGGTGAAAGCGGAGACGGCGCGCCATGATGGCGGCGGCAGCAGTCCTGCTGCCGAACAAGAAAGGTAAGGTGTATGCAACTTGCCGATCTGTGCCTGATCCTCGGCATGCTCTTCGCCTTCGCGACCCTGGTCGTGAAGATCATCGAAGTGTCGCGCAAAGGCTAGGTGCACGGGAGGGGCTTGGGCTGACACCCAAGTCCCAAACGTATTGGGCCCCAGCCGCTGACACGACCGGGGCCCAGACAAGAAAGGCGGTGTATGCAACGCCGCTTTGCTACATGCGCGAATACGGCATGTTTTTCAAGTTCACAGCACCTCGAACAACCCGGCGGCGCCCATGCCGCCGCCGACGCACATCGTGACGACGACATACTTCGCACCGCGGCGCTTGCCTTCGATCAGCGCGTGGCCGGTCGCGCGGGCGCCGGTCATGCCGTAGGGGTGGCCGATCGAGATCGCGCCACCGCTGACGTTGAGCCGCTCGTCGGGGATGCCGAGCTTGTCGCGGCAGTAGAGCACCTGCACCGCGAACGCCTCGTTCAGCTCCCACAGGCCGATATCGTCCATCTTGAGGCCGAAGCGCTTGAGCAGCTTCGGGATCGCGACGACCGGGCCGATCCCCATCTCGTCGGGCTCGGTGCCGCCGACCGCGATGCCGACATAGCGACCGAGCGGCTGGAGACCGCGCTGCGAGGCGATCTTCTCCTCCATCAGCACCGACGACGAGGATCCGTCCGACAGCTGCGACGCGTTGCCCGCGGTGATCGTGAAATCGGGGCCCATCACGGGTTTCAGCGACTGAAGCCCCTCAAGCGTGGTGTCGGCGCGATTGCCCTCGTCCTTGGCGATCGTCACGTCCTTGTAGGTGACCTCCTTGGTCTCCTTGTTGACGATCGCCATGTTGGCCTCGACCGCGACGATCTCCGCGTCGAAATAGCCTGCGGCCTGCGCGGCGGCGGTGCGCTGCTGCGACTGGAGCGCATAGGCGTCCATTGCGTCGCGGCTGATGCCATAGCGCTTGGCGACCACCTCGGCGGTCTGCAGCATCGGCATGTAGACGTCCTTGTGCATCGCGACCAGTTGCGGATCGGGGGCGACGCGCATCTGCGGGGTCTGGACGAGGCTGATGCTCTCGACGCCGCCGCCGATCGTGATGTCCATATTGTCGGTGATGATCTGCTTGGCGGCGGTGGCGATCGCCATCAGGCCCGACGCGCACTGGCGGTCGACCGACATGCCCGACACGGTGACGGGCAGCCCAGCGCGGAGCAGTGAGGTGCGCGCGATGTTGCCCGCCTGGTGACCCTGCTGGAGCGCGCAGCCGAAGACGACGTCGTCGATCTCCGCGCCATCGACGCCGGCGCGTTCGACCGCGGCGCGGATCGAGTGCGCGGCGAGCGTGGGGGCAGGCGTGTTGTTGAAGCCGCCGCGATAGGCGCGGCCGATGGCGGTGCGGGCGGTGGAGACGATAACGGCTGAACGCATGGGTATATCCTTTTCTGCTCCCTTCCCGCTTGCGGGAGGGGTTGGGGGAGGGGGGTGGCCAAAGCAGCCGAACCGAATGCGGCTATCTCGGACCCTCCCCTGACCCCTCCCGCAAGCGGGAGGGGAAATGGTAAATCAAACGAAGACCTGGCTGATCCATTCGGCGATCAGGGCGGGCTTTTCCTGGCCTTCGATCTCGACCGTAAAGGCGTTGGTCTGCTGCCACTGGCCGGGGCGCTTTTCGTCGAACGACAGCAGCTTGAACCGGCCGCGCACCTTGCAGCCCGACCGGACCGGCGAGAGGAAGCGCACCGCGTTGCCGCCATAATTGACGCCCATCTTCGCGCCCTCGATCGTCGGCGCGTCGGGCACTTTCGACGACAGCAGCGGCATCAGCGACAGCGTCAGGAAGCCGTGCGCGATCGTGCCGCCGAACGGAGTCTGCGCCGCGCGGGCGGGGTCGATATGGATGAACTGGTGGTCACCGGTCGCGTCGGCGAACTGGTCGATCATGGCTTGCGTGACCTCGACCCAGTCGGACACCGTTTCGGTGCCGATGCGGGCCTGCATCTCTGCGGTGGTGATCGTTGCCACGGGGGTCCTCTCTGGTTGGCGCGGTGCGCTGACGCGTCTCTAGGCGCGACGGCGTTGGTATCGCAAGTCTTGCGTTGACCGGAAAGAGGAAAATGCTGGGTTTGTCGAGGTGGGGCGGCGAACCCGATGTTCTAAAGGGTGGTTTTCCAAGGAGGGTGGGGGCTGCGTACGTAGGGCGGTTCTCCCTTCCTTGTTCTCCCGCGAAGGCGAGAGCCCAGTCTGGGTCCCCGCCTTCGCGGGGAAACATTTGGGGGTTGGTTCGAGCGGTTAAGGTACCACCCCGGCGGCGGCCGGGTCTAGTTCGGAGACGTTGCTAACTGAGGTTCCGCTACGTTACCGCGACCTTTCCAACTGGGCCCCGGCCTTCGCCGGGGTGGGGCGGTGATTTTAGGTGACGCGTGTATCAAGTAGCGGCAGCGGCCGCTGGCTGGGTAGCGGGACTCAGGCCGTCACGCCTTCCGACTTCGGCCGGGCCGTCTCTGGATACGGCATGACCACCGAACCATCGGGTGCGGCCATCATGTTGACCTGGGTCGGGAAGGCGATCTCGATCTTTTCGTCGTTGAAGCGCTTGAGGATGGCGATGCCGACGGCGGTGCGGCCGTCGTAGAAGCTGGCGTAATCGGGGCCCTTGCTGTCAAACTGGACCTCGAAGTCGAGGCTCGATGCGCCGAAGCCGGTAAAGCCGGCGCGGGTGAAGATCTTGTCGTTGGCCTCGACGATCTCCTTCAGTATCGCGGGGATGCGCGAGCAGACCTCGGGCGGGGTCGAGTAGGTGACGCCGATGATGAATTTCGCGCGGCGGTGGTTGCGTTGCGTGTTGTTGAGAATCTCCTTGTTGAGGAGGTTCTTGTTCGAGATCACGCGCTCCTCGCCGTCGATGCCGCGGATGCGCGTCGATTTCAGGCCGATCGCCTCGACGCTGCCCGAGGCGGTGTCGTAGCTGATCGAATCGCCGCGGCGAAACGGGCGGTCGAAGATGATCGCGAGCGCGGCGAACAGGTCGGCGAAGATGCCCTGCGCGGCGAGACCGATCGCGATGCCGCCGACGCCGAGCCCGGCGACGAGGCCGGTGACGTTGACGCCGAGATTGTCGAGCACGACGACCAGCGCCACCGCGAACACGACGAACGTGACGAGCAGCCGGATCAGGCCCATCGCCGACAGCAGCGCTTCACCCGAATAATGTTCGGACTGGGTGCGGTGTTCGATCGCGCCGAGGATGATCTCGCGCACCCAGACCGCCGCCTGGAACACCGCGGCGACGGTGAAGAGGAAGTTGATCGTCGTCGCGACCTCGCCGGGGGCGGCGGAATAGCCCGACACGAGCTTGGCCGCGAGCATGACGATGAAGAAGTTGCCGGTGCGCGCGATCGCCTTGCCGACGACCATCCCCCAGCCGTTCAGCGCACGCGGGCGTTCGCACAGCTTGCTACCGAACCGGCGCGCGGTGTGCAGCGCGACGACGATCGCCGCGCCGATTCCGACCGCGATCAGGATCTGGAGCCAATAGGCCTGCACCCAGGCGATGCTGGCGGTGACGAAGCCCTGCGCCTGGTTGCCGACGTCGCCCGCGTCGAAGATCGGTTGTTTGGCGGCGGTGGTTGCGTTGGACATGGGAGTACTCGTCAGGCCGCTTTGGCGATGATCGCGGGCGTGCCGGCTTCGAGGAAGGCGATGAGCCCGCATTCCTCGCGGCTGAGATAGCGCTTGGCGCGCGGGAGGCGGAGCGCCTTGCGAAAGGTCGATTGGCCCTGTTTCACCAGCGCGATGAGCGACGGGTGAACATAGCTCTTCCGCGCAATCGCATGCGTGTTGCCGAGCCGCGCGACGACGGGTTCGAGCATCGCCTTGAGGCTTAGATCCGCCTCGGCGGAGGCGAGCGCCTCGAACGCGGCGACGCTGGCGGCCCAGGTGCGGAAGTTCTTCGCGGTGAACTCGGTGCCGGTAACGTCGCGGATATAGCAGTTCACGTCGGTCGAGGTGACGGGATGCGCGACGCCCGCATCGTCGAGCCAGGCGAACAGATGCTGTTCGTCGAGGTCCTGGCATTTCTTGACGAAGCTGCTGAGCGACCGATCGGTGATCTTCAGCGTCCGCAGCTTGCCCGACTTGCCCTTGTACTGAAGTTTGAGCGTCGCGCCCTTCACCGCGCCGTGGCGCTTGCGCAACGTCGTCGCGCCGAAGCTCTCATTCGCCTCGGCATAGGCTTCGTTGCCGACGCGGATATGGCCGCCGTCGAGCAGGCGGAGGACGGCGGCGACGGCGCGCTCCCGGGTGAGCGAGCGTTTGCGCAGATCGGACTCGACCGCCTTGCGCAGCTTGGGGAGCGCGTGGCCGAAATCGGCGCAGCGTTCGTATTTGGCTGCCTCCTGCGCCTCGCGGAAGCCGAGGTGATAGCGGTACTGCTTGCGACCCTTTTCGTCCCAGCCGACCGCCTGGATATGGCCGTTGGGCTTCGGACAGAACCAGGCGTCGCGATAGGCGGGGGGCAGGGCGATCGTGTTGAGCCGGTCGATCTCGTCGCGGTCGGTGATCCGGTCCCCCTTGGCATCGAAATAGCCCCAGCCGTTCCGCATCTTCTTGCGGGTGATGCCGGGCTTGGAGTCGTCGGAATACACGATTCTTGTGGGCAATGCGGCGGTCCTTGGGGCGTCCTACGAACTATCTCTGGAAATGTTCGGCAAGGCGCATCGTTCCGGAACGACGCGGGCCGCCCGTGGTTGAGGGGGCACTGGATTTCACTGGAGATATGCCATGACCGATCTTTCCCAAGCTCGCGTACTGATGCTCGCTGCCGATGGTTTCGAGACCGTCGAACTGTTCGAACCCAAGAAGGCGCTCGAGGCGGCGGGGGCGAAGGTCACGCTCGCGTCGATCAATACCGACCCGATCCAGGGCATGAAGGGCGACATCAACAAGGCAGAGACGGCGACACCCGAGCTGACGCTCGACGAGGTCGATACCGACGATTACGATGCGCTGGTGCTGCCGGGCGGCGTCGCCAATCCGGACACGATGCGTCAGGAAGAGCGCGCGATCGAGATCATCACCGAGTTCATGGAGGACGGCAAGATCGTCGCGGCGATCTGCCATGCGCCGTGGCTGCTGGCCGAGGCGGACGTGATCGACGGCCGCCGCGTGACGAGCTACCCGTCGATCCGCACCGATCTCGAGAATGCGGGCGCGGACGTGGTCGACGAGGAGGTTGTGGTCGACGGCAATCTGATCACCAGCCGCAAGCCCGACGACATCCCCGCGTTCAACAAGGCGATCATCGCCGCGCTCGAGGAAGAACTGGCCGACGAACCGGTCGACTGATTACAAGAGTGAAGCACGCTCTTCCCTGTTTTTCTGCGAAGGCGGGAGCCCAGACTGGGTCCCCGCCTTCGCGGGGAACAAGGAGGGGGTGGACTAGCGCCTGTTAAGCCAGCGTTGGGCGGGGCGTTCTATCAG
>Ga0308164_10003385_pt1 | contig 14461 bp, 17 predicted proteins | sample PhyTR2_FD_201031 | JGI IMG/M metagenome (GOLD analysis project Ga0308164, IMG submission 201031) | Phyllosphere microbial communities from UC Gill Tract Community Farm, Albany, California, United States - DLSLT.R2 | ecosystem: Host-associated > Plants > Phyllosphere > Unclassified | place: USA... | reverse complement strand
ATGGTGCTGGCACAAGGGCTGAGCCTCCGGGGCCACCGTGTGCTGGCCATCGACACCGATCCGCAAGGCTCGCTCACCACCTTGCATGGACTGCTGCCCGAAGCCGAGGTAACGGAAGACATGACCATCGGTCCGTTGTGCGATGGTTCGCAAAGCGATATCCGTTATGCAATCCGCTCCACCTACTGGGATGGCATTGATCTGGTAGCTGCCGCGCCATTCCTGTTTTCCGCCGAGTTCGCGTTACCGGCACGACAGATGCAGGAGCCTGGCGCGAAGTTCTGGGAGGTTCTCAACGACGGTCTCGAGACGGTGCGCGACCTCTACGACGTCATCCTCATCGACACGCCCCCTTCCCTGTCGTACGTGACCATCAATGCCTTGTGGGCTGCCAACGGGATCGTGGTGCCCGTGCCTCCTTCGGGACTGGATTTTGCCTCGTCGGCCCAGTTCTGGTCGCTGCTGGCCGACCTCGGCAACAACCTGGATGGCCAGAGCAAGGACCGTCAGGGCAAGGCCTTTGACTTCCTTCATGTGCTTCTCAGTCGTGTCGACGCCTCGGATCCCGCGATGCCTGCCGTCCGCCAATGGATCCAGGCGACCTATGGCGAATACACGCTGCCCGTGGAGATTCCCAAGACCAGTGTGACGAGCAACAAGGCCGCCGAGTTCGCGACGGTGTACGACGTGCAGAAATACGATGGCGCGGCCAAGACCTACAAGCGGGCTGCGGATGCCTACGACTCGTTCGTGGAACTCGTAGAGCAGTCGGTGGTGGGCGCCTGGGCCAAGCAGGGCAGGGGAGGGCCGCAGTGATGGCACATCCTGCCAGGGCCTATGCAGTACGTGGAAACCTGGTTTCCAGCCTGACTTTGCCGATAGAGCACGAGGAACTGGCGATTGCCAAGTCCTCGCTCACCAGAGAACGAGCGTGTGGGCCCATCGTCCTTGATGGCTGCCCGATCCCGATAGTCTCTGCGCTGACGCATAGCCAGATCTTCTCGACCTCCCTCGTCTCAAGGAATTCCCAGCATGGCTAGCACGCGCAAAAGATTGGAAGCGTTGACCGCCGGCTTGATGTTGCCGCAGCAAGAACCTGACCCACTGGCAGCTGCTCTGCCAGCCGCCGCCTCGCCAGCTTTGCCGTCGGCATCGACTGCGGTGGAAACCAGGTTTCCACCGGCCGTCGGCGGTGCGATGGCGCCGAGGACGGCACCGGGACAAATGATGGCTTTTCGCGGTCAGATCCAGCAGGTGGAAAGCGAGATGGCAGCATTGCGCGAGAAGCTCGCGCAGTACGAAGGTTCGCTGCCCACACGCAAGATCGACTCCCAGGTCATTCATCCGAGCCGCTGGGCCAACCGTCACGATGCGTCCTTCGCAACGGGCGAATTCGCCAGGCTGAAAGCCGACATCGAACATGCGGGAGGCAATGTACAGCCGATCCTGGTTAGACCGTTGAAAGAACGACCGGGACATTTCGAGATCGTCTTCGGGCACCGTCGCCACCGCGCCTGCAGGGAGCTCGGTATCAATGTGCTGGCGTCGGTCTGGACCGAGGAGCTCGGCGATGCGGCGCTGTTCGCCGCGATGGATCGGGAGAACAGGGAGCGCGCCGACCTCTCAAGCTACGAACAGGGCCTCATGTATCAACGCGCCCTGGAGGAGCACCTGTTTCCGACGCAGCGGCAGCTGGCAGAAGCCCTTGGAGTCAGCCATACGTGGGTGCGCAAGGCGTTGCTGGTTGCGCAGCTTCCTGCGGCAATCGTCGAATGTTTCCGCAGTCCGTTGGACATCAGTTTTCGCCATGCCGAAGCCATCAATGCGGCCATGGACAAGGACCGGCGCGGCGTGCTCAAGCGGGTGGAGCGGGTACGGGGCCAGGGGCTCGCTCCTTCCCAACTGGTTGCCCACCTTGCCGACCAAAAGGTGACTCTTGGTCGTACAGAAAAGATGGACCTGCACGTGGGTGACAAGAAAGTCGGCATGCTGGCCCGTGTCAAGGACGGCACCATCTCGATCACCATCTCGGCGGCCGCCGCCGACGGGGCGCCCGACGATGCGGTCGAGCATGCCCTGATCGAGGCCCTGCGACGTCTTCGTGCCCAGTAGTCGCGCTAGCACGACCCGCTGGCAGGTCTTAAATGTGAGACTCATTGGGATTTGACGAAAGCTTGCATAACGCGAACTGCCTGAGTGGCACTGGTGCGTACGGTCGAGCCAACCTGTACGAGACAAGGCAAGCTAGCTGCACTGCATTCCTGCTGTGCGAGATCGGCAGCAGGCGGATAAGGACGCGACTATAGGTCAGGCTTCAGATACAATAGGCTCACAATCCCTTCGTGGTGTCATTCAGTTGGCCTCGCTTAGGGCGGGAAAACCACCTTCGGGTGGTTTTTTCATTTCCAGGAAGCGCTATTGACAAGAACGATCGTCTATATCGACGGGTACAACCTGTACTACTCGCGGCTGCAGGGAACTCCGTTCAAGTGGCTCGATGTCGTGGCCTTGTTTCGAGACCAGGTTCTCCGGCAGCAGGATCCGTCTGCCGTGGTGGTGGCCATCAAGTACTTCACCGCTCCCGTGAAGGCGAACTACGCGCGGCATGGGCCGGCGTCCGAACAGGCCCAGACCCAGTACCTGCGCGCCCTGATGGCGCATGATTCCGGCCTCGTGGAAATCACCCAGGGCTTCCATATCTTCCAGCCCACCTCGTTGCCTGTGCATGTGCCCGACCAGATGCCCAGCAAGGACCAGCGCCAGCGCGTCTGGATGATCGAGGAGAAGCTCACGGACGTCCAGTTGGCCCTGACGGTGTACCGGGATGCCCTCCGTGGCGGGGTCGATCAGGTGGTCGTGTGCTCGAACGATTCGGACGTCGAGCCGGCGCTCAAGCTTATCCGGCAAGACGCATCGGACGTCCGGATCGGCTTGGTGATGCCTTTGCGGCCTAACGCGAAAGGGCAGGGCGTGGTCTCGAACAAGCGGCTGACCGCCCAGGCGACCTGGGTCCGCCACCACATCCTGGACGCTGAACTCGCGGCCAGCCAGTTGCCAACCCATGTGACTACCAAGAAGAAGCCGGCAAGCAAGCCGGCCCATTGGTAGCAAGCGTGCTCCAGGCCAGTCGGTGCCATAGGCCTGGCTCGACTGAGTCGCACAGCGCGGGGCGATCTGACAATGAAAACGCCGTCTTCATAGCTATGAATGGATGACAGGCCCGATTCAAACAACCGACTCGCTATGCGGTCCGGCGGTTCGTCCAAGTGCTTGTCAGCATTGGATTTTCCCATTCTTACGAAGAGTTGAGCCAATCAAAACGCAAAAATTTTGCATTGTTGATTATGTAATTTATCAACAAGGAAGACGGCTTGTTCGGTTTCACCAAGGATGGCTTGAACCAGCTTGCTGATGCCCAGTTCAGGGTCCGTCAGAGCAGAATCGCAACCTTTCGAAGTCGCTCCGCCATGCTCACCAACCCATTGCGTTCGAAGATCTGCGCAAACTCTTCGACTTCGTAGGGTGGCCTCTTGGAACGTCCCCGCATGTCTCTGAGGGCGGCAGTCGCTCTGACCTGATCCAGGTCGAACTGAGCCATCAGGAAATCATCCGGATGAACTGCCGTCACGCCATGGACTTCCAGGACGGAAACAGGAAAGTCGCTCAAGTTGGCCGTGACGATGCAATCCGCATGACCTGCGATGGCGGCTGCGAGGACATGCACATCGTCTGGATCGGGAAGATCGAGTGCTGGCGTCAAAGCGCGCCAGGAGGTCTCAGGGATCTCCCAATCCGGCACGGCCCGGCGCATGAGATCACGCCGTCTGGTCAGGCGGCCGGCAAGCTCAGGCCGATTGGCTTCCAGGTTCCTGATCCACTCGTCTTCGATCTGCGTTGTCCACTTCGCGGCATAAAGGTCTGCCTCGGCAAAGCTCATCAAGGCATCGGCCACGCTGACCGGGTAAAGCACGCACGCATCCAGGATGGCGGTGTAGCGGGCGTGTCCGGCCATCAGTAGTCCAGGCCCAGTTCCCTCGCATCATCGGCCAGGCGCTCGAGGGCTTCTTTCCGCTCGCCTCGCATGCGCTCCTTGTACGCATGAAGTTCATCGAACGGGATGCGTCGATGGGTGCCTACCATGCGATGAGGCAGACGGCCGGCCTGGATTTCTCGCGTGACGAAAGGACGAGACACGTTGAGGTAGTTCGCTGCTTCGATGGTCGACATCTCTCGATCGGCCGAGACGACAGTGACGGACTGCCTCTGACTGAGTGCGCCCAGTACCTCGCCGATCAATCTCAGCGCTTGGGTAGGCAACTCCACCGGCGGCAGATCGCCGTCATCACTGACCAACTTGATGCTGGCCGCGCGCGACCGATCCAATGCCTCACCGATGCAGCGTTGTGCGATGCGTGCCATTTCGGTTTCCTCTGGTGTCATGTCTGCCGCTGGAAGGCGGCGACCTCTCTTCAGTGCGGTCATGACTGTTCTCCTTGACGTTTGGGTCAACGAATTCCGCGGTATTGCCGGCAGGTTGACCTGGGGTTGATGCTGCTCATTATGGCGAAACAAGTGATCCAAGTGAAACAAGTGAACATTTGGAGCACTTCCAAGCTCAGGGTCGTTCGGGGGTAAGCGATCTGCTTGATACCGATGCCCGCATATCGCACAGCGTCTGCTGCGTGGTAAAGGAGGCGAGCATGGAGGCCGACCTGCTCGACCTCAGACTCCTGACCTCCGAGTAACGGCGCGAGATTCATCCGTGCAAGGGCTGCGTCTCGACCGCCATGCCGATGTGCCACTGGCCCTGCAGCTGGTATCCGAACCATTCGCTCGACCAGGTTCACGAAGGGATGGGAGAGATCTAAGAGCCCTGGGTGAAGGCGCACGGCATCGTGATCCTGACGCCGACCTTGCTGGTACCAATCGCCCAGTCCGCTCAAGCTGATGAGCGATCGCCTGGTCTGCGCCGACAGCGGTGATCCTGATCTCACCAGCATGCTGGCAAGAAGGCCGCCGGGACCAAGGCGATCTGAGAGGAGGGCTGGGACTTCCCCGAGCACATGCCGGCCGCGTCTATGGCGTGGTGGTGAATGGCGACGTGGCGTGCGTGGAGACGCACCGCCGCAACCTGACCGACTGGCTCGACTGGATGGGGCTGATGTCTACAGGGCACTGGTCGCAGCTCGACCGCTACATCGGCTACTACCAGTCGTACTCCGACAGCCACGATACCTACGACGCCGACACCGACATGCAGACCGAGACCCAGAACGTCGGTTGTGCAGTGGCGCAGGCCGTGAAGCGGCTGCGCACTGGAGAATTCAAGCAGCCCGACCGCCAAGTGCGTTCACCACGACCCAAGTGACGATGCGTGTGATCGGCAGGACGTTCGACATTGAAGGTGCGCAAGAGCCTCAGTTCAGCTAAGCAAGGCAGCTTCTTGTCGGCCGAAGCCGCGTATCGCTATCGGCAACCCGGGTCAGCCGTTGCTCCGTGGATGGATCACCGTTAATCTGAACCAAGCAGTTCATATCCATCACACAAGGAACCTCATGATTCAACTTCGGTCCGCCGCGTTCGGCCATTCCAGAAACCTCCGCGCCGGGTATGTCGCATTGGCCGTGAGCGCCGCGCTGTGCGGCTTGTCGGCGCAGGCCGCGCCGGCTGGCGCGATGGCCAAGACCGGCACCAAGTACAAGGCGGACGCCGACATGCAGGTCGTCCTGGACGAGCTGGCTTCGATGGGCGGCAAGCCGATCGAAAGCCTGACGCCGGCCGAGGCCCGCCAGCAGCCTACGCCCACCGACGCGGTGATGGCGGTGCTGAAGAAGAAGGGCAAGGATACGTCGCCGACCGCGCTGGTGCCCGGCGTCACTAGCGTCGACCGCGAGATCACCGGCGCGGCCGGCAACATCCCCGCGCGCATCTACACGCCGGACGGTCCCGGTCCGTTCCCGGTCATCGTCTACTACCACGGCGGTGGCTGGGTGATCGCGGACAAGGACGTCTACGACGGCGGCGCGCGCGGCCTGGCCAAGCAGGCCAACGCGATCGTCGTGTCGTCCGACTACCGCCGGGCGCCGGAAGCCAAGTTCCCGGCGTCGCACGACGATGCCGTCGCGGCCTACAAGTGGGCGGCGGAGAACGCGGCCAGCATCAAAGGCGACCCGAAGCGCCTGGCGCTCGCCGGCGAGAGCGCGGGCGGCAACATGGCGATCTCGACTGCGGTGGCCGTGCGCGACATGGGTCTGGTGCAGCCGACGCACGTGCTGGCGGTCTACCCGGTCGGACAGACCGGAAACCTCAACACCAAGTCGTACGTCGACAGCGCGACGGCCAAGCCGCTGAACAAGCCCATGATCGAGTGGTTCGTCGACAAGCTGCTGGCCAAGCCCGAGGACAAGAGCGACCCACGCCTGGACGTCCTGAACGCCAAGCTCGCCGGCCTGCCGCCGGTGACGATCATCAACGCGCAGATCGATCCGTTGCGGGAGGACGGCGCGATGCTTCAGGCCGCGTTGAGGAAGGCCGACGTCAAGGTCGATCGCAAGGTCTACGACGGCGTCACGCACGAGTTCTTCGGCATGGCCGCGGTGGTCAAGGATGCGGCGGACGCCCAGAAGTACGGCGGGCAGGCACTCAAGGCATCGTTTCGCAAGTGACGCGGATCGGGTGAGAAGCTGAATGAGAAGGGTCGACCGAGGTAGACCCTTTTTCTATGATGGAGCGGCGTCATTCCAGCAGCCGGTTGGTGGCGTCCAGCATCGCGCGCACTTGTGCATCCGATGCACCGGCCTTGCGCAGCGTCACCGCTCCGGTGGTCAGCGCCATCAGGGCGCCGCTGAGGTTCGACGCGCGCTGGCCGATGAACCCGCACTGGCGCAGCAACGACGTGATCAAGCGATCCACCTTGCCCAGGTAGTCCTGACCAATCCGGCGGACTTCAGCGTCGGTTGATGTCAATTCCATGGCAGCGTTGATGAAGAAGCAGCCTTGTGACGGTTTCACGCTGCAGCCGGCGATCGCCAGCACGGCCGCCAGCGCATCCCTGGGCGTCGATTCGGCCGCTGCCGCCTTTTGCATCCGATCCACAAGCTCTCCGGTGTAGAGCTCGAGGGCGGCCCAGAGCACTTTCTGCTTGGAACCGAACGTCGAATAAAAGCTGGAGCGCGCGATGCCCATGGCCGCCAGCAGGTCGTCGAGCGACGTCGCCGCGTAGCCCTGCTCCCAGAACAGGTCGGTGGCGAGCCGCAATGCCGCGCACTCATCGAAGTTTCTGGGTCGCCCCACGTTTCTCACTGCCATGGGTCACCTTAGCAGACGCTCCCCGCCGGGCTCCGCGCCTGGCGATCGTGACCGTGTTTTCCTGCATCGGCAGCGCCTTGCTCCTACAGCCAGGGCAATTTTGAACCATATGGTTCAAGAAGTATGCATTCCCACGCGCATGAAAGGACCCGTCCATGAGTCACCCCGCCGCCATCTCGCCGCCCATTCTCTACACACCGTCCGTCGAGCAGATCCAGCCCGACGAGCAGGAGGTGTTCACCGACCTCGACCAGACCCTGTCGAAGATCCGCGAGAAGACCTTCGAGGACAGCGGGCACGCGCGGCGCAGCGTCCATGCCAAGGCGCACGGCGTGCTGCGCGCGCGCCTGAGCGTGCTGAGCGGCCTGCCCGAGACCCTGGCGCAGGGCCTTTTCTCGCAGCCCGGCGAGTACGACGTGCTCATGCGCTTCTCGACCAACCCGGGCGACGTGCTCGACGACAAGGTGTCGGTGCCGCGCGGCCTGGCGCTCAAGGTTTTCGGCGTGCCAGGCGAGCGCCTGCCCGGCTCGGAAGCCGACGTCACGCAGAACTTCGTCTTCGCCGACAGCCCCGCCTTCAGCGCGCCGACGGCGAAGAAGTTCCTGGCCAACCTCAAGCCGCTGGCGGCGACCACCGATGTCGCCGAGGGCGCGAAGAAGGCGCTGTCGGCGACGCTGCGGGTCGCCGAGCGCGTGGTCGAGGCCTTCGGCGGCCAGAGTTCGACCCTGATCTCGATGGGCGGCCACCCGATGACCCACGTGCTCGGCGCCTCCTTCTATTCCGGCGCGGCGCTGCAGTACGGGCGTTACATCGCCAAGTTCGCGGTCGTACCGGTGTCGGCGGACCTCGCGGCCCTGGCCGAGCAGAAGGTCGACCTCGACGGCCGCCCCGACGGCCTGCGGGAGGAGCTGGTGGCCTTCGCGCAGGGTCATCGCATGGAGTGGGAGCTGCGCGTGCAGCTGTGCACCGACCTCGAGCGCATGCCCGTCGAGGACGCGGCGGTGCCGTGGCCGGAGGAGGAGAGCCCGTACGTCGCCGTGGCCCGCATCTCGGCCGAGCCGCAAGCCGGCTGGAACGAGGCCATCCGGAAGGTTTCCGAGGACGGCATGTTCTTCAGTCCCTGGCGCGGCCTCGCGGCGCACCAGCCGCTGGGCAACGTGATGCGTTCGCGCAGGACGGCCTACGAGCAGTCCGCGCGCTTCCGCGCCGAGCGCAACGGCACGCCGGTGGTCGAGCCGGCCGACCTGTCGGCCTTCCCGGTCTGAAGCCGCTGAACGATTCGGCATGGTTTCCGCCATGACTTTGATCCCGACCGACGACCTCGACATCGATTGCGACGACGCCGGCCCGCGCGACGCGCCGGTGGTGCTGCTGCTGCACGGCTGGCCGGACGACCGCTCCGCCTGGGCCGAGGTGGCACGGACGCTCAACGCCCACGGCCTGCGCACGATCACGCCGTCGCTGCGCGGCTTCGGCGCCACCCGGTTCCGGACGGGCGCCGCGCCGCGCACGGGCAACAGCGCCATGCTGGCGCTCGACGCCATCGCGCTGATGGACGCCCTGGGCATCGAGCGCTTCTCGGTGGCCGGTCACGACTGGGGCGCCAACGCGGCCGAGGCGCTGGCCGTCGGCTGGCCCAAGCGCGTCGAGCGCTTGGCCCTGCTGGCCACGCCGCCACGACTCGGCGGCATGCCCACGCCGCCGTTCGCACAGGCCCAGCGCCAGTGGTACCACTGGTTCATGGCGACCGAGCGCGGCGCGCGCGCGGTGCGCGACGACCCCCATGGCTTTGCTCACATCCACTGGGTCAACTGGTCGCCGCCGGGCTGGTTCACGGAAGACACCTTCGAGCGCGTCGCCAGGTCCTTCGACAACCCCGACTGGGTCGACGTCACGCTGCACAGCTACCGCGCGCGCTGGGACGAGGCCGAGCCCGACCCGCGCAGCCGGTGGCTGGAGGACCGCGTCAAGGCGACAAAGACGCTCTCGCTGCCCACGCTCTATTTCCAGGGCGAGCTCGACGGTGTGAATCCGCCCTCGGCGACCGGGTCGGTGCCTTCCAAGTTCACCGGGCCGTTCGGCTTGGTCCTGCTCCCGGGCGTCGGCCATTTCACCCCGCGCGAAGCGCCGGCGGAAGTGGCGGCGCAGCTCGTCCGCCACTCGGTTTCTTCGGTTCGTCCACACAACACACCCAGGTGATTCCAATGATCAAGGCACGCGGTTACGCAACCAAACATTCCTTCAGCCGCCTCAAGCTCTTCGAATTCGAACGCGAGGAAGCCGGCGCCCACGACGTCGAGATCAAGGTGATGTTCTGCGGCGTCTGTCACTCCGACATCCACCAGGCCAAGAACGAATGGTCCAACACGGTCTATCTTGGCTGCTGGATTTGACAAGCTGCACAGGCAGCATCTCCTGCTCAAGGCCCTCAAGTAGGCCGGTTGTCTGGATGAAAACATGGTGGAGCGTACGGATCCAAGCGGAGCGCAGTCCAGGCTCAATCGATGGAACCAAGCTTTTCGGCCAATGTTCCTGCTGAGAGCTCGCCCGTTCGAGTGCTGACCAACCGTCCTTTGGCGTCAAAAAACAGCGTGGTCGGGAGTCCCCTCTGTTCGAATGCCTTGAGCGCTTGGCTCTCCTGGTCCAAGAGGACATTGCGCAGCGGCAGGTTGCGTCTAGCCAACCAGCTGCCCACCCGCTCGCCAGACTCACCCTGATTGATAAAAACAAAGTTCACGGCCGGGTTGCTAACTTGCGCCGCATGCAGCACTGGCATTTCGCGCACGCATGGCGGACACCAGGTGGCCCAGAGGTTGACCACCGTGGGCCTGCCTTCAAACTGCGCAAGGTCAATGCTCGTAGCCTGCAGGCTTGTGAACGCCAACGCAGGAAGCTTGCGCTCCTCGACAGGTAGGGACACGGCAGCCAGACCACCTCCCCAGATTGCAGTGCCTGCAAGCATGGCGGACAGCAGTGGTTTGCGCAGGACAGGCCTTTTGAACTGCCAGGCAATGGCAAACAGCCAGGCTGCGGCGAATCCCGTCAGTGGTCGCCACCCGCCGTCACGGATGTCCAGGACCGCCAGCGGCGATGCTCGGTAGATCGTGCTGAACTGAAGGACAAACGCGAGCCGCGCCACCCCGATGCCAACTACCAGCGTCCAAAACAGCATGGGCTCAACGTTCACACCGACCCCGCGGCCGGCGCGTCTGCCAATGAAAGAAGCCGCTGCGAGGGCAGCGAACATGAAAAGCAGCGCCACGGGCAGGACGAACGGCCCAATCTGAACGTTACTTGGCATCGGGCTGCTTTCGCCTGGGCATTGCGTTCAATGGAATGCGCAGGTAGGCAATGCCGTTCTCGTCGGCGGGCCGCAGTTGCCCTGCGCGAACGTTCACCTGGATCGAGGGCAGGATGAGCGTTGGCACTTCCAGGGTTGCGTCCCTCGCCTTGCGCATGGCGACGAACGCCTCTTCGCCGATGCCATCGCGCACGTGGATGTTGCTCGCCCTTTGCTCTGCGACCGTCGTTTCCCACTTGGCATCCCGACCCTGTGGTGGGTAGTCGTGACACACAAAGACCCGCGTCTCGGGCGGCAAGGCTAGAAGCCGGCGGATTGAGCGATACAGCACGTGGGCGTCGCCGCCTGGAAAGTCAGCGCGAGCGGTGCCGACATCAGGCATGAACAAGGTGTCGCCAACAAAAACAGAGCCGTCGATCAAGTAAGCCATGTCCGCTGGCGTGTGACCAGGCACCAGCAGCGCGGTCGCCTCAACATCGCCGATCTTGAATACCTCGCCGTCTTGAAAGAGATGGTCGAACTGGCTGCCATCGGGCAGGAACGTCCGCTCGAGGTTGTAGATCTTCTTGAATGTTGCCTGCACCTCGCGGATGTGCTCACCGATGGCGATTTGCCCGCCCACCTGCGCCTGCAGGTAGCGCGCGCCCGACAAATGGTCCGCGTGAGCGTGCGTCTCGAGAATCCACTGCACGGTGAGCCCTTCGGCCTTCACGTACGCGAGCAAGGTATCGGCGGCGTTCGTGTCCGTGTGCCCGGACTTGAAGTCGTAGTCCAGGACTGGGTCAATGATCGCCGCTTGACGGGTTCCAAGGTCGGTGACGACATACGAGACGGTCCACGTCTTGGGATCGAAGAACGATTGAATGTGGGTGCGAGCAGACATGCAGTACCTCGGCTTTCAGTTTATTGACATTGATTATATGTTTTGATATATTGATGTCAATTCCTCCAGAACTTATGAACGCTAAACCTACTGCCATCACGCCCGAGCTGCTGCGGAACGCAGCCACCGAAGCCGTGGCCGCACTCAAGGTGCTCGCCAACACGGACCGGTTGCTCATCCTTTGCCAGCTTTCGCAAGGAGAGATGTGCGTCAGTGATCTGGAGGAAACGCTGGAGATCCGTCAGCCCACGCTGTCGCAACAGCTGTCGGTCCTGCGCAACGAGGCCGTCGTGAGCACGCGTCGGGAGGGGAAGAACATCTTCTACAGCGTGGCCGATGAACGCCTGCTCGAAATGCTGTCGGTCCTCTACCGCTTGTACTGTCCCAAGGAGTAACCCATGTCCATTGATTGGAGTGCCTTCACACCCTGGTCTTCCCTGGCTGGCGGCGTGCTCATCGGCATCGCCACGGCGATGTTTGTTCTCCTGAATGGCCGCATCGCAGGCATCAGCGGCGTGCTCGGCGGGTTGTTGAAACCGGCCAAGGGCGATGTCGAGTGGCGGCTCGCCTTTGTGCTTGGCTTGGTGGGCGCACCCTTGGCGTACCTGCTTTTCAACAACGTGCCCAGCTTACAGATCGACGCCGGCTACGCAGCCTTGGTTGCGGCCGGACTTCTTGTGGGGGTGGGGACGCGGTATGGGTCGGGTTGCACCAGCGGCCATGGCGTGAGCGGCCTGTCGCGCCTGTCGCCACGCTCGCTCGCTGCCACGGCATCGTTCATGGGCGCCGGGTTCCTGACCGTGTACGTCGCTCGCCATCTGTTCGGACTTTAAGGAGATCACCATGTATGTTTTTACGTCGCTGCTTGCCGGTCTCGTGTTCGGCCTGGGCCTTATCGTCTCGGGCATGGCCAATCCGGCCAAGGTACTCGGCTTTCTGGACCTCGCCGGGCGCTGGGACCCATCGCTGGCCTTGGTGATGACCGGCGCCATCGCCGTCGGGCTGATCGCTTTTGCCGTTGCACGCCGGAGAACGGTGTCTTTCCTGGGTGCCGAAATGAAGCTGCCCAAGGCCAACAAAATCGACCGGCGTTTGATCGGCGGCGGCCTTCTGTTCGGCATCGGGTGGGGGATCGCTGGCTTCTGCCCTGGACCCGCGCTCGTGGCGCTGGGCATGGGGGAGAAAAAAGCAGTGGTGTTTGTCGTCGCCATGTTGATCGGCATGGGCGTGTTCGAAATGCTCGAGCGCCGCCAGCGCACTGCCCAACCAAGCCAAGCGTGAACGAATGAACTTCGCTTTGAGTTGGCTCGCTGCAATGCTGACCCTGGCGGTCCTGCTCGCTTACGAAGCATCGCTGGCGATGGCGCAGCGCCGACGCCCGGAACGCATGGCTCGGACGGTGCACGCGAACCTGCGCCAGGATTGGTTTGAAGCGGTGTCGGCGCAAAAGGGCTCGGAAATCCTGGCTGTCCAGACGCTGCGAAACGCGCTCATGTCGGCCTCGATGACCGCATCGACGGCCGCGCTCGCGTTGATGGGAACTATGACGCTGGCCGTGCCTTCCCTGCACGCGGAGTTTGGAGAAACGGCGTCCGCGCTTCCCAATTTCACGCCGCGCCTGGCGATGGAACTGGTTCTCCTGGCGCTGCTGTTCGCGTCACTGGTCTCCTCTGTGATGGCCGTGCGCTACTACAACCACGCCGGCTTCGTCGGTGGCATGCCGGTTGAGTCGGAGACCCGCAAGCATTGGACCCGCGCAGGCACGGCCTACGTGCGGAGAGCCGGCTTGCTCTATAGCTGGGCTCTGCGTCAGCTGGTCCTGCTGGCGCCCGTCGTGGCGTTCATTCTTCACCCTGTGGCCGGTCCGATCGCTGCATTGGTCGTCTGCGCCATCCTGTTCAGCTTCGACAGGTACCAGCTCGCACCTTTTGAGAGAGTCTGAAATCAGCATTCGATTAAAACTTCACTTGCATCATCATTGGAAGTGATGCATCCGAAAAAAGAAGCTATCGTGACGATTCGAGGATTAAACCGTCATAGTTTGTCCTTTGATTTCTGAACAAAACATGAATTTCTGCGTTTACATTAATAAACATTAAATGTCAGTCAACGCGCTGCACAACGGTAAGAATCGGCACCTTACTTAAAGGTGCTGTGATGACAGAACGACGCAAGCACGAGTTTGAAATCTCGGCTGCCATTCTGGATACGGTGCCTTCCATGCTTGCTTACTGGGATCGGGACTTGACTTGCAGGTATGCCAACAGCGCCTACCTTGAGTGGTTCGGTGTGACCGGTCCATCGTTGATCGGCACTTCGATTCGCGACCTTCTTGGGCCTGACCTGTTTGCCCGCAACGAGCCTTACATGTACGCCGCGCTTCGCGGTGAGGCACAAGAATTCGAGCGCCTTGTTCCGGGGCCACTTGGAATCATGCGACCGAGTTTAGCGGCTTACTTACCGCACATCGTTGATGGCGAAGTCTTGGGATTCGTTGTACAGGTCACCGACGTCACTCTGCTGCATCGAGGCCGCCTGCTCACAGAACAGAAAGCGCGCGAGGCAGCCCATACAAACACACTGCTGCGCAAGGTGCAGGACGAGCTCAAGTTGGCCCAGCAACTGGGTGAAATGGGAAGCTGGTGCTGGGAAATCGATGAAGACATCATCAGCTGGTCCGGACAGCTTTACGTGCTCTTTGGCCTTGATGAGACTCGTCAGCCACCGACGTTTGCTGAGCATGGATCTCTTTACACGCCGCAGAGCTTTGCCCTCCTGGAGAACGCTGTAGAGCGCGCCATCCAAATCGGGCAGCCCTACCACATTGAAGTCGAGTACATCCACCGTACAGGCCGCCGTGGGTGGCTCGATGTCAGGGGGGCCGCAGAGCGCGATGTGACTGGGCGCGTCTTCAGGCTGCACGGCACGGCACAAGAGATCACAGGTATGCGGGTTGCTCGTGAAGCATC
>Ga0308164_10003383_pt1 | contig 14465 bp, 16 predicted proteins | sample PhyTR2_FD_201031 | JGI IMG/M metagenome (GOLD analysis project Ga0308164, IMG submission 201031) | Phyllosphere microbial communities from UC Gill Tract Community Farm, Albany, California, United States - DLSLT.R2 | ecosystem: Host-associated > Plants > Phyllosphere > Unclassified | place: USA... | reverse complement strand
CAGGTTTTATGTGAATTTTATTTTCTAATAATTTTGGATAAACTCCAAAAAGTCCTTCCGTTAAAGTTCTTGCAGCAACGCCAATCGGATCGGCAAAATCCCGGTACAATTCACCACGAAAAGCGTCATAATGTGATAACTGTTCGAAATTTCCCGGACTGATTCCGTAGTACATACTTTCGACAAGATTTCCCTTCCAAAGTCTGAAGGCATCTTCGTTTCTCCCTGATTGCCAATAGGCTAAAGCCGTCTGTAAGTTTTCTGCTAAAGCAACATTGTTGAGAGACCAATCGTAAGGCTGCCAGTTTGTTGTCGAAAGTGTATAATAGTTTTTATCAGCTTCTCCCTTTACCGTTACCGGAATCTTCGGGATGTAATTATTAATATATTGTGTGTTTTGATAATCTTCAAATTCATTTAAAATATAAGCATCCGAAACATGATAAATTGACCAGATTCCTGGCTTGTCATGAAGAATTTGATTGCCCAAAGCATCTTTAAATTCAGCGAAATAACCGTTCTTTTTGATCCAAAGCTGGTTTTTCATAGCATTTAAAATAGATTCAGCTTCTTTTTCGTAAGGAGTAGAATCTTCACCAATCAATTTCGCCAGTTTCGCCATTTCACGATTGGCTCTGTAGTTATAGGCGGAAGTATGTGTCACCTTTCCACCCGAATATTGCAATGCGTCACTTGCCCAAATTGCAGCATAAGCATCATAAAGGTCGCCCCGTTTGAAATTTCTTTTTTCCCAATCCATGTGACGAACCATTGTTGGCCACATTTTCTTCAGAAATTCTTTATCTCCGGTGTAATTGAAATGCGAAAACATCTGGTCAAAAAACACCAGATTCATATCATAATGATGTGGTTTTGAATTGTCATTTGGATTTCTTGAAATATATCCGCTGGAAAACACCGAAGTTCCCATTTTCTCTTTATGTCTTGCCAAATGCAACAGTGTATCCATTTCAACGGGCGCAGAATCCGGCTTCAAAACCTGAGAATTTGCATAGCTTTCAAAATGTTCTTTTGCGCGGTCGTGCCAACTGAGAACATCAGCTGCATAAGCTCCTCGCCACGCATTTAATCTCATCCTCCAGGCAATGGCGCCGTGCATAAAGGTCGGGCTTTCCCAGATTCCGTCTGCGGCAACCGCTAATGTTGCTCCGAAATTATTTAAATCTGCATCGGGAGTTTTTAGCTGAATTCTATTGGTTAAATTTAATCGGGATTGTTCGGCTTCTTTAAAAATAGTTGCAAGTTGGTCGTCTGAAAAATTTTTATCTGATTTTCCTTTTTTAATTTGAATGTAAACAGGATTTTTCTGTGCAGAATAAGTTGCGTAAATTATTGGAGATTGCTCTGCTTTATTTTGAGTAAAATCAGACAGTTTTCCCAACGTTTTCGCATCTGTCAATTGTAATGAATTAGCATTTGAAAAACTTCCGTTGATAAGCTGATTTTCTTTTTTCTTGTTTAAATAAGTAAGCTCAAACTGGTTTTTATTGATTTGAAACTGGTTGCCTTCACAATATTCCGGAAGCAGATAAAATCCTGATTCCGGATCGGCACCGATGTCTCCATTTCTGCTGAATGTCGTTCCGCTTGCACCGCCATAAACGGCATAAATTTTTGATGAAGGATCAACATTTTCCATTTCCATTTTTAAAACCAAACCTTCTTCTTTTGATTGAGCTAAAACCGTCAGTTTTAAACTTCCGTTTCCAAGAATCGGATCTTTAATGGTATAAAGCATCGAACCGGGGCGATAGCGGGTTTCAATTGTATTAGCCTGAATTAATTTTTTAATGGAATTTCCTTTCTGAATTACAAACTGAAGATTTCCTCCCATACCCGGAAGATATAATGCAAATTCCGGTAAATCTCCGGCTTCCACCCGCGAAGCACGATTGTCTCCATACAAAGCACGGTTGAATCTGTATTTTCCATTAACCAATAAAAAATCGCCTTTGTCTTCTTTATAATGCAGTTCTCTTTCGTTTTCCTGCCAATGTTTAGACTGGGAAAAAGAATAAGATGATAAAACAATCAGTCCGGCGAATATGATTCTTCTTCGCATTTTATTATTTAAGTTCAGTTAAAGGTTTTCCGTTTACGGTTACGTTTTTCAGCGTGACATTTTTTAAAAAATCAACTTTATATGGAATTTCTACGCCGGTCATTTTTGCGTTCACCATGGTGAAATCTGTTACCGGAGAAGTTTCGTAGGCATCAGAAAGAACAGCATATTTCCCGCCTTTTTCCACGGTTAAGTTTTCTACCCAGATATTTCTGATGATCGGAATATAATTTCCAGGTTTTTCGTAATGCATATTGAAACGTACCGCAGCTTCTTTATAAGCGCCGACTTTTGTGTTGTAGAAAAATACATTTTCAATGATTCCGCCGCGGCTTGAGCTTGTTTTAATCCTTAAGGCTCTGTCAAGGTTTTTGCTGTCCATCACATTTCCAATGGCGTAAATATTTTTCGCTCCGCCTGCGATTTCACTTCCGATCACAACACCACCGTGTCCGTCTTTCATTTCACAGTTTTCGATAATGTGGTTCTCTGCCGGCCTTCCGATATCCCTTCCGTCTTCATCTCTTCCGGATTTGATGGCGATACAGTCATCTCCCGTATCAAAATATGAATCTTTAATCCATACATTTTTACATGCTTCAGGATCAAATCCATCATTATTAGGACCGTGACTGATTACTTTTACTCTTTCAATCAAAACATTTTCACACAGCACAGGATTCAAATTCCACATGGGAGAATTTTTAACCAAAACATCTGCCATGTAGAAATTCTTACTTTTATAAGGCTGAACGAAATTGGGTCTTAAATAATATCCGTCTCCAAAAATCCTTTCTCTGGCAGGTTTTCTCTGCGCCATATATTCGTGAAGTTTTGCGCGGGCAGGATTTTGTCTTCCGGGACGGGATTCGTTATATCCGTATTTTGTTGCGCCGCACCAAAACCACCAATGATCGTTATCAGAATTTCCGTCTAATGTTCCTTTTCCGGTTACAGCGATATTTTCTTCTTCATAAGCATAAATTAATGATGAATAATTCATGCATTCCATCCCTTCCCATCTTGTGAAAACGATAGGGTAGTCGTTGCTGTCCTGACTAAACAAGATTGTTGCACCTTCACTAACATGTAAATTCACATTACTTTTTAAATAAATAGCTCCTGTCAGGAAAACTCCTTTTGGAACGACAACTCTTCCGCCACCTTCTGCATTGCATTTTTCGATGGCTTTTCTGAATGCTTCCGTGTTTTTTGTTTTTCCATCACCAATGGCTCCAAAATCTGTAATAAGATAATCCTTATTTCTGAAATTTGGCTTTACCATTTGTTTTTTAAGTGCCTCAATTTCCTTTAAAGGTTGTTCTGAGGAAGTCCACGGTTTGTATTGCGCCGAAGCGGGGATTGATATAATGAAGGCGAAAAGTATTAAAGCATATTTTTTCATAATGTTAGAGAAATATTAATTTAAGAAAGCGCATCAATAGTAAGAATCTCTTTCTTTATCGCAATCTAAAATAATTATGGTTAAAAATTATCCTGCACTGTCGGTGTTAAAATAAATTATTTTTTTTCTGGAGTTTTTTGTGATGGAAAGGATATTTTCCATTTTGGATACTTGCTCATTCAAAGAAAATCATGGAGTTAATATTACACTTATTTTACATCATAAATCCTGTTTCAGACTTTAACAGACCTTCCACTTATGATGATGTTGCGACTGTTGTGTGGACTCATTGTAAAGGCCTTGTTACTGCAGGATGGGACAGTTTTGAACCGTAAGTCTTGATCTTTTATATTTTTTTTCAACAATAAAAAATAATAATATCCAGTTAAAAATAAAGTTTATTTATATTCTTTATTTTATTTAATTAGTATATTTGTATTTTAATTATGAGAAAATGCATTATTCAATTATAAAAGATGTCATCATTTTGCTTGAAGAATTTGAGTCAGAAAACCAATCAAAATCTTATACACCAGACATTGAAGGTTTTAAAGCTTGGGTTTGTGCTAAGAATATTTCTAAAGAAACAGAGCAGATTGATGAGCCTTATTGGGAAGGCAAAGAAAATGGAAGAACGGCAGAAAGTGCTATAAGTACATTATTGGTACACCTTAACAGATATGCTAAAACCTATTCCAAATCTGCTATTTCAGAATCTCATTTTGCTACGCAGGAAGATTTTATTTACCTGATTAATCTAAAAGCTTTTGGTCAAATGACAAAAATTGAGCTTATAAAAAAGAACATTCAGGATAAACCTGTCGGGATGCTTATTATAGCAAGATTACTGAAGCAGGGATGGATTGAGCAGACTGAGTCTGATATTGATAAACGCAATAAAATGATCAGCATCACTTCAAAAGGCCTGGAAGCTCTTGAGCAGCAAATGAATAAAATCAGAAACGCAACAGACATTGTAGCAGGAGATCTTACCCATAAAGATAAGATGGAACTTATCCGGATTCTTAATAAACTGGACCGTTTTCATTATCCGATTTTCTGTCGCAATATAGACAGTAAGGATTTGATAAAAACCGTCAATGACGAATATTCATTTCAGAGAAATTAATTATGCGAAAAAAAATTGCGGTTATAGGATCGGGTTTTTCAGGACTTTCTGCAGCAGCTTATGCTTCAAAAGACGGGCATGAAGTTCATGTTTTTGAGAAAAACAGCACAGCAGGAGGAAGGGCTAGAAAATTCAGAACAGAAAACGGCTATACTTTTGATATGGGTCCAAGTTGGTATTGGATGCCCGACATTATAGAAGCATTTTTTGAGGATTTTGGTAAAAAATCTTCAGATTTCTATGAACTGGTTTCCCTTGATCCGCAATTTGAAATGGTTTTTTCACAAGATAAAATGAAAATACCTCATCATTATGATGAATTAAAAAGTCTGTTTGAAAAAAAAGAACGCGGAGCAGGAAAAAAGCTGGACGAGTTCATGGCAGATGCACAGTATAAATATGAAGTGGGAATGAAAGATTTTGTTACCAAACCCTGTCATTCATGGTTGGAATTTGTTTCCCCTAAAATTGCCAGAAGTGCTTTAAAGCTGGATCTTCTTACCAATTTCCAGAAATTTGTCAGGAAATATTTTAAACATCCTGAACTCATTACGTTAATGGAGTTTCCGGTAATTTTTTTAGGGGCGGCACCCAAAGATATTCCTGCATTATACAGCCTGATGAATTATGGAGGTTACAAAATGGGAACCTGGTATCCAATGGGAGGTTTTTCAAAAATAATTGACGCAATGACAGCGATTGCTTCAGAATACGGAGTTCAGTTTCATTTCAATGCCAGTGTAGAAAAGATTATGGTGAAAGATAAAATGGCCTCTTCATTACTTGTTAATGGCGAGCAAATCAAATTTGATTCCATTATTGCCTCATCAGATTATCACCATACAGAAGCTCAGTTGTTATCTGAAGAATATAGAAATTATAAAGAATCTTACTGGCAGACTCGAACTTTTGCTCCTTCCTGCCTGATTTTTTATCTGGGCTTTAAAGAAAAAATTGCCAATCTCAAGCATCACACCCTGTTTTTTGAAAATGATCTGGATCTTCATACAACCGAAATCTATGAAGATAAAAAATGGCCCACAAAACCGCTGTTTTATGTCTGCTCGCCTTCAAAAACAGATCCTGAAGTAGCTCCTGAAAACTGTGAAAATCTCTTCCTTCTTATGCCCGTTGCTGTAGGAATTGAAGATTCAGAAACAGAAAGAGAAAAATATTTTCATGAAATGATTGCCAGACTTGAAAAACATACAGGTGCTGTCAATCTTTTATCCAAAATAGATTACAAAAAAAGCTATTGTATAAAAGACTTTAAGGAAGATTATAATGCTTATAAAGGAAATGCTTACGGGCTTGCCAATACTTTATCACAGACCGCTGTATTAAAACCATCCCTCAGAAATAAAAAAGTGAAAAATCTTTTTTATACAGGACAGCTTACGGTTCCGGGACCCGGTGTTCCTCCATCCATTATTTCCGGAAAAATTGCTGCCTTTGAAGCCACCAAAAATGCTTAATTATGAAAAAGTTATTTGACGATTTATCGTACCGTGTAAGTAAAGAAACGACCAGACAATACAGTACCAGCTTCTCTTTAGGGATTCTGGCTTTGTCCCCTAAAATCAGAAATCCAATTTACGCTGTATACGGATATGTGCGGCTTGCAGATGAAATTGTGGACAGCTTTCATGGGTATGATAAGGATAAATTGCTAAGGAGATTCAGGGAAGAGACATTTCAGGCACTGGAAGACAAAATATCTTTAAACCCTATTTTACAGGCTTTTCAGGATACGGTTCACCAGTTTAAAATTGACCTGAATTTAATTACCAGATTTTTAAAAAGTATGGAAATGGATCTTCATAAAATAGATTACAATTCTGAACTTTATAATGAATATATCCTGGGATCTGCAGAAGTGGTGGGATTGATGTGTCTCCAAATTTTCGTGGAAGGAAATCCTGCTGAATTTGAACGCTTAAAGCCATTTGCCATGAAGTTGGGATCTGCTTTTCAAAAAGTCAACTTTTTAAGGGATATGAAGGATGATTACCAGATTTTAGGGCGAAGTTATTTTCCGGATGTGGATATTTCCTTGTTTGATAACAAAATAAAAGCAGCGATTGAAAAAGATATTGATGAAGAATTCAAAGAAGCATTGTTTGGCATTAAAAAACTTCCAAGCTCTTCACGGTTTGGCGTATATCTGGCATACCGGTATTATATTTCACTCTTCAGAAAAATAAAAAGGACTTCCGCCCATACCATCATCAATCAAAGGATAAGAATCTCCAACAGCAAAAAGATTTCGTTAATGATGAGCAGCTATCTTCAATATAAAACTTCATTCCTGTAAAAAATAAAAAAATGGTACATAGACTTTTCAGAGAACAGCAATTGAATTGCGATATTCAGACTGCATGGAAGTTTTTTTCTTCTGCGAATAACCTCTCGAAGATTACTCCGAAAGACATGAAATTTGTGGTCCTCACCAAAACAGAAGAAGATGAAATTTATAAAGGAATGATCATCGATTATCATGTTTCACCCTTGTTGGGTATAAAGCTGGACTGGACAACAGAAATTAAGCAGGTTTCTTTCCAGAAAAGTTTTACAGATTTTCAAAAGAAAGGACCTTACAAACTCTGGAATCATTTCCATGAATTCATTGCTAACGATCAGGGTGTGCTGATGAAAGATACGGTACATTATGAGCTTCCGCTTGGGTTTTTGGGAGAATTGGCACATACTCTTTTTGTCAGAAAAAAGATTGAGCATATTTTTGGATACCGGTACAAAATTTTAGAAGAAATGTTTAATAAAAAATAGGATTATGAATTTTCTTATTGTAGTACTTACATTTTTCATCATGGAAGGGATGACCTGGCTGATTCATAAATATATCATGCACGGCTTTTTATGGACCCTCCACAGGGATCATCACGATCACAGCAATGAAGGGCATGTAGAAAAAAATGATTATTTCTTCCTGATTTTTGCTGTGCCTACTATTGCGCTGATGTATTATGGAACTGTCAATGATTATAACATCTATTTTTATATTGCTTTAGGAATTGCCATCTATGGTATGGCTTATTTTTTTGTCCATGATATTTTTATTCATCAGAGGATAAAGTTTTTACGGGATACCCAAAATCCTTATTTACTGGCGATAAGACGTGCTCATAAACAGCATCATAAACATACAGGAAAAGAAAAAGGAGAGTGTTTTGGTTTTTTATGGGTGCCTGTGAAATATTTTAAAATGTATTTTAACAAACATAAAGCCTAACAATGATGCATTACACCTATCTTTTGATTAATTTCTTCACTGTAATCATCTGTTTTATATTTTCTTTTCATCCTAAAATTAAATTCAACAGATATTTTGCCGCTTTTTTTAAGGCAGCATTTATTGTGGCTGTAGTATTTATTTGCTGGGATATCTGGTTTACCAAAAGAGGAGTATGGTGGTTTAATGATGATTATCTTTTGGGATTCAGGCTTTACAATTTGCCCATTGAAGAAATTCTTTTTTTCTTCTGTATTCCATTTTCATGTATTTTCACTTATTTCTGTCTGGACAAATTTTTCAGACTGGATTGGAAGCCGTTATCTGAAAAAATATTCGTTATTATTTCAATCATTAGTGCCGTGATAATTGCTGTTTGTTTTTATGATAAAATATACACGCTTGTCACTTTTTTATCAACAGCGGCAACTATGTTTACGCTTTATTTCGTTTTCAAAGCAAGATGGATAGGAAAAGCATCACTGGTCTACCTTTTGCTGATGCCCGGGTTCCTGGTTGTTAATGGCATACTTACAGGTACGGGTTTGCCATCACCAATAGTGAATTACAATCCTGATGATTTTATGGGGATAAGAATGCTTACTATTCCCGTAGAAGATACGGTTTATGGGTATGAAATGATTCTTTGGAATATTTATCTATTTCAAAAATTTAAAAGGAACGGGCAAAATTAATGTTCCTGGTTCAGATCTGAGATTGCCGGACAGTACAAGATTGATTAATACTTTTCGTTCTGATTTTAAAATTGTTTCTGTTTTATTTTTGATAGCCATATTCTGCATTTGCAATTTTAGGTAAAAAATGCAATTCAAAGCGAAAACCATCCATTTTATCGCTTCTGAAATCAATCCATCTTTGCAATATCAAATAAAATAACAATTTAATATCGAAGATTATGAAAAAATTAATACTGGCAATCGGATTATTTACCCTGTCAATATCCAGCACTGTATATGCACAGCAATCTGGTGTGAAACGCATAGACCTTCAAAGGCATAATATTGAAGCTGCGGGATATGAAACAATTCAGGCACGCATTGAATTGGAACCGGGAACAGCTGTTGGAATGCATTCCCATCCCGGAGAAGAGGTTATCTATGTACTTGAAGGTAGATTTGAATACCAGATTGAAGGCGAGAAGCCTGTTATCCTTAGTGTTGGTGAGGTGTTATTTATTCCTGCTGGAAAGAATCATTCTGCAAAGAATATAGGTGAAACTAAAGCCTGTGAACTAGCAACTTACATTGTTAAGAAGGATAGGCCATTACTTCTATTCAAAAAATAAACAACTTATTTTTCATCAATAAAAACTATGTTGAATAGGCTGGGAGATCAAGGGATTGCGACTATCAATGGATTGTTAGGGCTCGTCCCAGGTTGAAGGATATTTTTTTTACTAACTGTTATTAATTGCAGCTTTTCTTAGAATTGCTGCATTTTTATTCCATAATTTTACGACCGATATAAACCCAAACAATTTTTTCAACTTAAAAATGATCAAAGAATTTTCATACAAACAATTTGGCAACATAGAATTCAGCAAATCGTCTCTACAAGAGCATACGTTGACTTCAATAGACGAACATATCAAGATTCTTTTTATTCCTGAAAATGCAATTATTCAAGTTGATTTTCAGGAAATTGAAATGAAAACTGATTCGCTGTTGTTTATCAACCCAAATGTGGTATTAAAACCTTGTGAAACCGTTGGAGGTCAGCTGATGCATTTTAACAAAGATTTTTACTGTGTACAAATTCACGATCAGGAAGTAGCCTGTGATGGCATTTTATACAATAATGTCTTTGAAATACCTTTTATTAATTTGAACGAAAAGCAGTCGGTTGAAATTCAAAGGATTATAAGTGATATCCAGACGGAGATGGAAGATGAAGATTCCAGTACCGAAGAAATGTTACGGATTCTTTTAAAAATGATTATTCTGAAATCTACGCGTATTTGGAAACAGCAGCATCAACTGGCAGATATAGAACAGCAGGCTGATGTACAGTTTTTAAGAAAATTCAGTAAAATGGTTGAGCAGCATTATAAAACACTCCATACGGTGGCAGACTATGCAGATCTTCTCTTCATTACTCCTAAAAATTTAAGTAAAAAAGTAAAGTTAGTGAGCAAAGAAACTCCAAATGAAATTATTAAAAACCGAATCATTCTTGAAAGCAAGCGGCTTTTAGCCCATACTTCAATGACCGTGAAAGAAATTGCCTATAGTCTGAATTACGAAGACGATGCCTATTTTATCAGATTTTTTACAAAAAATACAGGTATTTCACCAAGTACTTTTAGAAAACAGTTCTAGAAAATATATTCTGCTTATAAAGCAAGCACAATCTACGGATTGTGCTTTTTTATTTTATAAACTGCTTAAAAAAACGTTCTGAACCGATAATGACCAAAAAAATGCATCTAAACTCATAAGAAGAGAAAAAAGTGCAGCCCAAAGCGAAAACCATCCATTGTTATACCTCCGAAATTAGACCAACTTTGCCATATCAAAATAACAATTAAAAAATAAAGAAATGAACACATTTACATTAAAAGACGGAACAGAAATTTATTTCAAAGACTTAGGAACAGGAAAGCCTATTTTCTTTCACCATGGCTGGCCATTATCTTCTGATGACTGGGATGCACAGATGATGTTTTTCCTGGAAAAGGGCTACAGGGTAATTGCCCATGATAGGAGAGGACATGGAAGATCTACGCAAACATACCAAGGCAATGATATGGAGACTTATGCTGCTGATGTATCCGAGTTGGTTGAGTTCCTGGACCTAAAGGATGTTATTCACGTGGGTCATTCAACGGGTGGTGGTGAAGCTATACGGTATGCAGCAAAATATGGTAAAGACAGAGTTTCCAAAGTAGTTTTGATAAGTGCAGTTACTCCTTATATGATTGCTGATGACAATAACCCGGAAGGAGTTCCTCTGGCAGTATTTGATGACATCCGAGACAATACACTGCACAACAGACAACAGTTTTATCAGGATCTAACCGTTCCATTTTACGGTTATAACAGAGAAGGTGCTGTGATCAAGAAAGGAATTCAGGATAACTGGTGGAGACAAGGAATGATGGGGGGTATAAAAGCGCAGTATGACTGTATAAAAGTATTTTCAGAGACTGATTTTACAGAAGATCTGAAAAATGTTGAAATACCTGTGCTTGTTTTACATGGAGATGATGACCAAATTGTTCCTTACAGTACAACGGCCGTTAAAGCAGCAGAACTCCTTAAAGATGGTCAACTGATCATTTATCCTGGCTTCTCTCATGGAATGCCAACTATCAATGCTGAGGTAATTAATGAAGATATTTTATCATTTATTAAAGCATAAGAATTAACCGGGCAAAAAGTGAAATCCAAAGCGGGATCATCCATTTAAGATGGCACTTTTCGGAGCTGCGGCGCCTGTCTGGATAAACGTACAGACTTTAATTACGGTCTATGGACCAAGGATGAAACTCAATCTGAACTATTGACCTTTATAAAAAAATAAAATATGAACTAAAAGAGGTTGGTTTGTAATAGTCAGCCCCTTTTTTATAAATTCAAGTCATATGAATAGAATTGTCTTATTTCTGCTTTTGTTACTAACAGTCTCGTGCAGTATAAAAAAAGATATTGTAATAATGAACCATACTAATTTACCCCAACCAATAGGACCTTATAGCCACTCAACCAGCTATGATAATCTTATATTTGTATCAGGTCAAATAGGACTGGATCCAAAAACCAATAACCTGAAACAGGGAATTGAAGAGCAAACGGTTCAGATTTTTGAAAATTTAAAAGTAATTCTTGAAAACAATCATTCCGATATAACACATATAACAAAAACTACTATTTTTATTACAGATATAAAGCAGTTTGAAACGGTCAATAAGATATATGGTGGTTATTTTGGAAACCGTTTTCCTGCAAGAAGTACAATTGAAGTCGTTTCATTACCTAAAGGGGCAAGTATCGAAATAGAATGTATTGCCATTAAGAAAGCTAAAAAATAAAAAACAGGGTGAAGTAGAGGCTGATTTTCTATCGGAAACCTAATTTTATAAAACAGAAAATCCAAGTAGCAAACTGTCACTTGGATTTTCTGGGGCTTATATTCTATACAAATGCATTGGCATTGTAAAATTTATATAAAAATTGTTCTAAACAAAAAACTCATAAACCAACGAATTCTAAAATAAATTACCTGGCGGGTCTTGCACTGTCTGATACCGCCGCATTAATGTTGCCGCTGCCGTTACCTGTATTGTTATTGCTGGTTTTGCGGCCTCCTATATGAGTTTTTGTATTGATACTGTCCTTACTTCCCAGGCTGTCATTGGGAAGCTGATTAGTTGAATCTGTAGTGTCAGGATAGCTGGATGTCACAGTGGCAGAGTCAGCAGACACTGTGCTTTTTTCGGTGTCCTGTTTTTTACAGCCTACTACGATTAAGCCTATTGCGATGATTGGTAAGAATAAATTTTTCATAAGTTTATTTTAATAGTGGGTTAGTTAAATTCTCTAGAGATTCAAAATTAAATATTTACTCCACCGTATTTATATGAGTGAGATCATGTTGAACGTTTCTTGGGAATACTTATGATGCCTTACCTTTATTTAATGATGCCTGATTCCTCTTTGATGATAACTGACATTTTTATTAAATAATTGAAAATTTTTAGGAATTGTCTGATTGTCGTCATAGTGATTGGTTACGGTTGAAGGTTTTTCTTCCATATCCTTAGTGTTAAAACGGACTTGCTTACCGTTTTTATACAACTTATCATCATAGGTTCTGTAGAGCTGGTTTTCCAGATACATATTTCCGTCAGGAGCAGTAAATTGTTTTACTTTATTATTTCTTTTACGGAATGCAGCATAAAACAATGATCCAGCTGCAATTAAGCCTAATGTTATTTTTATTTTGTTATCCATAATGCTGTTTTTATTGTTTAAAATTACTTGCTATGGTTTAATAAATGCATATTAAAGCATTAACGAGCAGTCAGTTAAAATATCCATTGCAAATTATCTAAGAGATTTAGATTTAAAAGAGAGTTTTTTAAACTCTCTTTTATTTAGTGAATTCCTATTCCTAATTTTGTCTTTCCAAGTTTTCAAACTTAGCATAAGAAGATTTTAAATGATGCAGCTGATCAGAAACCAGTCTTGAACTTTCAGGACACAGATCACCACTATCAAGGGCATTTTGGTAAGCATCAATAGCGGCATTTTCTCCGAATACTACGTTTTCAAGTGTAGATTCATCTTTATCTCCTGTAAGAGAATTTTTTACATCAATCCATGCCCGGTGGATAGCTCCCGCAGTACTCGTGGTATTGTCAGCTTGCCCACCTTTTGCATTGATGAGTCCTATGAGTTCTGTTTTCATTGTTTGAGATTGGGCGACCATATTGTCATAATCATTTCTTAATGCAGAATGAGTATTCCATACTTTGTCCTCAACTTTTGAAAATCCTTCTATTCTGTCGTTGGTAATGTTCAGTAAATCATTAAGTACTGATACTGTTTTTTCGTCGTTCATAATAAAAATTTTAAATGGTGTTTAACATAATTTGCAATAACCATGCCTGCTGTCTGTAACTTGTGGTAGCAAGACTAAAAAAAAATAAATAAGCAATTCTTTATTAATTATGAATCCTGATTTGACAATGATCTTAATGTGGTTGTAAAAAAGGCTATAGGTAAGTTAGCTGGTGCCTAATGTAGAAGTTATTATTCAATGGTATGTATTTCGTAAATATTTGGCAAAAAATTTGTTATATCATTCATTAATATCATTTATTAAATTATTATCACCATTTAAAATTTATTATTATGAAAAATTCTGTTTTAACGGTTTTTGCAGCCATTTCTCTTATGGCCTGCAAAAAAAATGAAACTACGACCGTAAGTCATTCTACAGACAGCGTATCAGTGACGCCAATGGACTCTCCAATGGCTGTAAACGACACTGTAAAAACCACCAGCACTCCAGCTTCCAGTACTCTCAGTGATCAGGACAAAAAATTTGCTGATGCTGCTGCCAAAGGAGGTCTCATGGAAGTAATGATGGGACGACTGGCTGCTACCAATGGCACACATGCTTCGGTAAAGACCTTGGGAGAAATGATGGTAAAAGATCATAGCAAGGCCAATGATGAACTCAAAAAATGGGCATCGTCAGCTAACTACACACTGCCATCTGTTTTAGATGCTGATCAACAAAAGAAATATGATGACCTGAAAGCAAAAAAAGGAACAGATTTCGACCGCATGTATGCGGATTTAATGGTTTCCGATCATAAAAAGGATATTGAAGAATTTAAAAAAGAAGGTTCTGACGGTACCGAGGCGAACCTAAAATCTTTTGCCAACAAAACATTACCTACGTTACAACACCACCTAATGGAATCAGAAAAAACTAAGGCTGCAGTTAAATAAATCCTATACAGCTATTATGATCTTGATCATAAACCAGAAATGATAATTCCATTAATTTTGAGTTAGAATTTCATCATTTTTGCATCCCTTTTATGCTCCTCCTGTTCTTAGGAGGA
>Ga0308164_10003382_pt1 | contig 14467 bp, 14 predicted proteins | sample PhyTR2_FD_201031 | JGI IMG/M metagenome (GOLD analysis project Ga0308164, IMG submission 201031) | Phyllosphere microbial communities from UC Gill Tract Community Farm, Albany, California, United States - DLSLT.R2 | ecosystem: Host-associated > Plants > Phyllosphere > Unclassified | place: USA... | reverse complement strand
CCGCGCGCAACCGGTAAGGATATTGCACGCGCCTGGAAGCTGGTATCACGGACCACAGCGTTATGGATGTTTGTGATTGCCTTGATCGGAGTGACCAATGCTTGATCATGGCGGCAACTTGCAGGCGGCAATGCAGCGCTATGGTATGCCAACAGATGAATGGATCGATCTTTCGACCGGCATCAACCCGCATCCTTATCCCGTAGCAGCACTTGCGGGTGATGTATGGCACCGCTTGCCCGAATCGAACGAAGCTTTGTTGCAGGCTGCACGTGCCTACTACGGCGTTAGTAGTGTATTGCCAGTTGCCGGCTCGCAGGCTGCTATTCAAGGCTTGCCGCAGCTTCGCCGTCGTCAGCATGGAGCTGGCAAGGTGATTGTCGCAACACCTTCATACGCTGAACATGCACATCAGTGGCAACGTGCCGGACATGTGGTCAGCGACGTACCTTACGCTGATCTGGAAACGACGCTCGATGACTGCGATGTCATGGTGATCTGTAATCCCAATAATCCAACCGGTGAAACAGTCGCGCCAGAGCAGTTGCTGCAATGGTCTGCCAGACTGGCTGAGCGCGGTGGCTGGCTGGTCGTGGACGAAGCGTTTGGTGATGTCGTACCTGAGTTGAGTGTGGCGAGCGGCACCGGTTGCGCCGGTTTGATCGTTTTGCGTTCAATCGGGAAATTTTTTGGACTGGCAGGTCTGCGCCTCGGTTTTGTTGCTGCCGCTGATGACATCGCTGATGACATTCTTGATGCATTGGCAGAAGAGATCGGTCCGTGGAGTGTCAGCGGGCCAGCGCAGCAAATCGGCGCGATGGCCTTATCGGATCGTCCGTGGCAGCTTGCGATGCAAGCGACTTTGCATGCGGAAGGCCAACGTTTGGAGCAAATGCTGTCCGGATTTGGTTTTCAGACGGGCGGTTGTGCCTTGTTCCGTTACTGGCCAGAGCAGAGTGCCGCAGAACTCACGGCGTTTCTTGCTAGAAGAGGAATCTGGATTCGGCAATTTACACATGGAGTGCGACTCGGATTGCCTGCAAATGAAGCGGCCTGGACAAGGCTGGAGACGGCATTGGCTGCGTGGAAAGAACAACAGGGATGAACATGAAGCGATTTTTTATTTTGCTGGCATTGATGGTTGCCTCACAGGTGCAGGCTATCGTGACCGTACAGGATGATGCCGGCAAGACTGTCGTGTTGCAGAAACCGGCAGAACGAATTGTGTCGTTGGCACCGCACGCGACAGAACTGATCTTCGCTGCAGGTGGTGGAGATCGCATTGTGGGCACTGTCGGTTACAGCGACTATCCGGCCGCCGCATTGAAGATCCCGCGTGTGGGCAATCATCAGCAAGTCGATATCGAACGCATCATTGCCCTCAAGCCGGATCTGCTGGTGGTCTGGTTGCATGGCAACTCCGAGCGACAGCTTGAGCATGTGCGCAAGCTGGGGATTCCGTTTTATTTCAGCGAACCGAAGAAGCTTGCAGACATTCCTCATAGCATCGAGCGTCTGGGTATCTTGATGGGAACAACGCAGCAGGCGAATAAGGTGGCTATGCAGCAGCGCGCCAGATTGGCGACGCTGTCCGCGCAGTATCGTGATCGACCGGTTGTCAGAATGTTTTATCAAGTCTGGGGCAAGCCGGTGTACACGCTCAACGGTACCAACATCATGAGCGATGTCATTCGTCTGTGCGGTGGCGAGAATGTCTTCGCGTCTTTGCCCGTATCGGCACCGACTGTCAGTACCGAAGCTGTCCTGCTGGAAAATCCGGAAGTCATGATGACCGGCGATCGCCAGGCAGAAAAATCGGGCGGACTGGAAATCTGGCGCCCTTACAAAAATCTACTGGCAGTACGCAACGACAATCTGTTTTCGGTTGATGCCGATCTGGTCAATCGTGCCGGACCGCGCCTGATCGATGGCGCTGCAATGGTATGCGAAAAGCTGGAAGAAGCACGCGGACGTCGCACCGCCAAACACTGAGGCTCATTTTGTCCTTTCCATTCAAAACGCTGATGGTGCAGGGCACCACGTCTGATGCCGGCAAGACCACGCTGGTCGCAGCCTTGTGTCGTTTGCTGTCGGATGAGCAGGTACGCGTGGTGCCATTCAAGCCGCAGAACATGGCCTTGAATAGTGCCGTGACGGCTGATGGTGGCGAGATCGGGCGTGCGCAAGCTTTACAGGCAGTTGCTGCACGGGTTGCGCCGCATACGGACATGAATCCGATTCTGCTCAAACCGTCGAGCGATACCGGCGCGCAAGTGATCATTCATGGTCAGGTGCGCAGTGACATGGAGGCGCGCGATTATCACGCCTACAAACCAGTGGCGATGCAGGCTGTGCTCGAATCGTATCGCAGGCTGTCAGCGCACTATGAGGTCGTGCTGGTTGAAGGCGCGGGCAGTCCTGCAGAGATCAATCTGCGCGATCGCGATATCGCCAACATGGGTTTTGCCGAAGCCGTCGATTGTCCTGTCATTTTGGTGGCGGACATCGATCGCGGTGGTGTCTTTGCGCATTTGATGGGTACGCTGGCTTGTCTTTCCGAAAGTGAGCGTAACCGGATTGTCGGATTTGTCATCAATCGTTTTCGGGGCGATATTGCATTGCTTGAGCCCGGACTGCGCTGGCTGGAAGAACAAACCGGCAAGCCGGTATTGGCTGTGCTGCCGTATCTGCACGGATTGTTTCTCGATGCCGAAGATGCTGTCGCCTCGGTGCAGGCCGAGCGTGGTGCATTCAAGGTGATCGTGCCGGTGCCGCCACGGATCAGCAACCACACCGACTTCGATGCGCTGCGTGCGCATCCGGATGTCGATCTGCAATTGATCGGGCTGGGACAACCGATTCCACCGGCTGACCTGATCATTCTGCCGGGCAGCAAGAACACGCGCGCCGATCTGGCATGGCTGGTTGCCAACGGCTGGCGCGATGCGCTGATCAGGCACGCACGTTACGGCGGCAAGATCATCGGCATTTGCGGCGGTTACCAGATGCTGGGCAAGTCGGTTGCCGATCCGCATGGCATCGAGGGATCGGCCGGACTATCCGATGGTTTGGGTCTGCTGGACGTCGCCACCGAACTGAAGCGTGAAAAACGCCTGGAGCAGGTCAGCGGCCTGTGTGCCTTTGCCGATAGCACGGTGTCCGGTTACGAAATTCACATGGGCGTCTCTGAGGGTGCGGCAACAGCGCAACCGGCTTTCATCATCGATGGCCGTGCCGAAGGTGCACGCTCCGGCGACGATCAGGTACTGGGGACGTATCTGCATGGATTGTTCGATACGCCATCTGCGTGCGATGCCTTGTTGCGCTGGGCCGGCTTGCATAGCAGCCATGTTGTCGATACCGCAGAATTGCGTGAGCAAAGCCTAGACCGTCTGGCCGAGGCAACCAGGCCATTGCTGGATGCCTTACGCAAGCTGTAGCTTGTAATCAAAGACCGGTTTGCGACGCTTGCCGGGGAGTGCCGTTGCGCCTTGCCGCATGCTATTCTTGCCCGAAATTCTCGTTTGTTCTGACTTGATCCGTTTTTCCGACAATAGATAAAAAGGGGAAATCATGCCTGTGATCGTCGTTGCCAATCCCAAGGGAGGTGTCGGCAAGAGCACCTTTGCGACCAATCTGGCCGGTTACTTCGCAGCGCAGGGACACAAGGTCATGCTCGGCGATATCGATGTGCAACAGTCATCGCGTGCCTGGCTGGCATTGCGCTCAGGTGCGCTGCCCGAGATCAAGCCGTGGGAAATCGAAGACGGCCACGTCGCGAAGCCGCCCAAAGGGACCACGCACATCGTGCTTGATACACCGGCGGGTTTTAGCGGCAAACGGTTCGACAAGGTCATGCAGATCGCTGACAAGATCATCGTCCCGCTGCAGCCATCCATGTTCGACATTCTTGCGACGCAAGACTTTTTGCAGAAGCTGGCCGAACACAAGAAGAACAAGCAGGTCGATGTCGGCGTGCTAAGCATGCGCGTCAATGTACGCACACGCGCTGCGGATCAGTTGCAGCAATATGTCGAGAGTCTGGGTTTGCCGGTGCTTGGTTTTCTGCGCGATACGCAAAACTATGTGCAACTGGCGGCCAACGGTGCGACCTTGTGGGACGTCGCTGCCTCGCGTGTTGAAAAGGATGTCGAGCAGTGGCAGGACATCATCAAATGGGTTGAGAAGAAGTAACCCTGTCCGGCTGATCAGACCGATGCAGACGAAAAAAATGCCGCACATCGTTGCGGCATTTTTATTGCGATTTTGCGCTGATCAAATTTCCAGATTGTCGATCAGACGTGTGCTGCCGAGTTTGGCTGCCGCCAGCACGACAAGTTTTTCACCTTGCGCCATGTCGCCGGCGGCAGGTGGTTGCAGATTGCTCTGCTTGCGGATCGAGATGTAATCAGGATTCCAGCCGCGCTTGCCCAGATCGGCCATCGCCTGGCGTTCGAGTTCAAAAATATCCAGATGCCCGCCGCGCACTTCATTGGCAATTGCATTCAGCGATTGGTACAGCGCGGGCGCTTCGGCACGCTCTTCTGCAGACAGGTAACGATTGCGCGATGACAGTGCCAGGCCATCTTCGGCACGAAAGGTTTCTGCAGCAATAATCTCTGTCGGCAGCGCAAACTGCTTGCACATGTTCCGCACGATCATCAACTGCTGATAATCCTTCTTGCCGAACACGGCGACGCGCGGCTGTACGCAGGAGAACAGTTTCATCACGACAGTGGTGACACCGGTAAAGAAGCCCGGACGGAATTCGCCTTCCAGTGTGTTGCCGAGATCATCAGGCGGACGGATGCGAAACTCTTGCGGCTCCGGATACATATCCTTTTCGGTTGGTGCGAACAAAACGTAGACACCTTCCTTCTCCAGCTTCTCGACGTCAGCCTGAAACGTGCGCGGATATTTGTCGAAATCTTCGTTCGGTCCAAATTGTAGGCGATTGACGAAAATCGATGCGACGACCGGATCGCCATGGCGACGCGCCAGTCGCATCAACGACAGATGTCCGTCATGCAGGTTGCCCATGGTCGGGACAAAGGCGGTACGCAATTGGCCATGCAACTGGTCGCGCAGTTCTTCGATGCAGGAAATGATTTTCATGGATACAGCCTTGATGAAGTCGGCGGCACGCAGGCCTGCGACAAGGTATGTTCGTCGGCGATCAGCTGGGTGCGTAAGCCAGTCGCACGTAAATCGGTGCGAAAGGTTCGGCCTGCGTGATCTCGATCAGTGTTTCCTTACCGAGCTCAAGCAGTGCAACGAAGTTGACCACGACCACTGGCACGCCACGTGATGGGTCGAACAGATCAGTGAACTCGACAAACTTGCTGGTTTGCAGGCGACGCAGGATAGCTGTCATGTGCTCGCGCACGGACAGTTCTTCGCGACTGATGGTGTGATGCGCGGTCAGCTTGGCACGTCGCAGCAGATCGGCCCATGCGGACTGTAGATCAGCTACGTTGACGTCTGGCCAGTGCACGACGGTGTTCTGTTCGATATGCACCTGAGGGCGCACGTAATCGCGGCCGAGTTGTGGCAGTTCGTCGATCTGGCGCGATGCCAGTTTCATCTGTTCGTATTCGAGCAGACGACGTACCAGCTCGGCGCGCGGATCAGCAGCTTCCTCGCCGGTATCGGCCTTGCGCACCGGTAGTAGCATGCGCGACTTGATCTCGATCAGCATCGCCGCCATCAGCAGATATTCGGCGGCGAGTTCCAGATTGTGGATGCGGATCTGATCGACGTAGAGCAGATACTGTTTGGTGACCTGCGCCATCGGAATATCAAGGATATTGAAATTCTGTTTGCGGATCAGGTACAACAGCAGATCAAGCGGACCTTCGAACGCCTCGAGAAAAATCTCGAGCGCATCCGGCGGAATATAGAGATCGTTCGGCAGACGAAACAGCGGTTCCCCGTACAGGCGCGCAAACGCGACGCCATCGATGACATCCGGCGTCGAGTCCGGTCTGCCTTCTACGGCAAGATCGGGCGCGCTGGATGGCATCTGCGCCAGCATCGGATTGGAACCGCCGCTCATGCGTTAGCGGACTTTGTTCTGATAAGGGTAGGCTTGTTGCTGAACGCGCGACACCTTGGTGCGCTCGAGTTGATCGAGGTCGATCGGCGACTTGTCCCACAGCAGTGCGCGTCCCTGCACTTGGGATTCTTCCAGCTTTGGATTTTTTTGCTTCAGTTCTTCCAGAAACAGGGTTGCTTCCGACTGATAGTGATAATGGTTTTTGCTGAATACCATGGTCTGTTTGATAATAGGGTGGAAACAGGCGTTATTCTACCTTGTCTTTGGTAACACTCCCGGACTGTCTTGTGCAAAAGCCACAGTTACGGTCACCTTCTCTGGAAAATCCATATGAAACAATTTCTTGCTGCTTTTTCCGGTTTTCTTTGTAGTTTGTTGATGTTTGGTTGCAACCAGCAAGGCAGACCGATCGAAGATTTTGGTATCGAAAAGCTGACCAAAGGCGTCTCGACCGAGACCGACGTCAGGCAGGCAATGGGCGAACCGGAAATGGTATGGAGCGATCAGGGTGGCGCGAGAACATTTGAATACCCGAAAGGACCGGAAGGCCATCGTACCTGGATGGTCGACCTAGATGCTGGTGACGTCGTACGTGACTTCCGACAAACGTTGACGGAAGAAAACTTCGCACGCATCCGCATCGACATGACGCGCGATGAAGTACGCCGTTTGCTGGGCAAGCCACGCGGCATCGCTGCATTTCCGCTGAAGAACGAGGAAGTGTGGGACTGGCGTTATCTGTCCGGGCCGACTACCGAACGCTTCTTCAACGTGCATTTTGATCGCGACAGCGGTAAGGTCGTCAGCACATCGAGTAGCGATCCGGTCAAAGGGTAGGCATGTGCTTGACGTTCAATCCATATAAAAAAAGCCGCCTGAGAAGGCGGCTTTTTTAATTGATGCAGGTGGTTTAACGCACGCGCATGCCAGGTTCTGCACCCGGCCATGGATTCAGGATGTAAATGCCTGGATTGGCTTTTTCATCCGCAGCCGATGCCGCCAAGACCATGCCTTCCGACATGCCGAACTTCATCTTGCGCGGCGCCAGATTGGCGACCATTACGGTTAACTTGCCAATCAGGTCTTCCGGTTTGTAAGCCGATTTGATGCCGGAGAAGACGTTGCGGGTACGACCTTCGCCCACGTCCAGCGTCAGGCGCAGTAACTTGTCCGAGCCTTCAACATGTTCGCAGTTGACGATTTTGGCGATGCGCAGGTCGATCTTAGCAAAGTCGTCGATCTTGATCTCTGGTGCGAGTGCTTCGATGTCGCTGTCTTCCACAGACGTTTCGCCACCGGATGGATTGGTTGGCGCGGATACGGTCGCATCGACGGTTGGCACCATTTCGAACAGAGCATCGAGCATCTTCGGCTCGACGCGTGTCATCAGATGCGCATAGGCATTGACCTGATGATTGTCCGGCAGAGGTGTGCCGACATCCTGCCATTGCAGCGGCGCGATGTTGAGTTGCGCTTCGACTTGCGTTGCCAGATGCGGCAAAACAGGTTTCAGGTAGATTGTCAGGATGCGGAAGGCTTCCAGCAGGCGACTGCAGACTTCCTGTAGCGCAGCACTGTTGGCCGGATCCTTGGCCAGTTCCCACGGTTTGTTGGCGTCAACGTAGGCGTTGATCGCGTCGGCCTGTTCCATGATGGCGCGCAGGGCTTTGCCGTATTCACGCTGGTCGTAGAACGACTGAATTTCAGGCGCGACAGCACGCAGTTTGCTCAGGAATGTATCGTCTGCGGTGGCCCAGGCAGTGCTGACGCGACCGTCGAATTTCTTGGTGATGAAGCCGGCGGCACGGCTGGCGATGTTGACGTACTTGCCGATCAGATCGCTATTGACGCGCGCGATGAAGTCTTCGCGGTTGAAGTCGATGTCTTCGTTGCGGGCATTGAGCTTGTTGGCGAGGTAGTAGCGCAGCCATTCCGGATTCATGCCCAGATTCAGGTACTTGAGCGGATCAAGGCCGGTGCCGCGGCTCTTGCTCATCTTCTCGCCATTGTTGACGGTCAGGAAGCCATGTACGAATACCTTGTTCGGCGTCTTGCGACCGCTGAACTTCAGCATGGCCGGCCAGAACAGCGTATGGAAGTTGACGATGTCCTTGCCGATGAAGTGAATCTGCTCCAGCTGCGCATCGGCGATATAGGTGTCGAAATTTTCGCCACGCTTGTCCAGCAGATTCTTGAGCGAAGCCAGATAGCCAACCGGCGCATCCAGCCAGACATAGAAATACTTGCCCGGTGCGTCCGGAATTTCGATGCCGAAGTAGGGCGCATCGCGCGAGATGTCCCAGTCGCTCAGGCCTTCGCTGGTACTGCCATCCTGATTGTCGCGCACCGAAAACCATTCCTTGACCTTGTTGGCGACTTCCGCCTGCAGGTGTGGTTTGCCGTCGGTGTCGTTGCCCTGAATCCATTGTTCGAGGAACTCGACACAGCGTGGATCGGATAGCGCAAAGAAGAAGTGTTCCGAATTTTTCAGCACTGGCGTGGCACCAGTCAAAGCGGAATACGGATTGATCAGATCGGTCGGCGCGTAGACCGCACCGCAGACTTCGCAATTGTCGCCGTACTGATCCTGCGCGCTGCATTTCGGGCACTGGCCCTTGATGTAGCGATCGGGCAGGAACATGTTCTTTTCCGGATCGAAGAACTGTTCGATCGTCTTGACCGTGATCAGACCGGCTTTTTTCAGATCCAGATAGATCTGTTTGGCCATCTCGTGATTCTCAGGACCGTCAGTCGAATGCCAGTTATCGAAGGCAATATGAAAGCCATCCAGATACTGTTTGCGCCCGGCCGCAATGTTGGCGACGAATTGCTGCGGCGACAGACCGGCCTTTTCGGCCGCAATCATGATCGGTGCACCGTGCGCGTCGTCGGCCCCCACGAAATTGACGTCATTGCCCTGCATGCGCTGGAAGCGCACCCAGATATCGGCCTGGATGTATTCCATGATGTGGCCGATATGGAAGGCGCCATTGGCGTAGGGAAGGGCAGTGGTGACGAAGAGTTTGCGCGGGGTTGGGCTGGTCATGTGGGTAATGCAATGGAAGAAGGTGAAACCAGCATTTTAGCTTGCCTATACAGGTAATGCAGTTTTGTATAGCAGTTGTATAGGTTTTCCGCCTGAAACGTTAAAATAGCGGCCTTTCCATATATTTCAGGGCTTTGGCGCGCCAGACCCGTTTTTATTTTCCATGACAGTCCGTACCCGCTTTGCCCCTAGCCCAACCGGCTATCTCCATGTCGGCGGCGCTCGTACCGCTTTGTTCTCTTGGGCGTATGCCCGTCATTTCGGTGGCACTTTCGTGCTGCGGATCGAGGACACCGATCTGGAGCGTTCCACGCCGGAAGCCGTGCAAGCCATCATCGAAGGCATGCAGTGGTTGGGCTTGCATCACGATGAAGGTCCGTTCTATCAGATGCAGCGCATGGATCGCTATCGCGAAGTGATTGGCAAGATGCTGGCAGATGGATCGGCGTATCACTGCTATTCGTCACCCGAAGAAGTCGAGGCCATGCGCGAGCGTCAACGTGCTGCTGGCGAAAAGCCACGTTACGACGGTACCTGGCGTCCGGAAGCTGGCAAGACATTGCCACCGGTGCCGGAAGGTCGCAAGCCGGTTGTGCGTTTCTGTAATCCGACTGAAGGCGAAGTGACCTGGAACGATGTCGTCAAAGGCTCGATCACCATTTCCAACCGCGAGCTCGACGATCTGGTCATCGCGCGTCCAGATGGCACGCCGACGTATAACTTCTGCGTCGCGGTCGATGATTGGGATATGAAGATCACCCACGTCATCCGTGGCGACGATCACGTCAACAATACGCCGCGCCAGATCAATATCCTGCATGCACTCGGTGCCGAGCTGCCACTGTATGGCCATCTGCCGATGATTCTGGGTGCCGATGGCGAGAAGCTGTCCAAGCGTCACGGTGCAGTCAGCGTGATGGATTATCCGGCACAGGGTTATCTGCCGGAAGCCATGCTTAACTATCTGGCGCGTCTGGGCTGGAGTCACGGCGACGATGAAGTGTTCTCGATGGCGCAGTTCACACAATGGTTCGATCTCGATCATTTGACCAAATCGCCGGCGCAGTTCAATCACGAGAAACTCGACTGGATCAACAACCATTACATCAAGCAGGCAGCCAATGCGCGCCTGGCGGGCCTGGTACGTCCGTTGATGATTGCAAACGGTGCGCAGTTCGATGGCGCGCCTGATTTGCAGAACGTGATTGCCTTGATGAAGGATCGCATCAATACGCTCAACGAGTTGTCGGTTGCGGCAATGCTGTTCTATCGCCAGCCAGCGCCGGATGCTGATCTGTTGTCGCAGCATCTGACCGATGCCATCAAACCAGTGCTGGCACAATTTGCCGAACAGCTTGCTTCAGTGGAGTGGAAGAAGGAAGCGGTATCGGCTGCACTGAAGGAAGTGCTGGCCGCGCACAAGCTGAAGATGCCGCAACTGGCGATGCCATTGCGCTTGCTGATTACCGGTCAATTGCAGACGCCATCGATTGACGCCGTGATCGTCCTGTTTGATCGCGAAGTCGTTCTCGCCCGCCTGGGAAAATATCTTTAAGAAAAAATGCACAAAGGTATTTACACAGTGAAAAAGACATTGCTATAATCTTGCTTCTGCACTCGAGGGGGTATAGCTCAGCTGGGAGAGCGCTTGCATGGCATGCAAGAGGTCAGCGGTTCGATCCCGCTTATCTCCACCACCGAATTTGCAGAAGTAGCTGAGTAGTAAGGCCAGCATCACGGGCAGATTTCTGTCCCCATCGTCTAGAGGCCTAGGACATCACCCTTTCACGGTGAGTACAGGGGTTCGAATCCCCTTGGGGACGCCAAGTTAAAAAACCACGCAATAGCGTGGTTTTTTTTCGTCTGCCGATTTGTTCGGCTTTCCTTGTTGATTTGATCGTGGGAGTGAACCCGCAAAGAAAGTTTCAGTCCAATAACATCGTGCGATTTTGTTTTCATTTCACTTTGCGCCAAAATGTCGATGAATGACGAATAAGTGATGATCAGGGGAGTCGGGATGAAATGTGCTCAATGCGGTGCCGACAATCGCGGCGGAGCCAGATTCTGTGAGCAATGCGGAACCAAGATTGAAACCGGTATTGCTGCAGCGGCAGTCGCTTCTACGCAGGCCGAGCCTGCGCAGGAATCGCTGATCGATGAGGTCGTGGAATCGATGGCGCAAGAGCCGGGTACAAGCAAAGGGCCGGGCTTTAAAATCGCACTGGCTTTTCTTCTATTGATCTTCATCGCTGGTTTGTTATGGGCTTACATGGGTAAGAGCGGCGGTTCGCAAGAAAACGCAGCATCTTCCAATCCCGTTTCTGGCGAAGTGCAAGACGCGGGTCCGCTGAGAGCGCCTTCACTTGCCGAGCAGATGGGAACATCCGTAACGCCGATCGCCGCCAATGCGCTCGATGTCAAGACCGAACAGACACCAGCGCAGGTGAAAGCACCTGCCGATAGCAGGCGGACCAAGGATGTAAAGACCAAGGCGCAGCGCGAAGAAGAGCTTCGCAAGAAAAACGAAGAACGCCTGGCGCAAGAAGAACGGGATAGCGCAGCAAGAAAGGCAGCGCTTGCGCCCCGAGGATTATCGACCGTACAGGAAGTCGCGAACTGCGAAAAGATGTCCGTGTTTGCTCGGCAGCCGTGTCTATGGCGTGCCTGTAACGGCAAATGGGGCAAGGATGGTTGCCCATCCTATGATTGAACAAACCTGATTCCCCGCCGAATCCGAACCGAGAAGCCACGCTGATGCGTGGTTTTTTTGTTTCCAGCACCAAGAATATTCAAAATATTGCCATTTCTACCATGATGATGGGATTTGGCTGACGCCCGCTTCTTGCAATAATCGCCTTCGTAAAAAGCTGTTGATGCTTTGCGTGTACGGATTTCGATTCAATTGCGTTGAGGAAGTCGCTGCATGGTCATGTCGTCAAACCAAGGGTTCTCCCTGATTGAAGTGCTGGTTTCAGTTTTTATTCTGACGGTTGGTGTCATTGCCGCCTCAAGCCTTCATCTCACTGCGCTGCACACTTCGCAGCAATCCTCTCTCCAAACCAAAGCCATGCATCTCGCCGTCGAATTGGCGGAAAGCATGCGTGCTGATCTCTTTAGTTTTACTGAGCAGGTCGTGATGACCGCACACGACCATGACTGTGCCGGTTCGACAGAAGCATGCCCCGCGTATGCATCTTCATCGGATGAAATCGGTCTATGGCGACAACGTGTGGCCGAAGAGCTGCCAGGCGGCCAAGCACAGATCTGTCAGGATGCTGCGCCTTGGGATACCAGTCGGGAGAAGTTGCGATGGGCATGTGCTTCCCCGGCTGCATCGACAAAAGGTGCGCTTGTCATCAAGATCGGTTGGCGCGACAAGTCAGAGGGAAATGATGCATCAACGGATGCACCAAAGCTGGCCCTGGTGGTACAGCCGATGACTCGATGATCTATCAAAGACAAACAGGTTTGACACTTATCGAGCTCATGCTTGGCATGACGCTTTCCCTATTCATGCTGCTGGGCCTGACGTTCCTGCTTTTGGGTGGCAAGGCCAGTTATCGATTGCAGGATCAGCAGGCCCAAGTGCAGGAAACTGGACGCTATGCGATCGACGTGTTGACCCGCGCAATTCGGCAAGCTGGTTATGTGAACTGGAACGACTGGCACGCACCAATCCTGCTTTCCGAAGATGCTGAACCCAATGTGATGGGACTGGACGCCCGTACATTGAAGAAAAACACGCCTGCAATGGAGGCGATGACGGCAGGCGTCGTCAATGGCAGCGATGTGCTGGCAATCCGATTCTTTGGCGCTGATCCTGACGTCGATGGCGCTCTCTTGAATTGCGCAGGATTTTCTGTAGCTGCACCTGTCGCAGAGGCGGACGCAGATGAACAGCGTAGCTGGAGTATTTTCTTTGTCGCTCGTGACGCCAGTGGTGAGCCGGAGTTGCGGTGCAAGTATCGAACCCAGAGCGGCTGGAATGCGGATGCAATCGCACGTGGTGTCGAATCATTTCAGGTCTTGTACGGCGTGGATGTGCATGGCAACGGCGCGGTTCAGTTCATGAGTGCGGAAGAAGTGAACAAACTGGATGCAGCGGACGGCGCGATGCCTCAAATGCATTGGAAAAAGGTCAGCGCCATTCGTATTGGTTTGCTTGTCAGTGGTGCGCAAAAAATCCATACGGATGAACTGATCAAACAGCACGATCTATTTGGCGCGGCTTATTCTGATCTTCATGGTGGGCAAGACACGGGCGTGCGCATTGTCGACAGTGCGTTGCCGGTAGCATCCCGGAATCGCGTGCGATCGGTATTCACCCAGACCATTCGACTGCGTAATACATCGCAAAGGTCTGGCATATGAAGATGCCTTCTCTTCTGTACTGCGAGATATGCAAAGGTCGTGAGTCCGGCACCGCACTGATTATGACCTTGCTCATGTTGATTGTGGTGTTGATGCTGGGTACCGCTTCGGCGCAGATGGCCTTGCAGGGAGAAAAATCTGCGCGTAACGACCGCGATCACCAGATTGCATTGCAGGCTGCAGAAGCTGCGTTGATCGATGCAGAAATGGATATCGAACATTCTCCCGATCCACTTCGTTCACGGAGTCATCTATTCACTGCAGAAAGCTTGCAGGATGTGTCTGATGCTGTGGAGGGGGAGTGTGGAGCGGGTGAGACGAATGTTCTGCTTGGCGTATGCCGGCAACTGCAGCGTGAGACTCTGCCCGCGTGGTCGAAGATCGATTTTCTCGCGTCGGGAACCACAATGGTGGCCGTGCCCTATGGTCACTTCACAGGACAATCGTTTCAAACAGGCGTGGGTATGTTGCCGGTCGTACCGCCGCGCTACCTCATCGAATACCTCCCTTATAGAAGTCCTGGTCAGTCTGCAGAGCAGGTGGAATATGTCTACCGGATTACCGCCGTCGGCTTCGGTGTGCGGGAAACAACACAAGTTGCGTTGCAGTCGTTCTATCGAAAGATGTCGACATGAGAAAAATGAGTATTCGTTCAGTTTTTCTCGTATCAATTCTGGTTTCTCACAGCGCAATGACGTTAGCGGCTTCGGAAATTGTTCATGAGATAGAGCCGATTCATCTTGGTGGCTGCTCCCTCAATACGCCACCAGGATTTGGACCTACAACCCTGGGATATGACCAACAATCCTCCGCGGTGTATCAAGGCAGTGTCATGCGCACGAGCCTGAGCGGCGGTTTGATCAAGAAAGCACAACCAGGTGGCACCAGCACAATATGGAATGCCGCGACACTCCTCGAACAACGTACAGAAGCGAGGCGTATTTTTACCTCTAATCAGCACGGTAATTTGGTCCCGTTTGCGTGGGGCCGTCTGG
>Ga0308164_10003381_pt1 | contig 14473 bp, 16 predicted proteins | sample PhyTR2_FD_201031 | JGI IMG/M metagenome (GOLD analysis project Ga0308164, IMG submission 201031) | Phyllosphere microbial communities from UC Gill Tract Community Farm, Albany, California, United States - DLSLT.R2 | ecosystem: Host-associated > Plants > Phyllosphere > Unclassified | place: USA... | reverse complement strand
TCAAAGTCGGAGAGCAATACCGTTGGGGTCATCCGGCGGCTTTCGCTGAAACCGCCAGAGCGAGCTCGCGTAAGCGTCGCAGGTGCGGCGCGGCGGACATTCCCATTGCAACCGCGCTAGCAGCAGGACGCATCACCTCGTCGAAATCCCCACTTTCGAAAGCTATCGCCAGCAGCTCCCGATCAAGGACGAAAGGAAGGCAGAGCCGTCGATCATCGTCCTCATCCAGGGAAAAGCCGCAATCGCGAAGCGAAGCGACGATCACGTCGTTCGCCTTGATCAGCTTTTTCCACGCTCCCTTGCCGACGATCCGCTGATCGATCCAAAAAGCGGTCGTCGCCCCGTTGGGGCCGCTGGCGACGAATGTGGCAAGCCAGCTGTTCTCTCCTTCGTTCCCGCCGGCTGTGCGTTCATCGAGCCCGAGCCAAAAATCGGCCTTGGGTTTGCGCTGATCGGGCAGCAACCATTCGCGTTCGGCGAACCAAACGTCCTCATCCTCCCCGTCGGATACGGCGATCCAGCCGTCGGCGTCGCACGTCTCCGTCATTGCCCCGGCGACATTCGACCAGATGCGCGGGCCAATTTCCTCAATAGCGTGCTTCATAGCTGCCTCTATGTCCGCGATATTGCGGATCACGAGTGCAGCCAGTTCGGCGGTTCCCGACATCGTAGCTCCTTCAAAAATTGCGGACGTGCCGCGCAAAGTGCGCGACCAGGTGGTGGGCGAAATCATAATCCTCTCGGCGACGCGGAAGCGATGCAAGTGCGGCCGACCGCACGGTCGACCACGTTGCAGCGACGACGTCGGCCCGTGACGGAGTGAACGGCGCTAGGAGGATGACAACCGGCTGCTTGCCGAGCAGCCCCGCACTGCGGGCTATGGCCGCGACGTATCGGGTGAGCTGCTCGGGCCCTTCGACGGCGTCGATCTTAACTTCGACACCCACAAGATGCCTTTTGGTTTCTATTACCAGGTCGACGCGGTCGGACGCATCCGCCCCCGGACAATGCTCCACGCGTAAACGATAGCCCTCGGCAAGCTCTTCCCGACCGGGAAGTACTCCGGGTTTCAGATCGTCGCACCTTGCGAGGAACCCACTTAGAAACGCCTCTGCAGTCTTACCCGACTGAGACGGGGACCAAAGCGCGGCCAGAATGCCGGCGTTGCGAACCTCGCGGCGCTTCGCGCCCGACACGGTCCAAGGGTTGATTGATCTGCCTGCTAACGGTGACCGCCGTAAAGCGGCGGAGAGATCGGGAAGAATCGCCGAAAGTCTGCCGGCGTCGAGCGACAAGCCGATTGGTGGCGTCGACGGTCGGAACCGATCTACGGGCTGCGCGTGCCGGTGCCGAAGCAGGCTTCCGGTATCCAGCATCCGCCATTTCAATATGATGGTCGTCAGACGGTGCGCGAGATCAGTCATAAGCCTTTGATACCGCCCTCGACCGCCACTGCAACGAAGCTTGGGCCTTATCTTGCTGACGGCTCAACTCTGTCCAGAAACGTCCGTCTGTTGAACATATGCAAGGGGCCCAACCCAGGCCAACAGGGTGCAAATGGCGAACGGCAAGGCAGTCGCTAAACGCCTGTACCATAAGTCTGTGTCCGATAACGTACAGGGTCTAAGAAAAGGCGCTAAGTTGCTTCGATAGTCGCTTAATCTCGCAGATTCACAGGCATATATCCAAATGCGCAAAACTCAGTTTTGACTTCGATTTTTCCCTTTATAGCGGCTTTTGCTATCAAGCATTCTATTTAAAGACACTCTTGCCCGATCTAGATAGTGCTGTGTTTCTTCAATGAAACGACGTGAAGATTCATCATCGAGAGATTGACTATCGTCACTAGGCATAGGAATGCGAAAGCATGCAGGTATTGTTGGATATAGCTCGATACTAATCGCCCCGGCCATGCTAGTATGGCCGTTCTTTGTAAATGAAGATCCTTGAAGTCTGAATTCCTCGAAAGATATATCGGTCGTTGGCCCTTGATATAAATCAGCCTGTACAAATATATCTCTCGCAGACCTGCGACCAATTGCATTAGCAACAGTAAGTACGTCACTTTTTGATAAAAGTGATGACCAAGCCGCAAACCAGATGACTGCTTTCTTATCGCTTGAAATATCTACTGCGAGCGGGAGATACTGAAGCGATCCGTCTGCCACTAAAGCAAGCGTGAACCCAGCAAGGCAAGCCACATATGCACTATCCTCATGATTAGAGGACTGAATGACGGCCAGAGTGTTAGAAAGAGACTTTATTCGATCTTCCCGCGGCCCTCTAAGGCTTTGATAAGCCCCAGAAATCTGCGGCGACCTCTCCGTAAAAACTCTCCAATGATGCTCCGATATTCTCCCCTCATCGGCAATATCTCTAACTAAAGATCCTACAAAGCCCATGTGGGTCGACCTGCGGTCCAGCTTTGCTCCATTTAAAGACGAAAGAAAATTATCTACTACTTCAAGGATAACGTCACTGATATCGCTACGGTCACCTGATATCCTTTTGGCCAAATAATCCCACTTTTGACCAATCTCTTGAAGAGGCGCTGTTGCACCGAACGCTGAAGCGCTGTGCAACAGTGTTGCTGCTAACGTACTTTTTACATCAGATACTAATAATTGGTCTATCTTATTTTTCTTGTCGCCCCCCCGAAGAAGAGCTTCTACCATTGCAATGCTAACCATATTATGTGTCACGGCCAGCCTCGGCTCATATAGCGGAAGCAGTTTGTCGCTAATTACAGAGTCTAGTTCGCTGGTAGCGATTACTCTAAAGAAGGCTGAGAACGGAACATACGCATTGACATAAGTACTTACGAATGAGTAAAACTCGCGAAGTCCCGTGTCTGAAACTACAATAACAGGCAGCTTACCGGAGCTAGAATCCTTCGCGCTTTCCCATAGGAGGGCGTACCGGTCCGGTCCCATACGGGTTCGAACCTCCTCAATCGATATGCTGGTTGCACGAGGAACTCTTTCTCCCGAAAGAAAAAGAAGGAGTTCGTTGCGCTCAATTATGCTACCTCGCAACATTCTCATTCCCCAGAAAAAAGATCATCTATGGAAGCGAGTGTTATCGGTGCGCTTTCGAGGGAAGCCAATCCCTTCTCAAGATAGCCAGGAAGCGATCCATCATGGTATATACGCAGAGACGTTTTACACCGCGTGACGGCAGTATAGGCCATATTCTTCTGGGTCGGAAACTTTGTGATCTTGTCCGTTCCTAATATGTGAAGAGCTCTAAATTCCAATCCCTTCGCACCGTGAATCGTTGTTACGATCACGCGTCGATCAGGATCAAAAGGCGCATACCCGCCAGAGAACTGCTGAATCTGGCAGTCACCTGATATTTGGCTTCCGGAAATATAAGACCAAGCATCATTAAGCTCCTCCTGGCGCGGGGATATGATACCAATAAGCTCATCTGGATAAGCCAATAGCTGGGTTGCAATCTCTGCCGTTGCCAAGTCACACTGCTGCTTAATCGATAGGCCGGGAAATGACTTCACAGTCGACTCAAATTCAGACTCATCATATTTTGAATGGGACTCCAGCCCATCCTCTAAATCAACGCTATTTCTAATTCCGTCTGCTAATCGGCAGATCCGACGTCCATTTCGATAATGATCTTCGAGTTTTACAGTGGATATACACTTGGTCTCGAGCCTGTCTAAGCCGCCTGAGACGTTATTGATTCGTTGACGACTATCGCCAACGGCAAAAACCTGATCGGCAAAGGAGAATATAATCTCTATCTCCTCACCGGAATAATCCTGAGCTTCATCGATAAGAATACAATCAAGCTTATTTTCATCGAGCCCTTGTGATGCCAAATGCTTGAGGCCAGCAAAGAGTTCGGTACGTGTTTCGGCAAAACTGCCCTTACCGTCAAAGGCGATGCCATTGGCATTTAACAATGCGGCGCCCCAGCGCATGCAAGTCTGGATCTTATCCGTAGAGAAGGGATAGTGGACCGAACCGGTGGCCAGAAACTCTTTCAATACCCGTCCAAATGTAAAAACGGCTATGTCATGACGGCCGTTTTTATGCAAAAACGCAGCCCTCAGCAAAAGCAAATTCGTTTTGCCCGAGCCGGCCGGTCCAAGTACTAGAAAATCACCATCTAAAGGTAAAGACACCACCTCAAGCTGCTTTTTGTCGAGCTCACTAGACTTAGTCCACCACGTCGCAGCCATGCTTACTCCCCAAGTACCGAAACGGCGTCAATCCACATACCACCCGCCGGATTAGATTGATGTTGAGCCAAGTCTACCAACTCATAAAGACGTTCTTCGAATAATGGGCGTATGTTGGTGGTGTCATACAAGCCTTTGAAGAAGGGCTGGGTGCTGGGCGCTTCGGACTCCGCTGCTTTTCCCCAATGGCCAGCAGCGCTGAGGGTGATAGCTCGTGCGCTCGCTTCGACGACCTCTATCTGGGTGATGATAGTAAGGTCTAGCGGAAGGTCATGAGAGTCGCTGGCTCGCAACCGGAGGATCACAGCATCTTGGTGTTTCGGACGATAGACGACGTCGAGCCGAGGAAAAGCGTCATTGTCCCGCTCTATCAGGCGGCATGCTTCTTTGAGGAAATCTACCAACTCATTTACGACCTGTCGCTCAGTCACGTCGGGAATCATCGGCGTAGGATCGTACTCGGCGCGTTTGACGACCGCTCGATTAGTCACTCGCATCTTCGCGGACTCTGCGGAACCGACGGTATCGGAAGGAACTTCGAAAGAGCTCCAATTAAGGAGCTTCAAGCGCTTGCCAGGATCCTTGAGGAGGCAGCTTCTCGCTAAGCTCACTAAATAAGGATCGACAGCTGAGCTCTGTATAAGAGGGACATTGTCCTGAACGGCGTTCACAAGCCTGCTGTAAGGGACTGCGAACTCGCTAAATAGCTCCCTTCCCATGATCATGTCGTGCAGAACTGCGCCAATCTGGTAAAAGGTAAGCGCCCTCCAGCCATCTACCGTATCCATCTCATCTCTAAGAAGAAATTCGGGAGAGCTGTACTGGAGAGTACCGACGAAATTCTGGATGCCATCGTCATCAGTAAGGCCCGGCTTTCCGATTGGCCGAAGAACGCCAAAATCAAGGAGGACAAGCCGCTTAAAGTCATCGAGAATGACAATGTTTTCCGGTTTAATATCCCGATGTACGAGGTCCTCGTCCTCAAGAAAGCGAGCGGCCGAGGCAAGCTGTTCTACCAGTCGGCCCAAGGAAGAGACTGGAATGCTACTTAAGCACTCCTTGATGTTTGGTCCGTCTAGGTATTCCATTACGATATAATGGCTTTTAGTGATATCATCATAGCCGCCATCTAATATGGAGACCATATTGGGATGAGTTTTGCCAATTAGGGTAAGTTCGCGTTCTATGCGCGCGAGCTGAATCTCATCGCCATAGCGCTCGATAAGTTCGTCGTCGAATATCTTGAGAGCGGCATCTCGGCTACCGTCGGTTGCCCGAAAGACTGCAGCAGACTTCCCGTGGTTTCGGTATTCGATGAGCTTCCATGGCCCAACGCTTTTCCCCTTGAGCTTCTCAAAAAGCAGGTCAGCCTTTACTCGGTCCATTCGTCTGCCTTGCTGCCGCCCATCCCTGATCGAACCGTGGCCGATTTGGCCAGCAATCGCCATAGGCATTATGGGTAACCGGGTGCCCGGTTGTACAGAAAACGACCGTTTGTTGAACATCTCACGGCGCTCAGTTGAGGCGGGAGGGTTCCGGCTGTGTGCAATCGCATTTCGACAGCGTGGCGCTGCAAAAGCAGTTGAAAGGGCTAATCAAACCTCGCTGTTGAAAGGGCCAGGACCGCACTGGCGTTCTCCTTATGTTCCGCTATGATCCGGAGATGGAACACGCACCCGAGTCGATGCGCGACCGCGCACAGCCCTTAAGTCAGACTCACAATCTGATTGCCGAAATCCTGCCAGAGCTTCGGCCTTGCGAGATGCAGAACATCTTTTTCCAATGCTTCGAAGACGGTCCTGAGACCCTCCTGGCGCCGATTGAGGCAGAGTTCGCGCGGCGCGGGCTGTCACCCTACGGCAAGTTCTCGACCGATTGCTTCTGATGGCTAGCGTGATTTCGCCGGAACGAATTGCGGCCATTATCGAGGACGCGCCTGCATGGGCTTTGATCGGCCTCACCGCGCCGCGCGAGGGACTGAGAGCAGACGCACGCTTGGAAGTCGCAAGGCATGTCTACGGCACTCTATATCAGCCTGTAGACGCTGAAACGGCGCAGATGGCGTTGCCTTGGTGATCCTGTGGGCAACACGCGGTTTAGGACGCTGGGGGATTTCACGAAGCACGAAGCTAATTTGGGGTGCGTATGCTCGAAATGCGGACGTAAGGGCGTCGTGCACCGCCTGGTTCTAGCAAGATGGTGCTACCTCAAACGCAAGAACATGGCGGTCGAATGCCTCCCCGAATATCTGCGGTGTTCGGCTTGCGGCAGTAGGCCAAATAGGATCGCACCGACGCCGCTACCGCCGTCCTTTCCCGGTTATGGTCGGGACGAACGTCAATGGAAGCGCTTCGAGCGGAAGCTGAGAGGATAATGTGGCTCTCTCGGAAGGGCGGGCGTCATCACCGACCATGTCTTTTGCAATAGCCGCTGATGCCGGGTCGACCGTCCAGATGGGCTAGCATCACAGACGAGCGCCGGGAGCACACTACAAGCTAGGCAGTTTCTACATACGCTGGAAGCGTCCTGCCCTTTCGGGGGGAACGGCGGTGAAAGCTCGCAATGCCCTGTCGGTCTTTTGATCGGCAGGGCATTTTCGTAACTATGTGCGGAACCGACACCGGCTCGCACTGTTGTAGTGATAACCGGTCGGGCACTTGCCCCCCCTTGGTCCCGCTGGTTCTAAAGCGCCCCGCTGCTCCCCCCGCAACGGGGCATTTTATTGTCTGGTCCTTTTGGACAATGGGCCAATCAGGCGTTTGCATCCGCAACGATGGCTTAGAGACGTCAAAGCCAGGGATACGACGGAGCCGTTTTCGTAAGTGACGGGTTAATGCGGCATGTCCTTATCAACAGTCCCCTATGCGCTTGCCGTTGACGATGACCCGTTCATCCTCATGGATGTCACAGGCATTCTCGAAGATGCGGGTTTCCGCACATATGAAGCGGATGACGGCGATGCTGCGATCGCGATGCTCCCTGAGTACGCGCACACAATTACCCTGCTCTTTTCAGACGTCGATATGCCGGGCGATACTAACGGGTTCGCGCTCGCCCACCACGTGGCTGAGAACTACCCCTGGATCGAGATCGTTATTGGCAGCGGCCACCTGCGGCCGAAGGCGGGTGATTTGCCCGAAAAGGCGACATTCGTGTCGAAGCCGTTCAATGCGCAGATGATCCACGGCCATCTCCGCGAGACCCTGCCCGATGGCAAGCTGCCGGAGCCCTTGAAAAAAGCGGTCTAGACTGGCGTTCATACCAAATCCAAGTTGCCGAGCCGAAAAATTGCCGACGTGTGTCAGGCACAAATAACGATCGGCAGAGGACGGGGAAGTTCACGGGTCTAGCGGTGGTGAGCTGAAGGTTGAAGACACCAGACCGGATCGACTTACATCTAAAAACGCACCACTTTGCTGGCGTTATATCTCCAGTGACTTCTCAATTGCGGGTTCTCTCAGCCGATGTTGATCGGCAGGCAGTCGGTCTCATTATTTGAAGCGATCGCACAGAATAACCTTCCGAAAGGTTGTGCGATTATTCGGGGAGCCCTACTTGCCCGTCAGCTAAATGGAGCACTTAATGTCCGACGATACCTACCAGCCCAACGCTGTTGAGCTCGCTACTGAGTTGACAATCGCGTGGCTTAGCAATCCCAATACCCGTACGTCGGCCGACGACGTTCCTGCATTTCTATCGCAGATGCACAGCAGCGTTCAGTCGCTTGTTGGCGGTTCGCAGACCGAGGAAAGCCCAGCGGAAGAGCCCAAGGAATACGTTGGCGCGGTAACGGCCCGGAAGTCCCTCGCTAGCCCCGATCACATCATCAGCATGATCGATGGCAAGCCGTACAAGACGCTGCGTCGTCATCTCGCCACTAACGGCATGACACCAGTGGAGTATCGCGAGCGTTATGGCCTGAAGGCTGATTACCCCATGGTCGCTCCTACCTATTCGGAAGCACGTCGTACGATGGCCAAGAGCATTGGCCTGGGTCGCAAGCCCGGTCAGACGAATGAAGCCAAGGCAGAGGCGGCAAAGCCTGCACCGCGTAAGCGCAAAGCCGACGACACCGCAGAATGATATCAGGCCGGCCTTTAGAAATGAAGGCCGGCCACCCCAAGCAGCTATTTCTCTTGCTCTCCCTTAGGGACGCCATTGTAGGGAGCAGCAACATTCTCATCCGGCTTGGCGTCGAAGAATTGGACCGCTTGTGATCGTTACAAGCACCCAAGGCGATCAGTATACCTAATAGAAATACGCGCATCTCATATACCAGTATGATTGACCACGAGGCGAACCTATATTTTGGTCTAGTTCGTCTCGATTGGGCAGTTTGTCCGTGACGGTAGAGCCTGACAGGAAAATGATTATGCGTCCTGGAGGGCTTTCATCACTGATGCGAGGTTCCCCTTGACTACGACATAATTGCCTTTCTCAAAGTTTACGGCACTTGCATCATCGCCGCCCTTAAAACGGCGCACAAAGTTGACGCGATCGACGTTCACGACGATCGGATCGCCTTCTGGACTGTGAAACTCTACGTAACCGTTCACTCGTATTCCCCGTCGGCCCCGCCCAAATATGCTGCGTTACACATTGTCGGCGGTGTCCGGCGATCTCGCGGCAATCAAAGACGCTATTTCCGCTTCGTCGATCGTCCGATTTTCCCACGTGTCTTCCACTGCAATCGACTTTTCGTCATCGCGCATCGCGATCATCTCAGCGGCGGTAGCGAGCGCTTCGTCGAAGCTGTTTCGGTGAACACCCAGCGTGGACATCTCGCCGTCTTTACGGATTACGTAACGCATTGAGTGAGCTCCTGTTGATTGGGGTCACTAACCCAACCAAACAGGAATCCCTATGCTCTTCACGGACGCGAGCACCGTTGTGCAAACGCGCATAGCAATCCAGCGCGCGCAAGGGGCTATCATGCTGAGATCCTTGAACCTTCGGCGAGCACACCCATATCCGCTTCACTGTTCAACAACTGGAAGGAGGTGGTCGAATGTCTCATTGTTATACGCCGCTAACGGCAAACCGGATGAGTGCGACCCCCGCTGGCGGGGCTGTCCGGCTCTAAGGATTTAGCCATTAGTGGCTGACAATGGAAAGGCCGTCCCGCGAGGGACGGCCTTTTGTGTTTTCAGCCTGTTCGGAAAACGGCCGATTTCTGCACATGGACCATGGATTGATTGCTGCATGGGCTTTGCCATCCTGAAGCGACCAACAACCCGTCCGGTAACGTATGTCCAGAAAACGGCCTGATATGCTGTCAGTTAGCCGGAGAGGGAGCTGACAACGCTCGGTAAAGGGTAGCATGGTGACATTTAAGGAGTTTGGCGGCCTCGCGCACCGACGTGCCCTCCCCCACTAAGCGCGCACCCAGCGCTATCTGATCGGCAGTGAGCTTGGGCGGGCGTCCGAAGCGCACTCCCCTCGCCTTGGCAGCTACCCGCCCGCTGCTGGTGCGTTGGTGGATCAACTCGCGCTCGAACTCAGCAATGCCGGCGAACACGGTCAGCACCATGCGACCCGCTGGCGATGTCGTATCTGCCCAGGGCTCGGCTAGTGAGCGCAGGCCGGCGCTAGCCTCCTTTAGCTTCTCGGCAATGTCGAGCAGGTCGCGGGTGGAGCGTGCCAATCGGTCGAGCCGCGTCACCACCACCGTGTCTTCACCGCGCAGCTGATCGATCATCTTAGCCAGTTCGGGCCGGTCGCGTTTCGCGCCCGAGATTTTTTCCTCGAACGTCCGCTTGCATCCAGCCTCTTTCAACGCGGCGCGTTGCAGCCGAAGATCCTGGTCATCGGTGGACACACGGGCGTAGCCAATCAGCATGTCGCATAACTGTATCGAAACGGAAATGTATTGCAACAGACTTTTGCGACATAAGTGTATGAGGGAACACGACCGTCGAGAGCTCTGTCGCGAAACTTAGAACATTTGCGACGCGGCAGCTTTGCTAATTACTCTTTGTCGCCAGTCAGTGTCGGGAAGCTCGCTGGAACAGGTCGAAGGAACAGCTTCATCGAAGGCAGCGTTGCCACCGCCCGGTCCCGGCCGGCTAGCTCCAACTCTAGCGAGGGAGATTGGCGTGGCGGCTTACAAGCATTTCTCGGCATTTCTCGGTGAAAGCGTCGACGCCCGTTCATGCAAAATAGGCTCTGCCGTTAAACCTTGCATTCAAATGTCATCAGTGAAAGTATCTTATCGTCCCCGGTCGTGCTTTGTCATTGCGCGACGAGTCGGAGCCATAGCGTACTACTCGCAAAGGAACCGGAGGGAGCTGCCAATGCGCAAGATCGCACAGACGTCTGCAATGGCTGCTTGCTTATTGTTGAGTGCATGCGGTCCCGCATTATCGAGCACGCCGATAAAGACATCGTCAAATCTCAAGATTCTAAGCAAGCGTGACGACGGCGAGGTGTACTATTTGCCAAGGGCAGTCTTAGTCGCTCGGTTGATTGCCAGCCCAACGCGCGGGCTGCGTGTCGTGATTGATCAGCCAGAGATCGTGGCCGACACACAGAAGGCTTTAGTAACTCCTTTGGCAGCTGCTCCGGGCTGCACGGCTGCCTCAAGTATGACCGTGCCAGGGCCATTCGTGCTTAGTCACCGCATTACCGGCTTTCATAAAGACACGATTACGATCGAAACCGAGCGGTCACTACTTAAGTCTATTGTGGCCGACACTGAAGAGCAGACTACGGAGGCGTTGGCCAACCTCGCGAAATCAGTAGCTGCGTTCACTGCTGAATCGGCAGCGGATTCTGAGGACGAGGAGCTGATAGCGGTCAGATTTGATCCCGCCGATTGTGGCGAAGTTGCTGCGGTACAGATGGCGATACGCAACGGAATTGACAGGCTTGGTGTGCCTCGTCTCCGCGTGATGGCCGCTGCTGGTGGTGCAGGCTCGGCCCTAGCCAAGTTGCCGCTCACGGCACCGCAGCCCTCCGACTTTACGCTATCACTGTCTGGATTCTCTCCATTCCGGCGCAATGGATTGCCAAAGTGTGAAGTGGGCGTCTGCGTGCCAGTGCAAGTCCCAGCATCTCTGGTCGTGAGCATGGCGGGCCGGCGCCGCGAAAGCCCCATCCTTCATCTACCCAACAAATCTGACCCGGTTGCTATTCCTGTTTCCCGCTCAGGATTTGCCGACGTGAAAACGACTCTGACCCTTGATCGCGGTATTCTAACGAAGAGGGAGGTGGTGCGTACATCTGAGGTCGCGGCCATACTTCTCCTGCCCGCGACCTTGGTTAGCGCCTACCTCGATGAGCTTTCCTCGGTCTTCAAGAAGCGGAAAATTGCTGTCGACGACGAAATCGCTTTGAAAAAAGCTCAGGAGGACATGAAGGAAAAAGCCGAGGCGGCTGATCTCTCGCCGGAAACTGCTCTCCTGGAGGTTCCGGTTCCGGACTTGTCGGTTGGGGGAGCTACCAAGCCGATCGTGACACAGGCTGCGCTCCCGCCGGGTCAGGCGCAACCCGGAAAAATTCCGGGACAGCCCGGGCGAGAAACATCTCAGGGTGACGGCCAAGCTGCTCCGAAGGCCAATCCTTCAGCAACGCCAAAGAAGCAGGATCTAGGCCAGGCCGGTATCGAAACCAATGATGCTGTGAGGAAGGCGGAGGGGGGCGATGGATACGAAAGCTAAGAAGAATCGCCCCGCGGCTGGGCTGGGCATCGAGAGCGGGTTCACGGCGCTCAGGCGACCTACGGTTCACGTTCAGGAACCGATCGAGGACGATGTTGGAGGTCTTCCTGCCTCGGAAAGACTGAAGCTCGGCCGCATGGTAGAGACGAATGGGGCAAGTTCGCTCGAGCGAGTGGAGGGCTTCGATGCATATGTCGCGAGGAACCGCGGCTTGTTTCCGGAAGCACCATTGCCACCAACGCCGATCGTTGCGCAGAGCGGATTTGCTTTGGAGAACGTGATTGGGCGCGACGAGCGCGTTTCTGTCGGCGACACAACCCGATTGCCTTGGCGGGCGATTGCCATGCTGACGATTACCTACGAGAACGGACAGCGTGCGCTTGGTACGGCTTGGTTTCTCGGACCCAGCGCACTTGGGACGGCGGGTCACAATGTGCGGCACCCACAAAAGGGTAAGGCGACAGAGATACTTGTATCCCCTGGCTACGACGGGGTGACGGCACCGTTCGGCACGTTCGCCGTAACCCGGACATATTGCGATCCCGCTTGGCTTGCGGGTTCCGGCGATGCAGCGCTCGACTTCGGTGTCCTGCTAATGGACGACGCGACAATTGGCGCGCGACTAGGGTGGTTCGGCCTGGCTAGCTACACCGACGCACAGCTCGTCCCGCTGCTTGTCAACGTGAGCGGTTATCCGATCGATCGGTCCCCTCGGACCCAGTACTTCAACGGTGGGAGGGTTGAGCAGGTCAACCCGCAGTTCCTTCTCTACGAGTTCGATACAGAAGGGGGCATGAGTGGATCGCCGATCTTCGCGCTGTTTGGTGACAAGCGTGTAGTCGTAGGCATTCACACTTATGGGAGTGACCGAGTTAATCGAGCTCGACGCATTGATGACGTCTTATTTGATACTCTTATCCGCTTCATTTGACCGGCCGTATTATTCCGCAATTCAATCACGATGTGAGAGCATGCTGTCGCGAAAAGAAGACGCATAAAATATCCCAAAAAATACGTAGATCAACAACAAATACTTTTTAAGTAAATGTATTTATAAATTTATATAATGATAATACGTTGCAATAATAAAAATTATAATGATATATAAGAAAAACTTTATGAGCTCGTTTTTACTGAAGTAGGAAAGAAAAGCACATGAAGCCATGGAAGTTGACTGTATCACTGGTGATGCTTGTTTGCATGTCGGCCTGCAACACTATGGTTGGCGCTGGCAAGGATGTGTCGTCTGCTGGGCCTCCACCGCCTCCACCGCCTCCACCGCCACCGCCACCGCCTCCTGAGCCTGTGTCTGCACCTGAGGTCCCAAGATATAGAGCTCTATTGCGCGACTACACTCTTGTTCCAGTGTACTATTCAACCAACCGGGCAGTCACCTCTGTGCAAAGAAAGTATGTCTTCACAGCCGGTCGCGGTGATTTGCGTTTTGGTAAGGCGGTCGTGACAATTCCATTCTCGCACCAACCTGGTGAAATCGAACAACCTTACTTTCAGTCAATCAGATTCTACGAGAACCCAGCTCGCCATTTCACGATCGCGTCCTCGACGCTAATCGGTCGTAACGCGTGGGCTCAGCAACTCAAGACAGAGATTGGTAAGAGTGGAAAGAAGGCGCTCCTCGTTTTTGTTCACGGCTACAACGTTTCGTTCAAGGATGCGCTCTTCCGTACGGCTCAGATCAAGTATGACGTCATGCCTCGCGGTGGTGTGGCGATGATGTTCGGCTGGCCGTCTGCCGGAAAAGTATCCGCGTATACGCGGGATGAAGAGAACTCACAGTGGAGCGTGCGGCACTTCTCGTCTGCTCTGCAGACGGCCATCACTAGCTCACAGGCGGACTCGGTCTACTTGATCGCGCACAGCATGGGCAACAGGATCGTTACAGCAGCTGTAGCAGATTTGGCGATGCAAGCGCCGGCACTCCGGACACGTATCAAGGAAATCGTCCTTGCTGCACCCGATATCGATGCCGACCACTTCAAAAACTACATTGCCCCACGCCTTTTAACCGCGGGTTCCCGTACCACTCTGTATGCGTCATCAAAAGACAAGGCTTTGGCTGCCTCTCGGGTAGTGCATGGTCATCCACGAGCGGGAGATGCCAAGGGCGGTGTAACGGTCGTTCCACCTATTGAGTCCATCGACGCTAGCGCAGCAGGGAACGATTTTCTCGGTCACTCCTACGTCGCGACAAGCCCTTCGGTTCTAAAGGACATCGCACTGCTGATATCGAGCGGCAAATCCGCACAGCATCGCGGCATGACTGCTAAAGGACCGGCTGCCGCCCGGTACTGGTTGATAGCGCGATGATGTTCGCAGCTTTCCGTGGGCTTATGGGTGTCAGAAGCGCGGTTTAAATCGCATCCAAAATTGGAATTGAGCCTCCCCTCCGACCGTTTCAGGCCTGATCCAGGCATCGCACTGTCGCAAAATAACGACATCTGATACGTTCGAAACTCAGGGTTTTAGCGACATCAGCCTGCTAGCGAGGGTAAGCGTGGCCGGGAGGCCACGCACTATGCAGCTTGTGCTACCGACTTCTCAGGCTGTTGGGCCCAGTTCCAGGGCATGAGCTCGTCCCATCGCGCAGCTGGCC
>Ga0308164_10003378_pt1 | contig 14478 bp, 10 predicted proteins | sample PhyTR2_FD_201031 | JGI IMG/M metagenome (GOLD analysis project Ga0308164, IMG submission 201031) | Phyllosphere microbial communities from UC Gill Tract Community Farm, Albany, California, United States - DLSLT.R2 | ecosystem: Host-associated > Plants > Phyllosphere > Unclassified | place: USA... | reverse complement strand
AATGCGACGAGTGGAACGATGTTTCTGACCAAGTGTTTGCGGATATTAGGAATTTGTTCGCAACTCATAGGAAGGCGGACGTGATGTTGGTTCTGAGCTTCATGGTTTTTGCTGGTGCATTCGCGGTCGCGGGCATGATGATCGTCTCGTCGATCGCGCCGCAGTGGGACCGCATCGTCCGTCTCGCGATGGGCAACGTCGAACCCGCGTTCCAGCCGCTCCGCACGCTGGCCGTTGCGGAGCGCCGGATTGCGGTCAGGCGCTGGGCTTCGACGTCGGCTCCAGTGCCCGCCCGCCGCTGGAACGCTGCCGCCTGATCTTGGCGTAACTTGCGATGCTGAACGGCATCGAGAGCAGGTACAGTACGCAGATGACGCTGAGTGTATGCCACGGCGCGCTCACGATGGCGGCGCCGAGCAGCACGACGAGCGCGATGGCCTCGAACCGAATGTTGCTGCGGAGTTTGACCGAACTCCACGAGTAGGTCGCGATACTCGACACCATCAGCAGCGCGACGAACGCAACCCAGGGTGCCACGAAATATGGCGACGCAAATTTGGGTTCGTCGGTCCAGAACCAGAAGAACATCGGCATCAGCGCGAGTCCCGCGCCGGCTGGAGCTGGAACGCCGGTTAGGAAACCCGCGGACTTGTGCGGTTGGTGGCTCTCGTCGATCTTGGCGTTGAAGCGTGCGAGACGCAGTGCGCAGAACACCGCGAGGATCAACGAGCAGATCCAGCCGACGCGTGGCAACGCCGTCAGCGACCAGAGATAGACGATCAACGCAGGCGCGACGCCGAACGAGATCGCGTCGGACAGCGAATCGAGCTCGGCACCGAACCGGCTTTCGCCGTGCAGCATCCGGGCGATCCGACCATCGAGGCCGTCGAGCACGCCGGCGACCATGATCATCGCGACGGCACTTTCCCATTGTCCACCGATCGCGAACCGCACACCGCTTAGGCCCGAACACAGGGCTAGCGCGGTAACGGCGTTGGGCGCGACGGCGCGCAGGGGAAGTCCGCGCGGTGCACGCCGCGTGCGACCGAAGCGCCCCCGGCCCCGCTCCTCGATCGAACCGTCGTCGACCCCGTCGCGATCCATCACTGCGCGATACCGCCGACCGGAACGCCACCGACGCGGCCGAGAACAGTCTCGCCCGCGATGCTGCGCTGGCCGAGGCAGACCTGCGGCACGACGTGATCGGGCAGGTACACGTCGACTCGGCTACCGAACCGGATCAGGCCGATGCGCTGGCCGACCGCGACCATGTCGCCGGCCTTCACGAAGCCGAGGATACGGCGCGCGACCAGGCCGGCGATCTGCGTGAAGCCGATCCGCATGCCGTTGCGATCTTCAACGACAAAATGCTGGCGCTCGTTCTCGTCGCTCGCCTTGTCGAGGTCGGCGTTGAGGAACTTGCCCGAGATATAGACCACCTGGCGGATCGTGCCGGCGATCGGCGTACGGTTGATGTGCACGTCGAACACCGACATGAAGATCGACACGCGCACCAGCGGCGCATCGCCGAGACCGTTCTCGCCGGCGAGCTCGCGCGGGATTGGCACGCGCTGGATCATCGTGATCAGCCCATCTGCGGGGGCGACGATCAGGCCTTCGCCTTGTGGGGTGGTACGGATCGGATCACGGAAGAACGTCGCGACCCAGATCACGACGCCGACCATCGGCCAGAACAGCACGTGGCTGACGATCGTCAGCAGCAGCGTGATGCCCGTCGCGATCGCGACGTATTTGTGGCCCTCCGGATGGACTGCGGGAAATCGCCATTTGACCGTGGAGGTCGTGACGGGCGGCTTGTCGAGCGATGCCATAACCTGCGGGTCTATCCGTGCACGACGCGCGATACAACGATGAACCGGCTTTTCCTTACAGCACCAACGCTTGGCGAACGGTTGATCGCCGCGACATGCTCCCCTAGACGCTCCCCAAACCCCTCCCCCGAAGGACGCGCACATGGCGAAGATCAAGGTAAAGAATCCGATCGTGGAGATCGATGGCGACGAGATGACGCGGATCATCTGGGAATGGATCCGCGAACGCCTGATCAAGCCGTATCTCGACATCCAGCTCGATTATTACGATCTCGGCGTCGAGCATCGCGATGCGACCGACGACCAGGTCACGATCGACAGCGCGCTCGCCACGCAGAAGCACGGCGTCGCGGTCAAGTGCGCGACGATCACGCCCGACGAGCAGCGCGTCACCGAGTTCGGCCTGAAGAAGATGTGGAAGTCGCCGAACGGCACGATCCGCAACATCCTCGGCGGCACCATCTTCCGCGAGCCGATCGTGATCAAGAACGTCCCGCGCCTGATCCCGGGCTGGACGCACCCGATCGTCGTCGGCCGTCACGCGTTCGGCGATCAGTACCGCGCGACCGACTATCTGGTCCCGGGCCCGGGCAAGCTGCGCCTCGTCTTCGAAGGTGACGACGGCACGGTCATCGACCGCGAGGTGTTCCAGTTCCCGTCGGCTGGCGTCGCGATGGCGATGTACAACCTCGACGATTCGATCCGCGATTTCGCGCGCGCCTCGATGCATTACGGCCTGAACCTGAAGTGGCCGGTGTACCTGTCGACCAAGAACACGATCCTCAAGGCCTATGACGGCCGCTTCAAGGACCTGTTCGCCGAGGTGTTCGAGGCCGAGTTCAAGGACAAGTTCAAGGAAGCCGGCATCGTCTACGAGCATCGCCTGATCGACGACATGGTCGCATCGGCGCTGAAGTGGAACGGCGAGTTCGTCTGGGCCTGCAAGAACTATGACGGCGACGTCCAGTCGGATCAGGTCGCACAGGGCTTCGGGTCGCTCGGCCTGATGACCTCGATCCTGCTGACTCCGGACGGCAAGACCGTCGAGGCCGAGGCGGCGCACGGCACCGTCACGCGTCACTTCCGCATGCACGAGCAGGGCAAGGCGACCTCGACCAACCCGATCGCGTCGATCTTCGCATGGACCGGTGGCCTGAAGTATCGCGGCAAGTTCGACGATACGCCCGACGTCACGAAGTTCGCCGAGACGCTCGAGCGCGTCTGCGTCCAGACGGTGGAGAACGGCCACATGACCAAGGATCTCGCGATCCTTATCGGGCCGGACCAGCCCTGGATGACGACCGAGCAGTTCTTCGAGCAGGTGCGCTCGAACCTCGAGACGGAAATGGCCAACTGGGCCTGACCTGGCCCCCCGTTCCCGGAAACGGGTGCGGGGCTACCTAATCGAGCATGCGCCTTCGGGTTTGTGCTTGGCCATCCTGCGCACCTCCCCGGCGAAGGCCGGGGTCCAGTTGGGCAACGTCGCTGATCGCCGCCGCGCTTCGTTACCGCGACCTCACCAACTGGACCCCGGCCTTCGCCGGGGGGGGCGCATCGTCCGAAGCGATAATAGCTACCGGCGCCCTCCCCTCTCGATCACGCAGTATTTCTTCCTGACAAATCCGTCATGCGTCCCCTAAGGTCGCACGCATGGCATTACGGCTCGACAATCAAGGTTTCAGCGACGCGCTCGTTATTCTTGGCGCGGCCGGGCTCGTCATCCCCGCGTTCGCGCGGTTTCGGGTCAGCCCGGTTATCGGTTTCATCCTGGTCGGTCTGCTGGTCGGCCCTGCAGGATTGGGCTCGCTCACCAGCTCCGCGCCCTGGCTCTATTACCTGACGATCTCGAACCCTGAGTCTATCGAGCCGTTCGCCGAGTTCGGCATCATCCTGCTGCTGTTCTCGATCGGCCTCGAACTCTCGTTCAAGCGACTGTGGTCGATGAAGCAACTCGTGTTCGGCACCGGCGCCGCCGAACTGATCGGCTCGGCGCTCATCATTGGCGTGGCGTTGCACTTCATCGGCCAGGAATGGGCGGGCGCGATCGGGCTGGGGTTTGCGCTCGCTTTGTCGTCCACCGCTTTGGTCCTACCGCTAGTTGGCACCACCGGCGCGGTCGGGCGTGGCGCGTTCGCGATGCTGTTGTTCGAGGATCTGGCGCTCGTCCCGATTATCTTCGTGCTTGGTGCACTGGCGCCGACGGCGAGTGCGGACGGCTGGTCGAACATCGCCGGTGTCGCGCTGCGCGGCGGGCTGACCGTCGTCGCGATGTATATCGGCGGGCGGGTCGTCCTGCCCCGGCTGTTCGGGCAGGCCGCGCGGACCAAGAGCCCTGAGCTGTTCCTAGCCGCGTCGCTGCTGGTGGTGATCGTCGCGAGCGTCGCGACAACGGCCGCCGGGCTGTCGCCGATCGTCGGCGCGCTGCTGGCCGGGCTGCTGATCGCCGAGACCGAATATCACAGCGAGGTCGAGGTCATCACCGCGCCGTTCAAGGGCCTCGCGCTCGGCGTGTTCCTGATCACAGTCGGCATGAGTCTGGACCTACGACTGATCGCGCAGAACTGGCCGTCGTTGCTGCTGGCGGTGACGGGAGTGGTGGCGACCAAGGCGATCGTGACGTTCCTGTTCCTGCGCGTCGCCAATTCGCGGCGCGGCGTTGCAGCAGAGACGGGCTTGCTGATGGGCAGCCCCTCCGAGACGACGCTGATCGTACTTGCGACGGCCGCGCAGGCGCAGTTGATCATGCCGTCGACCGCCGCTTTCTGGCAGACCGTCACTGCGATCGGGCTGACGATCACGCCGCTGCTGGCAAAGCTCGGCCGCACCGTCTCGCGCCAGCTCGAAAGCCGCTCGACGGCCGATGCTGGCGATATCGAGATCGATGATGACGGCCCCGGCACGGTCGTCATCGGCTTCGGCCGGGTCGGCCGCATGGTCGCCGACATGCTGGCCGTCCACGGACAGAAATACGTCGCGGTCGAGGCGGATATCGATTCGGTGGAAGAGGCCCGCATGCTGGGCCACCCAGTATTGTTTGGCGACGTCGCCCGCCCCGAACTGGTCGAACGATTGAAGCTGCATACCGCCAAGGCGTTGATCCTAACGATGGACGACCCGGTGCTGACGGTACGCCTAGCGCGGCGGGTACGGGCTTTGGCGCCGGACCTGCCGATCGTCGCGCGCGCGCGCGATACGGCGCATGCGGCCGAACTGTACCGTGCGGGTGTGACCGATGCAGTGCCGGAGACGTTGGAGAGTTCGTTGCAGTTGGCGGAGGCGGTGCTGGTCGATCTTGGCGTGGCGATGGGGCCGGTAATCGCCTCGATCCACGAGAAGCGCGACGAGCTTCGGCAGGAGATCAGGGCGGCGGCGGACATGATCATCGAGCCGCGGATCAGGAAAGCCAAGCGGACGCCCCGCGCGGCATAGTATCGCACGAAGCGTCGGCCTTGAACGGGCCTGAGCGGATTGATCAGGCGGCGGCTAGCGCGAAATCCTTGAAGCGTTCACGGAGCGCGGTCTTGAGCAGTTTGCCCGTCGCGGTGTGCGGCAGGTCTTCGACGAAGACGATCGCGTCGGGGAGCCACCATTTGGCGACGTGCTTGACCAAGTGGTCGAGGATCGCCTGTTCGGTGACCTCGCTGTCCGGCTTGCGGACCACCAGCAACAAAGGACGCTCGTCCCATTTCGGGTGGTGGATGCCGATCGCCGCTGCCTCCGCGACGCCGGGGCAACCTACGGCGGCGTTTTCAAGATCGACCGAGCTGATCCATTCGCCGCCGGACTTGATGACGTCCTTCGAGCGATCAGTGATCTGCATCGTGCCATCCGCGTGCAGCATCGCGACGTCGCCGGTATCGAACCAGCCTTCATCGTCAACCGCATCCTCGTCGGCGCCGAAATAGCGCTGGACGACCCAAGGGCCGCGGACCTGCAACCGGCCGGCGGCCTTGCCGTCGCGGGCCAATACTGTGCCTTCGTCGTCGATGATGCGGAGTTCTATGCCGAAGGGGACGCTGCCCTGTTTGCCGACGAGATCGAGCTTTTCGTCGTGGCTCATGTCGTCCCAGTGCGGCGGCGCAAAGCCGGCGGTGCCGATCGGCGAGGTCTCGGTCATGCCCCAGAGGTGCTTCACCGTGGCGCCCATGCCCATGATCCGCTCGATCATCGCGCGCGGCGCGGCCGAGCCGCCGATCGTGACCAGCCGCAGGTGCGCGGGCGCGTCGCCGGTCGCGTCCATGTGGCCGAACATCGCCAGCCATACGGTCGGCACGCCGGCGGAATGCGTGACCTTCTCGTTGTTCATCAGTCGGCACAGCACGGCCGGATCGTTGACCGCGGCATAGACGACCTTCGCCCCCGACAGCGCGCAGGCGAACGGCAGGCCCCAGGCGGCCGCGTGGAACATCGGTACGACCGGCAGCACGACCGCGTTGGGCGAGAGATCGAACACCCACGGCGCGACCTCCGCCATCGCGTGGATCAGCGTCGAGCGGTGCGTGTAGAGCACGCCCTTCGGATTGCCGGTGGTGCCGCTGGTGTAGCAGAGCATGCAAGGCTCGCGCTCGGGGCCTTCGACCCACTCGTAATCGCCATCTTCTGCGTCGAGCATCGCCTGGAAACCGTCGGGGCTTAGATCGTCGAAGCAGACGTAATGGCGGATGCTGGTCCACTGCGCGCGAAGGCGATCGACCAGCGGCTGGAACGCCTTGTCGTAGAGCATCACGCGGTCTTTGGCGTGGTTGGCGATGTAGACGAGTTGCTCGTCGAACAGCCGCGGGTTGATCGTGTGGATCACGCCGCCCATGCCGATCGTGCCGTACCAGGCGACGAGGTGGTGCGCGTGGTTCATCGCCAGCGTCGCGACCCGGTCGCCGGGCGCTACGCCGAGCTTTTCGAGCGCTTGCGCCAGTTTGCGGGCGTCGCGCGCGATACCGGCCCAGTTGGTGCGCGTCTCGCGACCGTCGGCCCAGTAGCTGACGAGTTCCCTCGCGCCATGCTCCCGCGCCGCGTGGTCTATCAGGCGGGGAACACGAAGCTCGAAATCCTGCATTCCACCCAGCATTCATGCTCTCCCAAGCTGTTAACCGACCAGAGCGAGCCTCGTTTCCGAGGTCTTCATCTCCACCTTGGCGACACCGTGCAACGACTCGATGTGCTCGACAAGCTCTCCGTCGAGCAGGAAGTCGCGACCCAGCAGGATGCAGACCTCGCCGTCGGGCAATTGCGCGCGGACGCGAACCTCGCCGCGCGCGCCACGATGTTCGGCGAGAAGCGAGGCGAGGCCTGCGAACGCGGTCATGTCGGAGATCGTCACGACCACCTGGAAGCGTGCGAGGTTGGCGAGGCCCTCGAATGGCTGGATACGCTTGATGCTGACGCGCGGCGTGTCCTCGCCGGGCTTGCGATCGAGCTCGACGGTGATGAGCCCGCAGCCGCCGGCCTTGGCCGCCTCCTCCAGGTCTTTCGAGACCTGGTCGTCGAAGCAGGTCGCCATGAACTGGCCGCTCGCGTCGGAGCATTGCGCCATCATGAAGCGCTTGCCGCGCGCGGAGGTGCGATAGCGCGCGTCCTCGACCAGCACCGCCATCGTCGCGCCGGCGCGGCTGCCGTCGTCGGGGATGTTGAGTTCGGACAGCGCGGTGTAGGCGCGGGCGCCGTGGCTGACCGCGATGTGGCGGTGGCGATCGACCGGGTGCGCGGAGAAATAGAAGCCGAACGCCTCCTTCTCTTGGTCCATGCGCTGGCTGAGCGTCCAGCGGACCGACGGCGGGAGCTTGATCGCGTCGCCCGCGGGTTCGGCGTCACCGAACAGGCCGCCCTGCCCGCTGGTCTTCTGTTCGTGCGTGCGTGCGGCGATCGCGAGGATCGTCTCGGCGGTGGCGTGGATGCCGGCGCGGTTCTGGTCGAGGCCGTCGAAGGCACCGGCGGCGGCGAGCGTTTCGAGCTGGCGCTTGTTGAGCAGGCGCGGGTCGACTCGCTTGGCGAGATCGTCGAGACCGGCGAACGGGCCGTTCTGAACGCGCTCGACGATCAGTTTTTCCATCGCGCCTTCGCCGACGCTCTTGAGGGCGCCTAGCGCGTAGCGAACAGCAAGATTGTTCTCCCGCGAAGGCGGGGGCCCAGACTGGGCACCCGCCTTCGCGGGTGAACATTCTGCTGGTGGAGCGTCAGCTTCCGCCAAGACCTCGACGTCGAACTCGGCCTGGCTCGCGTTGATGCAGGGCGGCAGCGCCGTGATCCCCAGACGGCGCATGTCATCGGTGAAGATCGCGAGCTTGTCGGTCTGGTGGAGGTCGTAGCACATCGACGCGGCGAAGAATTCGTGCGGGTGGTGCGCCTTCAGCCACGCGGTCTGGTACGCGAGCAATGCGTAGGCGGCGGCGTGGCTCTTGTTGAAGCCGTAGCCGGCGAACTTGTCGATCAAGTCGAACAGCGCGTTCGCCTCGGCCTTCTTGATGCCGTTGACGGTGAGACACCCCTCGACGAAGCCCGCGCGCTGCGCGTCCATCTCGGCCTTCACCTTCTTGCCCATCGCGCGGCGCAGCAGATCGGCGCCGCCGAGCGAGAAGCCCGCCAGCACCTGCGCGGCCTGCATGACCTGTTCCTGGTAGACGAAGATCCCGTAGGTCTCCGACAGGATCGGTTCGAGCAGCGGGTGCGGATAGTCGATCGCCTCGGTGCCGTTCTTGCGGCGGCCGAACGACGGGATGTTGTCCATCGGGCCCGGTCGATAGAGCGACACGAGCGCGATGATGTCGCCGAAATTGGACGGGCGGACAGCCGACAGCGTGCGGCGCATGCCCTCCGACTCGAGCTGGAACACGCCGACGGTGTCGCCCTTTTGCAGCAGCGCGTAGACGCCCGCGTCGTCCCATTCGAGCGCCTCGAGATCGACCGTCACGCCGCGCTTGGCGAGCAGTTGCACCGCCTTCTGCAACACCGACAGCGTCTTGAGCCCGAGAAAATCGAACTTCACGAGGCCAGCGCCCTCGACATATTTCATGTCGAACTGCGTGACGGGCATGTCGGAGCGCGGATCGCGGTACAGGGGCACGAGCTGCGCCAAAGGCCGGTCGCCGATCACCACGCCGGCGGCATGCGTCGACGAGTGGCGGGGCAGGCCCTCCAGCTTCATCGCCAGATCGAGCAGCTTCCGGACGCCGTTGTCGTTGGCGTATTCCTTGGCCAGCTCGCCGACACCGTTGAGCGCGCGCTCCAGCGTCCAGGGGTCGGTCGGGTGGTTCGGGACCAGTTTTGCGAGACGATCGATCTGGCCGTAGCTCATCTGCAGCACGCGGCCGGTGTCCTTGAGCACCGCGCGCGCCTTCAGTTTCCCGAAGGTGATGATCTGCGCGACCTGGTCGCGGCCGTATTTCTCCTGGACGTAGCGGATCACTTCGACTCGGCGGGTTTCGCAGAAATCGATGTCGAAATCGGGCATCGACACGCGTTCCGGGTTGAGGAAGCGCTCGAACAGCAGGCCGAGCTTGATCGGGTCGAGATCGGTGATCGTCAGCGACCAGGCGACGACCGAGCCGGCGCCCGAACCACGGCCCGGGCCGACCGGAATGTCGTGATCCTTCGCCCATTTGATGAAGTCGGCGACGATCAGGAAGTAGCCGGGGAAGCCCATCTGGACGATCACGTCGACCTCGAACGCGAGGCGCTTGCGGTACACGTCGCGCCAGCCGTCCTCGCCCTCACCGTGGAGTTCGGTGATGCGGGCGAGGCGCGCTTCGAGACCGGCTTCGGCGTCGTCGCGGAGGAGCTTCGCCTCGCCCTCGATATCGCCTGCGAGGCTGGGGAGGATCGGTTTGCGGTACGGCGCCATCACCGCGCAGCGCTGGGCTACGACCAAAGTGTTGGCGATCGCCTCGGGCAGGTCGGCGAACATCTCGTGCATCACCGGGGCGGGCTTCATCCAGGCCTCGGGGCAGCTGCGGATGCGGTCCTCGGTCTCGACATAGGTCGAGTGCGCGATGCAGAGCATGGCGTCGTGCGCGTCGCCAAACGCGCTCTCGGTAAAGCAGCAAGGATTGGTCGCGACGAGCGGCAGGTTGCGCTCGTAGGCGATGTCGATGAGATCGGTTTCGGCTGCCGTCTCGATCGCGTCGTTGCGACGCGAGACCTCGATGTAGAGGCGGTCGCCGAACAGGCCTTGGAGGCGATCGAGATAGGCGCGTGCGCGATCGGGTTGGCCTTCCGCGAACAGCCGGGCGAGACCGCCCTCGCCGCCTGCGGTCAGCGCGATCAGGCCGTCGGTGTGGCGTTCGAGCGCGGCGAAGTCGACATGCGCGGGCATCTCGATCGGGCGGTCGAGATGCGCCATCGAGACGAGTGCGCAGAGATTGTCGTAGCCGGTCATGTTTTGCGCGTAGAGCGCTAGCCAGTCGAACTGCGTCGCGACGCCATCGGGCATGTCGGGGCGACCGACGCCAAGCATCACGCCGATGATCGGCTGGACGCCGTCCTTCTTGGCAGCGTCCGAATAGGCCATCGCTGCGTAGAGCCCGTTGCGATCGGTCAGCGCCGCGGCGGGAAAGCCCAGTGCGCGCGCCTGCTTGGCGATCGCCTTGGGATCGATGGCGCCGTCGAGCATGGTGTAGCAGGAGAAAACGCGGAGGGGGACGTAACCGGAATGCATCGACCGGAGGTAGGCGCTGCGGCGTGATTCGACCAGCGGGGATGAGTCCAGTCGGAACCGCGGACACGACGAGCCGTTGCGGCGGGGACTTCTGGGAGCATTCTTCATGACGGATCCACGCGGGCACTTTGCCGATACCGAAACCACGGCTGCGGGAACGCCGCGTGCGGGCGCCGGCTGGGGGTGGATCCTTGCTTACGGCGTGCTGTCGGTGGTGCTCGGGATCATGGCGTTCGCTTCGCCGTTTTCCGCGACCTATGCCGCGACGCTGGTGATCGGGGCGTTCCTGATTGCCGCCGGGATCGTGTCGATCGTGTCGGGGTTTGCCGGCAAGGGGCATGAAGGGCGCGGCTATGCGATCGGGTTCGGACTGGTGTCGCTGGTGATCGGGCTGATCATGGCGTTCGAGCCTGCGACGGGGGCCATATCGCTGACGTTGTTGATTGCGGTTTGGCTTGGTGTGCGTGGGGCGCTGGAGATCGGGCTTGGGGCGCGGTTTCGGCGTGGCAAGGGGTTGATGATCGCGCTGGGGGTGGTGAACATACTGCTGGCGGTAATCGTGTTGGCAACGCTGCCTTGGTCGGCGTTGACGTTGCCGGGGTATGTGCTGGGGATCAGTTTCTTGTTTGGTGGGGTGACTTCGGTTGCTTCGGCGTTGGCGCATAAGAAGGGCGCGCCAGCGTTTTCGGTTTAGGGTTCTCCCGCGCTGAAATGTTCTCCCGCGAAGGCGGGAGTCCAGTCTGGGCCCCCGCCTTCGCGGGGGAACAAGCTTCTGTTGGGATAAGCCACCACATCTCCTTAACCCCACCCCGGCGGAGGCCGGGGCCCAGTTGGGGGACGTTGCTAACTACGGTCAGCGCTTCGTTACTGCGACCTTTCCAAACTGGGCCCCGGCCTTCGCCGGGGTGGTGCCAGATGTGGGGCGACGGCTTCTACAGCAGCTTTTCGATGTCCTTGCGGATATCCTCGGGCTTTGTCGTCGGGGCGTAGCGGTCGACAACCTCCCCATCGCGACCAACCAGGAACTTGGTGAAGTTCCACTTGATCGCCTTCGAGCCCAGCACGCCAGGCGCGTCCGACTTCAGCCGCTCGAACAGTGGGTCCGCCCCTGCCCCGTTGACGTCGATCTTCGCGAACACCGGGAACGTCACGTCGTAGGTCAGCGTGCAGAAATTGGCGATCTCGGCTGCGTTACCCGGCTCCTGCCCGCCGAACTGGTTGCAGGGGAAGGCGAGCACTTCGAACCCGCGCTCCGCATAGTCACGATGGAGTGCTTCCAGGCCGTCATATTGCGGGGTGAAGCCGCATTTCGACGCGGTGTTGACGATTAGCAGCACCTTGCCGCGATGGGATTCTAGCGACGCCGCCGAACCATCGGCGGTCTTTACGGTAAAGTCGGTGATCGCGGTCATGGGCGGTCCTCGTTTCGGGCGAGCAGATACATCAGGTTCTGACGCACGCCGGGCCATTCGTGGCGGAGGATGCTGTAGACGACGGTGTCGCGCAAGCGCCCGTCGGCCATCACCTGATGCCCGCGCAACACACCGTCGCGCTTGGCACCGAGGCGTTCGATCGCGCGCTGCGAGTTCTTGTTGAGTGAGTCGGTGCGGATCTGGACGCATTCGCAGCCGAGGGCGTCGAAGGCGTGGGTCAGCAGCATCAGCTTGGCCTCGGTGTTGACGCCGGTGCGCTGTACGGATTTGGCGTAGAAGGTGCCGCCGATTTCGAGCCGCTTGTTCGCCGCGTTTATCCGCATGAAGCGCGTGGTGCCGACGACGGTCCCGCCAGCCACCACCGCAAACAACCGCGCGCGCCCAAAGTCCTGCTCGCGCAACGCCGCGGCGAGCCAGCGGTCGGGCGCCTTCATCATCGACACGTTGGCGTAGAATGTGTCCCAGAGGTTGTCCGCCGACGCTGCCGCGACCAGCGCGTCCATGTCGTCGGCAACCAGCGGGCGGAGCGTGACGTGACGCCCGGTCAGCGTCGGCGTCTCGCCCCAGGTCACGCCAGCCGCCCCTCGTGCAGCCGCAACACGCGGTCCATGCGGGCCGCGAGCCGCTCGTTGTGCGTGGCTACCACCGCCGCCGTGCCCTGTTCGCGGACCAGACGAATGAACTCGGCGAAGACGATGTCCGCAGTGTGTTCGTCAAGGTTGCCGGTCGGCTCGTCCGCCAGCACCAGCGCGGGCTTGTTGGCGAGCGCGCGGGCGACTGCGACGCGCTGTTGCTCGCCACCGGAGAGCTGGCTTGGGCGGTGAGTCAGGCGGTGGCCGAGACCGAGTTGCGTCAACAATTCCGCTGCGCGCCTGTCCGCCTCGACCCGCGTCGCGCCGTGAACGAGCTGCGGGAGGACGACGTTCTCGGTCGCGTTGAAGTCCGGCAGCAGGTGGTGGAACTGGTAGACGAAGCCGAGGCTGTCACGGCGCACCACGGTCCGCTCATGCGCGTTGAGCTTGGCCGCCTCGGTGCCGGCGATCCTGATCGATCCCTGGAAGCCGCCCTCGAGCAGGCCGACGGCCTGCAACAAGGTCGACTTGCCCGAGCCCGACGGCCCGAGCAGCGCGACGATCTCGCCCGGTGCGATCGCGAGATCGACGCCGCGCAGGACGTCGATGGTCGCGCCACCCTGCGTGAAGCTCTTGGTCAGTCCGCTGGTCTGCAGGACATAATCGTCGAACTTCTCGATCTTGCGGTCGATACGAAGGCCTTCATTCATAACGCAGCACCTGCACGGGGTCGGTACTCGCCGCTTTCCAGGCCGGATAGAGCGTTGCGAGGAAGCTGAAGATAAGCGCCATCAGCGCGATCACGACGATCTCGACGGGGTCGGTCTTCGACGGGAGTTCGGTCAGATAGCGGATCGATGGGTCCCACAGGTTCTGGCCGGTGACGAGTTGGACGAAGTTCACCACGCCCTGTCGGTAAAACAGGAAGATGAAGCCGAGCACGAGCCCCGCGACCGTGCCGAGCGCACCGATGGTGGTCCCGACGACGATGAAGATCCGCATCATCGAGCCACGCGTCCCGCCCATCGTGCGTAAAATCGCGATGTCGCGCGTCTTGGCGCGGACCAGCATGATCAGCGACGAGAGGATGTTGAACACCGCGACCAGGATGATGATCGACAGCACGGTGAACATCGCGACGCGCTCGACCGCGAGTGCCTCGAACAGCTGCGCGTTCATCGTCCGCCAATCGGCGATCACCGCGTTGCCGCCGATCTTGTCCGCGAGCGGCTTCAGGATTTCGCCCACCTTGTCCGCATCGACCGTCTTCAGCTCGACCATGCCGGCGGCGTCACCCATCAGGAGTAGCGTCTGCGCATCCTCGATCGGCATGATGATGTACGCCTTGTCGTAATCGTAGACGCCGATCTCGAAGATCGCGCCGACCGTGTAGCTGACGATCCGCGGGACGGTGCCGAACGGCGTCGTCTGGCCTTGCGGACTGAACAGCGAAATCTCCGAGCCGACCTGCGCGCCGAGCGACTCGGCGAGCCGCGAGCCGATCGCGATGCGGCCGGACCCTTGCGTGATCGACTGGAGCGACCCCATCACGACCTTGTTGCTGATCGTCGAATTGCGGCGGATATCGTCGACACGCATCCCGCGCACCAGCACCGCCTCGGCACGGCCATTATAGGTGGCGGCGAGCGGCTGTTCGATCAGCGGCAACGCGCTGGTGACGCCCGGCGTCTTCTGCGCCTGCGCGACGATCTCGCGCCAGTCGGGGAGCCGGTTGCCGACGCCCTGCACCACCGCATGGCCGTTGAGCCCGACGATCTTGTCGAACAACTCGGCACGGAAGCCGTTCATCACGCTCATCACGATCACCAGCGCGGCGACGCCGAGCATGACCGCGACCAGGCTGATCGAGGCGACGAGGAAGATGAACGCCTCGCCCTTGCCCGGCAGCAGATAGCGGCGGGCTATCATCCGTTCGTAGCGGGACAGGATCATGGGCGGCCAGGTTCGATCGTTAGGGATAGAGTGCAGCGGCT
>Ga0308164_10003376_pt1 | contig 14484 bp, 16 predicted proteins | sample PhyTR2_FD_201031 | JGI IMG/M metagenome (GOLD analysis project Ga0308164, IMG submission 201031) | Phyllosphere microbial communities from UC Gill Tract Community Farm, Albany, California, United States - DLSLT.R2 | ecosystem: Host-associated > Plants > Phyllosphere > Unclassified | place: USA... | reverse complement strand
GATGCAGGCGTCACGCGTGGGCACGGGGTGCCCACCCTACGGATTGGCGTCACGAGGATTAATTGAGACCCTGGCTCTGCAGATAATCCTCGTAATTCCCGCGGAAGTCGACCACTTCGTTTTCCTTCACCTCGAGAATGCGCGTCGCCAGCGAGGACACGAACTCGCGGTCGTGCGAGACGAAGATCAGGGTACCGGCATAGCGGTCCAGCGCCACGTTCAGCGACTCGATCGATTCCATGTCCATGTGGTTGGTCGGCTCGTCCATCAGCAGCACGTTGTGGCGGCCCAGCATCAGCTTGCCGTACATCATGCGGCCCTTTTCGCCGCCGGACAGCACGCGCACCGATTTCTTGACTTCGTCGCCGCCGAACAGCAGGCGCCCCAGGATCGAGCGCACGGCCTGGTCGTCGTCGCCTTCCTGGGTCCAGTTGCCCATCCAGTCGGTGAGATTCGCGTCGGTGGCGAATTCCTCGGTCGGATCCTGCGGCATGTAGCCCGGGTTCGCGTTTTCCGCCCACTTGATGCGGCCGGTGTCGGCGTCCAGGCCGGTGATGTCCTTGCCGCCGATGCTGCGCAGCAGCGTGGTCTTGCCGGCGCCGTTGGCGCCGATGATGGCGACGCGCTCGCCCGCTTCCACCATGATCGAGAAATTCTTGAACAGGGTGCGGTCGTAGCTCTTGGTGATGTTCTCGGTCTCCACCGCCAGGCGGTGCAGCTTCTTCTCGCCTTCGAAGCGCACGAACGGGTAGGCGCGCGAGGACGGCTTGAATTCCTCGATCTTGATCTTGTCGATCTGCTTGGCGCGCGAGGTCGCCTGGCGTGCCTTCGATTTGTTCGCCGAGAAGCGGCGCACGAAGTCCTGCAGTTCGGCGACCTTTTCCTTGGCCTTGGCATTGTTCGCCAGCTGCTGGTTGCGCGCTTGCGTCGACGCTTCCATGTAGTCGTCGTAATTGCCCGGGTACACCTTCAGCGTGCCGTAATCCATGTCGGCCACGTGGGTGCAGACCGAGTTCAGGAAGTGGCGATCGTGCGAGATGATGATCATCGTCGAGTTGCGCTGGTTCAGCATGTCGCCCAGCCAGCTGATCGTGTGGATGTCCAGGTTGTTGGTCGGCTCGTCCAGCAGCAGGATGTCCGGATCCGAGAACAGGGCCTGGGCCAGCAGCACGCGCAGCTTCCAGCCCGGCGCCACGGCGCTCATCAGGCCCTGGTGCAGGTCGGTGCCGATACCCAGGCCCAGCAGCAGCTCGCCGGCGCGCGCTTCGGCCGAGTAGCCGTCGTATTCGGCGACCTTGCCTTCGAGCTCGGCCGCTTTCATGTAGTCGTCGTCGGTGGCTTCCGGGTTGGCGTAGATGGCGTCGCGCTGGGCGATCGCATCCCACAGCTCGGTGTGGCCCATCATGACCACGTCCAGCACGCGCGTGTCTTCGTAGGCGAACTGGTCCTGGCGCAGCTTGCCGAGGCGCTCGCCCGGGTCGAGCGAGACATTGCCGCCGGACGGGTCGAGGTCGCCGCCAAGGATCTTCATGAAGGTCGACTTGCCGCAACCGTTGGCGCCGATCAGGCCGTAGCGGTTGCCGTCGCCGAATTTGACGGAGATGTTCTCGAACAGCGGCTTGGCGCCGAACTGCATCGTAATATTGGCTGTGGATAGCACTGGACTTACCTTCCTGCTGGGTTGATCGCGGTGGCGTTCGCGGACGGGTCCCGCGATGGCGCCGAATTAACCGCACATTCTACCATCGCCCGCTTGCGGTCGGGGATGGCCGGGGTGGCCGGCCTTGCCGGATTACGCCGAACGCAGCGTCGGATAATCGGACAGCGTCAGCGTCCATGTGGATTCATCCGACACCAGCCTGCCCTGCGCGCCGAAGGGGATCGTCACCCTGCGCGGAACGTGGCCGAACGCGAGCCCGGTCAACACCGGACACGGCAGCGTCGCGCGCAGGTAGGCCAGCATCGCGTCGAAATCGTAGCCATTGTCGGCGGGCGAGAGCCGGTAGCCGGAAAAATCGCCCAGCACGACCGCCTGCTGGCGCGCCAGCACGCCGGCGTGCATCAGCTGCAGCAGCATGCGCTCGACCCGGTACGGGTGTTCGGCAATGTCTTCCAGGAACAGGATGCCGCCGTCGACCGGCGGGAAGTATTCGGTACCGGCCACCGACATGATCATCGCCAGGTTGCCGCCCCAGACGGTGCCGGCCACGTCGAGCACCGGGTTGCCCGCACCCTCCCCGCGCACCGTGTGCGTCGGCCCGGCCAGGCAGGCCCAGAAGTCGTCGAGCGTGAAGGCGACCGGCTCGGCGGCGCCGAAGTCGCCGGCGAACATCGGGCCGGCATAGCTGAGCGCGCGCGTCTTGGCGTACAGGCCCATCTGGAAGGCGGTGACGTCCGAATAGCCGACGAAAATCTTGCCGCTGGCCGCCATGCGCTCGAAGTCGATGTGCGGCAGCAGGCGCGTCATGCCGTACTGGCCGCGGATCGCCATCACGATCTGGACGTCGGGGTCGTCGGCGGCCGCGTTCAGCTGGGCCAGGCGGCCGGCGTCGCTGGCGCCGAAGCGCTGGTGGCGCGCGTCGTGCTCATAATAGTTGTGGACCAGGATGCCCTGGGCGTCGAGGCGGGCGATGCCGCGGGCGATGGCGTCCGGTTCGGGCGCATAGCCGCCCGGCGCGATCAGCGCCATGCCGATTTTTTTGGGAGTCACTGTTTGACGAAAAGCCGCGCTGTGGAGTCGGGCGCCATCTTACCGTGGGCATGGGCGTCGATCAAGGCGAGCAGGCGCTCCAGCAGCTGCAGCGGCAGGTCGTGGCCCATGCCTTCGATGACTTCGATGCGGGCGCCCGGGATCGCGCGCGCGGTATCGACGCCGCAGGCCAGCGGCAGCATCGGATCGGCCGCGCCGTGGATCACCAGCGTCGGCGCCGCGATCGTGGCCAGTTGCGGGCTGCGGTCGCCGCAGGCGGCCACGGCCAGCATCTGGCGCGCGACGCCGCCCGGACAGCAATTGCGGCGCAAGGCGCGCGTGACGCGCCGGCGCAGGTGTTTTTCGGCGGTCGGATAGGCCGGGCTGGACAGCGCGCGCAGCAACTGCACGCCGTGTGCGATAAGGGCTTCGATGTCGCGCCCGTCGCCGGCCTCGCCGGGACGGCGCAGCAGCGCCCGGCGCACGGCCGGCGTCGGCCCGGGCAAGCCGCGGCGGCCGCTGCTGGACATGATCGAGGTCAGGCTCAGCACGCGCGACGGGAACTTGGCTGCCATCAGCTGGGCGATCATGCCGCCCATTGACACGCCGACCACGTGGGCGCGTGCGACGCCCAGCGCGGACAGCACGCCGATGGCGTCGTCGGCCATGTCTTCCAGGCCATAGGGCGCGCGCAGCGGCAGGCGCAGCTTGCTGCGCAGCCAGGCCAGGCCCAGGCTGGGCGTGCCGGCATGATCGAACTTGGTGGACAGGCCGCAATCGCGATTATCGTAACGGATCACGTAAAAGCCGAGGTCGGCCAGGCCCTCGACGAATTCGTCGGGCCAGGCGCCGAGCTGCAGGCCGAGGCCGTTGATCAGCAGGAGTGGCACGGCTTTCGGGTCGCCCGCGGTGTCGAAGGCGATGCGGATGCCGTTGGCGTTCAGGCTGGGCATCGTTCAGGACAGGACCATCGGTCTGGATTCAAGGAAATGCTTTCGCGCCGCACCATGCGACTCGAAATCAGCATACCATTTTCACCGGATCGTGGGCGCGATTCAGCTTTCCGGCGGCGCGGCGCGGCGGGCGGCGCGGCGTTCGGCGAAAAAACCCTTCAGCATGGCGCCGGCCTCGTCCGCCAGCACGCCGCCGGCCACCGCCGTGTGGTGGTTCAGCTGCTCCAGCGCGAACAGGTCGAGCACCGAGCCGCACACGCCGGTCTTCGGGTCGCCGGCGGCGTACACCACACGCGCCAGGCGCGCATGCATCATGGCGCCGGAGCACATGGCGCAGGGCTCCAGCGTCACATACAGTTCACAGCCGGGCAGCCGGTAGTTGCCGAGCTTGTCGGCGGCGGCGCGCAGCGCCATGATTTCCGCGTGGGCGGTCGGATCGTGGCGGCCGATCGGCTGGTTGTAGCCGGTGGCGATCACTTCGCCATCCTTGACGATCACGGCCCCGACCGGCACCTCGCCGCGGATCCAGGCCTTGCGCGCCTCGACCAGGGCCAGGGCCATGAAGCGTTCGTCAACCGATGGCACGAGCACCGCGGCGGCGGGCAGGTCGGCCATGGCTCAGCCCTCGGTGATTTCGGCCCAGCAGTTCGGCGTTTCGTGCAGCACCAGCTTTTGCAGGCGCAGGCCGGTGCCGTAGCGGTCGGTATAAGCCGCCTGCAACAGCTTCCAGGCCACTTGCGCCAGGTTCTCGACGGTCGGGATGCGGTCGATCACCACGGTTTTATGGTTGGGCAGGGTTTCCAGGAAGCTGCGCACCGACTCGTCCTTTTCGTACACGATGAAGGCATGGTCCCACACGTCGACCAGGTGCTCCTTTGCCAGCGCCTTGATGTCGGAAAAATCCATGATCATGCCGTTGTCGGAGTTGCCTTCGACATCGATGACGGCGCCGGTCAGCGTGATTTCCAGGGTGTAGCGGTGGCCGTGCAGGTTGCGGCACTGGCTCTTGTGGTCGGGGATGCGGTGGCCGGCATCGAATTCGAGTTTGCGGGTGATCGTGAGCATTTCTATTCTTGTATCAGGGGATTTGCAGGAGTTTGTGGGTCTGGATGCTGAGCTTCCACTTCGGGTTGCTGCGGCAGGTGTCGATCGCGAGCCTGGTGTTGAAGGCGGCCAGCGGACCGTCCATCGGCTGCACATAGAAATTCTCGAAATCCAGGCCTTCGTAGGCGGCCAGGTCTTGCCCGGCCTGCGGGATCACGACCTTGATTTCGTTGCCCTTGCCGACCACCAGCTTGCTGCCCATCTTCGGGCTGACGCAGATCCAGTCGACGCCGTCCGGCACCGGCAAGGTGCCGTTGGTCTCGATGGCGATGGTGAAGCCGCGCGCGTGCATGGCGTCGATCAACGGTGCATCGAGCTGCAGCAGCGGCTCGCCGCCGGTGAACACCACGTATTTGCCGGCCGGATGGGTGGCCGGCCACTGGCTGTCGACCGCGGCGACCAGGGCGGCGGCATCCTTGAACTTGCCGCCGTTTTCACCGTCGGTGCCGACGAAATCGGTGTCGCAGAACTGGCAGACGGCGCTCGCGCGATCACTTTCGCGCCCGGTCCACAGGTTGCAGCCGGAAAAGCGGCAGAACACGGCCGGCCGCCCGGCATGGGCGCCCTCGCCCTGCAAGGTGTAGAAGATCTCTTTGATGCTGTAAGTCACAGTAAATTTCGCTCAGGCTTTTCGTCAACCCTCCATTATAGCGCGCCCAGGGAGGCATGCAGGAGGCGGCCGCTTTTCCCGCCCGTCACGGTAACGGCATGGTTGTTGATCATCAGCAACATATTTCGTCACGGAAAAACTTAATCTTCTCTACGAATTGTCCTAAACCTTGTCGGAAGGTCTGCCATGAGAACACGGATGCATTCCTCGCTGCGCGCGGCCCTCGGGATCGTGCTCCTGTTCGGCATGTGGCAAGTTGCCGCCGCGGGCGCGGGCTGGACCGCCGCGCCCGGCCACGTCAGCGCCGCGGTGCTGCTGCTGGTGGCGGCGCTGGCCGGGCTGTGCTGCATCCTGTTCGGGCGCGTGCGCCGCGAAGACGGCTCGGTGCAGCTGGACGCCGGCCTGTGCCGCGAACAGGCCGCGCGCCGTGCCGGCGACGGCGCCGACGCCGCGCTGGCGGAAGCCGACCTGCTGCTGGCGCGCGTCCGCGGGCGCAGCACCGCCGGCGGCCAGCACGACCCGGTCGGGCAGCTCGGGCTGGTCCAGGCCGAGCTGATGCAGATGCAAAACGGCGCCGCCGACCCGGCCGTGGCCGCCCGCATCGACATGCTGCGCACCCGCCTGGAACTGGTGGCGCGCGCCGTGCGCCAGGCCCGCCCCCTCGAGACCGGCTGAAGCGAGGCGCTAGACTGGCTTTTTCGACAACGCAAGCGGCCCGCACAAGGCCGCCGGCGCACACCCTGTTGCGCGCTAGCCCTATTGTTCCAGATCAATAAGGCGTCATCTGCCCTGGCGCAGAATCGGTTCTCGTCAGCAATACTCCAAACGACAGACCGAGGACGGCACATGACCAGTACCACGACCATACAGCGGCTGATGGACACCACGGGCGCGAATGCGGATCGGGCATTTGCCCACCAGCTGATGGAAATGCTGGCCATTCCCGTGTTCGTGCTCGACACGACGTCGCGCGTGATGATCTGGAACCGTGCCTGCGAGCGCCTTACCGGGGTGCCGGCCAATGAAGTCATCGGCAGCCGCGACCACTGGCGCAGCTTCTTCGACGAACAGCGCCCCACCCTGGCCGACCTGTTGATCCAGGAGCGCGGCGCCGAGGTGCCGCAGCTGCATCCGCGCCAGGGGCCGGGCGCCCACCTGTCGGCCGAGAGCTGGTGCGACATGCCGCGCGTCGGCAAGCGCCGCTTCCTGGCGGCGGATGCCAGTCCCATCTTCGACGAGCGCGGCAAGCTGAGCGCGGTGGTGCAGACCCTGCGCGACCTGACCGACGAAAAGCTGGCCCAGCTCGCCCTCGAACAGCTGGCCACGCGCGACGGCCTGACAGGCCTGGCCAACCGCCGCTGTTTCGACGAAACCCTGCATGCCGAATGGGCGCGCGCGCTGCGCCAGCGCCAGCCGCTGTCGCTGCTGATGGTCGACGTCGACAACTTCAAGGCCTACAACGACGCCAACGGCCACCTCGGCGGCGACGAATGCCTGAAACGCATCGCCACCGCCGTCTCCAGCGAAATGCGCGCCAACGACCTGGTGGCGCGCTACGGCGGCGAGGAATTCGCGGTGACTTTGCCCAACCAGTCGCTGAAAGGCGCCGCCACGGTGGCCGAACGGATCCGCACCCGGGTCGAACAGCTGCAGCTGCCGAACCGGATGGCGCCGGGCGAGCACGTGACGGTGTCGATCGGCGCCGCGACCGCGCTGGCCTCGCCCGAGAACCGCGCGAGCGACCTGGTGGCGATTGCGGATGCGGCCTTGTACCGGGCCAAGCATATGGGGCGGAACCGGATCAGCTTGCCAGTGGCGGAGCAGGCGTGAAGGGCTGTATCGGTATTCTGTTTATCCGATGATGTTTTTATCAACAGCTACGTCGTTCCCGCGAAAGCGGGAACCCATACTGACTGTCCGAAGCTACGACGTCAATGGATAGCGGGTGTCTCGGACATAAGGAATTCGGCGATTCAGCATGGGTTCCCGCTTTCGCGGGAACGACGGCTTTTGGCGACGACGCGTGTCACATGCAGCTGCGCGCCTTCGCCTAACAAAAAAAACGCCGGCATCCGCCGGCGTTTTCATGTCGATGCAATCCGATCAGGAAGTCATCTTTTCCCAACCGTGGCGCACTGCCGCCTTCATCTTGTCCCAGGTCGAGATGCCGCCGCTGCTCGGATAGCGGGTATCCCAGTCGCTGCGCAGGTCGGACTCGACGTCGTCCCAGTTGCGGCCCTGGTATTTCGGGTTGCGGCGTGCTTCGGTGCCGTAGCCGTAGGCCGGGGCCAGCGAGTCGTAGGTGTCGCCGGTGGCGGCGTACTGGGTGCTGTAGTGGCTGCGGTAGTAATCGTCGTCGTCGTTCAGGTCCGGGGTGATCTTGTCCCAGCCGTGGCGCACGGCGGCCTTCATTTTTTCCCAGGTCGACGGGCCGCCGGTGTTGCGCGATTCCCAGTTCGATTTCAGGTCGGATTCGATGTCGCTCCAGTCGCGGTTCTTGTACTGGTCGCTGTTGCGCATCTCGTTACCGTAGCGGTAGGCCGGCGCGTAGTCGTCGAAGCTGCCGCCCAGGCTCGAGTAGTTGCTGTCCCAGTCGCGGCGCCATTCGTCGTCGCTGTTCAGGCGCGATGCGCCCGACGCGGTGCTGCCCTGGTCGAGCGGGCGCGAGTACACGCGCATGCCGCTGCGCACGGTGCTGCCCGGCGCGTCGCCCGGCTGGCTCAGGTCGCGCTGCATCGAGCCGCTGGTGTAGGCGGTGCCGCCGAGCGAGGCGTCGTTCGAGCCCTGCAGCGATGCGGTGCCCTGCAGCGTGCCGCCCTGGATCGAGGACTGGGTCGAGCCCGAACCCGCACCCTGGACCGAGCGCGTCGCGCCGAGGTCGCGGCCTTCGTCGTCAGCCAGGTTGCCGGACTGCAGCGAGCGGCTCTGGGTTTCCTGGAAGGTCATGTCACGCGGGGCGGTGTCGTTCATTTCCTGGGTGCCGAAGTACAGGTTGTCGTCGCGGCGGTTCTGCAGCGCGCCCGGCTCGGTGCCCGGCGGCAGCGCGGATTGCTGCGAGACGGACGAGGAGGACGCGGAAGAGGACGAGGACGAAGCCGACTGCATCGACGCACCCGACAGCGAGGACGAGGATTGCGGCTGGTAGGCGCTGGCGCCCAGGCTGGCGGCGCTGCCCGACAGGTCGTGGCGTTCGTCGATGTCGATCGGGCCGAAGCGCTCGATGACGTCGGCGGCGCGTTCCACTTCCGGCTCCGACTGGGTGGTGACGGTCAGCACGTGGTGGCCGCGCGAGACCACGTCGGCATAGCGCGAGACGTGGGTGTCGTTGTCCGAGCCGAACAGGCCGGTAAAGAAATGCTTGATCGAGGCGCCGATGCCTTCCTCGTGGGTCTCGTCGAGCCGCGACGCATCGCCGCTCAGGCTGTCGGACTGGGTGGCGTCGGCGCTGGAGACGTTGACGTCCGTACGGGCATAACCGGATGCCAGCAGTTCATCCATTGCATTTTGGGCGTCGCTGCGGTTATCGAACACCGCTACCAGGGTATGTTGCATGATGGATCCTCCAATGAGTTCAGATAATCAGGTGTCGCTTGTGTAGTTTGCAACCTTAGAGCAATTGAGATTACTCCAACTCGGCCCGGCAGCGCACACCATAGACGCCCGGCAATAATCCCTAGCGATGAGCTGAAAATGATGGATGGCGGAAATGCAAAACGGGCCGAAAGGCCCGTCGAATCAAGGTTTTAGTTAAGCCCCGCACAGAGCCGTGGCGGCCCGTATGGAAGAGCGCGCAGACGGCTCAGCCGAACGGGTTGGACACCGTCTTGACCGCCGGCGCCGGCAAGGTCTCGGGCAAGTCCCTGGCTTCCAAGCTGGCGACGATCTGGCCCAGCAGCGTCTGCAGCAGGCGCGCCTGCTCCAGGCCGCGGCGGTCGGCGGTCAGGTCGACGTCGCCGGAAATGGTGACGCGGTCGAGGCGGTTTTCGAGCGCCAGGTGGCCGACCTGGACGACGTCGGCCTCGTTCTCGAAGGGGGCAAAGGCGGGTTTCTTGGCTGTCATGGCAGGTTCTCTCTCGGATTAGCCGCGGCCGCCGCGCCGGCGGCCGGCGTTGTCGCGGATGGTGGGCAGGCGCAGCATGCGTTCCTTGTCGCGCTCGCTCAGCGCCGGCAACAGATTGATGCCGACGATGCGTTCCAATTCATTGATCGGGATCACGTTCGCCTTGGCGTCGGCCTGGTTTTCCACGAACCAGGCGGCGCCCGCCTTCTGGCGCGGACTGTACACGACTTTATACAGGTGCGAGGGCACCAGTACCTTGCCGATCTGGCGCAGATTGCTGCCGAGGAAGGCGGGACCGGTGATCACGTACAGGTCGCCCTCTTTCTTCGCCATGCCGCGCACCGCGCCTTCGATCGCGGCCCAGGTATGGCGGTTGTTCTCGCCGTCCTGGGGCACGATGTTGGCCAGGCTGAAGCTGTCGCGCTGGCTGCCGCGATCCGGCATGTCGCCGTTCGGCGCCATGTGGCCGCGGTCGAAGCCGCTGCGCGCATAGTCGGCCAGTTCGGCGCGCTGGGCCGGCGGCAGGCGCGTTTCGGCATGGAAGGAATCTTCGCGCGACAAATCTTGCGCGGCTTCGATATTGCCGGCGCGCAGATGCTCGGCCGACCACAAAGGCGTGCGCGTGATCCCCGAATGCATCACGCCGAACACATTGAAGCACAGCGCCCGGGTGTTCGGTGCCAGCTTCGGATTGACGATCTGGGGCGCGCGGCCGCCCACATAATGGACGGGGCAGGATGCATCCTGCGCCTGGACGCCCATCGCGGCCAGCAAGCCGGCCGCCAACAGTGCGCGTGCAATGAACTTCTGAAACATGAGTACTCGATAAGATCAAACGAGCACTCATTGTATCCGACGCACGCTTGGGCTACCTCATGAGCCTGTTTAAACATACAGTGCCGGCACGCTTGACACGGCGGTGGAGCATTTCTGATTGGAATGTTATAGAATCCGCATTTAAAAAGTATATTTGAGCAAATAGATTGTCATCGATAGATCGTCGTGCGGTGGCGCGCAATGGATAAGCCCTCGGTCCCCGAGGATATCCGGCGCTTCGTGCTGACCAGTATTCCTTCGGTTCCTTTCCTGGAAGCCTTGCTGCTGATGCACGCGGACCCTGCCCGCTCCTGGCGCAGGGACACGCTGGCCCAGCGCCTGTACGTGCGCGAAAAGACCGCCGAGACCCTGCTTGCCGACTTGTGCGCGGCAGGCATGGCTGCGCCCCTGGCGGACGGCTACGGCTATCATCCCGACGGCGCTTCCCTGCACGAGCGGATCGACCGCCTCGCCGACCTGTACGCGACCAACCTGGTCGAAGTCACCCTGCTGATCCATTCCTCGCTCGATCGCAAGGCCCAGCAATTTGCCGACGCCTTCAAATGGCGCAAGGATTCCTAAGTGGCCGTTACCATCTACCTGCTGTGTACGCTGACCTCGCTGGCCTGCGCCTGGCTACTGCTGGGCAGCTACCGGCGCACGCGCCACCGCCTGCTGTTCTGGAGTGGCGCCTCCTTCGTCGCGATGACCGTCAACAATGTGTTTCTGGTGCTCGACAAGGTCGTGTTCCCGGATGTCTACCTGCTGCCGGTGCGCCAGGGCTCGGCCCTGCTGGCGATGCTCTTGCTGCTGTACGGCCTGATCTACGAAAAGGAGTAACCGTGCCCGACCTCATCACCGGCATGATCGCGATGGCGTCGCTGATCATCGGCCTGTTCTTCCTGCGTTTCTGGCGCAACACGAAAGACCGCTTCTTCCTGTATTTCGCGCTCTCCTTCTTCATCGAGGGCGTGCACCGGATCTATTCCGCGATCCTGAACGAGGCCGGCGAAGATTCGCCGCTGCACTACCTGATCCGGCTCGCAGCCTACGGCCTGATCCTGTGGGCGATCCTCGAAAAGAACCTGCCGCGCAAGGACAAGCGCGACTAGCGTGCGCCCGCCCCGACGGACGCGGACGATAATGGGGCCATGAAAAATCGTCAACAGGAGGACACCATGGCCCAAGGCAATCAACAGAAAGACACGTCCGCGCCGAACGCGGGCGGCGGTGAGGACCAGCGTTCGGAAAACCTGCTGCCCGGTGAGGGCGGCGCGGAAGACGGCCGCTTCGACGTGGCTGAGGAAGTCAGCCTCGACCAGCACTCGGACGAGGCGCGCAGGGTCGGTCAGCTGCCGGAGGGCGGCATTGCGGATTCCATTCCGGAGGCGCTGAAGGCGCCGGTGCCGTCGCAGCAGGTGCCGCCGAAAGAGTGAGCCAGGAACAGCAAAACAGGACAGGAAAGGGCCGCCGAGAGCGGCCCTTTTCACTAGTTAGCCCATCGTCACACCCATTTTCAGGCCTTCGATCGTGTGCGCCTGGTAGATCGGCTCGAGTTCGTCCACCACGCGGCAGCTCAGGTGCTTCCTTACCTCTTCCGGCAGGCTCTCGTGATAGGCGCGCGACATCTGCAGGTCGTGGCGGATCGCATTGGTCGCGTCCGGCGCGTCGGCCCCGACCACCAGCACCGGGCGCGACAGGTTCGAGCGGTTGGCGGTGCCGCGGTGGATGGTCAGCGCCGAGCGCGCCGAGATGTCGCCCATTTGCGGCAGCTTGCGCTGGGCCAGCGCATCGTAGCGCGGCCACAGCGACTGGTCGGGGAACATCGGGTCGCCGCCGTACAGGTCCCACTGGGTGCCGGGCGCGATCTCGAACGGGCCCATGTCCTCGGTGACGTCGACCGTGGTGATGTTGAATGCGAGCGAACTCAAGCGCCGGCCGTTCGCCGTCTCCGGCGGCGAGGCGAAGTCGCGGTGCCAGGGCTGGTGCATGGCGCCCGGTCCCGGCACGTCGAAGCCCACCTCGACCAGGCGGTAGTCGGGACCGAGCACGGCGCGGCACACCGCCATCACCCAGGGATGCCCGGCAATCGCCGCGAAGCCGCGCAGCCGTTCCGGGTGCACTTCGACGTAGTAACGGTTCGGGCCGCGGTTCAATGCGCCGCCCGGGCGCGCCTGCGCTTCCGCGAACAGGGTGTCGATGTCGGCGCGCAGTTCCTGGATGAATGCGCGGCTGAAGGCGCCGCGCAGGCCGATGATGCCGTCGCCATAGATGCCGCGCATGATGTCGGCGTTCTCGAATCCGCCCGACGCGTGTTGTGCTTCCATATTCTCTTCCTCCATTGGTGCGGCGCGGCCGTGGTCGTGGTTGTGGGCCGCGCAATGTTCGCCCAATATTAGCGGCATTCCGGCGCCGGCGGCGCGAGCCCTGCAGCGCAGCATGGCGCGGCGTTGACAGTACCGGTCCGCGCCCGTACATTGTGAATTGTCACAACAACATGCCGCCAGATGAAACCATTCAGCCCTCGGCCTGGCCCTCGCCCGGTGCGCGTCCCTCCGGGGCCCCCATGAACGCCCCTGCCGCGAGGCCTCCCGAGCGCGCCAGCGTCCTGCTCGTGTGCGGCCGTCCCGACAGCGATCCCGCCGTGGTGCAGGTGATGGCGGTGATGGGCGAATCCATCGTGCGCGCCCGTTCGCCGCTGGATGCGATGGCGCTGGTCCGCGAGCAGGACTTCGCCCTGATCCTGGTCGGCTTTCCCGGCGACCTCGACCTGCTGGCCGGCCTGATCCGCGACGTGCGCGGCAACCGCCGCTCCAGCCATACCCCGGTGGTCGCCCTGGCGCTGCCCGAGAATGCGCCGTTCTCCTTCGAGCCCCTGTACCAGGCCGGCGCCGTCGCGGTGCTGACCGAACCGCTGTCGCCGGTGATCCTGCAAGCCAAGGCGCGCTTCTACATCGATGCCTTCGAGGCCATGGTGCAGCGCGGCCGCGCCGAAAGCGCGCTGGTGGACACCCGCTCGCGCCTGGAAGCCATCATCGACGCGGCCGAACTCGGGGTCTGGAACTGGGACGTGGCGTCCGACCGGGTCAGCGGCGACGCCCGCATGGCCGCCATGTTCGGGATCGATACGGCGCTTGGCGACGGCGTCCCGGTGGCGCTGTGCGTCGGGGCCATCCACCCGGACGACGTGGCGCCCACCCGCGCCCTGCTGGCCGACGCCCTGGCGCGCGGCGGCTTGTACGACGCCACCTTCCGGGTGCGCCGTCCCGAGGGCGGCTGGCGCTGGGTGATCGGGCGCGGCCAGGTCGAGCGCGATGGCGCCGGCCGGGCCATCCGCCTGCGCGGCGTGGTGATCGACGCCACCCGCCAGTTCGAGGCCGAGCAGCAGCTGCGCGTGTCCGAAGAGCGCTACCGCACCCTGTTCGATTCGATCGACGAAGGCGTGTGCGTGATCGAGATGCTGTACGACAGCGCCGGCCAGCCTTGCGACTATCGCTTCCTCGAGGCCAATCCCGCTTTCGTCAAGCAGACCGGCATGGCGGATGCGATCGGGCGCACGGTGCGCCAGTTCGCGCCGCGCCTCGAGAAGCACTGGTTCGAGATCTACGGGCGCGTCGCCGCCAGCGGCGAGCCGGTACGCTTCATCAACGAGGCGCGCGCGCTCGGACGCTGGTACGACGTGTATGCGACGCGCACGGGGCCGGCCGAACAGCGCCGGGTCGCGGTGGTGTTCAACGACATCACCGAGCGCCGGCAGCAGGAAGACGCCCTGCGCCGCATGGCCGACGACCTGTCCGAGGCAAACCGCCAGAAGACCGAATTCCTCGCCACCCTCGCCCACGAGCTGCGCAATCCGCTGGCCCCGATCAGGAGCGGCCTGCAGTTCATCCGCCGCGCACCCGGCGACGCCGCGGCGGTGGCGCGGGTGCACGACATCATGGAGCGCCAGCTGGGCCACCTGGTGAACCTGGTCGACGACCTGCTCGACGTGGCGCGCATCACGCGCGGCCAGATCGAATTGCGGCGCGAGCGCATCGACCTGGCCACGGTGCTGGCGGCCGCGGTCGAGACCAGCATGCCGCTGATCGAGGCGGCGCGCCACCATCTCGACGTGCACCGTTCGCCTGAGCCGCTGATCGTGGACGCCGACCTGACCCGCCTGACCCAGGTGGTGTCGAACCTGCTCAACAACGCGGCGCGCTACACGCCGCGCGGCGGCAACATCGTGCTGGCGGCGGAGCGCGACGGCCTC
>Ga0308164_10003374_pt1 | contig 14486 bp, 11 predicted proteins | sample PhyTR2_FD_201031 | JGI IMG/M metagenome (GOLD analysis project Ga0308164, IMG submission 201031) | Phyllosphere microbial communities from UC Gill Tract Community Farm, Albany, California, United States - DLSLT.R2 | ecosystem: Host-associated > Plants > Phyllosphere > Unclassified | place: USA... | reverse complement strand
GTGCAGCACCTGGTGCGCCAGGCGCGGCAGTTGGGGGATCAGCTTGGCGTAGTGCGGCGCCTCGACCTTCAGGCGCTCGACCAGGCCGCGCCAGCCGACCTGCTCGCCCATCCAGCGCTCCAGATAGGGTTTCGCGGTCTTCCACAAATCCAGGTCCGGATCCAGCTGGCGGCCCAGGCCCTCGATGTTGAGCATGGTCTTTTGCAGCAGCACGAGTTGCGGCTGCACCTCGACGTTGAAGCGGCGCGAGGTCTGGAACAGGCGCAGCAGCACCTGGCCGAAGGAAATGTCTTTTAATGGACGATCGAAGATCGGCTCGCAGGTGGCGCGCACCGCCGCTTCCAGTTCGTCGACGCGGGTATCGCGCGGCGCCCAGCCGGACTCGATGTGGGCTTCGGCCACGCGCTTGTAGTCGCGCCGGAAAAAGGCCAGGAAGTTCTGCGACAGATAATCCTTGTCGAAATCGTTGAGCGTGCCGACGATGCCGAAATCGAGCGCGATGTAGCGGCCGAAGGTCGCTTCGTCGATCGAGACCAGGATATTCCCCGGGTGCATATCCGCATGGAAAAAGCCGTCGCGGAAGACCTGGGTAAAGAAGATTTCGACGCCATCGCTCGACAGTTTTTTCAAGTCGACCCCGGCCGCGGCCAGGCGGTCGATCTGCGAGATCGGAATGCCGTTCATGCGCTCCATCACGATCACGCTGCTGGTGCAGTAATCCCAGTACATTTCCGGGACCATCAGCAGGTTGGAACCGGCAAAGTTGCGGCGCAGCTGGCTGGCGTTGGCCGCTTCGCGCATCAGGTCGAGCTCGTCGTGCAGGTATTTGTCGAACTCGGCCACCACTTCGCGCGGCTTCAGGCGGCGGCTGTCGGGCCAGACTCTTTCGACCAGGCCGGCCGCCATCTGCATCAGGGCAATGTCTTCGTCGATCGTGGTCTTCATCCCCGGCCGCAAGACCTTGATCGCCACCTGGCGCCCGTCCTTCAGGGTGGCGAAGTGGACCTGGGCGATCGAGGCCGAGGCCACCGGCGTGTGCTCGAAGGTGGCGAACAATTCGTCCGGGTGGGTGCCGAGCTCGCGCGTGATCTGGGCCACCGCCAGTTCCGACGGGAACGGCGGCACCCGGTCCTGCAGGCGCGACAGTTCGGCCACGATGTCCGGCGGCATCAGGTCGGGACGGGTCGACAGCACCTGCCCGAACTTCACAAAGATCGGCCCCAGTTCTTCCAGCGCCAGGCGCAGGCGCACCGCGCGCGGCGAGGTGATGCGGCGCCAGAAAAAGATCCCGTTGATGAGACGTGTGGTGCGGGGCACGCGCAGCCCGGACATGGCGATCTCGTCCAGGCCGTAGCGGATGGCAACGGTGAAGATTTTCAGCAGGCGCAGGAATTTCAGGATCATCAGGTGTTCGAATTCGTATCGGGAAGAAGAAGTGGCGACGCAGCGTGGCGCGTGCCGCTTTGCCGGTCGAGCTGCTGTTCCAGCCGGGCGATGCGCTTGGCGCTGCGTTCGACGTCGTCGCGCAGGCGGCTCACTTCGTCGCCGAAGCCCTCGACATGGTTCGGCCGCACCAGCACGCGCCGTTCTTCGAGCAGGAATTCGGCGACGTTCTCGGCCAGGCGGCGCCCGGCCGCGCCGGCGGCATCGAACGCGCCGCGCGCGCCGCCGACCAGGCGCGTGGCGCCGATCGGGCCGATGAAGCGCTCCAGGTCGTGCTCGGCATCCCAGCGCAAGCCCTGGGACAGCTGCGAGATCGTGTTGGCGAACTCGGCGTCGCCATCGATGCGCACATACGAAAAGGCGCGCTCGCGGTTCTGCAGGATCAGCGGCAGGTCGCTCAGCTTGACGTGGATGGTGACGCCCGGCACGGCATCGTCGGCGGCCGTCTCCAGCATGCCGTCGCGCGCCACGTGCAGGCACAGGCGCAGGTGGCCGGTATCGATGCAGGCCGTCTTGCCGGCGTGGCGCCGCAAGGCATCGCGCGCCCACGCTTCCTGGGCCAGCAAATGATTGATCGCCGCGGCGGCCGAGGCATTCACGCCGCGTTGCGGCGACAACAGATTGGGAGTCAATGACATGGATTCAATCTACAAAAGAAAACCGCCCGGAATGCGGGCGGTTTCGATCTTACCAGTTCACCGGAGCACAAACCCGGCGGCACGAGTGCGGCACGCCCACGCGTGCCGAATAACTCAGGTAATTTGCTGGATGCCGGCCAATACCCAGCCGCCGCTGCCGTTCAGCGGCTTGGCCAGGTTCCACACCTCGACGAACGGCTCGGCCGGCGCGTTCGGGGCATTGCGCATCATGCCGTTGAACTGCACGCTGGCCAGGTAGTCGCGCTCGGTGGTTTCGATGCCGAGCAGCTGGGCGTCGATCGAGACCACGTCGGTGAAGTCGGCATTGCCGCCGCGCTCCTGGATCTGCATCGACAGTTCGCCGTAGACCTCGGGCGAGGTGAATTCGCGCAGGTCGGCCAGGTCGCTGCGGTCCCAGGCGGCCTGCATGCGGATGAACGAGGACTTCGCATGGCGCAGGAAGGCATCGGCGTCGAAACCGGCCGGCACGCCCCATTGCTGGTGCGCCGGGGCGCCCTTGTCGAAGGACACGCCGCCGGCAGCGCCGCCGAGCGGATAGCCGGGTTGCGCATCCTGATAGGCGTCGCGCTGGAAGCCGCCGCCCAGGCCAGATCCGATTTCCGGCGTGCCGGCGGCCGGCACCGGGGTCTGGTTATAGCCCGAGAAGGCCGGTGCGGCCGGCGCCGACTTGCGGCGGAACATGCGCACGATGAACATCACGGCGATGGCCAGCAGCGCCAGCATCAGGATCGACGACAGCATGCTGGCCATGGCGCCGCCGATGCCCAGGTGCGAGAACAGGGCGCCCAGGCCCAGGCCCAGCAGCGCCCCGCCCAGGATGCCTTTCCACATGCCGGAGCGCTGTTGCGGCACCGGTGCGCGCGGCGCGGCGGCGGCCGGCGGCAGCGCCTGGCGCTGCGGCTGCTGATAGGACGGCGCGGGGGCCGGCGCCGGCGTGCGCATCTGGCGCACCGCCTGCGACTGGCGGCCGAACGAACGGCCGCCGCCGACCGGGCGCGCGAACGCCTCGGCCACCGACGACAGGGCGGTTACCGCGATTAACATACTGGCCAGGAATTTTTTCATGGTCATGCCTCAGAGTTTGATGCCGGTGTGCAATGCCGCCACACCCGCGGTCAGGTTGAAATACTGGACGCGTTCGAGTCCCGCCGTTTCCATCATCGATTTCAGCGTGTCCTGGTCGGGATGCATGCGGATCGATTCGGCCAAATAGCGATAGCTTTCGGCATCGCCCGCGATGCGCTGGCCCAGCCACGGCAGCACCGAGAACGAATACACGTCGTAGGGCTTCTGCAGCGGTGCCGCCACCTTCGAGAACTCCAGCACCAGCAGCTTGCCGCCGGGCTTGAGCACGCGGCGCATTTCCGCCAGCGCCTGGTCCTTGTGCGTCATGTTGCGCAGGCCGAAGGCCACGCTGACCCGGTCGAAATAATTGTCTGGAAACGGCAATTTTTCCGCGTCACACAACAAGGTGGGGGTCAGCAGCCCTTTATTCAATAGGCGGTCCCGGCCGACGCGCAGCATCGATTCGTTGATGTCGGTGAGCCAGACCTCCCCGCTCGGCCCCGCCTGCTTGGCGAAGGCCTTGGACAAGTCGCCGGTACCGCCGGCAATGTCGAGCACCTTGAAACCCGGGCGGATGCCGGCCTGGGCGATGGTGAACGCCTTCCAGATCCGGTGCAGGCCGCCCGACATGAGGTCGTTCATCACGTCGTACTTGGACGCGACCGAATGGAAAACCTTGGCGACCTCGTGGACCTTGTCGTCCTCGGAAACGGTCTTGTAGCCGAAATGGGTGGTGTTGGTCATAGTGCTCTGCCGGTTGATCTTGTCGCATTATACAAGCGGCATGCACGCGGCGAGCGCGCGGCCCGGGCGCTGCTGCGGAGGCGCTGAAAACACCGGGAAAACCGCATGCAGACCTGTGCTGTTGTTTTCTGCATGAAGTGCAAAAAAAAAGGCGCACAAATCGTGCACCATTTCTTCCAAACAGTCTTTATAATAATTTAACTTTGTCAGCGCAGTCCCTGCACCGGTCCCCGGTGCGCCGAGCGTAGTGGCAAAGTAATAAACCTATTACTTGTGAGAAAAAAATGGCGACTGGTATTGTTAAATGGTTCAATGACGCAAAAGGTTTCGGTTTCATCACCCCTGACGGTGGTGGCGAAGACCTGTTTGCGCACTTCTCGGCGATCAACGCCCAAGGCTTCAAATCGCTGCAAGAGAACCAGCGCGTGACCTTCGAAGTGACCACTGGCCCGAAAGGCAAGCAGGCTTCGAACATCCAGCCAGCATAAATTCTCCAAAGGGAATTTTCCCTCTAGCCGGTCCAATCGACCGGCATCGAAGGAGCGTCGAGCGCATATGCGCCGGCGCTCTTTTTCGTTAAGGCCACCTCTAAAAACCTACTGCGCGTTGCATTTTCAGTTTGCGATGCTCGCCGTACGCCTGTACGGCTGCGCTTCTCAGCCTCCGCGGCTCGACTGAAACTGCTGCCGCTCGCTACGGTTTTTCGAGGTGGCCTTATGGCCTACTGCTTATTTGCTTAGTGGCAACCGCAGCCGCCGCTGCCGCAACCGCCACCGCCACCCTTCTTCATGCCCGGCAGTTCCGGGATCGGCACGCGGCCGGTATCGTCCTTGAAGCCGGCGGCGTGCAGGCGGCCCATGTAATCCTTCCACAGCGCATCCTGCTCGTTGCCGAGCTTGTACAAATAATCCCAGGTGAAGATGCCGGATTCGTGGCCGTCGGTGAAGATCGGCTTGACGCCATAGTTGCCGACCGGCTCGACGGCGTCGATGCCGACGTCGCGCTTGCCGAGCTGCAGGGTCTCCTGGCCGGGGCCGTGACCCTGGACGGCGGCCGAGGGGGAATACACGCGCAGCAGTTCGAAGGGAATGGAGAAGGCGGCGCCGTCGTCGAAGGCGATGTCGAACAGCCTGGATTTCTGGTGGATGGTGAGTTCGGTGGGGGTGTGCATGGTGTGTTGTGGTACCTGAAAGAGTGGCACGTCGTCCCCGCGGAGGCGGGGACCCATGCTGAACAACCGGAGTTGATACGCCAGCGTCACTGCTTCGATGGAGTCAGCATGGGTCCCCGCTTTCGCGGGGACGACGCTCGAATGAGCGGACCCGACGTATTCTACCGGCTCGCGAACTTCCGCGTGATCGCCTCTGCCAATTGCGGCAACAGCGCCTTGCGTGCCGCCAGCACCGCCTTGTCCGTCACCCTGGTGGCCTGGGCCCACACCGGCGCCGGGAAATGGGCGTCGTCGGCGTAGCGCGGGATCACGTGCCAGTGCAGGTGCGGCACCACGTTGCCGAGGCTGGCCACGTTCACCTTCAGCGGCGCCATCACCTCGCGCACCGCCTGCTCCAGCTTCCACACGGCGTCGTTCACCAGCAGGCGGTCTGCATCCGCCAGGTCGCTCATCTCGCGCACATGCTCGTGCCAGATCACGCGCGCGAAGCCCGGGTAGTCGGGATCGTCGACCAGGATCACGGCGAACTTGTCGCCCTGCCAGACGGGCGGGGTCTTCAGCGCACACAGCTCGCAGCCATCCACTTTGCTCATACCAGCACCCTTTCGATGCCGCCGTTGTTGGCCTTGGCCACGTAGTCCGGCATCCAGTTCTCGCCCAGCAGGTGGCGCGCCATCTCGACCACGATGTAGTCGGCGGTGGTGCCCGAATCGTCGTTGTAGCGCGACAGGCCCTGCAGGCAGGACGGGCAGCTGGTGAGGATCTTCACGTTGCCCTCGAAGCCGTCGGCGCGCAGTTTGTCCGCGCCCTTCTCCATTTCCTGCTCCTTGCGGAAGCGGACCTGGGTCGAGATGTCCGGGCGCGAAATGGCGAAGGTGCCGGACTCGCCGCAGCAGCGGTCGTTCTTTTCGATCTTCACGTTGTCGAAGGTCTGTACCAGCGCATTCACGGTCTTGATCGAATCCTGCAGCTTCATCGGCGTGTGGCAGGGGTCGTGGTACATGTAGCGGGTGCCGCTCACGCCTTCCAGCTTGACGCCCTTCTCCAGCAGGTATTCGTGGATGTCCATGATGCGGCAGCCGGGGAAGATCTTGTCGAACTCGTAGGTCGCCAGCTGGTCGTAGCAGGTGCCGCAGGAGACGAGAACCGTCTTGATGTCCAGGTAATTGAGCGTGTTGGCCATGCGGTGGAACAGCACGCGGTTATCGGTCATCATCTTGTCGGCCTTGTCGAACTGGCCGGCGCCGCGCTGCGGATAGCCGCAGCACAGGTAGCCCGGCGGCAGCACGGTCTGCACGCCGGTTTCCCACAGCATCGCCTGCGTCGCCAGGCCGACCTGCGAGAACAGGCGCTCGGAGCCGCAGCCCGGGAAGTAGAACACGGCTTCGGTATCGGCCGTGGTCACCTTCGGGTTGCGGATGATCGGGATGACCTTGTCGTCCTCGATGTCGAGCAGCGCGCGCGCGGTCTTCTTCGGCAGGTTGCCCGGCATTTTCTTGTTGATGAAGTGGATCACCTGCTCGCGCACCGGCGCCTTGCCGGTGGTCGGCGGCGGCGCCTTGGTCTGTTCTTTCGCCAGGCCTTTCAGCATGCGCGCACCGAAGCGCTGGGCCTTGAAGCCGAAGCCCACCATCGCCTTGCGGGTGGCGTTGATGGTGGTCGGGTCGGTCGCGTTCAGGAAGAACATGGCCGCGCGGTTGGCCGGCTTGAAGCTGCGCTTGTCCATCTTGCGCAGCAGGTTACGCATGTTCATCGAGACGTCGCCGAAGTCGATGTTCACCGGGCACGGTGTCACGCACTTGTGGCACACGGTGCAGTGGTCGGACACGTCCTCGAACTCTTCCCAGTGGCGGATCGAGACGCCGCGCCGGGTCTGTTCTTCGTACAAAAAGGCTTCGATCAGCGCGGAGGTGGCCAGGATCTTGTCGCGCGGCGAGTACAGCAGGTTCGCTTGCGGCACGTGGGTGGTGCACACGGGTTTGCACTTCCCGCAGCGCAGGCAATCCTTGATGCTGTTGGCGATCTCGCCGATATCGCTTTGCTGCATGATCAGCGATTCGTGGCCCATCAGCCCGAACGAGGGCGTGTAGGCATTGCGCAGGTCGGCCGCCACCGCCGTCGTGTTGAGCAGCTTGCCCTTGTTGAAGCGCCCTTCCGGATCGACGCGCTCCTTGTACTCGCGGAACTCGCGGATTTCTTCGTCGGTCAGGAATTCGAGCTTGGTGATGCCGATGCCGTGCTCGCCCGAGATCACGCCGTCCAGCGAGCGCGCCAGCTTCATGATGCGCTCGACCGCCTTGTGGGCATCCTGCAGCATCGCGTAATCGTCGGAATTCACCGGCAGGTTGGTGTGCACGTTGCCGTCGCCGGCGTGCATGTGCAACGCCACGAACACGCGCGAACGCAGCACCCGCTGATGGATGGCCGTCGCTTCGTCCAGGATCGGCTTGTACGCCGCGCCGTTGAAGATCTGGCGCAGCGGCGCGCGGATGTCCTGCTTCCAGGAGACGCGGAGCAGGTGGTCCTGCACCACATCGAACAGGGTGGCATCCGGCTGATGCGAGATGCGCCCCTCGATCGTATCGTACTGCGCCGACAAACCGACGTCGGCCAACTGGGTACGTACCGCCGTCAGCGGCTGGTCGAGATTGGCCAGCAGCCAGCGCCAGCGCGCGGCGACCTTCGCCAGCAGTTCGTCGGCCTGCTGCGGACGGTCGCCCAGGATCTCTTCCTTCGAGACGCCTTCGCCGGTGGCATCGTCGCCCTTGCTCACCTCCAGGTGGCCGGCCGCGAACCAGGCGTGCAGCTGGTCGGCCAGCTGCAGCTTGTTCTTGATGGACAGTTCGACGTTGATGCGCTCGATGCCGTCGGTGTACTCGCCCATGCGGTTGAGCGGGATGACCACGTCCTCGTTGATCTTGAAGGCGTTGGTGTGGCGCGCGATGGCGGCGGTGCGCGAGCGGTCGAGCCAGAATTTTTTGCGCGCTTCCGGGCTGACGGCCACGAAGCCTTCGCCGACGCGGGTGTTCGCCAGGCGCACCACTTCGGAGGCCGCCAGCGCCACGGCATTTTCGTCGTCGCCGACGATGTCGCCGAACAGCGCCATCTTCGGCAGCGTGCCGCGCTTCGATTTGGTGGCGTAGCCGACCGCGCGCAGGTAGCGCTCGTCCAGGTGTTCGAGGCCGGCCAGGCGCAGCGTCTCGAAGGCGCCGCCCTGCTTGGGCAAGCCGTCCAGGTAGTTCTTGATTTCGACGATGGACGGAATCGCATCGCGCGCCTGGCCGAAGAATTCCAGCGCCACGGTGCGCGTGTGCTTCGGCATCTTGTGCAGGATCCAGCGGCCCGACGTGATCAAGCCGTCGGTGCCTTCTTTCTGGATGCCCGGCAGGCCGGCCAGGAATTTGTCGGTGACGTCCTTGCCCAGGCCCTCCTTGCGGAAGCGGCGGCCTTCGATGCTCAGGGTCTCGGTGCGGAACGGCGCCCCCTTCGCTGCGCCCTTCTCCGACGGATGCGTCCATTCGAGCTTGAAGACGGCCAGCGGCGTGTCGTGGATCTTGCCCAGGTTGTGGTCGATGCGGGTGACGTCGAGCCAGTCGCCGTTCGGATCCACCATGCGCCAGGATGCGAGGTTGTCGAGCGCGGTGCCCCACAACACGGCCTTCTTGCCGCCCGCGTTCATCGCGATATTCCCGCCGATGCAGGACGCGTGGGCCGAGGTGGGGTCGACCGCGAACACGAAGCCGGCCTTTTCGGCCGCCTGCGACACGCGGTTCGTGACCACGCCGGCGCCGGTGTGGATGGTCGCGTATTCGCGTCCCACACCGGGCAGGCGGGTCAGCTCGACCTCGCTCATGGCGATCAGCTTTTCGGTGTTGATCACGGCCGACATCGGCGACAGGGGAATCGCGCCGCCCGTATAGCCGGTGCCGCCGCCGCGCGGGATGATGGTCAGCCCGAGTTCGATGCAGCCTTTCACCAGGCCGGCCATTTCGTCTTCGGTGTCCGGCACCAGCACCAGGAAGGGGTATTCGACGCGCCAGTCGGTGGCGTCGGTCACGTGCGAGGTGCGGTGCATGCCGTCGAAGCGGATGTTGCGCTTGTCCGTGTAGCGGCCCAGCACCGTGCGGGCGCGCTTGCGCAGGTCCCACATCTCCGAGAATTCGCGGCCGAAATCGTCGACCGCCTTGCGCGCCGCGGCCAGCAGTTGTTCGACCGCGCTGCTGCGCGCCGCGACCGTGGCCGCATCGCCGCCATCGGTGCCATCCACGCTCAGGCGGCGCTTGTCGACTTCGGCCAGGCGGTGGTGCAAGGCCGCAATCAGCTCGGCGCGCCGCTTGGGGTTGTCCAGCATGTCGTCCTGCAGGTACGGGTTGCGGCGCACCACCCAGATGTCGCCCAGCACCTCGTACAGCATGCGCGCCGAACGTCCGGTCTGGCGCGCGCCGCGCAACTGGTCGAGCAGTTCCCAGGCGGCGGCGCCGAGCAGGCGGATCACGATCTCGCGGTCGGAAAACGAGGTGTAGTTATAGGGAATTTCACGCAGGCGGGCCGGCGCGTTTTCTTCGATCAGGGCGTGGATATTGGCGGGTGCGTTCATGGGAGGATCGACTGACGGACTGGCGCGTAGGATGTTCATTCTAGCTTATTGCGATGCACCACGCTTGGGCTGCCTGTGAAATTTGCCATGCCGCCGAAGCAGAAACGATTGTCAAACCGCCTTTCGTGCAAATTTCTTTTGGGAAAACAAACGATTTTTCACCAAAAAGACGGAGGCACTTACAACCGGGCGTGGTTCGTAGGGTGGACGGCTCGACCGCCGCGGGCCGATTTGCCCACAGCGGATACGCCGTCCACGCGGTGGCCGGCGGCGCCGTTCAAGTCGCATATGCGATCGGAGGAAGCTGTCGCTTCATCCGAACACGCGGCTGCTGGTATCCCCGATCCACTTCCACCAGCCGTCCGGCACGTACAGCAGCGTGGCCGTCATGCACACATAGCGCGCGAACTTCCCGATCGCCATGTACATCAGGCTGGGCCAGAACGGCAGGTGCAACCAGCCAGCCAGCATGCACAGCGGATCGCCGATGCCCGGCACCCAGGACAGCAGCATGGTCTTGGCGCCGTATTTCGCCAGCCAGTGGAACCAGCGCGAGGTACGTTCCTTGGCAAAGGCCACCTTGGCGCGGTAGCCGATCCAGTAGTCGACCGCGCCGCCCAGCGTGTTGCCGATGCTGGCGACGATGATCGCCGGCCAGAACATCTGCGGATTGGCCTTGATGACCGCGAACACGGCCGGTTCCGAGCCGAGCGGCAGCAAGGTCGCCGAGACAAAACTGATCAGGAATACGGAGGTGAGGCCGACGCTCGGGGCGGCAAGGACGGTCAGCAGCCAGAGGACGGCGGATTCGATCATCGGTGGGCAGGTGGAAACGCGGCAGGGAAGGAGCGCTCAATTATAATGAGGTGCAACCCATCGTCACGACACGGTTGGCCGCGCTCCACCCCGCGCCGGCCGCCGCACTGCACGCCCGCCCGGTTATCCGCCCAGCAGGACAGTCTTCGTCGCCCGCAATCCAGTACTTTTTGCATCCGACCATGACCATCGACTACCTCAAGAAAATCCTGACCGCGCGCGTCTACGACGTGGCCCAAGAAACCCCGCTGGAACTGGCGCCGACGCTGTCGCAGCGCATCGGCAACCGCATCTATTTCAAGCGCGAGGACATGCAGAGCGTGTTCTCGTTCAAGCTGCGCGGCGCCTACAACAAGATGGCGCACCTGTCGCCGGAGCAGCTGAAACGCGGCGTCATCTGCGCCTCGGCCGGCAACCATGCCCAGGGCGTCGCGCTGTCCGCCTGCCGCCTCGGCTGCCGCGCCCTGATCGTGATGCCGACCACCACCCCGCCGGTGAAGATCGACGCGGTCAAGGCGCGCGGCGGCGCCAACGTCGAAGTCGTGCTGCACGGCGACTCCTATACCGACGCCTACCACCACGCCCTCAGCCTGGAACGCGAACAGAAGCTGACCTTCGTGCACCCCTTCGACGACCCCGACGTGATTGCCGGCCAGGGCACGATCGGCATGGAGATCCTGCGCCAGCATGCGGGCCCGATCCATGCGATCTTCGTCGCCATCGGCGGCGGCGGGCTGGTGTCCGGCATCGGCGCGTATGTGAAGGCGGTGCGGCCGGACATCAAAATCATCGGCGTCCAGACCATCGATTCGGATGCGATGGCCAAGAGCCTGAAAGCCGGCCAGCGCGTGACCCTGCCCGACGTCGGCCTGTTCTCGGACGGCACGGCGGTGCGCCTGGTGGGCGAGGAAACCTTCCGCATCGCCCAGCAGGTGATCGACGAAGTGATCATCGTCGACACCGACGCCATCTGCGCCGCGATCCAGGACGTGTTCCAGGACACGCGCAGCATCCTGGAGCCGGCCGGCGCGCTGGCCGTGGCCGGCGCCAAGGCCTACGTGGAACGCTCGCAGATGGGGCGCCAGCCGGTGAAGAACGAGACGCTGGTGGCGGTGGCCTGCGGCGCCAACATGAATTTCGACCGCCTGCGCTTCGTGGCCGAACGCGCCGAGGTGGGCGAAGCGCGCGAAGCGGTGTTCGCGGTGACGATTCCCGAGCAGCGCGGCAGCTTCAAGCGCTTCTGCGGCCTGGTCGGCCCGCGCAACGTGACCGAATTCATCTACCGCATCAGCGACGCGCGCGAGGCCCACGTGTTCGTCGGCGTGCAGGTGGGCGGGCGCAGCGAATCGGGCACGGTGGGACGCACCTTCGAGGAGCACGGCTTCCGCACCCTCGACCTGACCCACGACGAGCTGGCCAAGCAGCACATCCGCCACCTGGTGGGCGGCAAGAGCCCGCTGGCCAACAACGAGTTGTTGTACCGCTTCGAGTTTCCCGAGCGACCGGGGGCCTTGATGCGCTTCCTGGACAGCATGGCGCCGAACTGGAATATCTCGCTGTTCCACTATCGGAACCAGGGCGGCGACGTGGGGCGGATCCTCGTGGGGCTGCAGGTGCCGGCGGGGGAGATGGATGAGTTCCGGCAATTCCTGGCGACGCTCGGTTATCGGTACTGGGACGAAAGCGCGAATCCGGTGTACAAATTGTTCCTGTAACGCACCGGCGTATCATCCGACGCATGAACGCGTGGATGGCGTCACGCGCCGCGTCGGTGCGCATTGTCGGGTGCAGCCATCCACCCTACCCGATAAAGGACGCGTTGTGGGTAGGGTGGACGGCTTGCCGTCCACGCGGCGATCGTTGACCTCACCCCGCCCGTGCGCGAGAGCGGAGCCCTTACCGATCTCCTAAGCGAGCCGCGCAACAGATAACGGAAAGGTGTACGATACGCCGCTTTGCCGCCCCAGCCCGGCACATCGAGACAGGACCATGACCAATACACCCGATCAATCGCCGCTCGGTAAATCCTCGGCCTACCAGACCCAGTACGCGCCGGAATTGCTGTTCCCGATTCCGCGCCAGCAAAAGCGCGACGAGCTCGGCCTGACGGGCACGCTGCCCTTCTTCGGCATCGACATCTGGAACGCCTACGAACTGTCGTGGCTGAACATGCGCGGCAAGCCGCAGGTGGCGATCGCGACGATCAGCGCGCCGGCCGATTCGCCGAACATCGTCGAATCGAAATCGTTCAAGCTCTACCTGAATTCCTTTAACCAGACGCGGCTGGCGAACGGCGACGCCCTGCTGGCGCTGATGCGCGACGACCTGTCGGCCGCCTTCGGCGCCCCGGTGCACATCGCGCTGACCATGGTCGAGGATTTCGGCAAGCTCAAGATGGGCGAACTGGACGGTTTGCTGCTGGACCGCATGGACCTCGAGATCGACAATTACAGCCCGGCGCCGGAGCTGCTGAAAGCCAATTTCGAAGAGGCCGCGGTCGAGGAAACCCTGGTGTCGCACCTGCTGAAATCGAATTGCCTGGTGACCGGCCAGCCCGACTGGGGCAGCGTGCAGATCCATTACACCGGCCCGCAGATCGACCAGGAAAGCCTGCTGCGTTACCTGATCGGCTTCCGCGAACACAACGAGTTTCACGAGCAATGTGTCGAGCGCATTTTTACCGACATCCTGCGCCAGTGCAAACCGATCAAGCTGGCCGTGTACGCCCGCTACACCCGCCGCGGCGGCCTCGACATCAATCCGTGGCGCGCCAACTTCAGCACCGGCAAACCACCGAATCTGCGCACTGCCCGTCAATAATCGCGCGGCTGGCTTGTGCGAACGGTAAAACGGCACCATCTGGTGTCCGTTTCCGGCGACAAGACGCTGCCCTGCCCGCCCCGCATGGCATGCGGGATCCGGCTAGAAAAATTGGAAAAGCCGTCGCGTCTCCGGCATTTTGTGCGCGAAATTGTCGATTTCGTTTAGGAAATTGCGTATCGCCTTTTGGCGGCGGTACAGCCCGATCGACCCGATGCGAAATCGAATTACACGGCCATAAAACAGGCCTATAATTCCCGCTCGCAAGCACCTGTGGTGCACCGCAATATCGAAGCGTGTTATGACTAATTTAAGCAAAATCCTCTCGCTCGAAAACGTCCAGCTCGACCTGGAGGTTTCAAGCAAGAAGCGCGCCTTTGAACAGGCTGGTCTGATTTTCGAGAACAACTGTGGCATTGCCCGCTCGACCGTGTCGGACAACCTGTTCGCGCGCGAGCGTCTCGGCTCCACCGGCCTCGGCCATGGCGTGGCCGTGCCGCACGGCCGCATCAAGGGCAGCAAGAGCCTGAAGGCGCCGCTGGCGGCCTTCGTGCGCCTGGTCGAACCGATTCCCTTCGAATCGCCCGACGGGCAGCCGGTCAAGCTGCTGTTCTTCCTCCTGATTCCCGACCACGTGACCCAGCAGCACCTGGAAATCCTGTCCGAGATCGCCGAGTTGTTTTCCGACGAAGCGATCCGCACGGCGCTGGCCACCGACCCGGATCCGAAGGCGGTGCACGACCGCATCATCAACTGGCAGCCGAGCCTGCAAGCGCTGGGCTGACCCGCGGAGACGACGATGCTGCAGACGCCGCTGACCATCCAAAGGCTGTACGACGACAACCGCGATACCCTGCAGCTCGGCTGGTTTGCCGGCTTCCCCGGCGGCGAACGCCTGATCTCGGGCGATGCGGTCTCGGCCGCCGACCAGGTCGGCCACCTGAACCTGATCCACCCGGGCCGCATCCAGGTGTTCGGGCACCAGGAACTGAACTATTACCAGCGCCTGAAATCCGGCTCGCGCAGCCACGTCATCGGCGAACTGATCGCGGGCGGCCCGCCGGCCCTGATCATCGCCCAGGGCCTCGACACGCCGCCGGACATCCTGGCCATCTGCGACGAGCAGAACATTCCGCTGTTCTCGACCCCGCTGCCGGCGGCCCAGGTGATC
>Ga0308164_10003372_pt1 | contig 14489 bp, 20 predicted proteins | sample PhyTR2_FD_201031 | JGI IMG/M metagenome (GOLD analysis project Ga0308164, IMG submission 201031) | Phyllosphere microbial communities from UC Gill Tract Community Farm, Albany, California, United States - DLSLT.R2 | ecosystem: Host-associated > Plants > Phyllosphere > Unclassified | place: USA... | reverse complement strand
GGGCGGCCTGGGCACGCCGTAGCACGAGAGCAGCCTGAAGACTGACGGGACGACTGGACATCGACATTGGTACACCCTCCTGGCGGCCAGGCCGCGCTTCGCAGATGCGATCCGAGGATCGCGGTGAGATGGTGCCCCTTGAGAGACTCGAACTCCCGGCCTTAGCTTTACGAAAGCTCTGCTCTACCACTGAGCTAAAGGGGCAATCACGTTGCGAGGAGGTTTTCAGTTCCGATGCTGGCGGAGCGTTCCGGCTCCCTTCATCTTCGCTTCGTCCTCCCCGTTCGGGTCGGACGCGGCGACGCGCCCGACCCTAGATGGTCGAGTTACTGGACGTCGTCGAAGATGAGTTCGTGAACATGGGTGCATCATGTATCGGAACACGGACTGCCGTCAACAGGTATTTGCAGGATGGAGGCATAAAAGTTGAACGAACCGCTGGACGTCCTGATCCTGCATGTGTGCACGGAACGCCTCCCGGACATCGCCGACGCGCTTGCGGCATCGGACCGGCAGACCCTGCAGCAAGCGATGGAGGGAGCATATCTGGAGATCAGGGACGATCTCGGACAGTATGCGGCTCCGAAGTGGCTCGCCCCGATCCGGTCGTCATCCGTCCTGGTCCATGCCATATGCATACGGATCGGCGAGGTCATCCGACATATGACGAACGCCGACGAGGAGACCTCGGCAATTCTGCGCGACGCGACCACCCGTACGGTGTCATGCCTCTGCCTAGCCATGAGCGACGAGGAGGAGACACAGCTGGACAAGACACTGTCCGCGATGAGAAATCACGCACGAGCCGCGGAGGAAATCGCCGCGCGGCTGTCGGAATGCCCGGCGCTCGCGGGGTCGTCTCGTCACATGCGGCAGGCAGTCGAGGCATGCGTCTCGGACCGCATCGGCGAGCTGGCCTCGGTCCTGATCTCAGGGAATGGGGACGCGACGCCAGGCATCGCCTCCCGGATACTGCGGGCCTGTCCTCCGTCGGCCGTCCAGCGGGGCGATCTGACGCTGCTGGACCTGGACGGACGACGCGATCGCCGCGGCATCGACGTCGCGGCGGGAATAGTGCACCTGTGCATGAAGGCTGCCGCACATGCGGTGGAGACGGACGTACCGGAAGAGATGCGGGCCATCTCCACACGTATGGCGGCAGCCGCCCTGACCTCGGAACCGGTGCTGGAAATGCGGTTCCGGGCCAGGCTGCTCGCGGTAGGGCTGACAGAGGACGGAAGCGGAAAATGAACCAGACGACGAGATCTCCCCGTCAGGACGAGCTGAAGATGGTCGTCCTGGTCGACGACGTGCAGTTCCATGTCTTCCTGGAGAAGAGCCGCATCGACGGAATTCTCGACGCGATGGAACGACGTCTGAAGGGCGGGCCGACGCTGAGGAGGGACCGGATGGCACAGATGTCCCTGCGGCAGTGGGTCGCGGCGGGGCTTCGCGAGCGGCAGAGTGCGGCCGCCATGTTCGACGACGTCGGCGGTGCGGCATGCCTGTGGCTTGGGCTCCGCCACTATGCGGGATCGGACGACATCGCACGCGGCATCGACCGTCACGACCGGGAAGGCATGGTGCTGACCGTCTCGATAGGCGAGTCGATGGACTCCGCTCCCGGCACGGCATGGAGCTTCATGCTGGGGCACGACATCCTGGACGGCCGTGCACAGCTCGCCGTCCAGCCCTCGGACCGGATCAGGATTTTCGGGACCGACATCGACGGGGTCTAGCGCTATTCGCAGTCTTATCCTAAAACGTGACCTCCGGTTCCCTTAGATCGGAGCGATCAGACTCGGGCGACGTTCTTGGAAGTGGGACGTCGCCCCTTTTTCTTTCATCCTTAAACTGGACGTGGCTCCGGCCTCGGTGATACCATTGCGTCAGCCCATAGCGAGGAGACGCGGCATGGACCGGGAAAACGTCGAGACTGCGACCCCCAGCCTTCGGGAGGGATGGCACAACACGCGCTGCGGACCGACTGTCGTCATCATGGCGATCGACGAGGAGGAGGGCCGCCTCTGGGACGAACTCGCCGGGCTGACCGGAGACGTCCAGTGACCGCTCATGCACGCCTCGCGGTCAGGATCATGGACCGTACCCGTCGCATCGACGACTTCGAGATGACGACCGTGGTCCACGATCCTGCGGTACTGGTGCTGGAAGCGATAGTCGCCGCCGAGCGCCTGGCCGACCGGGTCCATGGATGTCCTGCGGCCTGTGTCCTGTCGGCGGCGGCCATGGCGCTCGTCCACGAACAGACCCAGGATGAGGGGTCAAGCGTCGGCACGCGGCTGCTCGAGGACAACTGGCTCGTCTACGTCCGCATCGACCGGCGTACCGGTCCGGCCATCGTCCATCAGACGCGTCCGCTTCCCATGCTTCTCGCGGCCTGAGGCGACTTGTCGATCGTGAAGCCGGATTTCACGATCGACAAGACCCGTAGTGTTCAGCGAACGATCGACAAATCCCCTTGACGACGGTTCGCTCCTTCCATAGAAGACTCCGCATGACGACCATGCTCGCCTTTTCGAAACGAAAGACCCGCTGAGGACAGGCGTTTCCGCGCGCCCGTCCTCGGTGATGTTCCGGACGGGTAGCTCAGTTGGTAGAGCGGCTGACTCTTAATCAGCATGTCGAGAGTTCGAACCTCTCCCCGTCCACCACATCATCAGCATTCGCGGTCCTGGGGACGAGTAGCTCAGTTGGTTAGAGCAGGGGATTCTTAATCCCAAGGCCGAGAGTTCAAATCTCTCCTCGTCCACCATATCGCAAGCGGATCCAGTCATGGGTCCTTAGCTCAGTAGGTTAGAGCAACCGCCTTTTAAGCGGAAGGTCCTGGGTTCGAACCCCAGAGGACCCACCAACTCTTTATCATTCGCAAAAGACGTCGCTGAATGCTTGTGCGGCCGACGCTGTCGGAGATCCGTTCTCCTGCCGGCACTCGACCAGCCTCAATTCGCCGTCACACGCTCCTACGCACCGCAACGACCAGCGCCGTCAGCGCCGCAGGCTGGTGGCCTTCGGTCGTTGGCGTCCATCGAACTCAACCAGCAAGGACTTCGCGACATGACACCGGACATCACGACGGGAGATGCGCTATCCCATCTGGAGGCCATGCTGGCCGAGGCTCCTGCGCACACGCGCGAGCATCTGAGCGAACTGCGCGCCTATCTCGAGGGGGGTGTCGACGGGGGCGGAGAGATCGCCGCCGCGGTTCCCTACGAGGACGATCTGCTGAACCGGGTGTCGGTCCGGGCGAACATGTTCCAGGGGTCCGATCGCTCGGTCGAGATCACCATCGACCTCCCCTTCTCGATCAGGGAATGGTTCGACGGGCATTCGCACTTCGACTTCCATGGCGGGAACGAAGATCGAACCCAGAACGACCGGATGCTGTCCTTCTACCAGCAGCAGGAAGCGGAGAGGACGCGGCTGTACGCCGTCATCCGCAAGGCAATCGCGCCGATCGCGATCGACTGCCTGCGTCGCATGCTCGGCCGCGACGCGCGCCAGGGCAAGGACCGGACTCTCTACGGCCTGCGCTTCGCGACGTGGCTGTCCGGCGGCAGGAAGGGGCCGGAGCCGTATCCGGAAGGCGAACGGCAACCGCGCGTCATCACGGTCACGGACGGCATCGTGCGAGAACGTACGGCATGAAACCCGAGACAATGAAAAAGGAGAAGACCATGAGCAGCCCCTATCCCGGCGACAGTATCGAGATGCCCTTCATGGGGAACGACGTCGTCATCCGCGTGAGCGGCGTTCCGGACGAGCAGCCACGCGCGGGGGAAGGCGTCTTCACCATCGTCGACCAGTACGACGAGACGCATCAGGTCGAGCTCGACGGCGAGACCTGGATCACGGTCGCCCCATCGCTCTGACGTCACCAAGGCACGAGGACAGCATCATGCGCACAACGCTCGCAGCAGCCATCCGGGACGCCGTTCCGGTGCCCGCCCATATTCGCCAGGCCGCAGCGGCCTGCGCGTCGGATCTCATGAACGGTCCGCGCTATGCGCGACTGCCGGTCACGGGCAGGTGGGAGGACTTCTCCGAGGACGACTGGGCGGCGCTGCCGTCGGATCTCGAGGGCCCGACGAGCGGCGTGTACGCCGGACCCGTCGGCGACATGCTACGCGGCTTCATCTCGGAAATGCCGTCGACGCTGTACGCGGACGAGGACCAGGAATTCGTCTCGACGGAGGAGCCGGCAGGCGAGGAGGTCGATGGCGAGTGGATCGGCGCGCCGCCGTCCATCGAGATCGACGGAAGGCAGATCGTCGAGGCCGTGTTCGGAGAGACGATCGCACGCGAATTCCATTAACCACGGACGGATCATCCTTAAATCTCGAGCGTTAGATACGGAAGGGGGTGCCTGAAGCACCTGCCGCAGGAACCCCGTACCATGGAAAACCTCGCCGTCAGCCGGATCCACGACCGCAACTCGACCTCGCGGGTATCCGCGTTCGAGGCCCTTCCGCTCGTCACGCTGGCCCAGGTGGTCGAGCAGGGTGTCGACTGCGTCAAGATCAGCATGGAGGGGCGGATCCGGTACATGACCGCGCGTGCCGCCAAGGCGTTCGGCATCGACGACGCCGGAACGGTCATCGGCACGCAATGGGCGGACATGTGGCCCATGGAGATGAGGCCGGTCGTCGAGAGCGCCCGCCTGCGGGCTTCGCTCGGCGACACGGTCGAGTTCGAGGCCCACCACCAGCCTGCGACCGGCGCCACCCGGTGGTTCTCCGGCACGGTGTTCCCGGTGGAGGGGACCGACGGTCTCGTGCGTGGACTGGTCGCGGTGGTCCGCGACATGACGTCGGACCAGATGGTCCGACAGGCGCTCGACACCAAGACCGCCGAGATGCGCCACCGTCTTCGCAACACCTACTCGATGATCGGAAGCCTCGTCACCAGCTTCTCGCGCGGCACTCCGGAACGCGAGAAGTTCGCCGAGGAGATGCTGGAGAGGCTCTCGGCGCTGGGGTCGGCGCAGGCGCTGCTCGTCAGCACGAGCAAGACCTCCTGCCGGGTGAAGGACCTGATGCCGGCGATCATCGGCGCGTTCGACACCGCCGAATGTCCCGTGACCATCGAGGACATCTCCGACGCCGAGCTCGACCAGGCCAAGGCCGACGCGATCGCACTCGTGCTAGGCGAGCTTGCAGTCAATTCCGACAAGCACGGCGCGCTCGGCAGCAAGGGCAGCATCACCATCGACGTCCGGTGCCACGACCATACCCTCGAGATCCTGTGGAGCGAGCGCGGCAACCGGCTGGTCGAGGCGCGGTCCCGCGAGGGCGCTCAGGGTCTGCGTCTCATGAACCGCGTCGCGCAGTCGATGCGTGGGTTCTTCGACATCGACTGGAAGGCCAACGGGCTCGACGCCACTCTGACGATTCCGCTGCGATCCTGAAAACGGAGCTTGACCGGGGATCGTGAGGACGGCATAAGCCGCCTCATGACCTGCGTCCTGATCCTGCGAGATACGACCAGACGGTGAACCCCGGTTCGCCGTCGCCAGCCATGCTTTCGGCTGCGTCGTCTAGTGGTCCAGGACACCCGCCTGTCACGCGGGAGATCGCGGGTTCAAATCCCGTCACAGCCGCCACTCCTCAGTATCCATGACAAATCGAGTCATGCGTGCCGACCCGGTTACAAGGGTGGGAAAAAGATTACGGATGGCCCGAAAGGCGCCATAGCGACTACGCCCGGATAGCTCAGCGGATAGAGCGTCCGCCTTCTAAGCGGTCAGGTCGGTCAGGGTTCGAATCCCCCTCCGGGCGCCATCGACGAAAGGGAGTTCCATAATGCCGAACGCATACGTTCTCTCGATCCGCATCGATCCGCTGGACAGCTGACCGTAACATCTTCTAGACCGTCGCGACGGTCCATTGCGCCCCGGTAGCTCAGCCGGATAGAGTAGCGGTTTCCTAAACCGACGGTCAGGGGTTCGAATCCCTTCCGGGGCGCCACACCATCAACCATGCAGCCGCAGGAACGCCATACGGAGCAGGATTCCGAATGGGCGAGGACGCCTGCGCATCGTCAACGTACGTCACGTCCAAATCAGCAGGAGACAGATCATGGCACTCACCCCGGAACAGTCGCTCGAAGTACAGACGGCGATGTCGAAGCTACGCAGCATGGGCTGCGCGGTATGCGTGTTCATGCCGGAGGACGTCGAGAGCGGAGCCGAGTCCAAGGACGGCGAGATCGCTCCGGAAGCGGCGGCTCAATGGCTGATCGAGCATCGCAGGTGGATCGAGGACGGAATGTCGACCTTCGGCAACCGGTACATCGACGACAACCTGGGTATTCCCTCGTCCTGAAGGCATGACCTTTCCATGTGGCCTCTGCTGATCGTCGACTTCGAGGCCTCCTGCCTCGGTCCCTACTCCTACCCCATCGAGGCGGGCATCGCGCGGTGGGAGGGGCCGTCGCATCCGGTGCGTACGTGGTCCAGCCTCATCCGACCCCAGCGGAGATGGATAGAGCATGGCGACTGGACCTGGGAGGCGCAGCAGGTCCACGGGATCGCTCCGGCGGATCTCGAAGGAGCGCGCACGCCCCACGAGGTCGCCTCGGGCATGCGCATGCTCGCGGAGGGCATGGGACAGGCGCTATGCGACGGTGGCGACCACGATCTGCGATGGCTCACCCGTCTGACTCTGGCGTCGGGCTGGCCATACCTGCCGTTCGGACTCTCGGACTTCAATTCCAGGACCATGGAGTTCGAACCGGACGCGTTCAAGCGGATGGTCGCACATCTCGAGACGACCGCAGTGCCGCACCGTGCGGGACCTGACGCAGTGCGACTGATGCAGGCCTGCATCGTAGGCCTGACAGGCGTGCCTGCCACCCTGCACGTGCTGGTGGACCGCGACATCCTTCCCGACAGCTGACGAGGCTTCCTCCACGGAAGCAGTCACGTCATACGAAGGAAGGACACAGCATGATCATCGAGATACGCGCGGCCGAGGGCGGCCGCGATTCCGCCGAGTTCGTCGCAGAGCTCGCCCAGGCATACGAACGCTACCTCGTAGGCCGTTCCTGACTGCACCGCATCGAGCGCAGCGACGGCTTCGCGCGCATCGTGCTCGACAGCCCCATACCGGGCTTCCGGCACGAGGCCGGAGGACATCGGATCCAGCGCGTCCCGCGCGGGGAGAGGGCCGGCCGCGTGCACAGCTCGACCGTCACCGTCTCGGTGCTCGACGCGACGAAGGCATCAGCCTTCGCGCTCGACGACCGCGACCTGCGGCTGCGCTGGTTCTCCGGGACGGGTGCAGGCGGGCAGCACCGCAACAAGCACCAGAACAGCGTGGAGGTGATCCACGTGCCCACCGGCATATCGCGCAGTGCCCAGACCAGGTCGCGCGAGACAAGCCTGCGCGACGCCAGGCAGGCGCTCGAGACGGCGCTTGCGGAACGCCATCGGGCGGATGCGGCGTGCGGGGTGAATGCCGCGCGCGCCAGCCAGATCGGCAGCGGCGAGCGCTCCGACAAGCGGCGCACGCTGCGCTTCCAGAACGACAGGGTGACCGATCACGTCACCGGCCGGTCCACGACCCTCTCCCGATTCATGAAGGGAGACGTCGACGGGCTGTGGCCTGAAAAGTAAGGGAATCCCATGAAGGACAGGATGAACCGCCTCCTGCAGGCGCTCGGAGACGAGCATGGACACATCGCGACCGTCGCCGGCAGCGGCGACGGTCGCGAGATCCGTCTCGTGCTGTCGGGCGTCGAGGGACGGGCGATAGCGCTGGCGACGACGGCACAGATACAGCAGACCTGCCTCGATCACGGCTACCTGCCGTATGCACAGGCGACGTCAGACGACGGAACGACCACGACGATCGACTGCCATACGGGACTGGTCGTGCGGGGAATCGTGAGTCGCGTCGCGCTCGACAGCGACGGACTGCTGGTCAGGCTGGAGGCAGACGACATCCACTGCGTGCCGCTGCCCGACGTGGGAACGACGCCGCGCCGACGCCTGCTGATGATGAAGGCCGGCGACGAGGTCACCATACGGCTGATCGAAAACCCCTTCGGCGAACTCGTGGTCGGCGAGCTGCGCAACCACACCCTTGGCGACGCATGACGGCATCGACCGGACGAACAGACAGGAGCACGACCATGCCATCCACGACGGAACGACGTATCATCGTCATCTCGACGCTGGTCGTCATCCAGAACGGCCGCATGCTGCTGGTACGGAAGGAAGGCGCGACCGCCTTCATCCTTCCCGGCGGCAAGATCGAACCGGGCGAGACCATGGAACAGGCAGTCCGCCGAGAGGTCCGGGAGGAACTCGGCTGCGACATAGTCGGCCTGTCCTACGCAGCGACGTTCAGGGACGACGCAGCGGATGCGACGGACGTGGAGGTCGAGGTCCACGTGCACGTCGGCCATCTCGCATCGACGCCGAAGATCCAGGCCGAGATCCGCGAGATGACGTGGTGCAGCCTCGAGAAGCCCGAGGTGCCGGTAGCCCCGAGCCTCTCTCGCCAGATCCTTTCGTACTTCCGCGGCGCCGCTGCCATCAATGCGCGTCTGACCGCCGCTCTGATGGACATGCGCGGACGCATGAGCGTCGGCGAGTATGCCGATAGACATGCATACGAGAGCCTGATCGTCGCAGGCGTCGCTCTCGGCGAGATCGCTCCCGACGACGCGCCGACGCGACGGATCTTCATGCCACTCGAGACGAGGACTCCCGTCGATCTGTCGAAGAAGCGTCGCGAGATCGAGCAGCTGGACCGGGACGCGGAGCAGCGGAGAAGATGGGCGGAACGAGATACGGAAAGCACCGAGGAGAGCAGGTGGCGGGACGTGGATCGCGAAGGCCGCATGCAGACGGTGCGACGCCAGCTGGAGCGCGACATAGCGCGAGGAGAAAGCGTCGTCGGACGTCTGCGCGACGATCCGCAGTCGCTTCTGCTGCCGCTCGGGACCACGGTCCGCATCCGGCCGTTCGAGATGCTTCCCGACGACTGGCCTCTTCCCGTGGCCGGTACGACCGGCGTGGTGGTCGGGTACTCGACGCTGTACGGCCGCCCCAACGTCGTCGCCTTTCCGCAGGACGTGGTCGAAACCAATGGCAATACGGTGTCGTTCGACGAGGAGGAGGCGAACCGCTACCACCAGGTCAACTATCTGCCCGAAGAGCTGGAGGTGCTGACGTACGGACAGCTGACGGACGGCACGCCGGTGGACCGTCCCGGCTGGTGGCCGACACATTCGCACCATGACCGCGACAGCATCCTGTACAACGAGAACATGGTCGTACGTGCCGAAGGCAGGCTGTGGCGGATACAGCCCTCGTCGCTCCTGCCCGAGTGCACGCAGATCACGCCGGACACCCCGGAAGGGCGTCGCGACTTCGACCACCTCGTCCCGCTCGATCGGGCATGATTCGGAAGGCACGCACATGACGGAACGCAGCGACGACCCGTCGCCTCGGGCTCTGGCCGCACGCCGGCGGCGGATCACACGGGGACAGCGGCAGGAGGAGTCCGTGCGGGGGCGCGGCTCGCAGCCGTCGTTGCAGGGCATGCTCCAGCTTCCTCTGCTCGAGGCCCTCGCCGATCACGGCGGCCGGGCGCGTCCCCGCGATCTGTACGACGGGCTCGCAGAGCGCGTCGGACTTGATCCTGCGGCAAGGCAGGAAGTGCGCGAATACGAGAACCAGACCACGAAGGTCTTCGACCAGCAGGTCCGCTGGGCACGTCAGACCGCGGTCTCCGAAGGGCTCATCGCAGGAGAGCGCGGCGTCTGGGAGCTGACCGATCTGGGGCGCGGCAAGCTGACGAGAGTCGAGCGCGGCAAGATCGTGCTCGTCTACAGCCTCGACGACGGCCTCGCCTTCCTCGCCCATGCGGAGGAGGCGGCCGGCGCGATCGAGCCAGACAGCCTCTCCCTCATCATGACGAGTCCGCCGTATCCGGTCGTGCGCCGCGACTACGGACGCTTCGGCCTCGCCGAATGGCTGTCCTGGATGTCCGGCCTGGTCGGGATGTGGAAGGACCTCCTGCGGGACGACGGCACGCTCGCCATCAATCTGATGGACGTGCACGTTCCCGGGTCGCCAATGCTCTCCCCATACGTCGAACGGTTCACCCTCGACGCGATCGACCGACATGGGATGCACCTCGCCGGCCGGATGCCGTGGCATTCGCCGACCAAGCTGGCGAGCCTCGAATGGGCGGTGAAGCGACGCGTCTCGCTCAAAAACAGCGTCGAGCACGTCATCCTGCTGTCCAAGACGCCGAATCCGTCGTGGGACACGCGCCGGCTGCCTTCCGAGCCCTATGCCGACGCCGAGGGCGCGCGACGACGCGCACGGTCCGCCGGCGCGGCAGGTCGTCGCCCAGGCGGATACCACATGGACGACGCCGCCTTCGCTGCAGCCGGAGATGGCGCGATACCATCCAACCTGCTCGTATCCGGAGGCGTCGGAGGCGGCGGCACCTATGCGCGGCGATGCCGCGAGGCGGGCCTGTCGCTGCATCCCGCACGCTTTCCCGAGGCGCTGCCGAGACGGGTCATCCTGCTCTCGACGGAACCCGGGCAGACGGTCTACGACCCGATGGCGGGATCCAACACCACAGGCAAGGTCGCCCTGGACCTGGGACGACGCTTCATAAGCTCCGATCCCGTCGTCGACTACGTCGCGGGATCGGCCTTCCGCTTCGACCAGCGGTCGGACTTTCGCATGCACGCCGATCTCTCGCGGATCGCCGTATAGGACAAGGAGACGCCCAATGGGCAACGTCGATTTCTCTTCGCTTCGGAAGGTGCGTGAGCCTACCCGCAGGGAACGCGGCCTGTACCAGCAATGGGTCAGGTACCTCAAGGACAGCCGTCTTTCCGACGACGAGATCCATGCGCGGGCCGCGCAGGCGGCCGAACAGCATAGGCAGGTTCCGAACGACTAAGGGAACGGAAAAATGAACTACGACTATGACGCATACTGCGCGCGCTTCGATCTCGCCACGCCGACCGGAGTAGGCGAGTTCCTGCAGTCGGCGCTGACCGACTGGCGCAACGAGGACATCACCGACATGCAGTACGACGACCTCGTCGCACGGGCGGTGTCGGCGCTGGCCAACGGCGAATGACGGCGCAGGACATCACGCCGGACCGCCGACGTGCCCTCAGGCGCGCGCGGAGCGACGGCTACGTGGACGGCAGCACCGGTGCTGCCTTCGGACACCGTCGGCTCGACGCGGCCGACGACGGCGAGCGGGCGGCCTACGAGACCGGATGGCATGTCGGACGCTACGAGAAGCTCGACATCACGGTGCCGTCGCACGTCAGCACGGTCGACGCCGAGGACTATGCACGCTCGCTGTACTGCGAGGAGGCCGGCGAGTCCCTGACGGTCATCGGCAGCGGCGGGCGCTTCGGCTTCGACACGCCCGGACGCGATGGCGAGGACAGCCCGAGACGGCACCTCGCCAAGGAGATGGGCGACGTCCTCGCCGCCGTCGAGTACGCGTGCCTGGCAGGCCTGGTGGACCGTTCCACGGTGGAGGCCGGACGGAAGAGCAAGCTCGCCAAGCTGCTGAGCCCCGCGTCGCGCGACAATCTCGGCCGACGCCTGGCCCCACCGCCGCAGGGGTTCGACGGCGAGCCGGACGACCACCTGATCGACGTCACTGGCCTCCCCGACTTCGCGGGCTTCGCCGGTCAGGCGATGCTTCTGGGTCGACGCATCATCCGGTACATGCCCGAGCTGGGGACCGAATATGCGGACGACGTCTTCGCGGGCTGGCAGCTCGACGATCAGGACACCTGGCTCGTGCTTGCGCATCCCAGCGCGGCCGATCAGGTCGCCGTCGACGACACGCGTCCCGGACGGGACATGACCTTCATCGATCACGAGATCGTGTCGATGACGCTCCGGCACGACCACCTCCAGATCGTGGCCGTCGGCCCGGATGGGAACGACGACGTCGTGACCTGGACGCTGTCGCCCGACCACGTCCTGGGCCACGGCGACGACCTCCGGCGGGGACTGGTACTGATGCGCCGACCGCGCGAATACCGCGACCGATAGGCGCAGGGCATTCCTTCGGGGATGCGTGATGACCTTCGGAAGCGGAGGAAAAACGAGTTTCAAGAGACAGTAGCCTTCGGGCCTGTGGTTCAAAGCAAGGGAAGACATCATGACCGACACCATGACCATGACGCCGCCGATCGACGACTTCGCGCTCACGCCCCCGACCCCCATTCCCGTGACCATCGAGAAGACGTCGGGCCTGGTGCCCGTCGACGCGGAGAAGAAGACCGAGCTCGAGAAGAAGGTCGACGAGTTCGTCGGCCGCCTGCTGGCGACCTCGGCCAGCAGCCCCGAGTTCGGCAAGCAGGCCGACTCGATCACCCACATGGGCCAGAAGCAGATCAGCGAGGCGGCGTCTGCCTCCAACCGCTTCCTCGACCGCCCCATCAAGGCGATGAACAACGAGGGTGGCGTGGGCTCCGACCTCATCAAGCTGCGCAACGTCGTCGAAAGCCTCGATCCCGGCAAGCGCGGCAACCTGCTCGCGCCGCGCAAGCTGCTCGGCATCATCCCGCTGTTCGGGTCGAAGCTGCAGGCGTACTTCGACGACTACACCCCGGCGCAGAAGCACATCTCCGAGATCCTCGGCAGCCTGATGGCGGGCAAGGACAACCTCCTGAAGGACAACGCTGCGATCGACGGCGAGCGTCAGCGCCTGTGGAGCGTGATGGGTCAGCTCGAGCAGATGATCTTCCTCGCCAAGGCGCTCGACCAGAAGCTCGAGGACAGCGCTAACGACCTCGACGCGACCGACCCCGCCAAGTCCAAGGCGATCCGCGAGACGGCGCTGTTCCAGGTCCGCCAGCGCACCACCGATCTGCTGACGCAGATGGCGGTCTCGGTGCAGGGCTATCTGGCGCTCGACATGGTCAAGAAGAACAACGTCGAGCTGATCAAGGGCGTCGACCGTGCGTCGACGACGACCGTCGCGGCCCTCCGCACCGCGGTGACCGTGGCTCAGGCGCTGACCAGCCAGAAGCTGGTCCTCGAGCAGATCACCGCACTCAACTCGACGACCGCCAACGTCATCGAGTCGACGGGCAAGATGCTGGCGGACAACACCGCCCGCATCCACGAGCAGGCGACCAGCCCGGCAATCCCGCTCGAGACGCTCCAGCGCGCGTTCCAGAACATCTACGCGACGATGGATGAGGTCGACACCTTCAAGATGAAGGCGCTCGGCAACATGAAGCAGACCGTCGACGTGCTGTCGGTCGAGGTCGAGAAGTCGCGCGCGTACGTCGCCCGCGCGCAGGGTGCGGACCAGAACGCCGGCTCGCCCCTGCAGCTGTCGTAAGGCCACGGATGGACCGGAGCATCGGCTCCGGTCCATCCTGAAATATCCCGATCGACAGCCGATTGCACGTGCGCGGCCACTCTCTTGATCCTATAATCCCACGACACCTCCAGAGGATCGTCGAAGAGATATGGACAAGGGCAGCTATCCGGCAGCAAGACGTACCGGACAGACAGAGACTCTGATGTACGCGGAACGCGAGCGGCTCTACGATCGTGGACTCGACCGCGACCAGATGAACTCGCTCATGGAGCGGCTCCAGGCGAGGCTCGGATCCAAGAACAAGCTGGGCGAGGCCGTGTACCAGCGCAAGAACGCCGCCAGCCGCATCAAGCAGGTCATGGAAGGCTCCCAGCGCTACACCGACACAGTGATCGACAGGATCGTCGAGGTCGCCAGGCAGAACGACGTGCCGCTGCTGCTCAACACGCCATCCGACACATCGGGGGCCCCTCAGGAAACCCCCGAGGACAATGCGCGGACTGCAACCGCGTCCGACCCCGGCACAAACCTGCTGACAGAAAGCTCCGATATTCCAAAAGACGGCATAGCCCCACCGCCATCTCTCCCGGTCGCCGACATTCCGGACGACCGCGTGGCCCCACCACCGCCCCTACCGGTCGCCGACGTCCAGGAAGACCGCGTGGCCCCGCCGCCCGCCCTTGCAGCCGACGACGGCGCAAACGAGGATCCCGTCTGCGCATCGCCAGGCGCTGCGGCTCCGGTTGCCGAGGACTGGCTCGCCGGTGTCAGGGGGCGCCGTGAGCAGATCATGCGCCAGATCGTCGATCACGAAGAAGCTCTCGCCGCCCGTCGCGCCGAAATCGTGCGAATTGAGGGAGAGATCGAGCGCATCGCGGCAAGACGTGACGCGGACGCAGCAAACATCGGCGAGATCGACAGCGCGCTGTCCGTCCTCCAGACCATCTGATGGAGGACAAGCGGGAAGCAAATCTCCCCGATGCGAAGCGGACCATGCACTAGAGACATAGCGGAGAAGAGATGAAGAGACTGTCCGGCCGGAGGGTGCCTCCGGCAAACTCCGTCCCCCAGGGGGTGAGACCGGTGATGCCGTCGCGCCCCGGAAGGGGTGGCCGGGTCGCGCGCCGACGG
>Ga0308164_10003371_pt1 | contig 14490 bp, 12 predicted proteins | sample PhyTR2_FD_201031 | JGI IMG/M metagenome (GOLD analysis project Ga0308164, IMG submission 201031) | Phyllosphere microbial communities from UC Gill Tract Community Farm, Albany, California, United States - DLSLT.R2 | ecosystem: Host-associated > Plants > Phyllosphere > Unclassified | place: USA... | reverse complement strand
GAAGCGGAAGGTGGCGTGGGTGCAGACCAGCACCCTGTCATCGCTGGCCAGGAACTCGCCGACGGCCTTCACCTTGGACTTGGCGACCTTCACATCGTCGGCGCCGGGCGTGTTGCACAGGTTCCAGTGCGGCTTCACCGTCCAGTCCGCCCAGAACCCATGGGCAGACAAAGGCTCGTCGGCGAAGCTCCCGCCGATCGAGCGCTCAGGCACGACGATGATCGCCTGTTTCACGTCCTGATTGGCGAGCTTGTCGAGCGCGATGAACATCAGCGCGCGGGATTTTCCGGAGGCCGGCGGTGACTTGATCAACAGATACTGCTCGCCGCGATGCGCATAGGCACGCGCCTGCATCGGCCGCATCCCGAGCTCGTTGGCGCTCGACGACGCGCCGGTCTGTGCGGTCACGAGGCGCACGGCGGGGATGGATCGGTTCTCGGTCATTGGTCAGCCTTGTCGTGATGATCGACGAAGGCGGCAACGGAGCCGTACTGCGCCTTCACCCGCGTCTGTACCTTTCGCATCATGTCGGACCCACGCTCGGCCCAGCCATGCGTCTCGAACATGCCCGCGAAGCCGCTATAATGTGCGGATGCGATCCGCGATATCGCCTTGGCGTCGCCGCCGGGTTCGAAATCGCTCATGCCGTCGCCTCGTCCGCGCCCAGGCCGAACTGTTCGCGCAGGAAATCGGCGGTCTGCTGGTCGTAGATTTTGCAGGCGATCGCCTGGTTCGCGAAGATGCCCTGATAGGTCCGGGCCTCGTTCCGCGCATAGGTGCGCCGCCAGTCGACGCCGACGACATAGGCCGCCCGGTCCGGATCGTCCGTGAACTGCGTCAGGTACCGCGTCGGCAATACCTCGGTCAGCTTCCGCCCATCGGCGAGCACGAAGTCGGCAGCCAGCGTCTTGGGCGTGGTGACGCGACCATAGCCGAGATAGCCGGTCTTCTTCTGATAATAGAAGATTGGAGCGCCGACCTCGAGCCGATCGAGCTGGTTTGTGTAATGCCGCCCGCCATCGGCGGTAAAGAAGCCGTGCTGACGCAGTTCCTCCCACGGCCGGTCTTCCTCGGCCCCGCCGGTAACATAATAGAGCCCCGACCACGGCGCCCGCGCCTTCTTGACCGCGCGGTCCTTCACCTCCTCCTGATCGAGCAGGCTATCGGTGGTCAGCCATTCATGGCCGGAATCGCCGAAGATGTTGAAGAAGCTGGCGTTGATGCCGACGTCATGCTCCTCGGACAGATATTCGATGATCCGCTTGGTCGCCTCGTCGACCTCGCTCGCCACCACGATCATCTGGTGCGATGCGTTGAGCGTCTCGGGCACCGCCTTGCCATAGCGGTCGCGGTAAAGGTCCGGCAGCGACCGGCCCATGGTGGTGCGGACCAGATCGTGGACGTCCTTGGTGGTCAGATGCCGCACCCAGGACGCATAATCGAGCACCTGCCCGACGATATCGCGCGGGCTGCGATCGCGCTTCAACTCGATGATGACGATGTTGCCGTCCTCGTCCATCGCCAGCAGGTCGATGCGCGTGCCGTGGTCGGTCGCGACCTGGCGGCCGATGACGAAGCCGTCGACGCCGACCAGGCTCAGGTCGCGCGCCACCCAATCCTCGATCCGGCTTTCGAGGTCGAGCGGCTTGCGGCGGCTCTCGACCAACCCGGCTTCTGCGATACGGAACAGGCGCGTCATGCGGCTTTCTTGCCCTTCTTCGACTTCGGCTGGTTGGCCGTCATCTTGGTGTAGAGATCGAACAGCTTTTCCAGCCGCTCGGTATCGTTGCGGAAGCGGCGGCCGATATAGATGCGCTCCAGCACTTCGTCATTCTCGTCGTGCGCGCGGCGCAGGTCGTCCGGCATCGCGTCGGGATCGTAGAGGTCGGCGATGGTCGCTGGGAAATGCGCTTCGCGCGAGAGCAGGATATTCTCGGCGGTGCGAGTGAGGTCGGCCTTGTCCTGCTCAGTCAGCGCGGGGACGGGAAAGGTGTTCCAGCCCAACGTGTTAGAGTAGCGATAGTCCGTCTTCATCTTGCCGCAGACCGTAGCAATCCAGACAATATGGAGCTTTGAACAGATTATTGCCAAGTTCCACAACGGTGCATCATACATCACCGATGCAAGATTTGATACGACGGTAGATCCGTCAAAGAAATTGCACGGCAGATATTGACGTCGTTCCGACGAAACATTCGATACTGCTATAGATTTCGTTTCTCGATGAGGGCAAAACACAAACCGGTGCGGAGTTGCCGCATTTTCGTTGGCTTGTTTGCCAGGACTTTCTGTACGAAATTTCCTAACTCTTTCAATGCGGTTTGCGAGGGAGTGGTTCGCCTCAACGATAGGAATATGTCGGTCCTCTATCCACAAGCACCACCGATCTCCGCCTTGAATGAGCTCCCTGGAACCAACGAATCGCTTGAGCAAATCTATAGCTACCGGTGTATGACGAATAATAGCGTCGCGCTCATCTTGATCTAAAATCAGATTGCCGTCATCTGTTGCCTTGTTTCCAGACTGCATCGCCGGCAGGTCGGACAATGGAGATGTGCGCTTCTCTACAACGACAGGGTCCCCGCCGGTCAAATACGGCGTAATCGATGGCACGGACCGGCGTTCATCGCCATAGTAAAGAGCTCGCGCCTGATCTTGGCTAGAGACGCCCACAATCACGCATGTCACGCCTGCATTATCTGCGGCGTTATTTTTCCACGGGAATGACCGGTGTGCAAAGGTTATCCCTTGATCAAGGGAAAATAGCACTGGCCACAGCATACCGACCTGCTCGCCTTGCGTGATCGAGTTGGTCGATACAAAAGCTACTTTGGCTCTGGCATGTGTCTGGTATTCTGCAGCGCGAATAAACCACGACGCTACATAATCCAAATCTTTATATGTTTTCAGATATCTTGAAAACACAGCAGCCATGTCCGCTTTCTGCGAGGAGCTTTGGTTCACACTTCCCTGGTAGGGCGGGTTCCCGCAGATATACGTCTCCACCGCTAAGCCATCAGCCAGTCCAGTCTCCTCCAAGGCCAGCCGCCCGGTAGGACCGGCAAGGTCCTGCTCCTCCACCAGCGTCGCCCCCACCGGCGGACAGACCTCCAGCCAGTCCAGCCGCAACGCATTGCCCACGGTTATTTGCCCGGTTTTGTGCAGCGGCAGCACCATCGCGCGTGCTTCCTGCTGGCTGAGATACAGGCAGTCCGCCTGAAACTCGGCGATCAGCAACGCAAGGCGGCCGATTTCGGCGGCGAAACCCTTGATCTCGATGCCGTAGAAGTTGCTGAGCGGGATGACGCTGCGGCGCTCGTCCAGCTTCAGATTGGCCTCGCCGCCCAGCCGATCGACGATCACCGCCTCGATCGCGCGCATTTCCTTGTACGCGATGACGAGGAAATTGCCCGATCCGCAGGCCGGGTCGAATACGCGGATGGTGGCCAGCCGCTTGCGCAGGTTGCGCAGTTTCTGGCGGCTGTCGCCCGCCGCCGCCAGCGCCTCGCGCACGCCGTCGAGGAACAGCGGGTTCAGCACCTTCAGGATGTTGGGCACGCTGGTATAATGCATGCCGAGCTCGCCGCGCTCGCCGTCGTCGGCGACCGCCTGGATCATCGATCCGAAGATGTCGGGGTTGATCGCCTTCCAGTCGAGATCGCCCGCGCGCAACAGATACGCGCGTGCGGTGCGGCTGAAGCGCGGGCTTTCGGTCGCGCCGGTGAACAGGCCGCCATTCACGAACGGAAAGACGTCGGCATAGGGGCGGATGCCCTTCGCGCGGCGATAGCGGTCGTCGAGATTGCCGTCATGCGTGACGGGCGTGTCCATCGCGCGGAACAGCTCGGTCAGCACCTCATGCGTGTTGCCCCATTGCTCGTCGCCGCCGCCATGGCCGGCATGGCTCATCTGGGTGATGGTGGCGGTGAACTGGTTCTCGCGGAAGATGCCGGTGTCTTCGGCAAAGAAGCAGAAGATCAGCCGCGCCATGAACTGGTTCAGCTCGTGCCGCCGCTCCTCGGTCGCCCAGGTCGGATTGTCCTTCAGCAGCTCGACATAGAGCTTGTTGAGCCGCCCCGTCGCCTTGACGTCGATCGGGTTGTTCTTGATTTCCTTGACCGTCGAGATGCCCGCCAGCGGCAGGAAGATTCCGAAGTGGCGCGGCAGGTCGGCATAGGCACAGGCGATGACGTCGCCGCCGACCAGATCCTCGGCCTCGACCGTCTCGCCATCGGTGGCAAGGAGGAACTTGGCCTTGGCGCTAGCTGTCTTGGGGCTGACGCGTAGGGAAGCGAGGGTCACACCGACCTGTCCGGCGGGGGCGATGCCGATGTGGATGTTGTTGCGCTGCAGGACGCCGCCGACATCGGACTGGTTGGTGCCGTTCTTCACCGAGCGCAGGCGGTCGACGGTCGCCTTCTTGGCGCCGAACGCGGTGATGAACTGGAACGGGAATTCGGCGGCGTCGAACGGCTGTTGGACGAGGTCGGATACGGCTTCTTCGATTTCGACGGCGTTCATTCGGTTCGTCAGGTCCAACAGGCTGGCCCGCACCGGCGGGGCTGATTCATCGGGTGGACGATAGGTCATGTCCGCCCGATAGTCATTGGGGCATTATGCCGCCTCGCGGAGCGTCTCCATCGGCACGGCGTCGGCATAGGCGGCGCCCGCGGGCACGAAGATCGAGCCGGTCAGATCGACGCCGCGCACCTGCTGCGCCACCTCGCGCCAACGCCGGTGGGCACGCTCGACGCCGCGTTTGATGCGGCTGCGCGGCGGCAGCGCGGACGCGGTCAGGACATTGCGGGGGCCGACCGACCAGCGGTGCGTGTCGGTCAGGATCTCGACGAACGTGTCGTCGCTGGCGAGGTAGAGCTGCACGTCGGCATGCCAGTCGACGTGGAGGGGCGCGCGGGTTGCGAGCGAGATGCCGATCGGCCCGTCAATGATCGGCAGGCCGAACTGGACGAACACCATGTCCTGGCCGGTCTGTTCGACGATGGCGGCGATCCGGAGTGCCTCGACGAAATTCTTGCGCCCGCCCGAGGCGAAGGCGACCGGATTTCCGATCGGCCCGTATTCCGGATAGCCCATCGTGAGGCGCAGTCCGTGAGTCCATGCCTGCATCGTGTCGATCGAATGTTGGATAGTCATGTCGTTGATCTCCTGTTCTTTTCCGCCCCTTTGCAGAGGTCATCATCTCCGCTCAGCAGCAGGCCGAGGCTACGAAGGTTTTCAAATTCCGGGCTTCCGCGGCGAAGGCCGCGGCGAGCAGGTCGTCGCCGTATCGTCGCCAGTCGGCGGCGTACGGCTGGTGCGCACAGTGTTCTGCGACGAAGGTTGTCAGCCGCTTCGTTGCGCCGAGCGTCGAGACGCTGCCGTCGAGCAGATGCCGCCAGCGCATCAGGAGCAAGGTCGTGGTCAGCACATCGCCCTCGGCGACCGCCTTGACCGAGGACCATTTGCCTTGGCCCATCAGCAGGCTGACCTGATCCGGCCGGCAGGTGAGCTTGGCAGGCACGCCGAACTTGGCAGCGACCTCGGCGAGATGTGCGGGCTTCGCGCCGCCGCACATCTCGGTCATGAGATCGCAGTGGCCCGACGCCTCCCTCCGCCACGGCGAATGCAGGGCGGTCAAGGACGTCGGCAGCTTCTGTCCCGCCGCCGCGGCGGCAAGCAGAATCTGAGGCACGTCGGCGTGGAAACCTCCCCAACTGATCAGCTGGACGCGGCCCAATTGTTCCATGTCGGCGAGGAAGGCGGCGACGATTCCGGCCTCGTCCTGCTCGGGACACCCCCGCGTCTCCATCCGGATCGGACGCAGGCCATCATCCCCGTCGGTCAGGACCAGCCAACTGAGGGCTACGATCTGCTGACAGGGCCAACGGGGCGTGGCGCGAGGATCATGGCGGCGCTCACGCGGGTGGAGATCGGCGATGTCGGCGGGGGTGCAGCGTTCGGCGGCGAGATAGCGGCCGTGCACCTGATGGTCGTAGCGACATTCGGCATCGAGGACGACGACATAGCCGGGGGTGTCGGTCTTCCAGATGCGGGCGGGATCGATATGCATGAGCGGTCTCCTGTCGGACGCGGGGTCCGGATTGGTGGGGGCGGCGGTGTGGAATCAGCGGGTGGCGGGCTGGCTGGCACGCCAGCGATCGAGCGCACGCAGCGCGGCCTGTGCGGGGTGGTCGGCGTCGTCGAAATCACCGAACGCTCTTGCCCAGCACTGCCAGCCTGAGATCGCCTCGCCGATCAATTCAGTGGCGGTGGTGACCGGATCCGGCAGCAGATAGGCCGGCATTGCCCCGTCGCATTCATCGACGCTGGTGCCCAGCGGGCACAAGCACGGCATCAGCGCCGCGCGCGTCTGGCGAAGATGCCACGCGTGGCCACGCGGCATGTCTCGCCAGCGGGAAGCCGTGTCGGCGGCGGCGGACATGATGTTCGAATGCCGCGCCGGATCGGCGAGCGCGAGCAGACGACGGGGGACGCTGCCCCAATTATCCCAGCTGACGACGGTGGTGCTTGCAGGGATGCGCGGCTCCAGCCAGTCGAGCAGATCGGCGACCGCGTCGCCTTTGCTCAGACACCGGGCGTCGGTGGTGAAGATAAAGCCGCCACCATCATCTGGCGTAACGGAGAGCAACCCGAGACCGCAAAGGATGCGGGCATCCGGTCGATTTTTGGCGGCGGGGCAGGCGCCGATGGTTCGCGCGGCAAGTGCGATCGAAGCAGGCGTGTAGCCCCGCTCTTCGATAGATAGATCGATGAGATGCATTGATATTTCCTTAGAGACAGGCCGCGATGCAGCCGGATGGAATCACTTGGCGACGGACACCAGATCGGCGACATGGGCCTGCGCGGCGGGATGATCCGCGTGTTCGAGCCAGGCGGCGAAATGGTCGGCGATGGCGCCGACGATGCCTCGCGCGATGGGGTTCAGGACCGCCAGACGGCGGATGACCAGACGGAAGGTCGCGAGCGCATCGACCTCTGCGTCGTGCGCAAGACCACGCACGTCGGAGCGCATCCAGTCGGCGAAGCGCCTATCCGCATCGACAGACGCACACAGGATGCCCGAACAGGCACAGGCCTGCTGGAACGTGACCGGGACACCCGCGCTGCGGGCTGTCATGTCGAGCGCGTGCTGCTGGCCGCACCCAGCCAATGCACGCAGGACCGGTGACCATTCCGCCGCGGGCAAGCGGTCGAGCAAGGCGACGGCGTCGTCCAACCGAAAGCCGGCGATGGTTACGTCGTCCTGCATCACATGCCGGTCGAGCCACAGTAGCAGCGTGTCCGTGCGATCGGACGGTCGCAGGATGCAGCTATCGAGGGTGAAGTGGACGCGCGGTCCGTGCAGCGTCGCGGTCAAAACAGCCGCCCCGACGGGCATCTGTCGCTCGATGCCGACATGATGGCCGACGTCGAGGGGAACGACGTGCAGCGCGGTGATCGTAGGTGTGGGTAGCATGATCGGATGACTCCGGACGCACGCCTGCCCGCCGCCCGCTGATGCAGACGGACGGACAGGCGTGAAGGCTGGGGATGACCGGTGCAATGGATCGGTCGACGATGAAGCGCTTGAAAGGGGCCGACCGGCGGCTGCCGATCTATTTTTCCCTTCTCTCAATCTCTTCGCTTCCTCGCTCCGTCACGGATCAGCGCCGCCGGCGCCTTTTCCATGCAGCCGGCATGGCAGCCCCTTTCGTGAAACACGTCGAGCCTGTCGCAATTCGTTAAGGACTGGCTTATAGACTGCGGCGGTTCGCGGAGGTTTGTCCGCGAACCGGGGCGTAGGAACCCCGTAGTGAAATCCGGTGGAAAGACGCGCCTGCGGTCAGGGGCCGGGCGACGCTGCACGCGCCGCGATGGAAGCGGCGGGACGCGGCCAGACCGCCGAGGCGCTCGAGCGTGTCGCCCCTGAGATCAAGGCCGCTGCCGGCATCCTCATCGCGCCGATGCTACAGACCAAGGCCCGGAAAGCGCAGGCGAAGGGTGGCGTGACCTCGGTTGCGGTCGAGAAAGTCGATACAGTCGACGCGGATCACGCCGTGGTGACCACCGTCACTTATTACGGCGATGGGTCGACGCAGGCGGACTCGGGCAAAGTCCGCCGGGTCGAGGGCAAATGGTACATCACCGTGTAAGGATCGCAGCGCCGTCCCGCGGCGAAGCCGGGGTCGCTCAAGATCGTTGCCATGGATCGCTGATCTTGCCGAGATGCTGTAGCCTTGCGGCGCGTTGCGGTTCGGTGGGTTTTGCGGCCCCGTCCGGCGGTGACGATTCCGGCCCCGCTGGCATCCTGGCGGGAGGCGGTGTTGGCGTGGGCAAGGCAGGCTGCCGCCTTTCCGCCTCTTGGGCTTCTTCGGCCAGCCGAGCCCGATGGGCGTCGGCTTCCCGTATGGCCTGCGCCTGCATCGCCGTATCCAAGATTCCGAGCTGATTGCGAGTGACCATTTGCGCGGCGAGTGATTCGCTCTCCCGTCGGCGGGTTGGATCGGCGTGGGCTGCTTCGGTAGCGACGAGCCAACGTGCGATCAGATGAGCGTCCTCGGCATTGCGTGTATCGACTGGCCGTGCGGCAGGCACGGAGACATGCACCTGGACAGGCGGCATGGCGCCGGGCGGGGCTGGCGAAGTGGCCGTGATCGGCTTCGGTGCCTGCGACGATGCTCCTGCGCGTACAGGCTGGGTAACGTGCGGGGTCGACGACGGCGTCTGTTCCTGCGGTGTCGTTACGGCGTCCTTCGCAGGTGATGCAGTCGGTCGTGCTGGTGTGGCCACCGGACGCTGCGCCTTCATCATCGGCATGGCATCATCGACATGGGCATGTCGTTTCGCTGCAATTGCTTCAGGAACCACAGCACGCCCATCGGCGAGCGGAGCGTTTTGCGGCGTTGCCATGGGTATGATGGCGGAATGCGCTTCGACCGGCATGCTTGGCGGGGGGCTGGGCGGCATCGAGGGCCGGTCGAACATCATATCAGGCGCCAAGGTTGAAGCAGGCGGCGTGGATTGACGGACACGTTCAGCGTTCGATGCCGCCCATCCGTTTCGAATGGCGACATCCTGCATGGGCGTCATCCAGCGCGTCAGCCGCCGCCCTTGATAGAAGCGGTCTACCAAGGACGCCGGCGTTTCGCCTGCGCGCGGGGCAAATCCTTGCACGGAATGTATAGCGATGGCGAGATCGCGCTCCTCGCCGAGTTGCGTCTTCTCTGTCACTTTCGCTTGCGTGAGCACCGCTGACACCTGCGCGGCCCCCATCTTCATGCCGTCGATCCGCACGGCGTCCTGCGCGACCCGGACGCGCCGGTCCTGACGATCGGCATCGTCGATTATCCTGACGCCAATCGCATCCAGCCGTGCGGCGAGCGCTTCGATGTCCCTGTGTCGGCGCAAGACCGCCGCGTCGGCTGTCAGATGATTGACGGCACGCATAAGGCGTTCCTGCTCGGCCACCAGCACCGCTTGCTCGGCGGGCGAGAGCAGCATGGGGGCCGCAGGTTGTACTGGCGTTGACGCGGTGGACACTGCTCGGATGTGGGCAGGGGGCGTATTCGCCTCGCGCGTGCGGAACGTCGCGAGTTTGCGTGCCGCTGCCGGATCGCTCTTCGCCTGGCTCGCCAGCCAGTCCACATAGTCCAGTCGGCGTACCCGGCGATCATCCAGCGCCGCGTGTTGTCGCCTGGCTTCGCGATCGATCTGCTGGCATTCCAGGCCATAGCTCGCAATCGCTGCGGCGCGGTGGACACGCGCGCTTCGAGTTCCGGCCATCTGAGCGGCGGCCTTCCGCCGGGCCAAGGCCTTGGCGCGCTCGCGCGTGCGCCACGCAATCACCGCGATGCGCTCCTCGCGAAGGCGTGTCAGCTGTGCCGCGACCTGACGGGTATATTCGGCGTAGCGCGACCTCAAGGACGCGGGTTTGTCGATGGCTGGTGCCGGAGCAGTCGCTGCAGCGGGGGTGTGTTCCTGGTACCAGTCTGCAAAAGACATTGGGGATCGTCGATCGAGTGCCTTGAGCCCGAAATGCCCGCCTAGTGCGGAAGCCGGACAATGCAGGCTGGGATCGGAGATGCGGTAAAGACGAAGCCCCGCGAGATCGCCATTCTTTCGGAAGAATGGCCGCAGCTCGAGATCGAGCTTGGCGAGCGCCGCGGTCCGGTTAGTGTAATCCGGTCCCGCCAACGCGGCCTGCGTCGCGGGCGTATCGAGCAGATCGGCCAGCGCAGGAATGCCGGTGCGCTGCTCACGGCTAATGGCGCCTTGGCTGATCCTGGCCGTGTCGCGGACCGGCTCGTTCAGCGTAGTGCGGTCCCGCGCAAGCTGCCGCAGACCGAGCTCGTCTTCGAGACGGCGCGCAGTCGCCATCAGTCGTCGGCGCAGTTGGCTGTCCCAAGCCCGGCTACGTGCATCGCCCGGTGGTAGGCTGGCGGCCTCTTCAGGGGTTACATTCCGCCCGAGCGACACGGATCTCAAAAAGCGGGGTGGCGGATTGCCTTCAAGATCGGCCGCCACCCCAGCGATATGCATGTGGTCACCAGGGTCGTCGTCATCGTTGTCGTGACGGAAGGCGATCCAGGCGTTGGTGGCCAGTCCGGCTTCTTCCAGCGCAGCCACCATCGCTATACGCCACTCAGGATCGCTGAGCCCGCGCTCCGCGCGGATGATGATATGGACGATCGGGTTCTTGCGACCGCTGCGTGCTGCCGCACGGTCGAGAACGGCGGCAGCGTTCGCCATGTTGTAGATACCGTGCATGTCGAAGACGCGGACGCCTGCCTGTTCCGCAGGTGTACGGTCGAGTCGCCGCTGATAGACGAGCAGCCCGTCGGCGGAGTTTCCGCGGGTGACCTTGATGATCATCGCTCGTTGATCCGGGCGTGAATGTCGCCGATGGCCTTGTCGGCTTTCTCGAGAAGCCGGGCGACGATCGCCGGAAAGGTCGCGCGGAGGCGATCCGCGTCATCGAAGCGGAGCGTTCCGGTCTGAATGCGCTCGAGTAGCGCCGGTAGTGCCGCGATTTGGCTCGCTAATCCGTCCAGGGCGGCGATCGTATCGACCCACTTGTGGACCGTTGGCGCGTGGGAGGGTGGTGTAGGCCGTACCACCACGCCTGGCAGATGATGGCGGAGCCAGTCGCCGCGCGCATGGGGACCGTGGAAACCCGCATCGGCGACCAGTTGGTCAAATCGGCCCAGTTCATCTTCATCGCGCAGGCGAATACGCACGTCGCGGTGCCGCTGACGGGATTCCGATCCGGAGGTGCCGCTCATCGCACATCTCCCCAAACCTGAGTTTGTGGCCAGCGAGGGGTTCCCCTAACCTGAGTCTGGGGCGGCCAAGCCTTTCCCCAAACCTGAGGTTGGGACCATTGAGCCGGGGCAGTAGCCCGGATGGATGCTGGCGTTCTTCCGGGGGAGGGTGTGGGAAGGGGGATGCCCCCTCCCGCCAAGTCCTGTCGTTCCACCGAGGGCCGGACAGAGCATAGCGACAGACGGCCCGGCGCACGGCGCGGTGGACACGACACGACTTGCTGTTCTTTTCCATGCCGGGCGCACGGTCCCCGGCACGATGTCCCCAGAACTGAGTTTGGCGCGGTGCTTGTGCTACCTAAGAGGTTGATAACACGAATAAAAGCATTTTTATTCCGGTTTTCGGGGAAAGCTGCATGTTCCCCAAAAATGGGTATTGAATTGTACCGCTCATGTTGAGCGTCAAAGGTGTCGGATGACACCCGAGACATTTCGATACCCATTTTTTGGGAAGCGTGGGGAAGGGAAATCCGACTTTTCGGGGATGGCAGGAAGGGCAACGCTACCGTTGCAATCGACCGATGATCCGCGACAACATGAGCGGGCACGACGATGCTCCATCAGCAGCAGCCTGATAGGCTGCGGGTGAAGGAGAAGGTCCGGCCCCTTTCCAATTATCTCTCGCGCAAGGCGACTGCCTCACAGCGGAGCTACCGATCCGCTCGCTGGGGGATCAGTCTATGAGCGGGCGTCCGACACGCCATGGCTCCGGTGATTACGCCTGCTCCGGCGCAATCCGGGAGCATCGTCGCGTCCCTGCCACGCTTATGATGTAGGCACTTTGTGTTCGGTTGGGAAGCAGTGGAACGTGCCGTGACATGATTCTGCTCGCTGCTTCGACGGTTCAATTATCCGGGCATTGGGCTGGATCATCCTGTCGTTGTTAGTGCCAGACCATCGTCGGCGCGATCGCTGAGAGTGGGATGGACGTGGGAAGACGGGCACCTTCGCTCGAACCCGCCTCTTCACCTCATTTTACTGATCGACTAAGGCTGATGTTCCCATGCGATCGCGATAGCGGGCGACACGTAGCCGTGCGCAATGGACGACCGCATCCCAATTGACGCTGCGGAACTCGAGCCGGTCCATGTCCTCCTTTAGGATATCGACGGGCACGCCCTGCCCATATCGCTGACCGGTGGTAGCAGGCGCATGTCCCGCAGCCTGATCGAGATTGCGGTCGGAAATCCGCCGGCGGCGTCCTTCCCTCTTCATGCTGTGGCGGGTCGAGTAGAACGCTTTGTCGGTATCGGTGATGCCGAGGCGGCGAAGCACGTCGTTGATGGTGCGCGATAGATAGGTGTAGCGGTCGCCATATTTTGCGGGCTTCAGATCCTCGAAAAGCCATGGCGCCCCTCTTGCTTTCTGAGTGGCGACGAAGTCGAGGAAGCCGCCCTCCAGCACGATCCAATGCAGCGGCACGTCGCGCTGGGATTGCAGGGTTTTGAGGTGCCGGCGCGGCGTGGGTGTGCCATCTTTGTCGCGCGGCTGCTTGCGGTCGGAACGGAACCGCATGATCCAGTCGCCTTCCTCCTGCACGATCTCGTGGGGTTTGAGCTGACAATGTTCGCCGGGACGCGAGCCGTGAAAGGGGGCGAGGAACAGGATCCAGAACATGGTGTCAGAGCAGGCGTCCGGATCGGTCATCAGCGGCGAATTGTAGATCATCGCCATCTCTTCATCATTGAAGTGATCGCGTTCGGTGCCGGTATGGCGGGCCCCTTCGACCGTAATGCCTTCGGCGACATTGACCGGCACCCACTCATATTCCCTGGCGACCGACAGAAGCGCCTTGATTGCACCAACATGCTTGCCGACCGACGGCGGCGAGAGGGTTGGCAGCTTCTGCGCAGCGGCCAATTCAATTTGCTTCTTCGCGGGGAGCACCTTGATGCTCTTTTTCACTCGTGACGGCAGCTTGAAGCAGAGATCGCGGAACGAGCGAATATCCCCGGTCGTGATAGCCGTCACCGGCTTGGTGCCAATCAGATCCTCGAAGCGACGAATGGCGAGCAGCCATTCGTCAGCCGATTTCAGGACATCATCCTCCGCGAGGCGGCGGTGTTCGCGCCACAAGGCGTAAAGGGCGCGAAGCGAGCGATCCGGCGCGTCCGCGGGTTGTGCGGCTCGTGCCGGCTGCTCGGTCAGATAGGTTCCCATCGCGGTCGCCATGGGATTGAGGACGAGGTCGGCATCCTCTGGCCAATGCGTGAAGCGATGCTTCGCCAATTGCCGCAGGACACGCTCGGCGATCGCGTCAAATAGCGCGCCGCGGGCAGCCAGGGATATGCCGACGGCGTGGCCGACCAGTTGCGCTTCGAAGGCTGCTGCCTTCCAGTCGCGGGCGGCAAGGAGACCGCGAGCGATCTCGCGGAATGCCGCGCCCTGATAGCTGGGCTGGCCCTCGAACGCCTCGATCTGCGCGGAAGCCAGCTTGCGATGGTCAGACGTTTGGAAGCCTGAACCGGCTGCATGGGCGAGATCGGGATCGAAGTCGGGAGTGTCGTCGTCGGCGTCAGGATCGATGGCACTGAAGCGCTGCCGTTGCGCTGCTGCCGCGTGTTTGCCACCCCAACCCAGCCTCACTCGGAAGCTCAGAACCTTCAACATCGCATAGACAACATTGTCGAGGCCGCGTTCCATGTCGAAGTTGAGGCCGATCGACGCCTGATGGACGATGTTGGAGCGGGCGAGCGTGGCCATGCCCCGCGCGACGATCTCGTCCGCCCGGTCTCCGATCGATGTGGCCGTCTGCGCGTCAAGGCCGGCCATGTAGCGCCGGATCTCCGCCAGCTTCTCGGCATGGCGCAGGCGGGCTTTACTTTCGTCGCTGGTCTCGAGGGAATACTTCCATTCGCGCTTACCGGCGGCAAGACGATAGCGTTCCGGCACGACCATGCGGAACCACCACATTCTCGACTTGGGATGACGGTACAGCCCAGCCACTCGAACCCTCATTTGTACCACCCCTTTGTACCACCGGGTGGGCTGAGCGTCGATAGAATGTATCTAATACGCCGATTTCCGCCAAAAAGGCTCGGAAATGGTGACCCCTACGGGAATCGAACCCGTGCTTCAGCCGTGAAAGGGCCGCGTCCTAACCGCTAGACGAAGGGGCCTGCGTGGTTGGAGGCGCCTAAGGCCAAGTGGCTGGCCCGTCAACCCTTCA
>Ga0308164_10003370_pt1 | contig 14492 bp, 10 predicted proteins | sample PhyTR2_FD_201031 | JGI IMG/M metagenome (GOLD analysis project Ga0308164, IMG submission 201031) | Phyllosphere microbial communities from UC Gill Tract Community Farm, Albany, California, United States - DLSLT.R2 | ecosystem: Host-associated > Plants > Phyllosphere > Unclassified | place: USA... | reverse complement strand
CGGCCCTAGCCGATACCATTGCTCACCGCTGGGTGACCCTGAACGTGCGCGTGTTCAACCGCACCGGCCGGCTGCTGGAGAAGTACAACGTAGAGGACCTCAGCCGCATCGCCGGCGGCGGCGAATATCCGCTGCAAGACGGCTTTGGCTGGACCAACGGCGTGCTGCTCAAGCTACTGGATGAGCAGCGCAGCCGGGAGCTGCGCCGAAAATCCCTGTAGTGCTGGCTACGCACCGGACCTAAGCAGCACGTTTTGCCGGCGAAACTGGCGCTAGCCCCGCTTACAACCCGTACTTACCTAGCAGGTAAATGAGCGCGGCCATGCTGGCGCCACCCAGCTCCAGCTCGCGGCGGTTAACCTGCTCGAAGGTGTCGAGGGCCGAGTGGTGCAGGTCGAAGTAGCGCTGCGAGTCGCAGTCGTAACCGAAGAGGGCCACGGGCTTCACTGCCGCAACTAGGGGCTCGATGTCGGTGCCGGCGTGGCCGGGCGTAAGCTGGCCGGCCAGGTACGGGGCTAGCAGGGGCTTCCAGGCAGCTACTTTCTGGAACACGGCGGGGGTGCTTTCTACATTAAAGCCGCGTGGCGTGAAACCACCGCCGTCGCTTTCGATGGCCGCCAGGTGGGTTTCGTGGTTTTGCCGGGCCAGCTCGGCGTATTTGTCGCCGCCGCGGGTGCCGTTTTCCTCGTTCATGAAGAGCACGGCGCGCACCGTGCGCTCGGGCCTAAGGCCAGTGGCTTTCAATAAGCGCAGGGCCTCCATACTTTGCACTACGCCGGTGCCGTCGTCGTGGGCACCCTGGGCCAGGTCCCACGAGTCGAGGTGGCCGCCCACGGTGATGACCTGCTCGGGGTATTTCGAGCCTTTTATCTCGCCCACCACGTTATAGCTTTTCTCATCGGGCAGCTGCAAGCAGCTCATTTCCAGCTCAAACTGTAGCTTGGGGTCAGCGGCCAGCAGCTGGCTGAGCTGGTCGGCGGCCTGGGTGCTGAGGGCGGCGGCAGGCACCTTGGTGGGCGTGTCGCCGTACTGGGTGGCGCCGGTGTGGGGGTTGTTGTCGCGGGCGGCAGTAAGCGAGCGCACCAGGGCGCCCACCGCGCCGCGCCGGCCGGCCTCGGCAGGGCCCGAGCGGCGCTGGTCGCCAGCGCCGCCGTAGGCCGCGCCGGGCTCAATTAGCTTATCATCGAAAGGGCGGTTGAAGAAGATGAATTTGCCGCGCACCTGGTCGTCGGGCAGGGCCTTAAGCTCGGCCAGGCTCTTGACCTCGACCACGCCGGCGCGCAGGGGCTTGTTGCCGGGCGTGGCCACCGAGCCCCCCAGCGCGCATACCGCCGCCGAAATTCCTTTGCCTTTATTACCAATAATTTGGCCCTTCTCCTTGGCCCCGCGCACCCAGTGCGGCACCATACACTCCTGCAAGTACACCTTGTCGAAGCAGTTGGCTTTTTCCATCGTCAGCTTGCCCCACTGCACGGCCAGGGCGGCCTGCGGCGAGCCCGAGAGGCGGGCGCCGATTTTTTGGCAGAGATAGCGCAGGTTGTCGTAGCTCTGGCCGCGCAGCAGCGCCTCGTCGTAGATTTTGCGAATGACGGCAGAATCGGCTTTAGCGGCCGTGGTTTGGGCCCGGGCGGGGGCTAGGCCGCCCGCCAGCAGGCCAGCCAGCAGCAGGGAGGAAAGTGAACGCATAGAAGAAAAGGGAAGCGGCAGAAAACGGATTCGGCCAAAAGTACCAGGCTAGCGGCTTTGGTTCCTACTATTTCTGGGCCGGGCGCCACAAGCCGCGCTCGCGCAACATGCGGGCCACCGGCGAATTGGGCCGCAGCAGGGGTTGCAATTCGGCCCAGGGTATTTCGAGCGACACATAGCCTAGCGAGGCGCTTAAGTTGCTTTCGCCATACAGACAGGCGAGGCCGGTGTAGGAAAGCGCCACGCCAGCGGGCAGCGGCACCAGCTCGCCGGCTAGCGAATAGGTGTCCTCGCGCACGGTGGCGTCGCCCTCAGTATGCGGGTCGCGCAGCAAGTGGCGGGTCAGCAGCCGCTGAAACTTAGCTTCGGCACCGGGGCGCAGCAGGTTTTCCAGGCCCACGTATTGTCCGGTGCGCAGGTCGTAGATGTTACTGCCAGCCGAGTGGTTGAAGTGCGCAGCGCCGTAGGAATACACGTAGCTGGGCTCATTTACGGATAGCAAGCCAAAATCATTGAACGTGACGGCAATAGACTCCGAGTTTTCGCCGCACGAGCCGTCACCGGCCGCATAGGCACGGTCGGCCTGGCGGCGCTGCCGGGGCCCCGGGCACTGCAAGGCGCGCAGGGCGGGGCGCAGCGTATCGGGACCCAGCAGGTGCAAGTAGTCACGGTGGAGTTCGGAGGGGCGGCGCTGCTGCTGCTCATAGCTGGTAAGCTCCTCGTCGGCCGCCGCGCTGTCGGCTTCATCGGCGGGGGTGCCGTCGGCAGCGTCATCGCCGGCGGGCAGGCACATCGGGCCGAAGGTAGTTTCGCGCAGCACTTCGTAGCGCACGGCCAGCTGGCGGCCCTGCGCATCCTGGTAGGCTTCGCGCAGCTCGAAGGGCAGTTGCTGGCCGGTGGGGCTCGTCCAGGTGCCCACCAGCAGCGGCCCCACCGGCTGGGTAGCGCGCCAGGTGCCCATTACTTTGCTGGCATCCGACTCATCCAGCGCCAGCGGCTGGCGGGGGTGGTAGGGACCGGCATTTACCAGGTCGAGCAGGCCGCGGCGAGCCGTGCCGTAGTAGTAAGCGCCGGTGCATACGGTTTTGGTGCTGTCGTACTGATCAGAGCCGATGGTCAGCATTATAGTCACGGGCTGGCCGCCCACCGTGCCCTGGTAGCGGTGGTAGCCGGTGTAGGGCGAGCTTATGGCTATCGGACTAGCCGGCGGCGCGGCGATTGCCGCGGCAGCCGCTTCTTCTTTACTAGGCTTTGTGGAGTCTTGGCAGCCAACCATTACCGCTAGCCAACTCACCACCCAGCCCATTCGCCACAGCCTGCTCATAGTAATAGGCATAGCCTTGCTCCTACCGCATGGTGTTGGTGCTCACGCTCTGCGGCGCGGCGCCGTAGCGGCTCATTATCAGCTTAGCGGGCTGGCCCTGGCGCAGCGTCACTTTGAAAAGGTAGTTGTACTCCTCATCGCGGATTTCACCCGGCAGCGGGGCCACGCCCAGCGCGGCCAGCAGCGGCAGCAATGTGTTGGAGTGGCCCACCACTACCACCGTTTTGCCGGCGTATTGCTGCCCGAGGCGGCTGGCCAGCGCGGCGGGCTCCTTGGCGCTGTACGCTTCGGGGGTGAGGCCGGTGGCCTGGGCCAGCGGGGTCAGCGTGGCGCGGGTGCGGCGGGTATCGGTGGTGAAGAGCGCGGCCGGGTGGCGCCGGGCTAACTGCTTGGCCAGCAGCTGGGCCCGCGCCTCGCCGGCGGGCGTGAGGCCGGGGTCGGCGAGACCGGGCGTAAGGTCTTTTTCGCCGTGGCGCACGAGGTAGATAATGGTGCGCGGCGGCCGGGCGGCGGCCGTGGCCAGCCCCAGCAACAAGCAGCAAAGTATGGATAACAAGCCCGTTTTCAGCAGCATAATCCCGTATTTATTTCGCTTAACTACCACCCAAAGGTAGCCGCAAAAAAAGCGGGCCGCCCGGTAGGCAACCCGCTTTTTTTGCGTTTTCGACAAGCTTACTCTTTCGTAAAATGCCGGCTTGTGCGCTCTTGCGCGGGCCCGGTGAGCAGCAGGGTGTACTGGCCAGCGCGCAGCGGCGCCACGTTCAGGCCCTGCACGCCCACGGTGCCCTGCGCGGCCACGCGGCCCACGGCGTCGAGTATCTGGTAGGCCTGGCCCACCAGCTCGGGCTCGGTGCGCAGCAAGTCGCTGCCCGCCACGGGGTTGGGGTACAGGCCGGCCACTGCGGGGCTAGCGGCAGCGGGCGCCGTGGCCAGCGCCATGCGGGCGCCGCTGGGGTTGGTGATGCGTACCCAGTTGATGTTCCAGCCGGCAGTTTGGGCATACACGCCGAAGTTGTAGGTGCCGGCGTTGATGTTCACAGTTTTGGTGACGGTCGTCCAGTTTTGCCAACCACCAGTGGCCGGAATGGCCGTGTTGCCGAGCTGCGTGGCGCCCGCGTTCAGGTCCGACGACACGGTGCCGCCGTTGGGGCTAGCCACCCGGTAATCGATGGTGTAGGTGCCCGTGACGGGGAAATTGATATTGTTAAACACCAGGTAGTCACCCGCGTCCACATTACCCATATCCTGGCCGCCGCCGGTGTCGGAGCAGGTTTCGACGGCCATGCCGCTGTTTACATTGGCGCTTTCGGCTTGCAGCGTGCGGCTCGTGCCGGTGCTGGCGCCCGAGAGCTGGTACACGCGCACGTAGTCCACGTTCATGGTGGCGGGCAGTTTGCTCTCGTCCACCGTCTGGCCGGGCCAGTCACCGGCCACGGCCAGGTTCAGGAGCAGGAAAAACGGCCGCTGAAACTCCTCGGTACCGCCCGTGCCGCCGGTGATGGTCATCTCGTTGTACTTGGCCCCATCTACAAACCAGCGGATATAGTCGGGGGTCCACTCCACGCTGTACACGTGGTAGGTGTTAGCACTCATGGCCGTGTTCTGGCCGTACTGGGCGTGGCCGTTGTTGTCCCAGTGCGCCGTGCCGTAGGTGCGGCTGTCGGCGTTCACCTGCTCCATGATATCGATTTCGCCGCACTTGGGCCAGCTTACCGAGCTGATATTCGACCCCAACATCCAGAACGCCGGCCACAGGCCCTGGCCCAGCGGCACCTTAATACGGGCCTCCATGCGGCCGTAGGTGAACTGCTTGAGGCCCTGGGTTTTGAGGCGGGCCGAGGTATAGGGCATGCCCCCCACCGTCTGCTTGCGGGCCGTGATGACGAGCTCGCCGTTGGCTACCGTGGCGTTCGAGGCCTGGTAATACTGCTTCTCGTTGTTGCCCCAGCCGCCGCCGCCGGTTTCGAAAGCCCAGTTGGAGGTGTTGACGGCCGTGCCGTTGAATTCATCGGCCCAGACTTGCTGGTAGGTTTGGGCCAGTACGGGTTGGGACGCGCCGAGCAACAGCGCCGCCCCGCCCAAAAGGGAGGTAAGCGTACCTTTCATAAAGGATGTGGAAAAGGAGTAGGTGGGAAAAACAGAACCGCTAGCCCTGGGCCGCCGCGTAGGCCAGCACCGGGTTAACGATTTCAAATATCCAACTTTACCCGGTATTTACCAAACTGCAAAAAAGCGCCTTTCAGCCCCAGCAACCCACAAAATGCCTGGTCTTTACACTTAGCACACATGTGGTAGTTGTGCAATTTCCGGGGCTAGCACCCTGGTTGGCCCACGGCTGGGCGCAACGCACGGGCTAAAAAACAATCAAAAACCAGGGTTTACCGGCAATATTTTTCGCTAGCCCCGGCCCGCGGCCCGCTGCAACCAGCGCTGGCCGGCGAGGGAACTACCAGATTATTTCTTCATCTTCATCAAATCAACATCTAATCTTCATCTTCATTTAACGACCGCCGCCCGAATGTTGCATCATCATTCCGCCTTCACCCCTCCCCGCTCCATGCACGTTCTGCTCGTTGAAGATGAAAAAAGCCTCCACCAGGAGGTGCGCCAATTCCTGACGCAGGCCCAGTATTTGGTCGATTCGGCCTTTACCTATGCCGAGGCGTCGGAGAAGCTGTTTGTGAATTCCTACGACTTTGTGCTGCTCGACCTGGGGCTGCCCGGCGGCGATGGCCTCGATTTGCTGCGCGACGCCCGCCAGAGCGAAAAGCAGGAGGCTTCGTTTATCATCCTCACCGCCCGCGGTGCCCTCGACGACCGCATTAAGGGGCTCGACCTGGGCGCCGACGATTACCTGCCTAAGCCCTTCTCGCTGCTGGAGCTGACGAGCCGGATGCAGGCCATTACGCGCCGCAAATTTGGCCTCAAGCGCCCCGAAATCACGTTTGGCGACGGCTTCGTGCTTGACGTGACGGCCCGCACCGTGCGCCACGGCAGCACCCCCGAAACGCCCGGCCCCGAGGTGCCGCTCACCAAAAAGGAGTTTGACCTGCTGCACTATTTGCTGCTGCACCGGGGCCGCGTGCTCACGCGCCTGCAGCTGGGCGAGCACTTGTGGGGCAACGTGTTAGAAGACGATTCGGATTCGAACTACATCGACGTGCACATCAAAAATGTGCGCAAGAAGCTGGCCCAGTTCGGCTCGCCCGATTTTATTGAAACCGTGCGCGGCATTGGCTACCGGGCGGTGTAGGGAAGCTACCGGCACTAACCTAAACCCGTCAGGCGGCGGGGCGCGCCGCCTGATGGGTTTAGCTTTAGCTTTTTAAGTAGGCTAGTAAATGCGATTAGAAACCAAGCTCGGCCTGTTCAACGGTCTCTCCAAGCTGCTGCTGGTGGTGCTGGGGGCGCTCCTGATTCCGCCCATCGTGCAGCGCGTGGCCGTGGGCCACACCGATGAGCGCCTGCTCGATAAAAAGACCGAGCTGCTGCACCTCATCGAGCGCGATGGGCTAGCCGCCTTTTTGCGGGCCGAGCACGACGAGAGCTACGCCGATTATAATATTCTCAAGCAGGAATACATTACCATTACGCCCCTGCCGGCTTACCCTAACGGGCCCAGTGGGCCGCCCACCGAGCGCATTTTTGAGGAGCCCCGGCAGGTGGACAAGGAGATTGAGGATTTCCGTATTCTGAGCTACGTAGCCCCGCTGAGCACCTTGCGCCCAGCCGATGCCGCCGAGTCGGCCGGCGCCGAGCCCCGCCGCTACCGCCTCGAAATCGGCTCCTCGCTGGCCACCGTGGAACTGCTGACGGACACGCTGCGGCGGCTGGCGCTGTGGGTGCTGGTAGCCGGGGCGCTCATCACGGTGTTTACCGACGCGGCCTTTGCGCACTATTTGCTGGGGCCGTTGCGCGAATTGATTACGCGCAAGCTGCGCGGCATCCGGCAGCCGGGCGAGTTTTCGTTTGCCCGCCTCGAAACCGACACCACCGATTTTCGGCGGCTCGACGACTCGCTCTCCGCCCTCATGCGGCAGCTGCAAACCTCGTTTGAGAAGGAGCGCGAGTTTATGAGCAACGTGAGCCACGAGTTGCTCACGCCCACCAGCATTCTGCAATCGCGCTTCGAGAACATGCTGCAAGACCCCACCCTGCCCGAGGCTCACGCCCAGCAGATAGTGGAAAGCCAGCGCACCCTCTACCGCCTGCGCAACACCGTGCGCACGCTGCTGCTCATCGCCAACATCGAAAACGAGCAGTACTTGCGCGATGCCAGCGTGCCCCTCACCCAAACCGTGCAGGATGTGGCCGAGGAGCTCGACGACCGCCGCCAGCAGCGCGAAATCGAGCTGCGCATCGACCTCCAGCCCGACTACGTGGTGCCCCACGCCAACGCCACATTGCTGCACACGCTGCTGCGCAACTTGCTTTCCAACGCCATCAAGTACAACCACGAGGGCGGCCAGATTCGGGTGCTGGGCCGCCCCACGCCTAGCGGCGGCTACGCGCTACGCGTAGAGGATGAGGGCCCCGGCATTGCGGCCGAAAACCTGCCGTTGCTCTTCGACCGCTTCCGGCGCTTCCACGCCACTGGCCCCAGCGCGCCCGAGGGCTACGGGCTAGGCCTGCCCATCGCCCAAACCATCGCCAGCTTCCACAAGGCCACGCTGCGGGCCGAGTCGGAAGTGGGCAAGGGCACGGCGTTCGTGCTGGAGTTTGGGGCAGCGGGCTAGCGGATGCAGGCGAGGCCAACCGCTGCTAGCCCGCGCTACTTTGCTGCTACCGGGTGCCATTCGTGCGCAATATTGGTCATTAGCAGCGCATTGTCGAACTGAACGGAGTTCTTAGGAAATAAAGCCTCATTTTCAAAAAAGCTGGACTGCACCTGGCTCACGGCCAACGGCTGCACGGCCCAGGTATGCGTGGCCAGGCGCAGGCCCTCCAACTTTTGCCCGTTTGGCGAATACCCGATGGCGCCCTTTTTCAGAAAACGGGAGGCATTTTCCAACGTTCCGAAAACAGAACTGGGGCTGAACGTGGCCGCTACCTGCGCCTCGATAGCTACGCGGGTACCATCGGCGCTGCTAAACGCTACGCGGTAGGCCCCGGCGGCTTCCGCTACCGCGAATTTTGCCAGGTGGTGCTTGCCCGGAAACAGGCGCCCGCCGGCTAGGGCATTCCAGCGCAGCGAGGTGTCGCGCCGGGGCACGTACACGCCTTCCCGCAGCTGCCCGTTTTCTTCCCATTCCACGGCAATCCGGTGGGCGCCGTTCTCCGAAGAAATACTTGCGAATTTAGGAAAACCCTTGGGCCGTACGTTTTTAAGCCGAATCAGGCAAATGCCGACTATTGCCCGGCCCTGGTACAGCTGCGGCCGAAAGGTCGTCGGCAACAACGGGGCCACGTCGGCGGGGTCGGCCGTAAAATTGACGAGTATTCGCCGGTCGATGAGGCCGTGTAGCGTTGGTATTTTCATTGCGAAAGCGGCGGCCGGATGCAAAGCCCGCACGCAGCCCAAGACGCCGCCAGCCCTGCGATATTTTACCGGCCAGCGCGGCGCGGCAGCGCCCGTTTTCGCCGGGCCAAAAAGTCAATCGAGGATATCCCGGTAAAAGACCTCGGTGCTATCGGGCGACACCCAAAGGGTGCGAATGTTGCGGTTGTCGGGGGTAGCGTACTCATACACGCGGGCCGAATCGCCCAGCAACCGGGGCGCAAACCAGCTTATCGGCAGGCTAGGCGCCAGCTCCGCGGCTAGGGTGGCCGTGGGCACCGTCCGGCGCGCGTAGGGCAGGCGGGCCAGCACGCGCCGCAGCTCGGGCGGGCAGGTGCGGTAGTGTAGCCAGATGGCCACGTCGATGCGCGGTATTACTTGGTCTTGATAAGCAATAACTTGCAGGCAGCCCGGCCGGGGGCGGCCAAATAGCGCCGCGTAGATTTCCTCGCCCGTGCGGGGCCGCACCGCCTCGGCCAGGTGCCGATAAACCTTATGAGACGTGCGATAAACTGCCCAGCCCGCTACCAACAACCCTAGCCCCAGGCTGGCGCCAGCCACGTAGAGGCTGCGCTTGCGGCGCCTCACCAAGCCGTAGAGCAGTAGCCCGGCCGCGGCCCCTAGCAGCAGTCCGGCCAGCACGACCAGGCCAATCAGCTCTTGCATTAAAGCACTAAAATTATCAAGCAGTCATCCAGCGGCTTCCACTTGCCCTTCTTAAAAAATACGTTGCCAAATTTAGGCGAATTAAATACCAGGTAAAAACCCCGCGCATTCCGGTAGGTCGTGGGATTGCCGACTAAAATATGGTACGTAGGCGGCGCCATATGGAGCACAAGCCGCGCCGAAACGCTTGGCTTTACGGCAGAAATAGTGCCTTTAAAAACCTGCGTTACTTTTTGCTTCTCAGTAGCATAGAAGTAGACAGAGTCATTATTCTTAATCTCAAATCGAAATCTATTATACTGCCAGTCGGATTACTTGCCCGGAAAATAATTTCGATTAATTACGTACTGCCCATACTAGTCGCCCTTCTCCAATATCTTATCCGCTGCCAGCAAACTCCTTGCCTTACCCACCACAGCCAGTATTATTATAGTGCCCCAAACAGCTGCTAGTATTTCGCCAAAAAGCCTTCGTTCACTAACTGCCCATAGTGCTAATAGCGCAGCGGTAAGAAAAAGCAGAAAAATAATTAAAATCCCAAAGAACATTTCCTCCAACTAATTAATTACAACTTTCCCTTACAACGCTGCGCGCACACCCTGGCCAGGGCCAGCAGCGTCGGGTCGCAGCGGTGAAAATAATCGCAGGAATACAAAGCCGTGGTAGCCGCGTTGGTGTCGCAGCCAAGCCAGCCGCGGGCATGAGGCGCGGCTTTATTTTCTAATTCGAATTGGTGCCGGCCGATGCAAAGCAGGTCCTCTCACTTTAACTCGCCGTTTTTTGCTCGTGCAGGAGGCGGCCATACTTGGGCACCCACACGGTGCCGCGCGGTGGCCAGGGTGGTTTTGCCGCTGCTTTCGGCCCTAGCAGCACCGCGCGCCGCGCGGCACGGCCTCGTAACAAGGTGGCTAGCCCCTCGACGGGCTAGGGTGCTCACGCGGCGCAAACTAATGCGTGGGCCGTAGTTCGGGCGCGGGCGGCACTACCTCGGCGGGGGGCAATTGGGCAGCGGCCGGAGCGGCAAAATAGCGTAGCCGGTAGCAGTTCATGGCCGTGGCCCCGAGCTGCTGCAACAGGCGATAATTGGCCACGGCGCCCACGGCTGCCCCGATAACGGGCACGAGCTGGGCCATTTTGGCGAGGTCGATGTAGTCGCGGTACTCCTGCTGAAAGGTGCGCCAGTCGAAATCAGCCGCTTCGGCGGGCAGGGTTAGGCGGTAGGCGTCCCAGTGGGCCAGGCGGTCGTAGGTTTCGTTGCGGGTGTGCTGGCTGCTGAAGGCTAGCTGAAAAATATGCAGCAAATAAAGCCGCTCGTGGTAGTCGCGCACATCGCGGCCGTAGCACGCGGCCACGTCGAATAACAGCTTGAGCTTGAGGCCCAGCAGCAGGGGGAAATCAGCCAGGCCCAGCAGAAAGCCGCCCGCGCCCGTCACGGCGCCCTCGGCGGTGGCCATGAGGCGATAGTCACGCAGGTGGTCGCGCACGGCGGCCTCGCGCGCGGCCAGCGAGGATGCCTCAAGCGGCCGGCGCGTGAGGTGCGTGGAGCCAAACAATACGCCCCGCACCAGCTGCTTGATGGTGCCCGTAATGGCCTGGTGCACCCGCTCGGGCAGCAACCCGTTGAGCCGGATTTGTACGCGCCTGGTAAATTTATCGAGCCGCGAGGGGAGCCGCTGCATCTGTTCTTGCCAGGCTAGCAGCTCGGCGTAGCTGGCCGCTTCGGCGGGGTTTTGGGGCAGGGGCATGAGCGGATAATTTTTACTGTTCGCAACGGCTTTCGACGGTTAATTAAAAAGCAAAAAGGAGGAATTAAGAATTGGTGCTTCGTGGCAGGAGGCGCCTTTTAATTCCTCCTTTTTACTTTTTAAGTATTCTGTCGGGGTAGGTAAGTCTTCTGTATCTATCGCGCCGCGCGCCGCCTCCTTACTCGCGCACCTCGTCGCGGCGCAGCTCGCGGCGCAGCAGGCGCACCAGCTGGTAGCGCTGGCGGGCGGCCTCGTAGCGCAAGGCCACGCCGGTGCCAGTGCTGGGCCAGGTGCCCGCCTGGGTCGGGCTGCCCGCGCCGGCGCCCAGCGGGCGGCCCTGCCCATCGAAGAGCGACACCAGCCCCGGCAGCGGCTCGGTAAGGGCCAGCACCTGGCGCCCAGGCCCAAAATCGAACCATTGCACGGGCTTGTCGCCGGAGGTAAGCAGCTGGCGGCTCAGCAGCGGCGCCGTGCCGGTGGCCAGGGGCGCAAATACATCGAGCTGGCCACCGTCCTGGCGCACCACCACAAACGAGCCGGCGCGCCCGCTAGCCTCGGGCACCAGCCGGAAGCTGGCCGTGCGGCTCCAGGTAGCCACCCGGCGCCGGGCACTGATGTCGCCGCTGAGCGTAATAGTCAGCAGTTCACCGTGTTGATTGACCACCCGCAGCCCGCTGCGGGCCAGCGTGGGGCCGGCCGTGGTAAGCAGCGGCCCCGCCAGCCGCGCCCCGGCACTCACCGGGAAGCCGGGGTAGCGGCTACCCGCCTGGTCGAAGGCGTACACGTAGCCGTTGCGCAGGGCGGCCACCACCACATCGCGCCCGCCCACGGTGAGCAGGGCCGGCGGGCCGGCTAGGGGAGCCTCCAGGCGGTGGGGCCAGCCGGGGTAGCGGCGGCCATTGGTATCGAAGAGCAGCAGGCTATTAGTGGTGGTTGCCACCAGAATACGCGACGAGGAGCCGGCCACTACGTCGGCCACCGTTACCGAGTCGGGCAGGTTGAGGGGAAAGCCAGGCGCCTCCTGGCCGTCGGCCGGGCTCAGCCAGTGCACGCGGTGGGCGGTGGCCAGCAGCAGGCGCCCGCGCAGCAGGCGTGGCCGGCTCACTGCCGGGCCGGGCAGGGTATCGGCCCAGGCCCGGCTGGCGGTGCCGGCCGGCAGCAGCGTAAGCACCCCCAGCGAGTCGGCCACCAGCACGGGCGCGGCTAGGGTGCCATCGGCAGTGGGCTGGGCGGGTAGTAAGAAGGGCTGCCCGGCCAGCGGCGTGCGAAAGCGCAGGCGCACGCCCCCGCCCCGACCTGCCGAATCGGCCGCCGGCCCCTGGCCGGGCCGCCGCAGCAGGAGCTGGGCAAAATACTGGCTACCGGGGCGGGCTTCCTCGGCGGGCTGCTCGGGGGGCACCAGTTGCCAGGCCACCTGCGAGAAGTGGCGCAGCAGGCTTTCGTTGCGCAGCAGGCCGGCCCGGCGGTCTTCGGCCAGGGTGCCCAGCAGGGCGTTCCAACCCTGGCGCACGTCGGCCAGCACCGTGAGGCGGGCCAGCGGCTGGGTTTGCTGCAACAAGGCAACTTGCGCGGCCGAGCGGCTCCACACCTGGCCGGCCACCACCTCGGTCAGGTAGGCGCGCAGGATGGTGTTGTCGCCCAGGGCCAGGTACTCGCCCACCATGGTCGTACTCAGCGGGCTATCACCTGCACTTACCGCCGGGCTAGCCCCCAGTGCCCCCAGTAAGGCATTCGCCTGAAAACCCGCCCCATATACTTCATAAGTGCCCACTCGCCCAAAAGCTGGCGAGGCGCCGCCCGCCCGCCGCAGCCGGGCCAGCCACTGCGCCGTGCGGGCCGGGGCCGCGCTGCGCACCAGCGTGAGGCGCGCCGGGGGCTGGCCCGGCGCGGGCGTGGCCAAGTACACCAGCGTGGCGCCCGGCGCCAGGGTGGCGCGCAAGCTGTCGAGGGCCAGGTGGGCGGCGCGGGCCGTATCGGCGGCGGGTGTGGGGGCTAGCCGGCCGGCCACCGCCAGCACCAAGGCGGCGCGCAGGGGCAGCACGCCGGCCAGCGGGCGCGGCGACTGCGCGGGCTGGCCGCGCAGGGGCTGCTGCCACGAGTTGGCGGCGGTTTCGGGGTTGGCGAAGCCGGTGAGCGTGACCTGGCCGGGACCAAATTTGATACCTAGCAAACTCTCGTGGGTGAGGGCCAGCGCCTGGTCGAGCAGGGCGTGGGTGCCGGGCTGAAAGAGCACGTCGAGCAGCGCCGGCACGCGGCGGAAGTTGATGAGCAGCGTGGCGTCCACATCGCGCAGGCGCAACAAATCGGTGGCCCCGAAGCCGGCGCGCACGGTGGGCGCGTCGGGGTGGGCTAGCCGTTGCACCACGGCCTCAATCAGCGGCGCGTGGGTGCTCAGCAGCAAGTGGTTGCGGTAATTGAGCACCGTGAGCGTGCCGCCGGCCCGGGCCGTTAGCTCCTGAAGCTCGTAGCCCTCAACATTGCGCAGGCTGAGGTGGTAGCGCGGGTCGCGGCCCAGGGTTTCGAGCAGGCCCCGCGCCTGGCGGTACTCGCGCACGCTGGCCAGGGGTATCTGGTAGAGCACATCTACCTGCCCCGGCCCGGTGAGGTGCAGCGAACTGAGCACGAGCTTCTTGCCCAGCAAGCTCAGCAGGCCGCGCGGGCGCCCGGTCACGGGGTTGGCCACCGCGGGCCGGCCGCCGTTGTCGAGGCTGTCGGCCAGGGCCAGCGGGCCGGCTACTTGCTGGAAGTAGCGCACGCCGGTAATGTTGTCCCACACGCCGGCTTCCTGCAAGTGCTGCACCAGGGCGGCGTGGTCGCGGGTAGCCAGCACCAGCACCGCATCGTCGGGCACCAGGGCGTAGGGGTCCACGGGCCGGGCGGCCAGCGTGCGGCGGTAATAAACGTAGGTAGCCAGCGAGAGCAGCAGGAAAGCGGCCACCAGCAGGGCCAGAAGCTTGCGGGACATGCGGCAAAAGTAGCCCGCCCGGCGCGAGGTGGGCCAGCCTAGCGCACAAAAGTGAGGGTGGCGCGCAGCGTATCGGGCAGCGGCGCGGTGGGGTTCTGGATTACCAAGGCCACGGCCGTGTCTTTCTCTAGGGCACCCGTAGCGCTTGAGTTATAATAGTGAAACTTCACGCCCGCAGGCGGCAGGTAGAAACCCCGCAGATAGGCTAGCGTGTCTAAGTTATTGCCGCGCAACGTTTGGTAGTCGAAGCTTAGGCGCTGGTAACCGGTATTGCGGCTGCGAATACGCACGGCTATGGTGCGCAACTCACTGGGCCTGAAATCAACGGTGTTGGTTTTACCCACGGTTACCTCCCGGCTGCCGGGGCCTAATAGCTGGTCACCGGGCTGACTATCATCAAACGTGTAGCGCCGCACGCCCGAATAATTTGCCTTAGTATAAGTTTCCAGGGTAATCGCGTAGTACAGGCCCTTGGTATTGCGAAAACCCAGCTCGTACTTGCCCTGCGCATTGGTGCGGATTGAATCGCCGGTAGGTACCGGGTAAGGTCTGCCAATCAAGCCCCGCTGAAACTTCCCCACGCTCATCAGCACGCCGGGCACCGGCCGG
>Ga0308164_10003366_pt1 | contig 14507 bp, 15 predicted proteins | sample PhyTR2_FD_201031 | JGI IMG/M metagenome (GOLD analysis project Ga0308164, IMG submission 201031) | Phyllosphere microbial communities from UC Gill Tract Community Farm, Albany, California, United States - DLSLT.R2 | ecosystem: Host-associated > Plants > Phyllosphere > Unclassified | place: USA... | reverse complement strand
GCTGGTTCTCATCAACGTGCTCGATAACGCGATACTGTATAGTGCGGACGGCACCTACATCGTCATCATGGCAAAACGCGACGGAGAGCAGTGTCGGATCAGTATTGCCGACGAAGGCTGCGGGATCCCTCAAGCGGACCTTCCTCGTGTGTTCGAACGCTTCTACCGCGTACGTAGGGCAGAGGCTTCGCCTCGCGGAAGCGGCCTAGGCCTCGCGATCGCAAAGGGCTTTGTGGAGGCGCTTGAGGGATCGATTTCAGCCCATGTCCCGGGCGTCGCTGACAGCGGCACCACGATCGAGATCAAGCTTCCCTGCGCATCCGAACAGGCGTCACTATGACACGTATCCTCATCGTCGATGACGAACCCTCGTTGCTCGCAGTTCTCGAACCGGCTCTCAGCGCTGCCGGCTATACCGTCAGCACGGCGCTTGATGGGCGTTCGACGATCAGCACGGTAATGGCCACGGATCCTGATCTGATCCTGCTTGATCTCGGACTGCCTGACATGGACGGGAAAGATGTCATTGTTCAGGTCCGCGCGCTCAGCGAGGCATCAATCATTGTTATTTCCGCCCGACATCAGGAGAGCGAGAAAATCGCCGCGCTTGATGAAGGGGCGGACGATTACGTCAACAAGCCATTTGAAATTGGAGAACTGACGGCACGTATCCGTGCAGCGGTGCGTCGCCGCACGAGCATGCGCGTCAAACCCCGCACCTTCCAAAGCGGACCACTCGAAATCGACTTCAGCGCACGAACGGTCGTGCTGGACGGGGACACCGTCAAACTATCCCGCAAGGAGTTCGATCTGCTTCAGGCACTCGCCCTGAGCGCCGGTCAGGTGGTCACACACAAGCGGCTTCTCGCGGCCGGTTGGGGGACCGCCACGACCGACAATCAATATCTGCGCGTCTACATCGGCTATCTGCGGCAGAAGCTGGAAGAGGACTCTGCCGCCCCCCGCCTGATCCTGACCGAGCCAGGCGTCGGCTATCGGCTGGCAGCCCCAATATGATCGAACAAAGTCCACCTTGCACATTGGGCACCACACGATCGGGTTTGGTTCAGGCAACGCACCATTTTTCCTTCGCGGGCTATTACCGGTCTCTGTCCCTCAGAATTGCTCTAGTTCTGCTATGTCTTTCCGGTTGCGATCGAACGAGTGATAGTCGGGCCGGAATAGAGCGAGCATCAGGTCTGCCGCAGGGTGTTGATGCGGCTCGGCAGCGCGTTTCGGACGGACTCAAATGCGTCCAGCTGCTGGGCGCAATCGCAACCGCGATGAACGGACCATTGAGAGGTGAGATCGAAAAGTATGACCTCGATTCAATAGGGCCGGAGCTCGCATCCAGATGGGAAGCCCGGATCAGATTTGATGCGCGCGACGCGGGCATTACTGCTGACGGGGCTGATGAGCTTCTACGCAACGCGTCACCAATTGTGTTGGACAATGCCGAATTACGCGGGTCGGCGGATGATGCCTTCGTCTGCGCGGCCGATGTGAGCGGCTCGCACGGCGGTTGAATTAGCCAGCATGCGAAAGATGCCGGCCCGCTGGTTTCCGACCAAAGAGCAACTGCTGGCGAGCCGTTGGCTCAAACCGCTTTCAGGCCACATGGCAAATCCGGCGCTCTGGCGGATGACGCGTCGATCGGTTCGTCTCGGCGTCGCCATCGGCCTGTTCAGCGCCTTCATTCTACCGCTCGGTCAAGTACCGCTCGCTATACTCATTTCCCTGCCCTTTCGTGCCAATCTGCTTGTAGCCTCGACCGTAACACTGGTTACAAACCCGATCACGTTTCCGTTCCTATATCTGGTGGCCTATCGACTGGGCGCACGCGGACTAAACTTCATCCATCGGACACACGGCACATTGCCGCCTGATGGAGCCGCTTCGCTACACGGCGTGTTTGCGCCTTTGGCAATTGGACTGACGGTTCTCGCCATCGGCGGATTTATCACGGGTTACTTCGCGACAGATTTGGTCTGGCGTCATCGCGCCTATCGACGGTGGGTAGCACGGTCACACCGTGCAGGCTGAGCGCTTGCCTACCGACGAAACCAATTGTCTCGACCGCAGAGCGCGGCATTCGCTGCCCGGAGGGGTGTAGCCTGCTACCGGGGTCCGCCCTTACCCAACGACACCCAAATCTCGATAGCGCTGGTGCAGCCGTCGCAGCGCTGCAGATGGCCGTTACTTTCCAGACAAGATCACTTCCAAAACTCAGGCCAATTGGGAAAAGCGCCGGTTCTGCAATATCGGCTGAAGTCAGCGACGTTATCGAAAGCCGCCGTTCCGCTTTTCACTCCAGTTCGGAGGTTCCCAAGATCCGTTTTCTAGCCGTCGGCCGCGGGGGTCTGACGACCTCGCGTGAGGAGTTTAGGTTAGGCCAGCGGTTGTTCTCACTTAGCCCATAATATAAATGCGTCTTTGCACGGATTTATAGGAATGTCATTCAGGGACAGGTAACTCACATCGTCGATGTGGCGATCATAATATGACAAGGTCGAACAATCAAAAGACGTATATATTTCATATAATAACGGCGTTGTGCGTTCTCCTGTAGATATTAGGAATTCCTCAGGAGGGTATATGCCGAACAACACTACGGAGCAGCGCACGCAAGAGGAAATTGCGGCTGACGCTTTGGACAGAAGGCGTTCCATAAATCTCGACCACCGCCCACCCAATGATGATCATGCATCAGGCGAGGCAGCAAATACGCCACGGCCAGATCAACCACCTTCCGGGGCTTTCGATGCCGAAGGCCATCGACCAGCGCTCGAACGATCGAGGAAGGTCCGATGAAGAAGTTGAAGCGGTTACATACCGTCAACCGCCGCGGCCGTAGCGCCCACGCCATAGCGCTCCCCACCCATATTGATAACCAAGTCCAGATAGGCCGTGAAATGCTAATTCAGCTTAATAGCAATCACCATATCAAAATTTCTTTGGCTGACGCTGAGGAGATGGAACAGGCAATCCGCGATCGCTTAGGACGGTTCGCTGATTGGCTGACACGGGTCGAGGTTCACTTATCTAATCAAGACGGATCGAAGTCTGAAGAGACGGATGCGCGGTGTAGCCTGGAGGTTCGACCTGAAGGAAGAGACCCAGTGATCACAACGGCAGATGCTCCCGATCAGGTTGCCTCCGTTAATGCCGCCTTACGCTCAATGATGACCGTGCTGGAACGCGAGCGCGGACGCCTTACCTCTCGTAAAGGTCACTAGTTGCGTATTTTATATTAACCTCACTGTTTGCAATTCTGATCGCCAGAACTAGCAGGTATTGCTCATTAATTGTTGTATTGCTGTCAAAGATAGGTGGATACGCCATCAAAACGAAAAGCCTAAATTCTAAACAGTGGTATTAGTCAATCGTTCAGCCGTGACGCAGCGTGATTTCTAGATCAACTTCGTCTACGAAGATGGCGCCAGGGACCCGCCCCCGAACGCCAACAAACGCGATCAGCGCCAGCACAGTCCCGCCTGCGCGCTAATTGCCATAAGTCGTGCTGCGACCACGTCGGCATGGGGTGGCACCAAGGCCGGCAGCAGGTATCTGCAGGCGAGGCGCGCTGCGACGATACCTAGGAGAAGGGCCGCGCTCAGAATGCGACAGCCGCGATCAGGCCATGAAACGGGAGCGCCGCCCATTGAATCAGATAGGTCTGCCGGCAGGCATCGTGTTCCAACAAGTTCTCTAACGCCATCTCGTAGGCGTCGTTCACCCGACAATCACAGCGTCATTCACTTCTGGTCGCCCGTTCCCTGTTAAACGCACTTGGCACCCCGGTCCGCCTTTGTACGTCATGCGCGTTCCCGCCGTGCCGTTTGCGCCATTCTGAGCAAAGGATCGCTGGTGAAGAAACGCGAAGCACGGGCGCCAACATTCGGCAATGATATCAACGAGAACAACACATCGTGGCTCTTTATAATAGCCTGCGAGTTGTTGGCTTCAATCTTTCGAAGGCGGAATGCCGCATTAGAGGTCAACCCACAGGGAGATTGAGAATTTGGGAAACGGTTCGAGGGTGGCGACGGCGAGGAAACTGGCAGCGCGAAGGATGGATGGCCACCGGACGTCCTTTGGACGGTATCGGTCCCTGTTCGGCCTGATTGGTATCCTCGGTACTGGAAGTGCTCAGGCGCAGATTACGGACGATGGCCTGCTCCACGCGGCGATCGGCGCGCCTGAGGCTTTGCATCTGTCAGGAGGCGTTCGCACGCGGTTCGAAGCAATTGACGGCCAGTATCGCGAAGATGCTGTCAACCGCGATCAGGTGCTGGCGCTGCGGACCACGATTTTTGCCGAATACGACACCGGACCGGTTCGGATCGGCGCTGAGTTCCACGACGCCCGCGCCTATCTACAGCGACGCAACTCGTCGGTCGGCACCGACATCGTCAACGCGCTCGAATTTTCGCAATATTATCTGCGGGGCGACTTGGGCGAAGCACTCGGCCCGGATAGCGACAGCCATATCAAGGTCGGCCGGATGACAATGCAGATCGGCTCCGAGCGACTGGTCGCGCGGCAGGGGTTTCGCACGTCGGTCACATCGTTCACCGGCGTCCGGCTGATCCGCGAAGGCGCCGACGACCGGCAGTTCGTCGCCTTCTGGACGATGCCGACCGTGCGGCTGCCGACTGGCGAGCGCGCCATTCGTCGTAACAGCCCGCAATGGGACCGGGAGAACACAGACCTGCAGCTGTTCGGCGCGTTCAACCGGGTTCCTGTAGGCCGCGGCGTCAGGCTGGAAACCTATGCCTATGGGCTTATCGAAGTTGGCGAAAGTCAGGCCGATCGCAGCAACCGCCGCCTGTTCACGCCCGGCTTCCGTGTGTTCAACAAACCGGACCGCGGCGTCGAATTTGAGATCGAGGGCATGGCGCAGTTCGGGCATGCCCGCGATGGAAGCCCTGACAGTGGCAAGCCGGTACTCCCGGTTGAGGCCTATGGTGCGCATGGCGACGTCGGCTATCGGTTCGGTGGTCGCTGGCAACCGCAGCTTTCGGCATTCCTCGATTACTATACCGGCAACCGCCGCGAGGGGCGGATCGGGCGCTTTGATACGCTTTACGGCGCGCGTCGTTTTGAATTCGGGCCGACCGAACTGTTCGGCGCAGCGGATCGGTCGAACCTCATTTCCCCCGGCATCCGGGTGAAGGCATCGCCCACTCGGCGCCTATCCATAATGACCGACTATAGGTTGCTCAAACTCGCGAGCGCCGTCGACCGGTTCAGCAACAGCGACGTTCGAGACGAAACCGGGCGCGCCGGACGCAGTGCAGGGCAGCAGGTCCAGGCCCAGGCCGAATACGAGCTCATTCCCAAGGTCGTCGCGCTGGACATCGGTTATGCCCGGTTATTTAAGGGGCGCTTCTTCCGTGATGCGCCGAACGCACCCGACCCTCGGGATATTAACTACGGTTACGGATCGATGATGTTCTCATTCTGAAAGGCTGCGTCCGGCAGAAGGCCACCGGGATCATCCCTCGTTCTGATCCACGGTCAGGGCGAAGCCGCTACCTTGCAAACTCACCATGCCGGTCTGCGGGGTACGCTGAGACTGGATCAGAACGGGAAGAAGATGCAGGTAGTGGTAATCGCAACGATCGCAGTGACGAGATTGAGCGGGAGCCCCACACGAAGGAAGTCGGTGTAACGATAGCGTCCTAGCTGATAGACGATAACGTTGGTCTGATACCCGAACGGGGTCGCGAACGAGGCGCTGCCAGCGATCATGACCACGACAAGGAAGGGCCGCGGGCTAACCCCGAGGCTTTCCGCCAGTGCTACGGCGACGGGCGTGACCAGCACAGCTACGGTTGCGTTCGAGAGCAACTCGGTCAGCACCATCGTCAGGCCGTAGAGCACGATAATGGCGGTTAAAGGACTGACCCCCTCAAGAGTGGCGATCAGCGTCGTGGTCGCGGCGCTCGCCAACCCGCTTTGCGCCATTGCGATCCCCAGCACGACCATTCCGGCGATCAGGATCAGAATCTGTGGACGAAGCCCACCATAGGCTTGGTCGGCCGAGATGACACGCAGGAGGATAAGCAGCACGGCTCCTGCAAATGCCGTCGCCGCGATCGGTGCAACGTTGAGCGCGGCAAGAAGGATCGCGCCGACAAACGCTCCCAGAGCGATGGCGGCTTTGACGGGCTGCAACGGACGACGCTCGGCAAATAGCTCGGCATCCCCGACTTGCTCGCCAGCGACATTGATCGTCACATTCGGCTGCCCGTCGGTCGGGTCCAGCATCCGTGTCCCCATCAATTTGCCGCTGAAGAGCAGCAGGTAGAGCCCGCCGACCAACGCAACTGGCACACCCACGGGCGTGATCTCGAAGATGCCGAAGCGGCTTTGTCCGGCAATGCGTGCCATGTCGTCGACCAGAAGGTTGGTCGACGTTCCTAGCAATGTGCAGCAACCACCAAGGATCGTGATGTAGGAAAGCGGCATCAGATAACGCTTGGCCGGGAGTTGCAAGCTCGCGGCAACGTCCTTCACGACTGGGGCTGTCAGCACGACGATCGGGGTGCTGTTCAACACGCTAGAAAATAGTCCGGCTATACCTAGCAACAGCCAGACCCCCGTCCCGCCTAGGCGCCGGCACATCGCGACGGCAGCTTCGATCGCGCGATCGAGCAAACCGGACAGTTCAAGCGCGTAGGAAATGACGAACAGTGAGGCGAGTGCGATGATGGCAGGGCTGGCGAAAGCACCCTGAACGTCGATCGGGCGAACCACACCGGTCATCAGCAAAGCGGCTGCGCCCGCTAAAGCTACGACATCTGCGCGAACCTTGTCCCAGATGAGCGCGGCGACCACACAACCCAACACGACCAGTGTAACGATCTGGTCGAATGTCATAATCGCCCCAACGGCAACCAGAAACCGATGCTTCTCATGTAGACCTTCATGCCACGAGGTATGGAGCATCGCGAGAAATTTGCTACAGTTCCTAAATGCACGAGCCAACCCCCCGTACAAGTCGCTTCGTCGTCGCCGGTTCGGCCGCCGCGATCGTGCTGATAGGCGGGGGCGGATTTCTGCTCGGCCGCAGCACCGCGCCGTCGCCACCACCGACAATCCCAAGCCCTGCCCCTTTGCCGATTGCTGAAAAAAGCGTCGTTCCTGAGGCGCCTGCTGCCCGTATCTTGTCGCGTAGCGATATCATCGCGATTGCCAACGCCGCGGCGGACGCCAGCTCTTCAGGATCGCAACTGTCTGAAAGTGCCTCTGCTGCTGAGGGTTCGCGGTTTGAGGTCGATCTGCCATTCGGTTGCGATGGTCCGGCCGTCGAAGACCGCCGTGAGGCATTCCAATGGCGCTACGACGCCAAGTCTTCCTCGCTCAGGGTTTCAGTCGTACCGGCTGTATTTGAAGCTAGTGAGTGGCTTGGTGAACCGTCATCGGACGTTGGTAACGCCATGCCTACGGCCACACGGGGAGAGGCTCTCGAGGGCTTTTGGATTGCGCGACCGTGGTCGTCGCGCGGTACGTGCGAGTCCGGGGGATCGACGGCTATACCCCTCGGCATTGATGCTGTGACGCTTCCTGGCCAGACGCTCGGACTCGCGGAGATATTCACCGAGGAGGGCTCGAGAAGCGCGAGGCGGGGGGGGAAGCCTTATGAAAGCGTGCGCCGGATGGACGCGACCGATCTGAAGATAGACCAAGGCCTGCGCGTCCGCCTCTCCGGGCGCATAGCCCGCTTTCCCAATGGATCGACAGTTCGATGCCGTCAGCCAGCCGGCAAGGACCAACGTCCGGTTTGCATAGTCGCTGTGAGTTTCGACGATGTTGCGATCGAGAATCCATCGACAAAGGAGACGATCGCGACCTGGCCATCGGCCGGCCGAACGTGAGGTCGACGCAAGTGGCTATAAAGCCCTACGCCACATGAACGTTCACAACGGATCTGGATTGAACGAGCAAGCTGCCCCGCTCAAGGTCGATGACGTACCAGAAACACGTATTTTGGCGGCTGTCAGTGGATCGGGAAGCGGAGAGCGGGTCGTTGAACTCGCGGCAGATTTGGCCACGGCGCTAAAAGTGAATTGGCATGCGGTGTTCATCGAGACGCCGCGATCGGCTCGCGATCCTGCCGTTGCACGAAGAGCAGCCGACGCGTTGGCATTGGCTGTGCGCCGGGGTGCGACAGTCAGCAACGAACCTGATGATGACGTAGCGAACGGCTTAGTCGCACATCTCGCAAGATCACCCGCCGAACACCTCGTCATTGGAGCCCCGACAACCGACCGTACGCGCCGCTGGTTTCGACGATCGATGATATCGTTGGTACAAAAGCGGTTACCCGCCGTGACGGTCCATATCGCTTCAACTACCGCGCTAACACCCGGTTCGGTTGTAACAGATACAGAAGGGGCGCTTCCATCAAAGCTCAATGTACGCGATCATCTCCTCGCGGTCGGCCTCGTTGCCGTCACACTCGGTCTTGCTGAGCTGGCGAGCCTGCTGTTCGGCGGACGACCGCTGAACCTGCTGTTCTTGTTCCCTGTAATCGCAGCAGCGGCCCGGTTCGGAATAGGGCCAGCGCTCACCGCGACCACAGCGTCGGTGCTCGGCTTCGACTTTTTTCTGCTTCAGCCTCGTTTTCACTTTGAGCCGACGACGCCTGTCATTTTCTTGACCTTGGCATCACTGCTGGCGGTCGCAGTCTATACCAGCTTGGTGACCGAGGCGCTCCGGAGCAGGGTCGCTTTGAGTGATCGTAGCGCGAAGGAAAATGCTCGGATCGCAACCTTTGCCCAGGTTCTGGCGCGCGCCTCGAATTGGAAAGAGACGGCTGGTGCAGTCTGTGACGAGTTCACCAGCGTATTGAAAGCTGACGTCGCCGTTTTTCGCGAGCGCGATGGGCAGTTAGAGCTTGTCGATGCGACGATGGACCCGCTTTCTTGGGGCCCGATCGATCAGGCGGCGTTGGATTGGTGTTGGGAGCATGGTGTGTCAGCAGGTCGTGGGACGCCAACCATTGCTTCTGCGGAATGGCGGGTTGAGCCACTGCGCACGTCACTTGGAACTTTAGCCGTTTTGGCGTTCGTACGTCCCGATGGGCGTGATCCGATCAGGGCCGATCGGGGCGTCTTGTTCAGTACGTTAGTCGGCCAGGCGGCGCTCGCGCACGAACGGTTGATCCTTGAAGATAGCTTGCGCGCGCGGTGACTCAACTGGCGATCGATCAGCATGACTCCGAACGTCGAACTTCCGAACAGGACGGAACGGTTTAGCGTCGATCGACTATCTGAAGGCATTTGTAGTCGTACCGGTGTCGGGAATGGCTAACCGTCACCGGGTCGTCACAATAGCGCGTGTGACATTGCCCATAAGCTGCATGTGCACGGGAATAGGCTGACGCGTGCTCGCGATCATCACGGCGACCGCATACCGATGCCCGTCAGGGGCAACGAGCAAGCCTACGTCATTGTAGCCGGTCGACAAATTGCCGAGATCCTGACCCGTTCCGGTCTTGTGCGCGAGCGTCCAGCCAGGACGCAAGCCGGATTTTAGGCGAAGGGGACCTGTTTTACTGGATCGCATCAGCGTGAGCAGTGAAGTGGTCGACCGTGGGCTCACAAGCTTACCTTGTGCGAGTAACGACAAGCCGAGTGTGACGCCATTGGCCGAGGCAGCATCAAGCGGATCGGCGAGATAACGGCGCAGTGCCTTGTCGCGCGCTTCGTAGGTCATCGCTGCGCGAGCTTGCAGAAATCCCCAGCCTCCAGCCCATTCCGGTCGCCATTCCAGGCCGGCAGTACGCGCCTGCAATTGCCGCTCCCCCGGGCCAAACTTGACACCCGCAATCCCCTTCTCGCCTAGCATGCGGTTGATCCCGGCAGGACCGCCGACGCGCCACAGGAGTACATCGTTGCAGGTGTTGTCGCTGCGGGTCATGGCGCCTCGCAGTAGCTCCCCAATCGTCGTCCTGTAGCCGTCCTTGCCGATCCGCGCGCGGATCGGCTGATGGAAGAGAGTAAGGTCGGATCGTGTGACCGTCACCGGATCATTCAGTGACAAGCGATCCCGGTCCACCGCGTCCATGACCGCGATCGCAACCCAGAACTTGCTTACGCTCTGTTGGGGACGAGGACTGTCTCCTTCCCAAGCAACGACCCAACCCTCGTCGATGTCGCGCACGCTAATGCCGACCTCACCTTTGAATCCCGTGCCCAGGGCTTGGATCGCGTTGAGTAAGTCGGCCGATGGTTGGGCGCGCGTTTGCGCGGGCTTTGCCGGTGTTCGGGCAGGTGTGGTCGTCTGCACCGTGATCGGCACGGACGCAGGCGATATAGGCTGCCGTCCGGCAGGAACGCACGCCGCAACGACAAACAGACAGACAAGGATACCGACGCGACGACACAGCAAGGCAAATGGCAATGAGACTTCCCTTTTCTGGTCTTTTAGCCGCCTGTTCGCGTGGCGAAACCGAAGCGCCGCTACTTCGACGCGCATCACACCCGGCTTGTCGCAGTGCTAACCGTGGACGCGTGTGCTGCGAGCTGGTTCGACTGAGATCGATATAGCCGAGACCAGAACTTGGGTTTAACCGACGCCATGCGCTTTCCCCGCTCTCCCCTTTTTTCGCCGTTGCTCATCGTCGCGCTGCTGGTCAGCGTGACCGGTGCTGGTTGGGCGAAGACGTGGTCTGGTTCGGTCGTGCTCTGGATATTGAGCGGGATTGTCGCTCTGGTCATGTTCGCTGCGTTGTTGCGTGATTCCGAGTGACGTGCGCCGTCCTGTGGGGGTTGACGGGTAAATGATCTTGGACGTCGCAGCGATACGGTCGGCAACGTCATGGGTGCGTCAGCGCCTGCGCGCGAGCGAGGCCGTCCTGATCTTGCTGGCGGTTGCCATTGGCGGTGTGGCTGGGTTGTTAAGCGTAGTGCAGGGTGCGGTCGCGCGGACGATACAGCATCTGCTGTTTGCGTTGCCGAGCGGCCAGCGGCTGAGCGCGACATCGGCAATCCCCTTGTTGGCGCTTCTCGCGTTGCCAATTGGCGGTGTCATTCTGGCACTCTTCTCTAAAGTTACAAAAGCGCGGGCGCGACAGATGGTCGATGCGGTCGAGGCGAATGCGCTGCACGGCGGTCGTATGTCGTGGAGCGACAGCCTCGTCATCTCCGGCCAGACGATCATCTCGAATGGCTTCGGCGCGTCAGTTGGTCTTGAGGCGGCTTATGCTCAACTTGGCGGGGTTGTCGCATCGATCACCGGCGGGTGGTTCAGGCTGCGACGAGCCGACCTGCGGGTGCTCGTCGGTGCGGGCACCGGTGCCGCAATCGCGGGCGCCTTCGGCGCGCCGCTGGCGGGTGCCTTCTACGCCTTCGAAATCGTCATCGGTGCCTATACGCCCGCCGCGATTGCCCCCGTTGCCGCTGCTTCGCTGTCGGGCGTCCTCGTTGCTCAGGCGTTTGGCGCGCAGCCGTATCTGGTCAGCGCAGCGGTCGGCGAGCAGGTACAAACGCACCATTACCTTATCTATGCTGGTCTTGGTGCCGTCGCCGCGGGCGTCGGCATTGTCCTGATGCGCGCTGTCGCAGCGATCGAGGCACAGACCCGCCGCATACCGGTCCGCCCGTCTTGGCGACCGATTGTCGGGGGCATGCTGCTGATCCCGCTCGCCTGGCTGACTCCGCAGGTCCTGTCGGCAGGGCACGGTGCGCTGCACATCGATCTTGAATACGGCGTGCCTCTGACGATCCTGGCGGCCATCTTCATCATGAAAAGCGCCGCATCGATCATTTCACTCGGCTTTGGTTTCCGGGGTGGCCTGTTCTTCGCCTCGCTGTTTTTAGGCAGCCTGCTCGGGCAGCTTTATGCTGGCGCACTGGATTGGATTGCAGGGCAATCGCTGGTCGTTCCCGAGAATGCGGCGCTGGTGGGAATGGCAGCGCTGGCGGTCGCGGTTGTGGGCGGTCCGATGACTATGGCCATGCTGGTACTGGAGGCGACGCACGATTTCTCGCTTGCCGGTGCGACGATCGCCGCGTCGCTGGTGTCGTCGACGATTGTCCGCGAAACGTTCGGCTATTCGTTCTCGACCTGGCGGCTTCATCTTCGTGGCGAAACGATCAAGAGCGCGCGCGATGTCGGTTGGGTTCGCACCCTGACCGCGGGACGGATGATGCGAAAGGTGGAGCGTGCCACACCTGTCCGGATCACCGTTGCCGAGTTTCGACGCATGTTTCCGCTAGGATCCACGAGCCGGGTCGTAGTAGTCGACGATCAAGATCGCTACGCCGGGATCGTCCAGACCGCCAGCGCCTTTGCGGAAGGCATTACGTTGACCGACCCGGTGGCTATGCTGGCAATCCAGCAAAAAGAGGTGCTGTCGCCCGACGCTGACATAAAAGCGATCATGGCCACGTTTGATGCAGCTGGCGCAGACGAGATGGCCATAGTAGCTATCGACGGAAACGTGCTTGGCGTCTTGTCAGAGTCCTATGTACGACGACGCTATGCCGAGGAACTCGACAAATCTCAACGGGAGATGTTCGGCGAAGCTTGAACGTCGTTCGGCCGCTGGAGCCGTATCAAGACTAAACGGTACTAGTCGAATGTGTAATCCGGGAGTGGTCTATGGTCGTCAAAATCGGTTTGTTTGTCCCAGCGATAATGTTGATGGCCAGTCACGCTATGGCCGCCGATCCACAGCATCCGGTCGTACAGGGCTATGGTGCGATCACGCCTATATCCTCCGCTCGAGAACGCCCCGATCCCTCACTTCGTTATCGGACGCTGTTTAGTGTTACAAAGGCCGCTGCGTCACCTGATAAGGTCAATCCTAGTCTAGATAAGGTCGCGCGTTTCCTCAATCTTCTTGGAGCCGATAGCGTTCGACCGAAGCGCGGCGATGTCGTTGTCATCATTCATGGTCCGGCGACCACGCTGGTTATGAACGAGATTGCCTACGGCACGCGCACGACGGCCGCGACCAATCCGAACCTGCCGTTGATCGCTGCTCTGCATTCTGCCGGGGTATCAGTTCGGGTCTGCAGCCAAGCGTTGGTCGGTAACAAGATCGATCCGGCGACGGTTGCCAAAGACGTCGAGATCGATGTTTCCGCTCTGACGACACTGGCAACGTTGCAGTTACGTGGGTGGGCCATGATTCCGGATTAAGGGCAATCCCTCTTTGATCCTATGCTGACACAGACGGGGAAAGGCATGAACTCAAGCCGGCGAGGTCAAATCAGTGCCAGTTTCGCCGCGGCAATTACCAGAACGATCCCGAGCGCTTGAAGCAACCGCCTGGGGTCGAGTTTCGAGACACCGAGACGGGTACCGATCACCGCGCCGACAAGCACGGCGATGACGAAGATCGGCAGCTCGCGCGGGAGCCGTCCGACGGAAGTGAGATTGCCGAGCAGCCCGGCGATCGAGACGCACAGGATGAAGGCGGCCGACAGGCCGGAGGTACGCCGCGGCGTCTCCCAGCCAAGCAGAAGAACAAGCGGACTGAGGAAGATACCGCCCCCGGTGCCGGTGAGGCCGGACAGGGCACCGATACCTGCGCCAGACAGAACCGCGATCCAGTTGCGGGGCGGAGCCGGCTCGCGGACTTCCCGCTTTGATGGCCACAGCAATCGGAGCGCGGCGAGCAACAGAACGCCGGCAACGATCGGCCGATAGACATGGCCCGGCAAGTGGGCCTGCCCGGCGAGGTAGGCGGCCGGGATCGCGCCGATTACGAACGGCAGGAGCAGCTTTGCGTTGAACTGCCCGGCGCGCACGAACCGCCAGGTCGTAAAGCCAGCGACGAGAATATTGAGGACCAGCGCGGTCGGACGCATCGTGTCGGCCAATACCGAGAACAGCGCCATCACCGCCAGATAGGCCGACGCCCCGGCATGGCCGACCGAGGTGTAAAGTGCCGCGCCCGCCATCATCAGAAGGGCGAGTAGCAGCACGGTGGACATGTCCATCAGGGCCCCTGTGCATTATTCGGACACAGATTCACGGTAGCGGCTTGGTGAGCAGCGGCATGAGGCCGTTGTCGTCGAGATCGAGGCGATCAGACCAGACGTAATCGCCGGTGAGATTGATGCGGTCCCAGCCCAGCGGCGACAGGCGAGAAAGCATCGCCGGATCGATCGGCGTCCCGCGACGGCGCATTTCTTCAACGGCGCTGCCGAGATATCGGCAGTTGAACAGTATGATCGCAGCGGTGACGAGGTTGAGCGCAGCCGCCCGAGTTTGCTGGTTCTCCAGGCCACGGTCGCGGAAACGACCGAGCCGGTGAAAGGCGACCGCCCGCGCCAGGCTGTTCCGGGCCTCGCCCTTGTTCAATTCGGCGGTGACAGTGCGGCGCAACGTGGGATCTTCGAACCAACGCAGGGTAAATAGCGTGCGCTCGATCCGCCCGACCTCGCGCAATGCCGCGGCCAGGCTGTTCTGCTGGCGGTAGGCAGACAGCTTCTTCAAAATCAGTGAGGGCGTGACGGTGCGGTCGCGCATCGCGCCGATGACAC
>Ga0308164_10003365_pt1 | contig 14509 bp, 8 predicted proteins | sample PhyTR2_FD_201031 | JGI IMG/M metagenome (GOLD analysis project Ga0308164, IMG submission 201031) | Phyllosphere microbial communities from UC Gill Tract Community Farm, Albany, California, United States - DLSLT.R2 | ecosystem: Host-associated > Plants > Phyllosphere > Unclassified | place: USA... | reverse complement strand
CTTTGGTGGAGTTCTTCCAGCATTCTCGTCAATTTCTTTTTAGGTCCTAATGTACCAATGTAAGGTGCATTTGTATGCAGAAGCAAGTTTAATAGCGCCGTGTCGTAGTTGTAATTATGGGTCATAAGTACAAATGCCGTTTGTCCATCTATCTCGATTTCGTTAAGAACCTGCTCGGGTTTTGCGATTAAAATTTGTTTTGCTTTAGGGAATCTTTGTACAGAGCAATGCGTTGGGCGCCCATCAGCTACGATAACTTCCCAACCCAAAATGCCGGCCATTTCTGCTAAAGGTTGCGCATCATTTCCTGCACCGGCGATAATCAACTGAATCGGCGGGGGAATAAATTCGAGAAAAGCATCGAAAGTATCCGCTCCAATAGTGTAGTTTTCAAATCTTGATAATTTGAGTTTCAGCACATCAAACGAATCATTTTTAACTGAGCCGGAAATTTCATCTTCTATTTTTTCAAAAATTTTATTGGCTTTGAACAACATGACAGTTCCGGGTTGCAATTTGTTTTCAAGTGAGAAAAAGGTCGTAATTACACAGTTTTCTCTTCGGGAATTTACTTCTTTGAGCAGCTCAATGGGATTTAGTTTGTCTTCACTGAAAATCGGTTCGAAAAGTATATAAACAATACCATTGCAGCCCAGCTGAACGCCGAATTTAGCGTCATCTTCATCAGTTGTATCATAGGTTACAAGTTTATTTTCTCCCTGATGGATTGCAGATAAGGCTTTGCGAAGCGCATCGCCTTCTAAGCAGCCACCACTAATTGCACCGGTTAACATGCCATCATCGGTTACAAGCATTCGGGCGCCGGGTCTCCTGTAAGAAGAACCCTCCACTTTTACCACTGTAGCCAATGCTGCTTTGCGATTTTCTTTAACAGCGCTTTGGTAGGCAACGATGATGTCAGCTATTTCTTTCATAGGGTTTATAAAAAAGCCGGGACAAATGCCCCGGATAAAATTAACTTAAATAGTTCCCATATCAAAAGGTAGTTTTAGGATTTATCCGCAACTGATTGTTAATCGGTTTGTGTGTATAAGCATCAGCAATGCTGCAGGTTTTACGTATTACAGCTATTTACGCAGCTAGGTGAAGCGGTGGGCGGCAATAAAACCAGAAAAAAAAATCCGCTCACTTTCTCGATTAGCGTTCACAGATTTTACCTTTGTTATGAATCGCGATTTTTAAATCGGTTCGGCGGAAGCCAATATAAAGGCATCATGATTTTTCAAACCGTACAAGGGTTAAATAACTCTGATCGCTTTTGCCATTAAAAGCAAATTATATACAAATGAAAAAATACACCTCTGCAATCATTCTTTTTTTGTTTTTAACGGCAGGCAAAGTTTCGTCTCTCAATGCGCAGGAAAAACAGTTAGCAAGCATTAAGATTAGCGGAGCGGTTGCAAAACCAATTACCATTAGCGCAGCTGATTTAAACAAAATGGCAAGAATTGACGTTAGCAGAAAAGATAAAAATGATAAAGCCCATCAGTTTTCGGGGGTTTTACTATCCGTATTGCTGGCAAATTCAGGAGCAAATACAGAAAAGGCACTACATGGGGAGAATCTGGCGAAATATGTTGTTGTAGAGGCTGTTGACGGTTATAAAGTTGTTTTTTCGCTTGCGGAACTGGATCCGGATTTCTCCGACAACAAAATCGTTTTAGCCGATACAATGGATAGTGCAGCGCTCGCAGTGGGTGACGGACCTTTTAAAATTATTGTTCAGAATGATAAAAGACCGGCGAGATGCATTAAGCAAGTTAAAAGTATCCGAGTTGTTTCTGCTAAATAGAGCAGATTAAAGTAATTGATTTATAATTTATGACGAGTAGAAAACTTTTTTACGTTGTTCTCCATTTAGTTGTTTTAATGGCTGCAAATTTTAATTCGTCGGCCCAAAAGCTGCGGATTGCCGTTGCTGCCAATGCACAGGGTGTGATTAAAAAATTGCAAGCGGATTTTAAAAAACGAACGGGTATTGAAACAGAGGCAATAATCGGAGCATCGGGTAAACTTACTGCTCAAATTATGAATGGAGCACCTTACGAAGTCTTTTTATCAGCAGATACTGAATTTCCGGAGAAACTTTTTAATGGCGGCTTTGGCTTGGTAAAACCTAAAATTTATGCGGTCGGAAGTTTAATTGTTTGTGGCTCCGCAAAGGGTGATTTTAAGAATTGGCGGGCTTTTTTAACCACTGAAACAATAAAGAGAATAGCAATCGCAAATCCGAAAACTGCGCCTTACGGAAGAGCGGCAGAAGAAAGCTTAAAATTTTATAACTTGGATAGTAAGGTAAAAAGCAAACTTGTTTTCGGAGAAAGCATATCTCAAATAAATACTTATCTACAAACGGGCGTAGTAAATATTGGCTTCACAACAGAATCGTTCTTGTATGAAAATGGTGATAAATCCGGATTAAAATGGGAGAGGGTTGATCAAAAGAGCTACAGTAAAATAGAACAGGCAGTGATATTGCTTTCTTACGCAAAAAAATCAGGAAACGTTAATGCTCAAAAATTTTATGACTACCTTTCCTCATCATCTGCGAAAAAAATTATAGCAAGTAATGGTTATCATCTTCCAAAGTAAAAATACCGCATAAATGGACATGGAGCCGATATGGCTAAGTATAAAACTGGCCTTAATTACCACAATTTTCCTCCTTTTTATCGGCATACCAATTGCTTATTGGCTCTCGCGGAGGCAAAGTATTGTAAAGCTGATTATTGAGGCATTGATAACGATGCCTCTCGTTTTGCCGCCTTCGGTTCTTGGTTTTTATTTATTACTTGCTTTCAGTCCGAATAATGGCCTGGGTATTTGGCTACATCAGCATTTTAATTTGCAAATGGTTTTTTCTTTTAAAGGATTGGTTCTTGCTTCCATCATTTATAGCCTCCCATTTATGGTTAGCCCTTTAAAGGCTGCATTTTCTCATTTGCCTAAGTCAATGGCCGAAGCTTCGTACGTTATGGGTAAATCAAAAATAAAAACATTTTTTTATGTGATTTTGCCCAACATAAAACCCTCTATATTTACGGCTGCCGTACTAACCTTTGCGCATACGCTTGGTGAGTTCGGCGTAGTTTTAATGATAGGCGGAAATATTCCCGGCGAAACCAAAGTTGCATCTATCGCTATATATGATTCAGTTGAAACCATGGATTACGCCTCGGCAAATGCCTATGCACTTATTTTGTTTGCCATAACATTTGTTATAGTTATCGGCGTTTTTTTGTTGAACAGAAGCGCAGTTAAAAGCCCTTTCGAATGATAAAAATTGATATCTTCAAAAAAATTGGCGGCAGGTATGGAGCCGTTGATCTCAGGGTAAATACTACATTTCAGTCGGGTGCAGTTACGCAAATATCAGGGCCTTCGGGGATTGGAAAAACTTCCTTACTTAAAATTTTGGCAGGCCTTGTTTTGCCCGATTCAGGAATGGTAACGTTGGAAGACGAAATCTGGTTCGACAAAGCAAAAAACATTTCTAAAAAGGTGCAGGATAGAAATGTCGGTTTTGTCTTTCAGGATTATGCGCTTTTCCCAAACATGACTGTGGAGGAACATTTGCGATACGCTACAAACGACAAAGAGTACATTAACTATTTATTGGAACTTGGTGAAATGAAGGTTTTAAGTAAAAGATACCCGAAGCAACTTTCTGGCGGGCAACAGCAAAGAGTTGCCATACTTAGAGCGTTGGCAACTAAACCTAAATTGCTGCTTATGGATGAGCCGTTTACTGCCCTGGATGCTGAACTTAAGCTGAGGCTGATTAAAGGCCTCAGTTCTTTGTTTTTAGCGCAAAAAACGACTGTTGTTTTGGTAAGTCACCAAAATGATGAGTTTGCGCACCAAAACAGAAATGTATTTCTTCTTTCTAATGATTAAAATTTCCAGAAATCTTTAATCGCTGTCAATCTGCCTAACGCTGCCCTTCTTTCATCTTGTTGCTTTTTTGAGAATGCAGGTTAAGAGGATGTACCTTGGCTACATGAAAGAAACTTTATTAGGCAAAGTAAAATGTAAAAAGATTTACAACGACAGGCGGAATGGAAGCTCGGGGTAATAAGCAATACAATGGTTAAGATTATAAGATTGATGACATGTAAGGCATGCAACGCAAATACATTAGGTGGTAAATAATTTAACGCCATTGTCGGCCAATTAAACCATCATCCTTAACTGGCTTCATTTTCATTTTGCTTTTTTAACCCCTTCTGATGTCATTATGATTCTTTTTATAGTGCCATCGAAATTGTATTTCAAATAATCAATACAAACTGATCGTCTGTAACTTCCGCCATCGTTATTAATTGCTCCGTTGTGGTAAATGAAGTATGATTTTCCTTTAAAATCTATAATGGATTGATGGTTGGTATTCGAGTTGCCGGCAATTTCATTTAAAATTCCTTTGTAAATCCATGGGCCATTAATATTGTTGCTCATTGCATAAACTATTTTTTCGGGAAAGCCTGAAGCGTAAGACAAATAGTATCTGTTTTTACGTTTATGAATCCAGGGTGCCTCAGTAAAATCGGGTACATCTACCGTTTTTATCTGACCATCTAGCTCAACCATATTAGCTTTTAATTTTGCGTAATAACAACGTTGGTTACCCCAAAAAAGATAAGCCTGTCCGTCATCATCGATTATTACAGTTGGGTCGATGTCATCCCAGCTTATTCCGACAGCAGTTGTCATATTATTCGTTATTAAGGCTTTGCCAATGGCATCTTTAAATGGGCCACGAGGATTTTCGGCTACAGCGACACCTATAGCTTTTCCTCCTATTGAGCCATGTTCGGTGGCTACATACCAGTAAAATTTGCCATTTCGCTCAATTACCTGCGATGCCCAGGCATCATCTTTTGCCCAGAGGAAATCTTTAACATTAAGCGGCGATTTATGCTCTTTCCAATTAACCATATCAGCAGATGAGTAGCAAAGCCATTCATGCATTTCGTAATTGTTTTTAGCTTTCGGTGCAACATCATGTCCGGTGTATAGATAAACCGAATCTCCGTGAACAAATGCGGCCGGGTCTGCAGTATATTTATCGGTAATTATCGGATTACCTTTTGATGAAGTGATTTTCTGCTGAGCCCATCCATTAAGTGTAAGGCAGGCAATCGCTAAGATAACAGTGCTTATCTTTTTTAATAACATAAATTTTTTATTCGATAACGATTACAAAACCTCCAAAGGGTTTCATTTCTATTGAGGTAGAATTAAGTTGAATATCTCTCGTTTCAAAAATAGACTCACCTTTTCCATCGGTGTAAATTGTGGCCTTTCTTCCGCCAAATGCGGTTAAATCTATTTGAATTGTCTTTGGATTCAATTCTCCGTTGATGCCTGAGATGTACCATTTGGAGCCTGATTTTCGAGCCATAACTACATACTTACCGGGATAACCCTCAATCAGTTTTGTATCTGTCCATGATGATGGTAAATCTTGTAAATAAGTTTTTATGTAGTCGGGTACAAGTGCCATCCCTTCGGGAGATTCGGCAAAATGTTGTATTCCAGATTGAAATATTACCGATAAGGCCAATTCGAAAGCACCTGTTGTCTTACGTTTAATATTCGGGATTTTAGTTAAATTCATTGGCGTAAAATCCATTGGATCGAAAATGTTTCTGGTAAAAGGAATGGTTGTAGCATGGAATGGCTCTTCGTCTGCATTAACCTGTTCAAAAGTTACCGCTTCCATGCCCTTGATAGATTCCATTGTTACCAGATTCGGGTAAGTTCTTTGCCAACCTCTTGGTAAAGTTGCACCGTGGCAGTTTACGTTTAAACCGAACTTTGCAGCATCTTCCAGAATGTCGAAGTAATAACGAATCATAGATTGCCCGTCTCCTCCAAAAAAATCTACCTTAATTCCCTTTACACCCATCTTTTGCAACAGTGCCAACTCTTTCAGACGATTTTCTTTGGTAAGCAGTTTATTTCGAGGTGTATATTTTACAGTATTCCAATCGCCCGAAGAATTGTACCACAGAATCAGGCCAACGTTTTTTACTTTGGCATAATCTGCCAGTTCCTTCATTTTTTCATAACCGATTTTTGTATCCCAGTCTACATCGATAAGGCAATATTCCCATTTCATTTCTGCGGCGAAATCTATGTATTTCTTTTGCACATCATACACAATCGAATTATCTTTCAAAATTATCCAGCTCCATGAAGCCTTTCCTGTAGAGAACAAATCGGGATTGATGTTCTTTTTTGCGGGATAAGCCAAGTCTGTTCCCAAAGTAGATTCGGTAATGGTTTTTAAGCTTCCGATGGCAATAACCCGCCAAGGTGTAAACCATGGTAATTTAGCTTCAGGATTTACATTCTGGTCTGTAAATGCTTCTCTCGAATCGGGGAAGCCAATTTTATAATTCCCGTCAGGCGCATTTTGTTTTAAACGTGTAGCACAATAATTTTCATCCAGGCCTGCTTCAGTTACAACCACCCAATTATCATTAGTTTTAAAAAGCGCAGGATAAACCCATCCTGCGGGAGATGGCGAAGGTGTTCCTGCATCAATTTCTTTTTGATAATACTCTTCATATGACGGATTTGTGTGTTCCCAACCCGATTTAGCAACAGACATGGGTTGCATCCAGGCTTTTGTGCCGGTTAAAAAATGAAAGGATGTTTTTTCTTCGGTGATGGTTTTTATCCCGGTTTCTTTTTCAGGAAAGTAATAACGGAATGCAACGCCGTCATTTGAAACCTGGAAAATCACGTCCATTTTTTTTGCAGATTTATTTTTTAAATGGAATATAACCTTGTTGGCAGCATAAATATTGTTTAATCTTTTTCCGTTTTTTAAAGTATAGCTGTCTTTTATCAATTCACTTTTACTTGCAGAAATGAGGCTGAGGTGGGAAGAGAAATCACCATCAGTCCTGATCAAACCTAATGAAGAATTTTTCATAACAGAGATAGCTTTCCTGTTTACATCGTAGTAAAGTGCACTGCCTTTTAAGTATACGGAAACAGAAATTTCTTTGTTCGGGCTGCTAATAGTGTACTGCTTCTGTGCAGTAGCAAATTTCAGGCATGAAATAAGCATAGCCGTCAGCAAAATCAATTTCTTTTTCATCAATAATATTGTTTTAAATTTAATGGTCGCAGTTAGGCAAATAATAATTTTATCAGGTTTTTGAGTATGCTTTATATTTGGCAGATGTAATCGTAAATGTAAAAAATAAATGTAGTTTAAACGTTTATTATTAATCGCATTCTCCAGCTAATTTAAAGTAGAAATAAATACACAAGATAAAGGTTCAGTTTGCCTTAAATATGTCGGATATTCGCAATTTTTAACCCGTTTTTGCTATTTCCATCAGCTTTTGCATTTAAAGTTTATTTTTGATTAAGGAACAATTCGGGCACTACATTTATTAGAACGTATGCCGGCTGATTTTGCTGATTGCCTTAGAAATTAATGAAAAATTGTATATTCGTTTAAACCAAATATCCCTGCTTATTATTCCATGTTTACTGCTCAAAGGGTTTTCGTCTGTTTTATAACCTGTTTTGTGCTGAGCATAAATCTCTGCTATTCGCAAGTAGGTTCCTCTTCGGTTAAGTACCTAGGTGTAGAAAACGGTTTATCAAACAATGTTGTAAATTCCTTATATCTCGATCACTTCGGTTTTATGTGGATGGGAACTTATGATGGTTTAAACCGGTACGATGGCTACAATTTCAAAGTTTTTAGAAATAACTTCGGAGTTGATAATTCTTTAATAAACAACCACATTGCAGTTTTAAATGGTGATAAACAGAATAGGATTTGGGTAGGAACTCAGAAAGGTGTTTCTTATTACAGCTACAGCGATTCAAAATTTCATCAGCTTTTTTATGCGGAGAACGGCAAAAACACAATCTTAACTTCATCTGTAACAGCGATCGCAATAAACAAATTATCTGCAGTTTATGTAGCTACAGATGAAAACGGCCTTTTCGAGCTCAAAAAAGGTGAAACGGTTGCTAAAAAAGTTTTACTCAAGAGCATTAAAAATTACACGGTTAAAGCTTTGTGTGTAAGTGATGACGATGTTTTATGGCTTTTTATAAAAGATTTCGGGCTATGTAACTATGATGAGAAAACAGGTAAAATAAATCTGGTTAAATCGGATATTAAAAATATAACAAGTATCATAAATGCCGAAAATGGTGCGCTATGGTTGGGTACTGAACAAGGTTTATATCACTTCGATAAAAAAAATAACGTTCTAATCAAATCTGCTCAATACCCGGAGAAAGACAACATTATGAATTTGATGTTGGATAAGCAGAAAAAACTTTGGATATCAACAGATGGCGGCGGAATTGTGGTGCTTGACACCAAAAATAACAATGTAAATCGGTTAGCCGCAGGGAAAGAAAAAGGTTTGTTGAGTAGTAATTCAATTGCTCAGGTTTTTGAAGATAGGGAATCGAGGAAATGGATTGCTACTTTAAGAGGCGGTGTAAATATTATCGATCAGCAGAGTACTCAGTTTCAAAATATAAGACATAACGCTTTAAAAAATAATTCGCTGGTAAATAATTTTGTGCTTTCCTTTAGTGAAGATGAGCAGCAAAACATCTGGATAGGAACGGATGGTGGCGGTTTAAGTGTGTGGAATCGCAAAAAGGACGCCTTCACAAATTATGTTAAAACGAGCAACCCGGCCTCACTGAAAAGCAATTTTATAACGAGTATTTTGAACGATGCCGACAATAACATCTGGGTTTCGAGTTTCAGCGGTGGCATAGATCGTTATGACAAAAGGACTCAAAATTTTATTCATTACAACTGTTACAACAGTGCCAAGGGAGTTGATGATGTAAATATTTGGAAACTCTATCAAGACAGAAGTAAAAACATTTGGGTAGGAACCACAAGGGGTGGAGCGCTTTACAGGTATAATAAACTTGCAGATAAATTTGAGTTGTTTGATAATGACCTCAAAGACATTCATTCGCTCTTTGAGGATGCGGAAGGCAATTTGTGGGCAGGTAATTACAACGCTTTAATTAAAATTGATCCTGTTACTAAAAAACATGATTTCATTAAAATCAACTTAGCAATCAGAACCATTAACGAAGATTCTAAACATCAACTTTGGATTGGCACTGAAGGCGGTGGTTTGATTCGGTTTAATCCGAAAACGAAAAAAATCAAGCGATATATTCAAGGAGATGGTCTGCCCAGTAATTCAATACTGAATATTCTAATCGATTCGAAAGACAATCTTTGGTGCAGCACTTACAATGGATTATCGAAATTCGATTTAAAAGCCCAGAAATTTAAAAACTATTACACATCTGATGGTTTACAAAGCAACCAGTTTAATTATAATGCTGCATTAAAGTTAAAGGATGGAGCGTTTTTATTTGGTGGGATAAACGGATTTAACCTTTTTTATCCAGACAGCGTAAAGGAAAATAAACGAATTCCGAAAATTGTTCTTACCGATTTCAGAATTAATAATGTACCGCTCGACGAAGACTCCAATTATAAGGACGTTTCGATAGTAAACCTTCAAAAAATTGAAATCCCATACAATTCTGCAGTAATCTCAGTCAACTATGCGGCAATTGAATTTTCATTTCAGGAGCAAATTTCCTATGCATATTATCTCGAAGGCTGGGATAGAAACTGGAATTATGTAAACAAACTAAATACTGCATATTACTCACGTTTAAATGAAGGCGAGTACAAACTTCATATTAAAAGCACCGATAGCGAAGGTGAATGGAGTACTAACGAAAAGATAATTTTGATTAAAATTTTACCGCCCTGGTATCGAACCTGGTGGGCTTACGGCATCTATTTAATCATTGTTTCGGCAGCGTATTATTTGTTTCAAACCTACAGAAACAGGCAAAGAAATTTAAAACACGAGGTTGAAATTACCAACCTGAAAATGGAACGTGAAAAAGATTTGAATGAGAAAAAGCTCAATTTCTTTACTAATATTTCTCATGAACTGAGAACACCGTTGACTTTGATCGTAAATCCGATAAAAGATATTTTAAATGGCAAAGAATCCGGACAAGAGAAGAATGACTTGAACGTGGTGTATCGAAATTCAAGGCGATTATTAAGTTTAGTAGACCAGCTATTGCTGTTTAGGAAAACTGAAAGCGAAAATGATGCATTAAATATTGTTAAGATTAACCTTTTTAAATTTGCCAAAGAGATTTTTCTTTGCTTCGGTTACCTTGCGAAAAACAATAATATAGATTACACTTTTGAATGTGACAATGAAGAACTTAACATTTATGGTGACCGGGATAAGCTCGAAATTGTTTTCTTTAACCTGTTATCAAACGCATTGAAGTTTACACCAAAAGGAGGTTTTGTTAAATTTAAAATTATAAGCAAGCAAAGCGAAGTTAAGATCGAAGTTAGCGATAATGGTCCAGGAATACCTGAAGGCATTGGTGAAAAGCTATTCGATAAGTTTTATAAAGTGATGAGCAAAGAATCGCTTAAGATGGGTTTCGGAATTGGCCTGTATTTGGTAAAGAACTTTGTAGAGCTCCATAAAGGGAAAATTCATTTTCAATCGGAAAAGGGAGTCGGAACGAGTTTTTTCATTGAATTACCTGTTGGTGAGCCTGTTGGTTTCGCTGACGCAGTTGGAATTGATAATGAACTTACCTATGTTAATGAGTTAATCGCTCAGGAAGAGCTGGAAGAAGAATTAGCTGATAAAAACAATGTTGGCAACCTTGAGCTTTTAATTTCCGATTTAAATTCAATTTTAGTTGTAGATGATAACACTGAAATAATCGACTACATCAGGCAGATTTTTCAGGAAAATTTCAAAATCTATAAGGCAACAAACGGTATTGAAGGCTTAAGCAGATGCAAAGAATTTTTGCCCGATGTTGTGATATCTGATGTGAATATGGATGGAATGAATGGCATAGAACTTTGCAAGGCAATTAAAGAAGATTCTGCACTAAGCCATATTCCTGTAATCCTGCTAACGGCCGATCCGAATGATGAAACCCGCTTGAAAGGCATTGAAGTTGGCGCTTATGATTTTATTAGCAAGCCTTTTGATAAAGATCTGTTTACCGCAAAGATTAACGGAATTATAAAAAACCGGATTAATTTGCAGTCGTATTTTTATAACGAAATTACGCTTAAATCCGATACCCATAAAGTTTCTCAGGAAGACAAAGGATTTCTGTTAAAGTGCATCACGATTATTGAAAATAATTTGACGGAAGATAGTTTCAGCGTTAAAACTTTAGCTTCGGATTTAGGCATGAGTCATTCTAACTTATACAAAAAAATTAAGGCTACATCAGGTCAATCAATAAGTGGATTCGTTCGCTTTATCAGATTGCGAAAAGCAGCAGAATTACTCATCAACACAAATTTAAACATAAATGAAGCGGCATTCAGAGTCGGGATAAACGATATAAAATACTTCAGGGAACAGTTTCAAAAACTTTTTAAACTCACGCCTTCAGAGTTTGTGAAAAAACATCGCAAAACTTTTCATAAATATTATAACATCAATTCGGTGGTTTAAATAAAATGTTAAATATGATTCTGTTGAATCACCCCCTGCAAATTATTATTTAACCCCGCTTAGATAAAGGCAAATTTACTGTACTTCGAGGGTTACTAACCATGTATAATATATTCGTGTATCATTGAGCTAACATGAGAACAATAATTAACATTTTTCTTCTTTTATCACTTTCCCTAACTGTTTTCGGGCAGCAGCAATTACAAACATTTAAACTGAGTGATGTAACGCTGCTAAACGGTATGTTTAAAAATGCTCAGCAAACAGATTTAAAATATATTTTGGAGCTGAATCCCGACAGGTTATTGGCACCTTATTTAAAAGAAGCAGGTTTGAAACCCAAAGCAGAATCTTATGGCAATTGGGAAAATACAGGTTTAGATGGTCATATGGCAGGGCATTACCTTTCGGCACTCTCTTTCATGTACGCATCTACAAGAAATGAACGCCTAAAAGCTCGAATTCACCATATGTTATCCGAACTAAAAAAATGTCAGGATGCAAATGGTAATGGCTATGTTTCGGGCGTTCCGGGCGGTAAAAAGATGTGGACTGAAATAAAGAACGGCAACATCAGGGCTTCTTCGTTTTCGTTGAACGACAAGTGGGTGCCGCTTTATAATATTCATAAAATTTATTCAGGTTTATATGATGCCTATGCAGTTACAGGGAACAATCAGGCAAAGGAAATCCTTATCAAACTAACCGATTGGTGCTTGGATTTAGTTTCAAACTTATCAGATAATCAAGTTCAGGGAATGCTTAAAAGTGAGCATGGAGGCTTAAATGAAGTGTTTGCTAACGTTTACTCTCTTACAGGAAATAAAAAATATATTGAGTTAGCAAAAAAATTTTCAGATAAAACAATTCTGGAACCATTAACAAAAAGGACAGACGTATTGAACGGCTTGCATGCAAATACGCAAATACCGAAAGTAATCGGGTACGAACAAATTGGAATTGCCGGTAAGGATACAACAATGGAAAATGCCGCGGCCTTCTTTTGGAACACGGTAGTTAACAACAGAACCGTGGCAATCGGCGGCAATAGTGTTCGTGAACATTTCAATCCTTCTAATGATTTTTCTTCGATGATTGAATGGAGGGAAGGTCCTGAAACCTGTAATTCTTACAATATGCTAAAGCTTACCAAGCAGCTTTTTCTTTCGCAGCCATCATTAAAATACATCGATTATTACGAGCAAACGCTTTATAACCACATTCTGACTTCTCAAAATCCTAAAGGCGGGTTTGTTTATTTTACGCCAATAAGACCGGGTCATTACAGAACCTATTCAAGTCCGCAAGAAAGTTTTTGGTGTTGCGTAGGCTCAGGCTTAGAAAATCACGGGAAATATGGCGAGATGATCTACAGCCATACTGAAAACTCAATCTTCGTTAACTTATTTATTTCTTCGGTTTTAAATTGGAAAGAAAAGGGTATTTCTCTTACTCAACAAACAGATTTTCCAAATCGTGAAAGTTCTGAAATCACATTAAAACTTACTAGAAGCAGGCGTTTTGATGTTAATTTCCGAAATCCTTCGTGGGTTGAAAAAGGTGAAATTAAACTCTACATCAATGGAAAAATTCAAACAGCAAAGCAGAATAAATTCGGTTATATAAGCTTGAGTAGGGTTTGGAAATCGGGCGATGTAATTGAAATTAGATTACCAATGCACACCAAAGCTAATTTCTTGCCCGATGGTTCTGATTGGGTGGCTTTTACCCGCGGACCTATTGTTTTGGCAGCCGAGCTGGATACATTAACGGAACCAAATTTATTTGCAGATGGTAGCAGAATGGGGCACATTGCCAATGGTGCTTTGATGCCATTAAATGAAGCACCACTAATTGTTGGCGACAAAAATACTTTAGCAGAAGGCGTTAAATCTGAGCAATTTGATAAAATGTCATTCAATGCTTCGCAGCTGATTTATCAACAGAAGTATAAAAATTTAAAATTGACGCCATTTTATAATCTGAGCGAAAAACGGTATGTAATTTACTGGCCTTATACAAACAAAGAGAACCTGCCTGAACGAGTAAATAAAATCAATTTATACGAAGCGGGGAAAATCAAACTCGAAAATTCAACAATTGATTTAATTAATACAGGAGAACAGCAGCCTGAAACTGATCACGGTTTTAAAGGCGAGCAAACGGATAACGGCACATTTAAAGAACGCCATTTTAGAAACGGGAAAGCCTGGTTTAGTTATCAACTTAAGAATAAAGATTTATCGGCTAAAAAGCTTTCCTTAATGCTTTATGGTAAAGAGGCTAATAAAGCATTTTCAGTTTACATTAATAATAAAATATTACAGAGTGTTAAGCTCGACGGAACTAACGGAAGTGATTTTTATACATTGGAAATTGAAATTCCTGAAGAATTGTTAACAGCTGATATGGAGTTGAAATTTTTAGCGGAGCCAAAATCGGCCATTGCAAATATTTATGAAATCAGATTATTGAAATAGCATAGTTAATGTTTTGCTGCATCAGAAAACAAAATCTTAATTTAGAATATTAAATCGCCCCCCGTTAAATATGATTTTCCCCCCTAAGCAGCTATACATAAATTCGGTACTTCGGTTAACCAAATATACCAACTTGATAAGCCATAACTTTAAGCCGAATTTTGCCGTTGCATTGATTTTAATGCTTTGTTTTTCGATTTTTAAGATAGAATCACTTAAAGCTCAGCAAGAAAATACTGTAACAATTTCTAAAAATGGCTGGGCAAATAACTCCGTTAATGCCGTTATTTTCCGTAAAAACTCACTGGTTACTTTTCAAAGGTATCAATATGCGGCTTTTTACGATGCTGAACAGTTTGTTGTTTTGGCAAAGCGAAAAACAGGTGGAAAAACATGGCAAATTCAGAAAACACAATTCAAAGGCGATGCAACAGATGCACATAAATCAATCAG
>Ga0308164_10003364_pt1 | contig 14510 bp, 11 predicted proteins | sample PhyTR2_FD_201031 | JGI IMG/M metagenome (GOLD analysis project Ga0308164, IMG submission 201031) | Phyllosphere microbial communities from UC Gill Tract Community Farm, Albany, California, United States - DLSLT.R2 | ecosystem: Host-associated > Plants > Phyllosphere > Unclassified | place: USA... | reverse complement strand
GGGGAGTGCTTGTCAAAGTAATAGATCAATATGGAAACGAAGTCTCTGCTGGCGAAAGAGGAGAGTTGATTTATAAAGGGCACAACGTGATGAAAGGTGACTATCGGAAGCCCGAAGAAACAATGGCTGTGCTTAAAAATGGCTGGCTACACTCTGGTGATGTAGCGATCAAAGACGGCGATGGTTTTTTATTTATTGTGGATAGAATTAAAGATATAATTATAAGAGGTGGCATGAATGTTTACCCCCGTGAGGTTGAAGAAATTCTGATGAAACACCCTGCAATCTCAATATGTGCAGTTATTGGCGAGCCTAATGCTAAGTTGGGCGAAGAAGTAAAGGCATTTGTAGTATGCAAGGAAAAGCAGCAAATAACCGAGGCCGAATTAATAGCATGGAGCAAAGAACACATGGCTGCCTACAAATACCCCAGAAAAATAGAATTTAAAACTGATTTGCCAATGACGGCGACAGGTAAAATATTAAAGAAAGAACTTAAAAACAATGAGAACTAAACTTGTAAAACTAATTGCGTTACTGATTATCAGCTCATCGGTAGCCTTTGCACAAAAAGATACGGTTAAACAACTCGATCTAAAATATGGCAAATTCGATAGAAATACTTTAGATCTTTATCTTCCACCAAAGACGAGTCCGAAAACCCCATTTGTTATTCTGATTCATGGTGGCGCTTGGGTACAAGCAGGTAAAGAATATGTAAGAGATTTTCAAGAATATCTACTACAACAAGGTATTGCATCTGTAAATATTAATCACCGATATGCCAATGATACTAGTGTTCATTATCAAGAGATATTAGCAGATATAGATGCTGCTGCGAATTATTGTATAGCAAATGCTGTTAAGTGGAACACCAGAAAAGACGGCTTCAGTACTGCAGGCTTTAGTTCGGGGGCACATTTGGCACTTTTATATGGTTATACTTCGACAAAAAAAATAAGCGCCATAGTCGATTTTAGTGGTCCTAATAATTTTACCGATACGGCGACGCTGAACTACTGCGTCAAGGTAAACCTCATGCCATTAATTGAAAAAATTTCCGGTGATAAGTTCACATCAGTAGAAAATGTGCCAAAAAGTTTTGCACTGGCCAGTCCTTTTACTTACGCCAAAAAGGTACCCACATTTATCGCACACGGAGTGATTGATCCTGTAGTTCTCATTCGTCAATCTCAATTACTTGCAGATCGTTTAAAAGAATTAAATGCACCTGTAGAATTCATCCAGGTAGATGGCTTGGCACATGATCTTGATAAGTTCCCGGCTAAAAAGTTAACATTATATCAGGCTGCTGTTTTGTGGCTTAAAAAGTACAGCCAATAAACTCCGTTCTTCACCTCAAAAAACAAATCCGTTAGAAATGAAAAAATCCATCTTCCTTTTACTGTCAGCTTGTGTAATCAGTTCAGGCAGCATTGCTCAGCAAAGTAAAACAGTTAAACCGCTAACACCTTTGGAGGTGAGTAAAAGATTATCTCCTGAGCTTAAGTTAGCAGCTTTTGCACCGGTTGCAAAACTCGATAGTAATTTTATTGCAAATGCTCGCAAAGCAGACAATGCAAGGAAAACGCCTGCACTAAAAAATGCAGATAGTGTTGAGGTGATTGACCTGTCTATAGCTGGGTTAAGCAAAAATGATCCGGCGGTACCGATCAGAATCTATCGTCCAAAGTTCGCCACTGGAAAAATTCCATTATTGGTTTGGTTTCACGGAGGCGGTTTCGTAGCAGGCAACTTAAGCAGTGATCATCAAGCTTGTGCCACAATGGCTATTCGTTCTAAAGTTGTGGTTATTTCTGTAGACTATAGGCTGGCTCCGGAAAACATTTTTCCGGCTGGTGTAAATGATGGCTATAGCACACTACTTTGGGGTATTGCACAAGCTGATAAATATAACATAGATATTGCAAAGGTTGGTGTTGGTGGCGGTAGTGCAGGAGCAGGAATTGCGGGTAGTATTGTGCTTAAAGCCAGAGACGAGAATGGTCCGAAAATCAAAGCGCAGCTACTTGTTTTCCCGCCGGCAGATATTGATACTACCTATGTTTCAGTAGTGGAACTTTGGAATATCCCTGGTGTTAAAGGCGCTGATTTAACTACTTACTTAAAATTATATTTGGGAGAAAAACAGTATAAAAACGTTCCCGAAAATGCTTTGCCGGGGCTAACCAAAAATTTCATGGGTTTACCAGCAACATATATTTTAACCTGTGGGGTTGATCCATTAAGAGATGGTGGACTGAAATATGCAAATAATCTTGTTGCAAATGGCGTATTCGTCGAATTTCACAACTATGCCGGTTATCCGCATGGTTTCGTACCAGAAAGAGCTAGCACAGAACTTTACTTTATGGCAAATAAACTATTAAACCAATAATAAACTCAAGTTATATGAAAATCAAACAATTACTAAAATTGACGGGCAAAATATGCGCAGTCTTGTTGGTGCTGATGTTTAGCATTGAAATTTGTATGGCACAATCGAATACCTTTTCAGGTGTTGTTAAAGATGAGCAAGGAAATGTAATAGTTGGCGCAAACGTCAAATTAAAAGCCAGTGCAAAAGTAACTGCAACAGATCAAAAAGGTGATTTTACCTTTATAAATATCGCTTCGCAAACTGAAACCGTTGTTGTTTCATTCATTGGCTTCGGCACGGTTGAAATACAACTCACGGCCAATGTTAAAAAGACCATCACTTTAAATTCATCAACCAGTCTAATGGACCAGGTTGTGGTAACGGGCATGTTCGATAAGCGTAAACGTATCGACGCCTCTGTCGCGATTACAACAATAAACACTGTGCAACTTGAACGGGCTGCGCCTGCAAGTGCCGCTGATCTTTTAAAAAATGCACCGGGAGTTTTTGTAAACTCATCAAATGGTGAAATTAGGAATAGTGTTGCTTCAAGAGGAATTACCGCCGGCTCGCAAGATGGAAGCTTCGGTTATGAGTATGTATCTATGCAGGAAGACGGAATTCCGGTAACCAATATCACCTATTTTAGTTATGGACCTGACTTTTTCTTAAGACCTGATGCTACTTTGGCCAGGTTAGAGGCGGTGCGAGGAGGGACAGCTTCTGTTACTGCGGCAAATGCGCCTGGAGGTATCTTCAACTATGTTTCTAAAACCGGAGGCGAAAATTTTGCCGGTGAATTAAGAACAAAATATGGCTTTCAAGGCAGAAGTGGAGGCAATCCGCTTGCTCGTATAGATGTAGATTTCGGTGGACCGCTAAAAAATAACTGGTTTTTTAACATTGGTGGTTTTTATCGATACGATCAAAGTGGGCGTTATGCAGGTTATCCGATTAACAATGGCGGTCAGATTAAAGCAAATGTGTTAAAAACTTATAAAACAGGATCTCTGAAGATTATAGGAAAATATCTTAACGATAGAAACGGCTACGTACAACTATTGCCTACCAATAGTTTTTCAGATCCTAAACCGAGTGAAGGCTTTGATATTTTCTCGACTATATTAATGCCTAAGTTTGATTTTACGTCGCCGCGCTACATCGGTGAAGGAAACATTTCCTTAAACCCATCTAATTTAGTAAAAAGCAAATACAAATCTGCCGGGGCTGTTTGGGAACAAAACTTAGGTAATAATTGGTCGCTTACCAATGCATTTCGCTACTCTGAAAACAGTATTTTGTATAATACGACCAATGCGGCGATTATGAGTGGTACAGATTTAACCAGTTATGCCTTAATATCCGGACTAACAGGTTTGGGGTTTGGAAATTATTCTTTTAAAGATGCCAAAACGGGAGCGGAGTTGATGAGTGTAAATGCTACTCCCGGGCCGGGTGGCTTACCTGCTTATAGCGTTGCTAAGGATATTTTGCCAGGTCAGAATGTAAGTCCTCATTCTATTTACTTTTCTGTTTTAGGTACCTATGAGAATGAAGTTGATGAAATTATCAATCAATTTACGATAAATAAGCGCTTTAAAAATATGAGTTTCAATGCCGGGATGTATTACGGCAGATCTGAAGCACATCGTTATTCAGGAATTGATGGCGTTGCATTGGGAACCATAGAAGATCGCCCGCGTTTAACTTCTTTAACTTTTACCGGTGCAACTTTGGGTGGTACAACAGGGGTGCATCAGGTAACCAATGGCGATGGCATTGCACAAGCAAACGGTGATACAGGAAACTTTCTTGATTTTAATGTTAAACAGGCTCAGTACGCATTCTTTTTAGGTCAAACCTGGAACCTGTCGCCAAAACTTACCTTTGATTGGGGAGGTAGGTTTGAAACTGCTACGGTTAGTGCAAACAATAAACGTACCTTCTTTAAAACAGGTTTGCAAGGTGGTACTGACAATGATCCGAAGACATATTTTAACAATAATACTTTAGATAGAGTAACATCAGTAGAATTTGAAAAAACACTGAATACTTTTTCGTTTTCAGGTGCACTAAATTATAAGTTTAATGATAATACTGCGGTGTATACCCGATATTCGAGGGGTAAGAAATCGCCTGATATGGATGTGTATTTCGCTGCAAACAGACCGGAAACAGTTGCCTTGCTAAATCCTGAAGTACGCACAACCGAACAACTGGAGTTAGGCCTTAAAGCACGCAGAAAAAATTTAGATTTGTTTGTAACACCTTTTTACAGCGTTTTAAGTGGCGTGCCCAACGGCGCCTTTTTTACTAATGCCGATGGAACACTTTATACCACTCCATCATTATATAGCAAGTATCGCACTTTTGGTATCGAAATAGAAGGTGATTATAAAATTGTTAAAAATTTAAGTGTAAAAGCCATAGCTACTTTCCAACGCTCGAAGATTGTTGAAGCAGAATACTGGGTGGCAAATGCCCCCGGCATAGCCGATGATTCAAAGATTTCTTATTCGGGTAACGAAACCGATAATAATGCTAGAATCATATCCAGGATAACACCAACATATAGTTTTAGCAAACTATATGTATTTTTAACTTGGTCTTATTTGGGTAAAAGACAGGCGAATGCCCCAAACGTATTTTATTTGCCATCGTTTCATAATTTTGATATGGGCGCAGGATACAATCTAACTACAAAACTTTCGCTGAGTGCCAATATTAATAACCTTTTCAATAACTATCAGGTGATGAGTTGGGCAAGGCCGGGTAATCTTTTGGCGCAACTTACCGGTGCAGGCAGCTTTAATAAAGCCCAGTTTGATGCTGCGGTTGCAAATAATACTCCATATTTTACAATTTCTAATCCGCCAAGGGCGATTTTTATATCTGCCGCATATAAATTTTAATTTAAAGTTATTTGATCACACTTTCTAATAATAGTCAAAGGCTGTTTATATTTAATACGGCTTAATTTTTAAACTTATGAAACGAATATTATTGACTTTCAATATCTTACTTTGGGTTATTAAGGTAAACGCCCAGGAAGTTCAAAACAAAGATTTTAATGAAGATAGGTTGAATAGGATTGATAAAGTAATGACAAGCTATGTTGACAGCAATTGGATTGTTGGGGCCGTTTGTTTGGTAATGAAAGATGGTAAGCCCGCCTACTACAAGGCGTTTGGGATGGATGATAGTGAACGTAACAGAACGATGCAAAAAGACGCAATATTTCGTATTGCTTCTCAGACCAAAGCCATAACCAGTACGGCTGTTATGATGTTGTGGGAGGAAGGTAAATTCTTGTTAGACGACCCAATTTCGAAATACATTCCGTCATTTGCTAAGCCCAAATTGATGGACAAGTTTAATGACAAGGATTCGAGTTACACCACTATTCCTGCAAAACGAGAGATAACCATAAGAGATTTGCTTACTCACACTTCTGGTATTGGATATGCGCAAATAGGCTCGCCAAAGATGAGGGCAATTTATGAAAAAGCAGGCATTCAGGCTGGCTTTTCCGATCACAAACAGGTTCTGGCTACAGCAATTGATAAACTAGGACAATTACCTTTAGAATACAATCCTGGCGAGCGTTTTAACTATAGTTTAAGTATTGACGTTTTAGGCAGATTGGTTGAAGTGGCTTCCGGATTAACACTGGATCGATTTTTTGAGCAACGTATTTTTATCCCATTGGGGATGAAAGACACTTATTTTAATTTGCCTGTTGCTAAGAGAGATAGGCTGGTAAATGTTTACACCGAAGTTGCTGATAATAAAAAACCTACAAAGTGGGTAGTCAATACTTTTCCGGGCAGTTCGAAAGATTATCCTATTAATGATAACGGCTATTTTGCCGGTGGTGCCGGTTTGGTTTCTACCATCATGGACTATGCCGCTTTCTTACAATTGTTTATAAACGGTGGTAGTTATAATGGCAAACAGCTTTTAGCAAGACATACTGTAGAAATTATGACCAAAAATCAAATTGGCGATCTTTCTTTGGGTGATGATAAATTTGGTTTGGGTTTTCAAATCACTACTGCTAAGGGTAATGCAAAACTGGGCGTAACCGAAGGAAGTTTAGCCTGGGGCGGATTTTTTGGTACCTCTTACTGGGCCGATCCTAAAGAGAAAATTTCTGGTTTATTGTTTTTACAACAATTTCCTTTAAAACATGGGGAGATAGCCGATAAATTCAAAGTATTGGTTTACCAAGCGCTGAAATAATCAATGCCTGTGATGAAACTTTGAGCATTAGCTTCTTTAGCGAAATTCGTTCAATAGAGATTTCTTAACAAACGCTTCGCCAAATTCCTTTTTTAATTTTTTTTCCAGGTGAATGGTTTAGAACCACTTTAAATTTGCTAAATTCATCCGAGCCAACAATTCTAATCGGCAATTTATTATCATACATCAATTGAAGAAAGAAATTTGGGCACTACTTTTGACTAGTAAGGATTTCAATAAACCAAAGTGAATTTAACTTTAAAATTTAAACCATGAGAAAACTATTTTTTGCGCTTCCGGCGCTATTTTTACTCGCATCTTGCGGAGGATCTTCAACTGACAACGCAAAAACGACCACCGAACAAACAGCCGCAACACAAAAAGGGGAAACCTTAACGCTTGATACAGCCGGCACTTCGGTAGATTGGAGAGCAACGCATAAGGGCGGCTTAGCACCTCGTTGGGGAAAAATAAGTGTTTCCTCGGGTACTATATCAGTTGATAAGGACTCATTAACAGGTGGCGAATTTGTGATTAATTTAGGTGCGCTAACAGTAGATCCAGCTTCGGTTACCGAAAAAGATAAAAAGGCAAGCGATTTGGAAGGACATTTAAAAAGTCCTGATTTCTTTGATGTTGCGAAATACCCTACGGCTAAGTTTGTAATTACTAAAGTTGAGCCCTTCTCAGCAGCACAACCTTCAAGTCTTATAAAAGATCCGAATTATTTGATCAGTGGAAATCTGACACTTAAAGACAGTACTTTAAACATCACTTTCCCATCAAAAGTTGCTGTTTCGGCTACAGGAGTTACTGCAACCGCTAAGTTTGTAATCGATAGAAGTGCTTGGGGAATTAATTACAAAGCAGAAGGTAGTCCTGAAAATTGGATTATTTCAAAAGATGTGGAAATTGGCTTGAACCTTACATCAAAAAAATAAATTAGACTGGCTTATCGCTAATCATTTCGATTAAGCTACATGATAGAATACTTCAGCGCCTTGACATTAAATGTCGGGCGTTTTTTTTTTGCACAGTTTAAATTTATCGGTTTTAACTTCTGCTTGCTTTGCGTAGTCTTAAAGCCATTTCGCTTATTAAAATTACGAGGTGTATCTATTGCGACGCATCAAAATTTCAACGTACAGGTTCTTGCAATTTTCCCTAACGCTTGAAAATCAAGACTAGTTTCTCCAATTTGATAACCAGCAGAACGATCTTAAAGTTGTTGTGAAAACGTAAACAAAGCTATAGCCATTAATCATATCTTTTCAACGATCATTTTTGCCTGTTTATCGAATTCAAAATTAGTTTGAACAAATTCAGCAGCATCTTTAGATTATAAAACAAAGCAATATCGCTTAAATTAAATCTTAAAGTTATGAAAACCAACATTGGAATTACCGAAAAAAACACAGATGCTGTTGCCGTTCAACTGGCAAAATTATTAGCTGATGAATTTGTACTGTACACCAAAACAAGAAATGCACATTGGAACGTTACCGGAGATAATTTTCACGCCAACCACATTTTTTTCGAAAACCAGTACAAACAATTGGATGAATTAATTGACAGTGTTGCCGAGCGCATGAGAAAAATCGGTCATTTTGCACCTGCAACTATAAAAAGCTATTTAGAGCTAACTCAACTAACTGAGTACAGCGAAAGAAGCAACGATGGCTTAGGTTTTATGAAGGATTTGTTAAAAGATCATGAAAGCATCATTGAGTTTTTGCGTGGCAATATTGTTCCTTTTGCTGAGCAGTATAAAGATTACGGCACCAGCGATTTTATTACCGGCTTAATGGAAACTCATGAGGAAATGGCGTGGATGATCCGCTCTTACTTTAGATAATTAACATCATCGGCTTCAAAACAAAATAGAGTAATTATATTTGGTGCAAATCATTAAATAACTTCTCTATGAAAGCCCTAATTGTTGATGATAACGACATTGCCAGAACTACTTTGGCACATTTGGCAAAGAAAATCCCGAACCTTAACATCGTAAATGAATATGTAAATGCCATTGATGCTTATAATCATCTGCTGTCGGAAGATGTGGATTTGATCTTTTTAGATATTGAAATGCCTGAAATGACAGGGATAGAACTTACCCGAAACCTGGCGGGGAAGGATGCCATCATCATTTTCACATCATCGAAAAAAGAATATGCACTCGAAGCTTTTGAGTTGAACATTGCAGATTACTTGCTTAAGCCCTTTACACCTGCCCGGTTTCTGCAGGCTGTTAGTAAAGCACAGGCCATTTTTGATAGCAAAAAAGAAAGTGTTCAATACAATAAAGATGAGTTTCTATTTGTAAGAGATGCCAATATTACAAGGCGATTAAAGCTTGATGATATTTTTTATGCCGAAGCGATGGGCGATTACGTGAAGTTTTATACCAAAGAAAAAATGTTCGCCATCCACGGTACCATGAAGGCTGCAGAAGAACGATTGTTGAAGGATAATTTCATCAGAGTGCATCGCTCTTATATTGTATCAATTGGTAAAATAGACACTTTACAAGACGGCGGGATTGTAATCAACGGAAAGTTTATTCCTGTTGCCGATGCTTATAGGAAAGCGCTAAATGCCAGAATGAATGTTTTTTAAATGAAAATTGCATGTACAAAATTGCAGATGTTACGGATTAACAATCATAATAACAGACTATATATTTAAGTTATGATCAACATTTCGACGGTTATGGGCAATAAGCGCTTTGCTTATTTAATTGTAATCGCTTTTATTGCCGGCTCTGCTTTGTTAATAGCCGTACAAATAAATTCGGCCCGAAATACCAAAGCACTTATAAACAACAATAAGACACTTTTACACGAGCTTCACGCAAGTAATCATTTAAGAGAAATTGATCGTGATATTTTGGGTGTGGAAAGTAGAATAAGGGCCTCCATTGCTACGAATGATACAACGCATTTGGAAGGGATTGATCAGAAGATAAATCAAATAGAAACCTTTCTTGATTCGCTTTCTAAAGATAATGCAGACACAGCCGAAGAACATTTAATCCACCGCCTGAGTGTGCTGGCTATGGATAAAAAAATTGTTAAGGAAAAGCTTTTGCAACGGTACCACAAGCTCGGGAATATGGATGATCAAACTTCGATTGCAAATCCACGAGCCAGAAAAATCTCGAATGAAATTACTTCGATTACGGCAAAAATTTACCGTAGTCGCCAATTGCACATGATTGGGCTGAGTAAGAAAAGCGAAGAAATGGGCGATAAATCACGGTTGTACGACATTTACTTATTGATTTTGCTTGTTGTAGGTGGTGCGGTTGTTGGTTTTCACATCATCCGCCAATTTAGGAGACAACATGTGTTGATAAAAGAGTTGGATGTTGCCGAAAAAAATGCTTCTGTAGCGGCGCAAACGAAAGAAAATTTTTTGGCCAATATGAGTCACGAAATCAGAACACCGTTAAGCGGCATTTTGGGTTTCACTAATCTATTGCAGAAAAGACCTTTGGATCCAACTTCAGCAGAATTTGCGGCATCGATCCAACGTTCGGGAGAAAACCTGATGGCCATCATTAACGACATTCTCGACCTTTCTAAAATTGAGGCAGGAATGATGCGGATTACGCCAGGAACGTTCAGTATAAATGGCCTGATAAATTCTGTTGAAACACTTTTTTCTGAGCGTGTTAAAGAGAAAAAGCTCACCATCGCAAGTAAGGTAGATCCATCCATACCAGATACATTGATTGGAGATGCCACAAGGCTAACGCAGATTTTGGTAAACCTGATTGGAAACGCGATTAAATTCACCCAACAAGGAAATGTAGTAATTGAGGTGTATAAAAAGGAGCAGACGGACAGCGGCATTACTGTTGGTTTTAAAATATCGGATACAGGTATTGGGATTGACAAAGAAAAATTAACGGAAGTTTTTGAAAGATTTAATCAAGGCGAGGATTCCATCACAAGAAGTTATGGCGGAACAGGTTTAGGTTTATCGATTGTTAAAAATCTAATCTTATTGCAAAAAGGAAATATCGAAGTGATTAGCGAACAGGGAAAAGGAACGACCTTCGACTTTTATATTCCCTACACCATTTCCGAAGAGCAACTTCAAAACGTACCAACGATTAACCTCACTAATTTTAGAGATAGAAAACACATTCCATTTCGAATTTTGGTTGTTGATGATAACAGCATTAATCAAAGTTTAATGAAGCATTTGTTGCTGCAATGGAATATGGATTTTGATATCGTTTCTAACGGGATTGAAGCCATCGAACAATTGCGCCAGGAAGCGTATGATCTTGTTCTTATGGATATACAGATGCCGCAGATGGATGGCTACACGGCGACCCAAAAAATAAGAGAAGAATTAAAATCAGACATTCCCATTATTGCGATGACTGCCCATGCAATGGCGGGCGAAAGAGAAAAATGTTTGAGCAGGGGAATGAACGACTATATTTCTAAACCGATAAAGGAAGAAGAGCTTTTTAAATTAATTTCCGGTTTCGGATTGCAGGAGTATAATGAAAAAGAGGTTGTAAATAAAGATGCGCACGCTGGGTTCAAGTTCATCGATATGGATTATATGCGCTCAATCAGCGGAGGTGATATCGATTTTGAAAAGACCGTTACAAGGCAATTTATCAATAATGTTCCAAAGCACTTACAACAACTCAAAACAGCCTACCGGAATAATGATTTTACCACTGTAAACATTCGGGCACACGATTTTAAAACAAGTATCGCAATGTTGGGTTTATTGGATTCATTGACAGAAAAGCTGGATGTGCTTGAAATGGTTTCTGAAGAAAGTGAAGTGGCAGAGCAGGCGATAAAAGAATCTGAAGATGTGTTAACGCAATCAGTTGCCGAAGCAAAAATATTTTTACACCAATTAAAAGATTAAATCATGGATTTGTTTTCACCTATTAACCTGCGCAGCCTCACCCTAAAAAATCGGGTTGTGTTGTCACCAATGCAACAATATAGTGCTAAAAACGGGATACCCGGAAATTGGCACTTGGTGCATTTGGGTAGTCGTGCCGTTGGTGGTGCGGGTTTAATTATTACCGAATGTACAGCGGTAGCGCCCAAAGGTTTAGCAACTTTAAGTGATGTAGGGATTTGGAGTGAGGAACAAAAAAATGCCTGGAAAACCATTGTAGATTTTGTACACGAACAGGATACTAAAATCGCGATTCAACTGTGGCACTCTGGAGGAAAGGGAAGCTTAAAACACCCAAATGAAGGCATGAAACCATTGACACCTGAAGAAGGCGGTTGGACGGTTAAATCGTGCTCCACAATAGAAATGAACGGTGTGGTTTGGCAAGAATTTACTATTGAAGAGATTGCTGAATTAAAAAAAGATTTTGCGAATGCGGCGAAAAGAGCCGTTGAGGCCGGCTTTGATGCCATAGAGATCCACGCGGGGCATGGTTACCTTTTTCACCAGTTTTATTCTGCCGTGATCAATAAGCGCCAAGATGAATATGGCGGCAGCTTAGAAAACCGGATTCGGTTTTTGGTAGAAACCGTTAAGGAAATAAGAAGTGTAATTCCAGAGGGCATGCCGTTATTGGTCAGAATTTCTGCTGTAGATTATATCGATACCACTGAAGGATGGACTTTAGAAGATAGCATAACGCTTTCAAAAGTACTTAAAGAAAACGGAGTGGATTTTATTACCGCCTCTGGTGGAGGATTTACCAATGTGAGTAAAGACAAGGTTTTTCCTGGATACCAGGTTCCTTTTGCAGCTGCAATTAAAGAACAAGTTAACATATCCACTGGTGCGGTTGGAATGATTACGACAGCCGATCAAGCAAATGAAATTGTGGTTAGCGGTAAAGCAGATTTGATCATCATTGCCAGAGAACATTTACGCGATCCGTATTTCGCTCTTCACTCGGCTAAGGCTTTGGGTGTTGATGTTGAAGTCCCTTGGCAATATAAAAGGGCTTTTTAGTTTATATTAACTGATTTTAAGATGGAAAAAGACGGTGCTTCGGTTGTAATTACCCATCATATTCTAAACGATAAACAGAAAGAATATGAACAATGGCTTAGTGAAATTATACCAATATCTAACCATTCTGAAGGGTTTATAGATTTACAAATTGTAAGGCCCATTCCGAAGCTTACCTTTGTGTACACCGTAATTATTCGTTTTGATACTATTGAGCATCTCAAGGTTTGGATGGAATCTGACGATCGAAAAAGAATGATCGATAAGGCACAGCCATTCTTTAGAAAAAATGATCGGTATCAAATCAAATCAGGTTTAGATTTTTTATTTAATAATGAAAGTGAAGGCAACAAAACTCCTGTTCGCTGGAAACAATTCCTGGCGACCTGGTCGGCCATTTACCCACTATCAATCTTGGTGCCGCTACTCTCATTGCCCGTTTTAAGGCTTCTGCATATTCCTGTAAATCATTATTTTGATGGGTTTATAAATTCGGGATGCATTGTGCTGTTAATGGTTTACTTAGTAATGCCGAATTACACTAAAGTTATCAAGAAATGGCTCTATAGATAGCGTTATTCATTTTATCATTTCAAATTTTCAATAAGCAGCAGACATTATTCTATTCGTCTGCTGCTTTTTTGTTGCGCTTTTCCTTAGAACAGAAACTTAATCAATTCTTTTTGATTCTGCCTTCGGTGGGTTTTGCGTTAGGGATTGAAAGGGTTCAGTACCAATTTTTTATTGGTACCGTAGCGAAGCGGAGCCCTGCAAAGCCCGACCCTTGCGTAGCTTGGGTAACGCCCAGATTGATTGGAAAATTCATGTAGAATTAAAGGTAATCTCACCTATTTATCGCCATGCCCCGGCATTTAACGACTTTTTTTGCCCGTTCATCGAAGCGCGATTTATCAGGCTGCGGACTGGTATTAGTTTTACACCATCAAGTTAATACAATTAAAAAAACCCAAAATTATGGAAATTTTACAAACCCCGGAAAACGCATTATCTCATTCTGTAGTGACAGCAATTATTAATGCACCATTTGAAAAAGTAAACATAGCCGATTGGTTATTAAACCTTCCCGATGCTGAATATCAACGATGCTCAACCCAACATATCGGCGCTGCAATTTCTACAACTTATGACGGAGAACCTGTTTCGCTAAATGTGGAAACCATTGGTGATGCTTTGATGGTGCAACATTATGTTGCTGTTGAACATCGTGCCGATTATTGCAGAATGCTTTCAATTTCTGATTCGATTACTAAAGGCGGTCGTACCAAGGTTCAGGTACTTTGGGAATTGAAAGCAACAAAAATTGACGACGCTACGACTTTGTATACGAACGAAATCCACGCGACGGCAACCCCTGAAATGTTCGGATTTTTGAAGGAACACAGCATTAATCTTGCTGATGCTGCGGCTTCCAGACAAGCCGCATCTGATGCACATAACCATGAAGAAACGCCGAATTTTGCCAAAAGTATTGAAAATAAAGCGTTGACAGGGAAGTATAACCAGCCTTTTTAAACCGGCCAGGAGCGTGGTTTTACACGCTCCATCCTTAAATAATCGAACTGCGTTCTCAAATCTATCTCAGCTTATCTCAACGATTAATTTCGCCTGTTCACCGAATCGCAAATTAAAATGATCGTGTTCTGAGATAGATTTACAGTAGAAAAAGCAAAGAACCAATAAAGAATTACAACCATGAAAACAACATCACTAAGTTTTAGATACGAACTGGAAAAAAAAGTTCCACGTACCAACGACGGCGGAACGACAAGAGGTGCATCGGTAACTGACTTCCCCGCATCGATTGGCATTGCCGGAGTTTCTATGAGATTGCAACCCGGAAGTATGCGTGAATTGCATTGGCATGCCAACGCTGCAGAATGGGCCTATGTTATTTCAGGGA
>Ga0308164_10003363_pt1 | contig 14517 bp, 18 predicted proteins | sample PhyTR2_FD_201031 | JGI IMG/M metagenome (GOLD analysis project Ga0308164, IMG submission 201031) | Phyllosphere microbial communities from UC Gill Tract Community Farm, Albany, California, United States - DLSLT.R2 | ecosystem: Host-associated > Plants > Phyllosphere > Unclassified | place: USA... | reverse complement strand
CTGCAACGCTTGAAACGCGCTTCTACGGCGCTTCGAAACCCTCGTAATCCAGGGAGATCTCATCGTCTTTCGGGTAGCTGACGTACACCACCACCGCGTCGCTGCTGTCGACCAACGCGTAAGGCCATTTACCGTTGGCCTTGCGCATGTGCTCATACAACGGCAGGAAAAAATCCTTGGTCTGACCGCGTGGGTCGTAGGGCGCTTGTACCTGGAAAATCGGGTAACGACCGCCGTTGCATAGCTGGATGCGTTCGAGCTGAAAGTTGTTCTTCTCCAGTAACGTGCGGGTGGGGTGCTGCCACGTGGCCAGGTTAACGTCCTCGCAGTCGTGGACGGTGGTGGTGTAGAGCGTGGTGTCTTTCAGGGCGGGGAGGGCGTGGGCCAGGCTGGGTAGAAGCAAGAGCAGAAGGGGGAGGAGGCGCGGCATGGCGAGGTTCCGAGAAAGATGGGGTTTGGTTGGAGTGCTTTTACCAGAGTTATAGGTGTGAAGCGTTTGCTATCTGGTCGAGGTGTTTTGGCTTCACGGGGGCTGTTGGCTTATGGTGGTATGCGCTGCGAGATAGGCTGCTCTCGACCCAAAGCTGCCCTTTACGGAGGGGCAGCAATCGGTCAATAGCGTAAAAATAAGCTGCCCGTTATTCCTATGCATAGGACAGAATGTGACCTTCCCTTATACGCTTAGGCCTTGCACACCATGGACGACTCTCGTTTCACACCGGGGCAGGTGGCGTCGCGTTCTAGTAATGCTCAGGTGGATAAGGATGTGAAGCAGTGGTTAGTGGGCCTTCCAAACGCTCAGAGACTCGATTTTCTAAAGCAATTATGGCCACTGAACTTTCGGTACTCACTCAGACTAATCCAAGCAGCACAGCTATCGCGGCAGGAAAACGAATACATGTTCAGGCACTGGCTGCGTGTTGGCCATCACAATACAGCGCAGGAACTCATCAAGCGGTTTGAGCCGGTTCTTGGGGAAAGAAAATTCTGGCAGATTGCTTCACAAGAGACGCTTTCACCGACTATGCGCGAATTCATGAACTACTACGGTCTTGGACGCCTGAACTCACAACACGAAGGTAATCAACCTTGAGCCTTCTATAAAGTCTGTTTTCGGCGCACCCGGATATTGCCGCCATTGGCGGCCACTGTTCTGCGCTGGGTTGATTCCTCCTCTTGTGCTACGGCAAAAAGCGACCATTAGCAATCGGGGGAAAAGATGAACGAAGAATTTAGCTATGTCTGGCTATTACCGCTGCTTGAGAAACCTTTCGAAATGGCGGTACTCGATTTGCCAGATGCGGTAAGCGCTCTTAGCAAAAAATATACGCTACCTACTGACATTGCGTTGCAGCCGCTGGTGATCACAGCCTTGACGTCACATTCCGAATATTGGTCGGGACTGGCGCTTAAATGGCTGGAGGATGGCTTTCCTGTAGACATTGCGATGACCGCGCTCCTGGCTCACTGCGCCGAGGACAAAACGCTGTCTCAGTCTCACCGTCAGAGAGCACGCAGGCTTGTTGGCCGGTAAAATCATGGGGCTGAATCCTATGTCTGGCCGCAATCGGCCAAAAGCGGACGTCAGAGTCGTGCAAACAAATGTGCTCCCTTTATCGTTCCTGGCAAGTTTTCAGCCGCGAAGAAAAACTATCGAAAGACAGTTTGCTGCCCGTACTTGACTTACGTTTCGTAAGCAATGGCGTAGGTGCTCCCTGAGCGCTTGATATGAGCAAAGCCGAGCGCTCCTAAGTGCATGCCAGCGACCATCAAGTTATCTGAACTGGCCAAATCCAGCAGTCTCGTTCGCGTGGCCGCCGATAGCAGGGGATCTTGGTCGAAGGCAATCGTGACATCGGGGCGCGCAATCTGAATCTGAGGAAAATGAACAATATCGCCCCATATCAGCAAGCTGCGTGCACCGGACTCAAATCGGTAGCCGCAATGCCCGACGGTATGCCCAGGCAATGGCATCGCGCTGATGCCCGGCAAGACATCATCGGTGGCGAACGGGCGCAGATTTTTCCGGTACCGTTCGAACACCCTTCGTGCAAACAGAAAGTTTCCACGCGCACGTTCACTGGCCTTGCCAAGGTGACCATCGTCCTCCCAGAACGCTAGCTCTCGCTGATGCACAACCAACTCAGCATTACCAAAGGCCATGTCTCCCTCTGCGTTTAACAAGCCACCTACGTGGTCGGGGTGCGCGTGAGTCAACAGAACCGTATCTATGTCGGCAGGCTGCACTCCGGCCAGTGCAAGATGCGTCAGCAACTCGCCGCCCCAGTGATTGAATCCACCGGCGCCGGCGTCGATCAGAATCGTTCGGCCACGCCCACGTACCAGATAGCAATTGATATGGATCGACGCAGGCTCCCTGATTCCGGCGGCTAACTGCAGTCGGGCCGCCTCCGAGGGAGCGATGTTGGCGAGAAAATCCAGGTTCGCTCCCAAGTAGCCGTCGCTGATGGCTGTGATCGAAAACTCACCGACTTGCTGGCTGGGGAGCCTCCAGTTAGGTATTTCTGCCTTATTCATGACTGTAGCTGCTCCGTCATGGCGCGATAGACATTAAGCCCCTGCAGATCGTTGGCTTTGGCCTGAGTGCAATCCAGTTTGGCCAGCCAACGGTGTGCAGGAGACTTGTCCAACGCAAAGGCGTGCAGTGCTACAGGTGTAAGGCCTAGTTCAATCAGTACGTGAGGGCCTTGTTCACTGATCAACAGGAACTCGTCCGCGCCCACGGCAACTGCACGGCCTTCTGCGGCATAGAGGTTGCGTTTCCAATCAGTGATGTGAGAATGCCAGCGAGAAAAATTGCCACCTCCCTTTACGCGGTATTCGTCGCTCTGCAATACAGCGAGCGTCTCAACGGAATGCAAGGCCAAGTAGGCCGGGCAATTGCCGCTCAAGGCTTTGAAACGCTGTGAAGAGCTGAAACCGCTCACCGAAATCAGCGCGGGCAGTTTTTCCAGGGTGTAAAACTCATTCCACTCGGCTTCGCTGTCAGGTTCAGCGTAGTTGCATTCGACTGTGTAAATCATAAAGTCACCACATAGATTGATGTTTCATCATGCTAGTGGTGTGGTAATACCTGATAAAACGAATTTTCGGCACCCATCAGTGACTTAACATCAAGTTGGTTATCTTGACTCAAGGAAAGGACCATGCGTCGAAAGCTACCCAGTAACGCTGCGCTGATTGCCTTTGAGACAGCAGCCCGTCATGGCAGCTTTGCCCGCGCCGCCAATGAGTTGGCGTTAACCGAGGGCGCAATCAGTCGGCAAATAGGTCGCTTGGAAGTCTTTCTGGGAGTCACCCTTTTCGAGCGCGTGGGCAACCGCGTGCGACTCTTGCCTAACGGTGAGCGATACGCGGTGCAAGTTCGCGAACTGCTCGATCGTCTAGACAGGGACAGCCAGTATTTGATGGGCCAGCCCGAGAACGGTGCAAGTCTGGATATCGCCGTCAGCCCGACCTTTGCCTTGCGCTGGCTCATCCCTCGTTTATCTGGCTTTAGCCAGCAACACCCGAATATCTGCGTACACCTCTCGGAACGCATGGAGCCGTTCGTACTTGCTGGTAGTGGTGTTGATGCAGCCATCCATTTTGAGCACCCGGCCTGGACAGGCATGCACACGCATCGCTTGTTGAACGAAGTGTTAATTCCGGTTTGTCATCCTGTCCTACTGAAGCAGGGAAAGCAGGCAACGGCGCTGGATTCACTGCCGCGATTACACCGACGACAGAACCCGGATGCGTGGCAGCGCTATGCCCAGGAAACCGGAATTGTCCTAAGTAACCCAGCGATGGGCGCACGCTACGACTTGCATGCGATGTTGATTGAGGCAGCACTGGCTGGCCTGGGTGTGGCACTCGTACCGCGGATGTACGTGGAGGCGGAGTTGGCGCAGGGCCGGCTGGTTGCCCCATGGCCGCAGAAGGAGAATGTCGCCAAGACGTTTTGCCTCGTGTTACCTGAACCCCTTGAGCTGAGTCGCCCGCCCATCCAGGCATTTGCGCATTGGCTGTTGGAGGAGGCGCAGTGAACCGCCCCTGATTTTGTAGATTGAGTGACGGCTTCTGGCCGATTGCTGTCTATCGCGAACGGCTGAAAACGACTCAGAGAAGAATAGGGTCAGACCACTATTATAAAAGGTGGTCTGACCCCGTTTTTCTACCGTTTTTACTCTTCGTTTTTACTGGGAGCAGCGCTTCACCCATTTCATGGGGGCGGCAGCAAAACCTGATTTGCGCAGACCCAGACCCGCACGGATGGTTATGATGCTTCGCTGATCAACAGCCCTCACTCACCCTCCTGTGCAGGAAATGCAAAATGAGCATTGATTGGATCAACTTCACGCCTTGGACTTCACTAGGCGCAGGCGCCTTGATCGGGCTGTCCGTCAGCGTGTTTGTTCTCGCCAATGGTCGAGTCGCAGGTATCAGCGGCTTGCTGGGAAGCGTGATGCGGTTTGGCAGTGAGGGCTGGGGCGAGAAAGCGTTGTTTCTTCTTGGCCTGGTGATTGCGCCATTGCTGTGGGGGCTGTTTAGCGTCTTGCCACAGATCGAGATCACGGCACAGTGGCCGGCCTTGGTGATGGCGGGCCTGCTCGTCGGCTTGGGAACCCGTTACGGCTCCGGCTGTACCAGTGGTCACGGCGTGTGTGGAATCTCTCGATTGTCACCCCGCTCCCTGGTGGCGACCGTGTGCTTTATGGCCGCCGGCTTTGCAACGGTGTACCTCATCCGCCATGTGCTGGGGGTTTGAAGCTGATGCTCAAGTTGACCGCATTTCTCGCCGGGCTGATCTTCGGCCTGGGCCTGCTCTTGGGTGGCATGGCCAACCCCGCCAAGGTGTTGGCGTTTCTCGATGTGGCCGGGGACTGGGACCCGTCACTCGCCTTGGTGATGGTCGGGGCCATCGCCGTGGCGGTTATCCCTATGAGTTGGGCACGCAAGAACAGGCAGTCCTTACTCGCGGCGCCCATGCAGTTACCTGTTAACCGGGAGTTGGACGTGCGCTTGATAGGGGGCAGCGTGGTGTTCGGTATTGGCTGGGGAATGGCGGGTATCTGCCCTGGGCCAGCGGTTGCCATTCTGTTTACCGGGCACTGGCAAATTCTCATCTTCGTAGTGGCGATGCTGGTGGGTATGTATGTGTTTTCCAGCCTGGAAGGCCGGCGCACGTCTTGATGAGGGTTGACCCCGATTTTTAGGGAAGCTTTCTTGGCAGGGGTACACCGCATCCGGTAGTCGATCTTGAGCAACTGACTGATTTGCTGGAATTTCTCGATAAAAAAATAACTCAGATATCTGCGAGTAAGAGCATGGATAGCATCTACACAACGAAACGCCCCACCATTGCGGCAGAGGTTGCCAGAGCAATTAAAGTTGAGAGTGGTCATTGCTGCGCAATTAATCAGTGTACTGAGCACACTTACCTGGAAATTCACCATATCGATCACAACCGTGAGAATAATGATCCAAGCAACCTAATCGTTCTCTGCGACAAACATCATAAAATGGCGCACGCGGACATCATTGATCGAAAAGCGTTGAGGCTTTACAAACAACTGCTTGCAGCTTCAATCTTGAACCCTGTGCCAAAGCATCTGGTGGATACTGCTCCGGGTCTCAAGATTGTTGATTTGTATGAAGTTGAAAGCTGTAGCGGCGAAAACGACGACTACATCACCTCTTTAGAGCTGAAGCTGGTCAATCGCGGTACGCAAGTCACTTTTATAAAAGAAGTTAGGGCAACCACGCTCAAGCACTGGGAAACGTTGACTAATCACCACCATAGTCTTGTACCTATCTCGGCAACGTACGACCTGAAGATATACAAAGAGGAAGGGGGCAGTTTCGCGCATAAAGGTCCACCACGAAGTAAAGCCTCAGGAGACGGAGCGAGTAACATTCCGCCTGGAGACTGACTATGACTCAGATCCTAATGGGCTATCTCTTTTCTTGATCAAGCTTGAGGTTCTCCACGACGAGACCAATAGCGTCGTGATCGCGCCACTCATCGTAGTGAACATCCGTCCTCGCTTTGCAAGCGCAGGGTCTTACTTTCCAGGCTACCAGCTCGGAACTATCCCTCAAAACAAGGCTGTCGCTTCAGAAGTGCTGTGCCTCGCGGACAATGGCACCCTTGTCAGCCAAGACGTGATCAATGCTCTTGAATCCTGGAAAAATGCCCCTGAGGAAAGCGAGTATTTTGCTGGCGCAAGTTGAGGTCTCACTGACTGGCAGAAATCGGCCAAAAACAGCCCTTCAACGCGACTACAAAACCAGCCGCGGTTTACTCACAACGCAGAGGCGGCCAACCCCAGCTTCAACAGTTCCTTGCGTAGCAGCGCGGGCTCAAGCACCGCCATTGCGGCCTGCCATTCGATCGACAGTAAATGGCTCAACTTTTGTTGGCTGACCAAGGGCTCAGCCAGAAAGTAGCTTTTGCACTCGCGGATGCTGATGACGTTCAACAGCCAGTCTTCACCCTGCGCCGCCAGCCAGTCACCGATCGTTGCACGATGCGTTCGGATGAGCGCACTGGCATCCCATACCGCCAGCTGCGCGAAAACCTGCGGCAGGTTGCTCTCGGTTTTCAGTCGCTTCACATCAACGGCCAACGCGCCAATCAGGTATGACTCGACAGTGGCTTGGCACTCGGAGAAATACCGCTCGGGCCAGTCGGCCTCCAGCTTCGCCCGCTCTGCGAGGACTTCATACGCCCGGATATCCGCTTGGGTGGTCAACTGCCCGGTGAAATTCAGGGTATTGTCCAAAATGGCCGTGGCCAGCAGCGCAGCACTTTTTTCGCTGATCAGCGGCAACAGCTCTGCCGCTTCCCAACGCTGAAAAATCAGCGTTGCCGCTGCGCCGATCGGCAGGATGTCTGCCGCCGGTCCGAGCTTCTGCGCCCAATAGTTTTCAAAGCCTGGGTGATGGTCAATGACTTCCACCACCTGTTCAAGCACCACCAGCGGGTCGAAATGGTGGTAGTCGGAGACATCCACCAACACGTACTCATCACCCGCTCCCGGCCGGTAATCGTCCAGAGATGATTGCCAGCCGAGCACGGTCCTGGAGATGCTGACATTGAGCGGGGCGCTACTGACGGCCCGTGCATCAACGCCCTGGTGATTCAACAGCTCGGCGTACGCAATGCAACAGGCATACGCGTCGATGTCCAGGTACGCCGAGCCTGAGGTCACCACCCTCATAACACGTGGTTCGCAGTGTGAGCTGCCGGGACAGTCGAAGACAGCTTCAGCGCTTGGGCGATGCCCTCCAGAATCCGCTCATAGGCGAATTGACACTGTGCTTCGTCGATGGAAATGCGCACCGTGGCCCCGGCGATCCGGTCGGGATATCCCAGTTGTGTAACCGTGTTGGACAGGCTCAGTTTCTTGTCCGAGCATGCCGACCCACCTGTGATGTAGATCGACTGCGTGTTCAAGGCCCACTGCAGTTTTTTTGTATTGACCCCTGGCAATGCAACAAAACTCACACAAGGCACACGCGGTGCTTGCTGACCGATCACGACCACTTCGCCCAGCATCGCTTGCAGCGTACGTTCAAACGTTTCCCGGCTCTGTTGTACCGCGACTTTGCCGGTGCCGTAGGTGTGCTGTTTCTCCTGCAACGCGGTTTCAATCGAAAGAATGCCCGGATAGTTCTGAGTACCCCCGCGCAACCCACCTTCCTGGCCGCCGCCAACAATCAATGGCGACAACCCGTAGCGGCTTCTGGCGTACAGAAAACCGGCACCGGGCAACGCCCCGAACTTGTGCCCTGACGCAATGGCGAAATCAACGCCGGATGCGTGCAGGTCCACAGGGATTTTGCCGATGGCCTGGGTCATGTCCGAAAACAGCAGACCACCTCCAGCCTTCACTCGTCGGGCGATGTCTTCGATCGGTTGAATCACGCCGGTTTCGTTATGCACGGCCATAACGCAAACCAATGTCGGGCGACCTGCATGGGCACGCAGCAGCTGCTCCAATTGGTCGGTGTCGAGCAGTCCGTTCATTTGATGCCCGATCGCTATGGCTTGCAGGCCTTCCAGGCCGTAGCGGTTTATGTTCTGCAGGGTGCAGGCGTGTTCGATCGCTGAGTACAACACCAAGGGTTGCTCATGCTTGTAGCGTTCGAAAAAACCATGAAACACCTGGGCACAGCCCTCACTGGAGCCGCTGTTGAAAATCAGGCAGTCGGCGTCCACGTTCAAAAGGCTGGCGATGCTGCCACGCGCCCGTTCGACGCGTTCGAGCAACGCAACGCCCAAGGCATGATTGGCATTGGGGTTGGCGCATTGGCGGGTCGAAAACAACGCCTGAAGCATGTTGCTCACACCCATTGAAACCGGAGCCGACCCACAGACGTCGGCATAAACTGCATCCACAGCAATATCCATATCAAACACTTCCAGGTTTTCTTTTTTATGTCATTCAGGATGCTGCTCGCAGGTGCGAACAGAGACTCACAGGTCAAATAAGCACGCGCAGCATGAGCTGGAGCGAGCACAGCAAAACGAAAGCATTCAGCGCCTGTTTCAGGTGCCGCGAGTCCAGCCGATGAGAAAGTATGGCTCCGAGCAACCCCCCCACCAATATCCCCAGTACCAACTCACCGGTGTAGCCGAGAAAATCCATGGTTGAACCCACTCTGCCGAACAACGCCCCACTTGCTCCGATGATACCGATCAGCGCCGAGGTCGAAATGGCCTGCTTTATCTGCAGACCAAACAAGCTGATCAGCACAGGCAAGTAGATGAACCCGCCACCCTGTCCAACCAGGCCGCACAATACGCCAAGCACCAACCCAATCAGTGGCAACGACAGCGATTGATGGTTGCACAACAGGGCCACCGGTTTACGGAACAGGTACGTCACCAGCAACGACATCAACCCCAGCAGGCCGAAGACGAACAGGATGAAGTTTTCGCTGAAAGCATCAGCATTCAGCGAGGCAAAAAAGTTGGCGACAGCCATCGGTACGGCAAAGCTTCTGATCACTCGCCAATCGGGCTGAAACTTGATGCGGTGCAGCGCGAACGACACGAGGGACGAAAAGAAGCCCTGTGCGGAAGACAGCCCCGTCACGACTTCAATCGGCAGTTTCTGACCGGACAACATCGGGTAAATCAGCACCAACAGGGGCGTCACGATGATGCCCCCACCGATACCGAACAGACCTGACATGAAACCCGCCATCACGCCCACACCGACCATCATCGGGTAGATTGTCATGGCTACCATCTCAGCAGACCTTGATCTTGCCGGTCCCTTCCTTCGTTCGACCGATAACAATCAGATCAGGGCAAAGCGCTTGCCACGCTCGACGGTTCGTTTCAAACCCTTCGACACTCACCGTGAACAGCAACCCGCCATTCGTTTGCGGGTCATGCAACAGAAACTTTCTAGCCAAGGGAAGATCAGCCAGGTACTCCACGTTCTGCGCGTACTTTTTAAGGTTAGAAAAAATACCGCTATCAGCCGACGTCACCGCCACCGCCAATGACTCTGTACCGTCATAAAAAACCAGGCCGCTCGTGTCCAGGTCAACATCCAGTTGCCCCAGCCCGACCATCTCACTGATATGGCCGATCAAGCCGAACCCGGTGATATCAGTCAAACTGCTGACTTCAGGGCTTTCGCTCAGCGTGCGGCCAAACGCGTTATCGCCGGTGATCTGGGCAAGCGTCGACGCGGCAATATCCTCTTGTTCAATCACGCCGGTCTTCAGGGCATTGGCGAGGATGCCGACACCGATCGGACGCGTCATGACCAGCAAATCTCCGGCCCTGGCGGTGTTATTTTTCTTCAACCGGTGCTTTTCCACCTCACCAATGATCGAGAAGCCGTACAAGGGCTGGCTGTTCTTGATCGTATGGCCACCGACGATGCTCACATTGAACTTGTTCATCACCGACTGGGCGCCCAGGATCATCTGCGTTACCTGCTCGGCCGACACCAGTTCCGGGTCGAACGCCATGATCGAGTTGGCAATCAGCGGACTCCCGCCTGAAGCAAAGATATCGCTCACAGCATTGCTGGCTGCCAATTGGCCGAAGACATAAGGATCGTTAACTATCGGGGAGAAAAAATCGGTGGTGAATAAAAGGTATTTTTCACCTGCGTCATAGACGGCGCAATCGTCAGAAGACTCAAAGCCCAATACCACTTTGTCATCCGACACCGTATTGGCTGCTGCAGTTTGCGACAGAATCTTCGTTAACACGCTGGATGGGATCTTGCACCCGCACCCACCACTCTCAGATTTATCCATAATCTGACAAAACATCGACATCGGCTTTCCTTAAAATCCATTTTCCATAATTAAAACAGCGGTTTAGCGTTCTAGAACTGGCTGTTGTGTCCTATTTCCGCCGACAAAAAATCGCATGGTTTCATTGCAGAAATATGACGAAATGGCGGCCTTTTGAAGTCATGCGGATGTCCGCGCGCAGGGGCGTATGAACCATTGCCTCACGGCTGCGCAGCGCTGTGCGGCCATTTTGCTGGCCGGGAATTTTATGAGTGAGGCGAGCGCAACCCGACGTTCACCCTTGCTATTGCCCAGCGCAGCCCCATAACTATCCCGGTACTCATTCAGCACAAGGGCAGACCATGACCAACCAAACCGAAACCGCGATTCTTGCCGGCGGCTGCTTCTGGGGCATGCAGGACCTGTTGCGGCGCTACCCCGGCGTACTCAGTACGCGAGTCGGCTACACCGGCGGCGATGTGCCGAACGCCACTTATCGCAACCACGGCAATCATGCTGAAGCGATTGAGATCGTGTTTGATCCTGCGGTGATCACGTACCGGCAGATTCTCGAATTCTTTTTCCAGATCCACGACCCCAGCACGCCTAACCGCCAGGGCAATGACCTTGGGCCAAGCTATCGTTCAGCGATTTATTACCTGAGCGAACAGCAACGCGACATCGCCGAAGACACTGCTGCCGACGTGGATGCCTCCAAGTTGTGGCCAGGCCGTGTGGTGACTGAGATAGAACCCGCAGGGCCGTTTTGGGAAGCGGAGCCAGAGCATCAGGATTATCTGGAGCGCATACCCAATGGCTATACCTGCCACTTCATCCGGCCGAATTGGAAGTTGCCCAAGCGCGCCTGAGCCTGTGATGCGCTTAAAAAAACAAGGTAGACCACGCTTCGGGAAACCGTATTAACGTGGTCTTACTCCTGCGCCTATGTAGAGTGCAACGTCATGCCCATCACACGCGATCAAAACGCCCCCGTCAGGTTAGTCCTCACTCAACCCGGCGACCTGGACGACTTGGTTGCCATTCGAATCGAGGCGATGCGCGACAGTCTGGAGCGTGTCGGGCGGTTTGATCCGGTGCGGGCGCGTGAGCGCTTTGTCAGCGGCTTCGAAGCCCACAACACCCGTTACATTGAGGTGGCTGGAGACCGGGTCGGCTTTGTCGTGGTCAAGCACTATCCCGATCAACTCGTGCTCGACCACCTATACGTGAGGCCGAGTGCGCAAGGGGCAGGGGTAGGTGCTGCGGTGCTTGCTCTTATTTTCAAAGAAGCGGACGCGGCTGCACTGCCGATCAAAGTGGGTGCTCTCAAAGAAAGCGCCTCGAACCGGTTTTATACCCGCCATGGTTTCCAATTCGTCGAAAGCAGTGAATTCGACAATTATTACGTCCGTCAGCATCTTACGGCGCGCGGCGTAACTGGCCCGTAGTGTGTATGGATGGCACGAGGGGCTGTGCATCGCAAAATCGTCATCGAGGCCGGCTTACGCTAACCCCTTGATATCCGAACAAGGAACGCTTCGATGATTCGTCATGCCTCACCCGCCGACGCCAGGGCGATTGCCCAGGTGCACATCAGCAGTTGGCAGGACGCCTATCGCGAGCTGATGCCCGCCGACTACTTGGGTGCGTTGAGCTCGACGTTGGCCAGGCGCGAATCATTTTGGATGGCCTCGATTGAATCGGGCGAATCAACAGTATGGGTGGCGCAGGTGAACAAGCAGGTAGTCGGCTGGGTATCCGTCGGCGCCAGCCGTGATGAGGATGCTGCTGCGCAGAACGTAGGTGAAGTGATGGCCATCTACGTGGTCGCTGAGCACTGGCACACGGGCGTCGGGCTGGCGTTGTGGAACGCGGGCTTACAGTATTTGGCTGAGCAGGGGTTTGAACAGTTAACGCTGTGGGTATTGGCCCGTAATGAAAGGGCTGTCCGGTTTTATCGCCGGGCAGGCTGTGTTGAGGAGGCGGGCAGTGAGCGCACGCTTGAAAGGGGCGGTGTGCAGCTGGTCGAGGTGAGGTATCGGTTGCCGTGTATTCGGTTGCGTTAGACAGAACAGGCGGCAGGCCACGCCTTTAACGGTGGCCTGTTCCCCACTACCCATCAGTCAAGCGCAGAACCCCTGTGGGAGCGGGCTTGCCCGCGAAAGCGGCGGGTCAGTCGACATCAATATTTGCCGGCCCGACATGTTCGCGAGTAAGCCCGGTTGTTTATTCGGGGCATACAGTTGAAAGCTCAGCTACCCGCTACAGCAGCCTCACGCTCCATCAGCCTGTCGATCAACAAAACCCCCAACTCACTCAACTGGTGAATCGCCAGCGCCACGTCGCGCTGTTTCCCGGTCAGGTCCTCCGACAGGTCAAGCAGCAAGGCGGTCACTGAGGAGAAGGTTTCGTAGCTGTTGGTGATCAGGGTTTCGTTGCTGGCGTCGGCGGCAACGCAGAACAAGCCCGGCGGCGATGGTGAGTCAGTTTCTGGATTGAGATTGCGATCAATCGCGCGATGCGCCGCCTGGTTCAGCTTCAGGTCCGGCTCGTTCGGAGGGTTGGGTGTGACTTTGAACATATCTTGGAATTTCCCACTTTAGGGCCGCCACCTCTGAGCTACTAAACAAAGGGGTGGCAGCTGTGCGCAGGTTAGTAGACCGGGGAATTCCAAGAAAGCCGGCGCGCCCGAGGACGCCCTGCACACAGCCACCATCGAGCACGGACTAGACCGTCCGACAGATGAAGCTTGTGCGCTGACTGGAATAACCCCGAGCTACTAAACCCGATCACTGAGTATTCAGCGACCGAGCAACCTTAGAGACGCCCACCCAAGCGCACAAGCCGGCGGATTCTGACGCAAGCGTAGGCAACGGAGCAAGGCGCTGTCGCCTAGGACTTTGCTGTTTCAGGGCTTGGTGTAGGACATGTACTCATTCTGCAAAACAATATGGTCGGCCACGTACTTCGCGTCGTGCCAAACCCCGTAGATAAACGACGACGCGCGGTTCACCAGATTCGGCAGGCCGAGGAAGTAAATCCCGCTCTGCGCCGAGATCCCGCGCTTGTGAAACGGCTCGCCTTTTTCGTCAAACGCGTCGACCTTCAACCAGCTGAAATCAAACTTGAAGCCCGTCGCCCAAAGGATAGTGGTTACGCCGGCCTCGGCCAGGTCCAGGCTGAGGGTCGGGTTAACCAGGCATTCCGGGTCGGGCAGCAATTTCCAGGCGTCGGGCTCCAATGGGAACGGCAACCCGTTGGCCTCGATGTAGGCGTCGGCGTCGCGCAGTACATCAAAGTAGGCGCGGTCACCTTCGGCCACGTTGTCGGCCAGGCCCGGTTCGAAGGTCATCACGCCCTCGTTCCACTCGCGCGTGACGCCGACCAGGTGGATGCCCTGGTGCGCCAGGCGACGGAAGTCCACGGTCTTACCGCCTTCATAGCCGCTGACGGCAAAGGCCACGTGCTTTTTCTTCGGCTGAATTTTGACTTCGTCCCACAGGCCCAGCGCGCCGAGCCACCAGCAGTAGTCGCGGCCGCGGTACGCGCGGGGCGGGCGGTAGTGTTCGCCCACCGAGAGGTACACGGTTTTGCCGGCCTTTTGCAGCTCTTCGGCGATTTGTGAGCCGGAGGCGCCGGCGCCGACCACCAGCACGGCGCCTTCGGGCAATTGCGCAGGGTTTTTGTAGGTGGAGGAGTGCAGTTGGTGCACGGGCGCGGCGGCCGGGACGATGGTGGGGATCGATGGGCGCTGGAACGGGCCTGTGGCGGCCACCACATTGGCGGCTTCGATGATGCCCGCGGAGGTGGTGACTTTGAAGCCGGGGCGGCCCACGTGGCGTTCCACGCGTTGGACTTCCACACCGGTGCGCACGGGGGCCTGTAACTTCTCGACGTAGGCTTCGAAGTAGTCGGCCATGCGCTCTTTCGGCGGGAAGGCTTCGGGGGAAATGCCCTCGAATTTCAGCCCGGGAAAGCGGTCGTGCCAGGCCGGGCCGTTGGCGACCAGTGAGTCCCAGCGCTCCGAGCGCCAGCGTTCGGCGATGCGGCTGCGCTCCAGCACCAAGTGCGGCACACCCATCAGGGAAAGGTGCTCGCTCATGGCGACGCCGGCCTGGCCTGCGCCCACTACCAGGGTGTTGATTGTTTCCACTGACATGTGCGTTTCCTAAAAGTGAACGACCTCGGTCGGTTTGGGCGACGCGCAAGCATCGACAGCCTCAGTGTGATCACGCAGTGGAAGGA
>Ga0308164_10003359_pt1 | contig 14523 bp, 13 predicted proteins | sample PhyTR2_FD_201031 | JGI IMG/M metagenome (GOLD analysis project Ga0308164, IMG submission 201031) | Phyllosphere microbial communities from UC Gill Tract Community Farm, Albany, California, United States - DLSLT.R2 | ecosystem: Host-associated > Plants > Phyllosphere > Unclassified | place: USA... | reverse complement strand
TGCTCGCCGGTGCTGCCTTGCACGCCGTCGGGGTTGAAGAAGCGTTCGCCGTCGAAGTGATTGCTCAGCGGAAAGGTCTTTGTCGACGGCGTCGCGCAACCGGCGAGAAGCGTGAGCGCGAGCAGTATCGAGCGAGTGCGGATCATGGCGCGCTGACGACTATGTCACGCGATCATCAGCGTCCAGTCACGCGCGGAGGGCCATAGCGACTAACATGGATGATGATTTCGAAGTGCGCGGGTTGCATGAGCAACTGTCGGAGGAACGCGCAGCCAAGGGTGAGGCGTTCGACCAGCGGATCGCGCTGTTCACCGCGATCCTCGCGACGCTGGCGGCGGTGACCAGCTTCCTCGGCGGGCATACGCAGAACGAGGCGTTGCTCCACAAGAACGAGGCGGTGCTGATCAAGGCGCAGGCGTCGGATGCGTGGGGCTATTACCAGGCGGAGGACCTGAAGCGTCATATCGCGCAGATGGAGGTCGATCTCGCGCCGCCCGGGTTCGGTGCGACGCAGATGGCGACGCACCGGGCGGATATTGCGCGGTACAAGGCGCGGGGGACGGCGTTGAAGCGGGAGGCGGAGACGCTCGATCGGCGTTCGGCGGCGGCGGATGGGGAGTCGGACGAGGCGTTGCGGCCGCATACGAAGCTGGCGCTGGCGGTGACCGCGATCCAGGTGGCGATCGCGTTGGCTTCGATTACGGCGCTGACCGGGCGGCGGTGGTTGCTGTGGGTTGCGGGGGCGGCTGCGCTGGTGGGGGCGTTGCTGGCGGGATTGGCGTGGTTCTGAACTGATCCTCCCCCGCCAGGGGGAGGTGGCTGGCACTTGCCAGACGGAGGGGGAGGTAAGGAGAAACATCTGTTTCGTGTCCTCCCCCTCCGTCGCTTCGCGCCACCTCCCCCTGACGGGGGAGGATCGAGAGGTCAGATGTCCTGGACCAGGCGGCCGTAAAGGTCCGGACGGCGGTCGCGGAAGAAGCCGAAGGCGGCGCGGTGGCGCTTGACGATGTCGAGGTCGATCGTCGCGGTGATGACGCCTTCGTCGTCGCGGCCGAGCTCGGCGAGGATGTCGCCGCGCTCGTCGGCGATGAAGCTGGTGCCGTAGAAGGTCTGGCCGTGCTCGACGCCGACGCGGTTGGCGGCGACGATCGGGACGACGTTCGAGACCGCGTGGCCGACCATGGCGCGCCGCCAGAGCCGGGCGGTGTCGAGCGACGTGTCGTGCGGCTCGCTGCCGATCGCGGTGGGATAGAACAGGACTTCGGCACCCATCAGCATCATCGCGCGGGCGGTCTCCGGATACCATTGGTCCCAGCAGACGCCGACGCCAAGTTTGCCGGCGGGATGCGGCCAGACCTTGAAGCCGGTGTTGCCGGGGCGGAAGTAGAACTTCTCCTCGTAGCCGGGGCCGTCGGGGATGTGACTCTTGCGGTAGACGCCCTGGATGTTGCCGTCCGGGCCGATCATCGCGAGGCTGTTGTAATGATGCGGGCCGTCCGCCTCGAAGAAGCTGGTCGGGATGGTGACCTTGAGCGCCTCGGCGAGCGCCTGCATCGCGAGCACCGCCTTGTGCTCGCCGACCGGGGCGGCATTGGCGAAGAGGCCCTCGTCCTCGACGCGGCAGAAGTATTCGCCTTCGAACAGCTCGGGCGGCAGGATGACCTGCGCACCTTTCGCGGCGGCCTCGTGGACGAGGCGCGAGACGTTGGCGATGTTGCGGTCGATGTTGGGCGTGAAGCCCAGCTGCAGCGCGGCGACGGTGATCTCGGTCATGGCGGCGCATATAAGAGAGCGGTTCGGGTTGTGCGAGCCTTTGGTCACCGGGCCCAGCACAAAGCCGTTCCCCTGCGGAGGCGGGGGGCCAGGGTTGCGAGCGTTGCCCTGTGTGATCCTGGGCCCCCGCCTTCGCGGGGGAACAAGAGGGGTGGCGATTGACACTGCCCTGCCCTGTCCGACATGCGCTGGGGATGATCGATCAGACGCTCCCACTAAGCTGGCAGGCGCTCGCTGCCGAGTTCGAGGCGCCGTACATGCGGGCGCTCGATGCGTTTCTGGAGGGCGAGCGGGCGGCGGGGGTTCGGGTGTTTCCGGAGGAGGCGGACCGTTTTCGCGCGCTGGAGCTGACGCCGCTCGATCAGGTGCGGGTCGTGATCCTGGGGCAGGATCCGTACCACGGCGAGGGGCAGGCACACGGCCTCAGCTTCTCGGTGCGGAAGGGGGTGCGGACGCCGCCTAGCCTGGTGAATATCTACAAGGAGCTGGAGGCGGACCTTGGGATTCCGCGGGCGCGCCATGGCATGCTCGATCATTGGGCGGCGCAGGGCGTGCTGTTGCTGAACGCGGTGCTGAGCGTGCGGATGGGGGAGGCTGCGTCGCACCAGAAGCGGGGGTGGGAGCGGTTTACCGATGCCGTGATCGCGGCGGTGAACGCGCAGGACAAACCGGTCGTGTTCCTGCTGTGGGGGGCGTATGCGCAGAAGAAGGCGGCGTTCGTCGACGACGTCTCGACGGGCGGGCGGCACCTGGTGATCCAGTCCGCGCACCCTTCGCCGCTGGCCGCGCGGACCGGGTTCTTCGGATCGCGGCCGTTCAGCCGGGCCAACGCCTTTCTCGAAACCCATGGGCGCGCGCCGATCGACTGGGCGCTGCCGGAGACCGACTAATGAGCGACGAATATGTGTACGACGAAGCGACCGGCGAGTGGGTCGCGGGCGATGCGGCGACAGCTGTTGCGGCGGACGACGGTGCGGTCGTGGTGCGGGATTCGGTTGGCAACGTGCTCGCGGATGGCGATCAGGTGACGCTGATCAAGGACCTTACCGTGAAGGGTGCTGGGCAGACGTTGAAGCGCGGGACGTTGATCAAGTCGATCCGGCTGACCGGCGACGCGCAGGAAATCGACTGCCGGTACGAAGGGATCAAGGGGCTGGTGCTGCGCGCGGAGTTCGTTCGGAAGCGGTAGGTTGGGAGATGGGCGGCGCCAAAGGTCACGATAAAGTTACGCTCGGAAACGGCGCCGGCCGGGACCTTCATGGTCATCCTCACCCTCCTGGACGCGAACCCTCTCGGGATATTTGGGCGGGATCGTCGCCTTCGCGGCGGCGAGTTGCGCCTCGAACGTCTGGACGGACGGTGCGGAACCGGTTGACGCGGGACGGCGCTGGGCGACGGGTTCGGCGCGGATATCGGCGACTTCGAGCGCCATCACCAGCGCCTCGGGGGCCATCAGGCGGTGCGGTTCGGCGGGCATCGGCGGCGCGAGCGCGGCGAGCGTGGTATCGACCGGCGGTACCGGGATGGGCGCCGGTGCAGGCGACTGGCCGGGGGTGCGATAGCGATCGGGTTGGTGCGCGCGCAGGAGGAACATCAGCAGGCGATCGTTGAAGCGGACGCGCTGGCCGACGCGGTTGCCTTCGCGGTCGAACACCGGCTCGGGAGATCCGTTGATCGCACGATCGAAGGCGAGATCGACCAGCCGCAGCGACGCGGTCTGCACCGCCGCATCCCACGCCGCCGCGAACGCCGCGCCATCGGCCGCGCGGCGCAGGCGGTAGCACGAGGTCGCCGACATGTTCACCTCGCGCGCGGCCTGCGTGACCGAGCCGGTATCCGCCAGCACGCCGATGAACGCCTGCTGCGTCGCGACCGTCCAACCATCGTGCCGCACCTTCCGCCGGACCGGCACCCAGTCATACTCGGCGAGGTCGAAGTCCTCGACCGTCGGGAGATGCTCGGCCTCGACGATGGTCATCGCGGTGGTCCGTGCGGTCGGCTCGGGAGCGGCCGGTTCGAGAGTGGGGGCGATGTCGGGCATGACATCGCGGCGGGAGCGCGTGCGCGTGGGTTTGGTCATGGCCGGAGCGGATCAGGCGGGCGGCGTGTAGGACAGCGTTTGCGTGGGCTGTTGGACTTTTTGTGGAGAGGGTGTGGCGCGGGGGCATCCATCACGCAGTGCTTTGTAGGGATGTGTAAAGTCGGGCAGCATGTTCTAGAAACACGGTTTCGCTGAAAGTGGCGTTCAGTCCCTTGCCGATGCGCTTGTCGATCCTTCCGTGTTGCCGTAATTTAAACAGATGGCGCAGATGTATGTTTCGCTTCCGGACGACTTGGAAACCTGGGCCGTCGCACGCGCCGCCGAGGGCGGCTTCGACAGCGGTGGCGACTATGTCCGCGATCTGCTGCGCCGCGACCGGGAGTATGCGGAGAAGTTGGCGGTATTGCAGGCGGCGATCGATGAAGGGCTGGCGTCGGGGGTGAGCGATTGCACAATCGAAGACATCATCACTGATCGCAGGAAGCGGGACGGCCTGGCTTGACCGGATTATTGAGGCTGAGCTGGGGTCGACGATTTCCGGGCAGCCACCGTATTTTACAATACAAACTTACGAAATAATCTCTCTAAAACGTAAGTGCAACAAGCCCTCCAGTCTTCGATTGTCGTCCAGTTTGCGAGCATCAAGCATCTCCAGTAAATCGTTGTCGTCTAACACGATGATAAATGCACGTCGTTTTGACAAATCTTGACACCGTTTTAGAATAAGCGGTTTGTTGTCTATTTTACGGCACATGACGAAGCCTAGATATCCTCGGTTATCATCAAATCTACCTAATATTTGATCTATCTCCGGATTAGCAATGTCTTTAGTGTAGTTTTTGCACTCGACAATTAGCATAGTGGCGGCGGTGTTACTCGCATCTCGCCTATGCGAGAAGAAACCGTCTTCGGCAGCATTCGTGTAGACGATGTCGACGCGTTTCCGGCCATCATTGATCTCCCACTCTTTTCGAGGCTGCACCAATTTTGGGAAAAAGCATAATGTAAGGACGTGCATAGCAATTATATGATAACGATCCGCATCCTTAGCGCCAGGGGGCGTTGATCGTAGCGCTTGCTCAAGATCAATACAGGCTTGGGCTACAGAAGTATCGTCTGCCGCGATATTGACCATTGCCTGTCGCTCGATTCGCGCCAAATCTTTATACATTTCCAAAAGATGAGGATGGGCCGCAACCGTGTCCGCCAACATACCTTTGGATTTTGGATTCTTTTCTCTTATTTCGCTTTTTGTTATTCTATCCGGTGCCTTGAGAGACTGTACCAAGCTACTCGTGGCACGCTCGTGCTCCGCGATTAGAAAATCTGTAATTTGCTTATTATAAAACTCTTGACTGTTTAAAGATAACTCCCGCCGAACTATCAATTTCGGTACAAGCATCACAGAAGATTCGTTAATGCGTGGCAACTTTACAGCTTTGTTGACCCAGTTTTTTTTGATTGAATCCCACATCGGTGGCCCATTGTAATCATACAAATCAATGCCGTATATTTTACACTGCTGAGTAGTATACTCGACGAGTTTTCTTCTTATTATATTAGTGGTTAGGTCGGATATCTTGTCCCGCCCTACACCGTCTACAAAGAGAGGCATTTCGGAGAGATCCGAAAGCACGCCAGTTTGATAGGCCTTGCTCTTCTTAATCCCAATCACCAGTTGGCGCGCCTGCTTAGCGCCAACCCCCTTACCCTTCGGCTCACCGCTAGAGACCCCCAAAAACGTTTCCGCAGGTTCGTGAAGATGAGACATCAAATTTTGAGCGCGGGTGTAGTCACCCGCACGTAGCGCGTTAAGCACCTCGACAAAAAATGACCTGATCAGTTCAGAGCACTGCCCCGACCACACATCATCTTTGACCTCAATCGCATATGGATCGACATAAACCTTGGTGTCGTAACTGGTGCTGACGTCTACAAAATCGAGTTGTGACTGCGGGGCATTAATTCTGAAATGCTTTGAGAACTTCGGCATATTTCAATCCGCTATTTCAGCAATAGCGCACGGTAATACATGGCAGCGATTAACCAAGTTAAAAACGTCACTGCCTGACGTTAGATGCCATAAAGATCAAAGAGCAGTTAATCATGCTCGCGCCCGCTAGCGCCCATATAGAGTTGGCTCCCCGTCTCCTTGAAAACCCGGCTCATCTCCTCCATCCCCGCGATTGCCGCCGCCTTGCTCGCTGCCGCGGTCTCCGCTCCGGTCGGGCCGCTCGCAATGAAGCCCTCCACACCCTGATTCTGCTTGCCGGCGAAGTCCCGCACTTCCTGCGTGATCTTCATCGAGCAGAATTTTGGGCCGCACATCGAGCAGAAGTGGGCGGTCTTGGCGCCTTCTGCGGGCAACGTCTGGTCGTGGTATTGTTCGGCGGTGTCGGGGTCGAGGGAGAGGTTGAACTGGTCTCTCCAGCGGAACTCGAAGCGCGCGCGGCTAAGCGCGTCGTCGCGCATTTGGGCGGCGGGGTGGCCTTTCGCCAAGTCGGCGGCGTGGGCGGCTAGTTTGTAGGTTACTACGCCGACTTTCACGTCGTCGCGGTCGGGGAGGCCTAGATGCTCTTTCGGCGTGACGTAGCAGAGCATCGCGGTGCCGTACCAGCCGATCATCGCGGCGCCGATGCCGCTGGTAATGTGGTCGTAGCCGGGGGCTATGTCCGTCGTGAGCGGCCCTAAAGTGTAGAAGGGTGCTTCGCCGCAGACTTCGAGTTGCTTGTCCATGTTCTCCTTGATCTTGTGCATCGGCACGTGGCCGGGGCCTTCGATCATGACCTGGACGTCGGACTTCCATGCTCGATGCGTAAGTTCGCCTAGCGTGTAGAGTTCGCTGAACTGCGCTTCGTCGTTGGCGTCGGCGATGCTGCCGGGGCGCAGGCCGTCGCCGAGGCTGTAGGCGATGTCGTAGGCCTTCATGATCTCGGTGATCTCGTCGAAGCGCTCGTAGAGGAAGCTCTCCTTGTGGTGGCTGAGGCACCATTTCGCCATGATCGAGCCGCCGCGCGAGACGATGCCGGTGACGCGTTTCGCGGTCATCGGGATGTAGGCGAGGCGCACGCCGGCGTGGATCGTGAAGTAATCGACGCCCTGCTCGGCCTGCTCGATGAGCGTGTCGCGGAAGATCTCCCAGGTGAGGTCCTCGGCGACGCCGCCGACCTTTTCGAGCGCCTGGTAGATGGGGACGGTGCCGATCGGGACGGGCGAGTTGCGGAGGATCCATTCGCGGGTGTCGTGGATGTTGCGGCCGGTGCTGAGGTCCATCACCGTGTCCGCGCCCCAGCGGATCGACCAGACGAGCTTGTCGACTTCGGCGGCGACGTTGCTGGCGACCGCGGAGTTGCCGATGTTGGCGTTGATCTTGACGAGGAAGTTGCGGCCGATCGCCATCGGTTCGGATTCGGGGTGGTTGATGTTGTTGGGGATGATCGCACGGCCGCGGGCGATCTCGTCGCGGACGAACTCGGGGGTTACGAAGTCGGGAATCTGCGCGCCGAAGGATTCGCCGTCTCGAACATAGTCTTTCAGCATGGCGCGGCCGAGGTTTTCGCGGGTGGCGACGTATTCCATTTCGGGGGTGATGATGCCGCGGCGGGCGTAGTGCATCTGGCTGACGTTGGCGCCGGCGCGCGCGCGGAGGGGGCGCTTGATGGTGGCGGGGAACTGGGGGACGCCGCCGGAACGGTCGGGGCCTAGCTGGCCGTTGTCTTCGGGGCGGAGTTCTCGGGCTTCGTAGGATTCCACGTCGCCGCGGGCTTCGATCCAGGCTCGGCGGAGTTGCGGGAGGCCGGCGTTGATGTCGATTTTCGCGCGCGGGTCTGTGTAGGGGCCGCTGGTGTCGTAGACGCGTAGCGGGGGTTCGCTGCAGCTGGGGTCGAGGACGATCTCGCGCATGGCTACGCGGACGTCGGGGCTGGTCGGGACCGCTACGTGGATTTTGCGCGAGCCTCGGATCGGGCCGGTAGTTACGCCGATGTCGGTGGTCTTTTGCGTGTCGGCCATGCGCTTGCTCCTACGGGTCTCGGAGCAAGGATTGCGGTTCTGTGGCGACCGCTCCCTCCCTCCGCCGGTATCAACCGGATCAGGTTCAGCGGGTCGAAGGCTCCTGCCTTCCTCTCAAGCGCGGATTAGCGCTCCCCCGGGGTGGGGTGAGCATAGGGGGGTTGGGGTGGGGTGCAATGGGGAATTTGCCGGCTTGGGTCGAGCGGGGGCGAGGCGATTGCGCTTGGGGCTTTCCCTTCGACTTCGCTCAGGGCGAACGGGGGTCTCACGATCCTCCCCCGCCAGGGGGAGGTGGCTGGCGCTTGCCAGACGGAGGGGGCGGTAAGGGATCACCGCTGTTGCGTGGCCCTCCCCCTCCGTCACCTTCGGTGCCACCTTCCCCTGGCGGGGGAGGATCGAGCACCTGAAGAAAAGGCCGCTGCCCGGGTTGGGGCAGCGGCCTTTTCGACGTGCATACGCGATCGCGTCCCCCTGCCCGTTCGTGCTGAGCGTAGTCGAAGCACCTGCGTTTGGGGCTTACCCTTCGACTTCGCTCAGGGCGAACGGGAGGTGGAGGGTGGTTCTACCCTAAAATCTAAACGACACAGTGCCGCGCAGCGAGTGCCAGCGGAACTGGTCGTCGCTGCGGCGGAAGGTGGTGCCGGCGGTGTTGGGGGCGAGGACGAACGGGTTGTTCGCGAGCAGGATCGGGCTGCCCGTGATCGCGCTGCCAGCGGTGACGAGGACGCGGGCGTCGTCGTCCTTGTACTGGTGGTAGGTGTATTCCATGCCGATCGAGATGTTCTTGGTCAGCTTCTGCTCGATGCCGCCGCCGCCGACATAGCCCCACTTCTTGTCCGAACCGGTGGCTGCGAACGCGTTGGCGGTGTTGGTGGTGAAGAACAGGTTGTCGATCTTGGCATAGCCGGCGCCGCCGGTAGCGTAGAACAGCGTGTTGCGCGCGGCGAGACCGGCGCGGAGGCGGGCCGAGCCTTCCCACTTCAGCTTGCGCGCCATCGTGTAGCTGGCGGGCGTGGTCGAGAAGGCGGCGACGCTGTCGGTGATCTCGGACTTGCCGAATTCGCCGACGATGCCGACCACGAACGGACCGCGCTGCACGTCGAAGCCTGCGCGGCCGTAATACGACCAGCCGTCATCGTCGTTGCGGCAACCATAGGCCGGCACGGCGGTGCGGGCCGAGCCGTTGCAGAAGCCCGGCGAGAAGGCGTTGGCGCCGGTGATGGTGTTGACGCTGTCGCTGAAATTGCCGTCGTTGTTGCGATCGAACAGGATCGACGAGCCGATGTCGTTGCCCTGGACGTCATAGCCGCCGGCTGCGCCGATATAGACGCCCGAGAAAGGATTGCGGTCGGTGGTCATGTCCTGCGCGGCGGCCGGAACAGCGAAAATGCCCGCGGTCGCGAGACCGGCGAGCATGGTGAGCTTCGTGAAGTTGGTCATGGTCGTTCCCCAAACGAGGGCCGCGGCGCTCCCATTGCTCGCCGCGGCCCAAGGTTTCAGTTTCAGGCAGTGATCGCGATCACGCGTTGGCGCCGCTGGTCCGCAGCGAGTCGAGGCGGTTGTTGGTCCCGTTCGGGAAGAAGCCGCCGCCGATCTTCGCAGTGGGCGTCAGGTAGACGATGTTGTGCACCTGCGCGACCGAGCGGCTGTAGGCCAGGCCGTTGGCGTCGGTGGGCACGATGTTCGAGATCGTCGGATCCGACCCGGTGATGCCCTGATCGTCGTCACTCGAGCCGTCGAGGCTGTCGCGCGCGTCGCTGATCTGGTTCGCGGCGGTGATGAGCGACGGGATCGGGTTCGGCGTCTGCAGACCCTTGCGGTACAGGATCGTGCGGATCAGGCCTGCGTGATACGCCTCTGCCGCGAGGATGCCGGCGGCCGCCTCGAGATAGGTCTTGTTGGCGATCAGCGGTGCCGCGCCCTTGTAGGCCGACACACCGACGTCCTCGAAGATGTACGCGCCAAGCAGGAAGCTGTTGTCGTCGGCATAGGGGTTGAACACACCCGTCGCACCGATGACGCCCGCCGCGCGGGCGGCTGCGGTGAACGCACCCGGAGCGGCTGCCGTGCCGACCGAGATGTCGATCGCGGGCTGGGCGACGGCGGCGCTGCCGAGGGCCGAGCGCAGGAAGGCGACGTGTGCGACTTCGTCGATAGCGATTTCGCGCGCGTATTCACGGACGACGGTGTCCTGGAACGGCACCTGTGCACCGCCGGTGACGGCACCCTGCGTACCGATGCCGGTCAGCATGTTGGCGTTGAGGCCGACACCGAATGCCGCGAACGCGTAGAACTGTGCCTCGAGATATTCGAGGTTCAGTGCGACGTTGAGCACGTCGGCGTCGTTGAGCGCGGCAACCGGCGCCGGTCCCGGAGTCGGGGTCGGTGCGAGATCGGAATCGTCGCTGCCGCATGCCGAGAGCAGCGTGGCGCCGCCGATGGCGAGCGCGGAACCGCCGGCAAAGCGCAGGAAGTTACGACGTTCGTTGCGACGGCTGGCGATCGCGTCGAATATTTCCAGCTTGGTATTGAGATCGGTCATTGGGTTAATCCCCTGAATATCGAAGAAGAGCGGGTGATCGGATGACCGATCAGCTTGCCGCGATGCTCGTCTTGATGTTGCCGTTCATGCCGTTCGGGTAGAACCCGCCTGCCGACGCCGCACCCTTGTTGAGGTACACGATGTTGAGCACCTGGCTGGCCGAGCGGCTGAAGGCGACGCCGTTCGCATCGAGCGGAACGATGTTCGACGCGGTGACCGCGGCCTGCGTCGTGCTCAGGTTGATCGGCGTCTGCGAGATGGGCGAGATGCCCTGATCGAGATCGGTCGTACCGTCGAGGCTGTCGCGTGCGTTCGAGATCGCGTCGGCCGACTGGCGCAGCGACGGGGTCGCGATGCCCTTGCCGTACAGCGTCGTGCGGACGATCGCGGCGTGATACGCCTCGACCGCGAGCAGGCCGGCAGCGGCTTCGAGATAGGCCTTGCTGGTGAGCAGCGGGGCAGCGCCCTTGTATGCGGTCACGCCGACGTCTTCGAAGATGAACGCACCGAGCAGGAACGCTTCGTCCGAAGCGTACGGATCGAACGCGGTGCCGGCGGGGACGAGGCCAGCAGCCTGTGCCGCGAGCGAGAACGCGCTGGTCGGCGAGACGCTGACGTCGATCACCGGCTGTGCGACGGCGGCGGAGCCGAGTGCGGTGCGGAGGAACTTGACGTGGGCGATCTCGTCCTGCGCGATCTCACGCGCGTACTGGCGCACGATCGGATCGCTGAAGTTGACCTGACGACCGCCACGAACCGCACCCTGCGTGCTGGTACCGCTAAGCAGGCTGTTGTCGAGGCCGGTGCCGTAGGCGGCGTAGGAATAGAACTGCGCCTCGAGATATTCGAGGTTGAGTGCAAAGTTCAGGACGTCCGCATCGGTGATCGTCTGTGCCGACGCCGACGTGGAGAAGGACAGCGCGGTCGCACCGGCTGCGGTCATCGCAGCGGCGCCCAGCGCGGTCTTGAAGAATTCACGTCGCTCGCTGCGGCGTTCCACTCGCGCATCGAGGGCTTCGATCAGGTGCACGCTCTCGGTCATATCAGGGTCCTCCCCTTGCTGTTGCGGACGTCGAAATGCTCTGCGGCAGTCGCGCAACGGGGCATGCCCCGATCGGGTCGATTGCTCGAATCCCGCTCGTAACGCGCTCAATTACGGACATAAAAAAAGCCGTCCGTGGCGAGGAACGTACGCGGATGAATAATGGATGCACGCTTCAAGTGGGTGCGATGAAATAAATTTCACGACCCGGCAGAGAGGCTTACCTGCTTGCGATGATTGGGGTTTTGGTGGCGGCTGGATGCCGGCTTCACCTTTCCCTGGTCTTCCCGGAAAACGCCCGGCAGGCCCTCTTTTCTCTCCCTACCGGAGAGAGAGAAAAGGTAACGCGTTCGGCGGATCGGGCCGAGCCGGATCCGCCGAAATCGACAGCTTAGAACGTGTAGGTCAGGCCGAGGGCGTAGAGCCACTGGTCCGCATCACCGACGTCGGCGACGATCGGCGTGTTCTTGTACTTGCCGAGCATGCGACCGTAGAGGACGCCGGCGCCGACGCCGAAGCCGTGGCGCAGATCGCCAGAGAGGCTCTGCACGACGAACAGCGAGGCGTTCGCGCGACGGAAGCCGCTGTCGTTGATGTCATAGGTGCGCAGGCCGCTCTTCAGCGAGCCGATCGGCGTCACGGCAGCATAGGTGCGGCCGAAGCCCTTGCCGGCATAATCCGCCGACACGCCGAGCGAGACGAGCGTGCGGACCGACAGCGGCGTGGTGTAGTTCACCTGCGGGGTGATGACGTAGCTGTCATAGGTGCCCGAGACGTCGTGGACATACGCGACGCGCGCGGTGATCGTGTCGTAGTCGCTGGTGATGACGCCGGTCTTGCCGATGCCGACATAGCCGCCGAGCTCATACGCGGTATCGATCTTGCCGAGTGCGCGGACCTGGCGGTTGTCGATGTCGCCGGTGCGATCGCGGCGGATACCGCCGATGACGCCGACTTCGTAGTTAATACCGACCTCGCCCGTGTTCGGGATCAGGTTGAAATAGAGCTGCGTGCCGCGGAGGAAGAAGTCATGCCCGCGCACCGTGCCGACGATGGCGCCGGCGGGGGTGAAGGAATTGCTGTCCGCACCCTCGTAATCGGGCATCGACACCGCACCGACCGCTATGGTGATACGGTTGTTGTCGCGCGGGTCGGTGATCGTTGGCGACGGGTTCGGATCGGTCTGGGCGAGCGCCGGGGTGGCGGTTGCCAGCACCGCGATTGCGGCAGACATGAGAAGGGTGAATGCGCGCAAGGAAATGCTCCGGAGAAAAAGGTTCCACGTCGCAACGCGGTAAAACCGTTTTCGGTCCGCTGCGATCGGTCAGAAGATGTAACGCATTTTTACCTGTTGCATTTCGGCATCACCGGCAAGCATGAACCGGGCGGCATCAAAACGCGGCGGGCCGAAGCGGACGGCGGCATTGCGCGAGAACCCATAGCCCTCGCGCGGGATGCCGGCGATCGTGTCGAGCTTCGCGTTGCTGTTCTCGTCATGGATGATCGCGAGCGCATAGCCGCGCTGCGGCAGGCCCGAAAAGCTGGTGGCGTGGACGCTGGCGGGCAGCGTCCGCGTCAGTGCCTTGGCATCGTCGACGCAAGCCGGAAAATTATCGGGGTCCGCGGTGAGGCAGATCCGGATCATCCCCTTCGACGAGCGGAGATTGTCGACCTGGACGTCGAGCCGCGTGACGGGCGCCGCCGCCGACAGCATCGCCCACGTCGTTGCTGCTGCCACGACGAACAGCCGCTTTCGCATGCGCGCCGGCAAGATCGCCGCGTTGCTTGTCGGTGCCGCAGAGCCGATCCCAAAAGCGGAAATAGAGGCCATAGTTGCACCCGTGTCGTTCGTGATGTCGCCGATGATGGCTCGCCGTGATCAGCCAGCCGCCCCATGCGCCCCGCCACATGAACCGGGGGAAAACCTCCCCACGTCATGCGATGGTTACCCCATAGCCTTCGTGATCGTCAGTACCAGACCCGGTGCGTCGATGTTGATCGGAATCAACAGCACCCGTAGCGGAATTACCACAGCGCCGGTGATCGGCGCGATCGGATCGCCTCGACCAGGGGCCAGGGGAGCCGCGAGACGTCGCGGATGGTCTTGCCCCGGTTCGCCGGCGCGCATTGTGTGCCGTGAAGGCGGTGAGCGTCCCCAGCCTCTTTCGCCCGCACGACACGCCTGCTACTCAGACAAATAATAAGAGCACAAGAGGGTGTCGTTATGGTCGAACTGTGCCGCGGGGGCCAATCCCGCCGGAAATTCCTGACGGGTGTCGCGACCGGTGCGCTGACCGCGGGCACCCTGTCGATCGGTCCGCAGGCGTTTGCGTTCGTGCCGCCAGAGGTGCTGCCCGTGACGGTGCCGACCGCGACATTGCAGGCGTTCGACCTGGCCGACGTCACGCTCGGCGAGGGACCGTTCCTGCATGCGCAGCGCAAGACCGAGGCGTATCTGCTCGCGCTGCAACCCGACCGGATGCTCCATAATTTCCGCGTCAATGCGGGGCTGGTACCGAAGGCGCGGGTCTATGGCGGCTGGGAATCGGATCCGCTGTGGGCGGACATCAACTGCCACGGGCATACGCTGGGACATTATCTGTCGGCGTGTGCGCTCGCCTATCGATCGACCGGCGACCGTCGGTTCAAGGCGCGGATCGACCATATCGCGCGCGAACTGGCGGCGTGCCAGGCGGCGTCGGGGACCGGGCTGGTCTGCGCGTTCCCGGATGGGCCGGCGCTGGTGGCGGCGCATCTGCGCGGCGATCCGATCACCGGCGTGCCGTGGTACACACTACACAAGGTGTATGCGGGCCTGCGCGATGCGACGCTGCTGGCGGACAGCGACACGGCGCGTGCGGTGCTGTTGCGGCTGGCGGACTGGGCGGTGGTCGCGAGCCGTCCGCTGAGCGACGCGCAATTCGAGACCATGCTGGATACCGAGCATGGCGGCATGAACGAGGTGTTCGCCGATCTCTACACGATGACCGGGACCGCCGAGTATCGGACGATGGCGGAGCGGTTCTCGCACAAGGCGATCCTCGCGCCGCTGGCCAAGAGCCGCGACCATCTCGACGGGCTGCATGCCAATACGCAGGTGCCGAAGATCATCGG
>Ga0308164_10003357_pt1 | contig 14534 bp, 19 predicted proteins | sample PhyTR2_FD_201031 | JGI IMG/M metagenome (GOLD analysis project Ga0308164, IMG submission 201031) | Phyllosphere microbial communities from UC Gill Tract Community Farm, Albany, California, United States - DLSLT.R2 | ecosystem: Host-associated > Plants > Phyllosphere > Unclassified | place: USA... | reverse complement strand
CTTGAACCAAAGAATTGTTTTACGTCCAATGTATTCTCTCCTGTTCTAAATATTCCGTCGATATCAAAATCATCTTTCTCATATTGTGAAAATGCCCGGTATATGTAATTATCAAAACTTTGTATTCTGTTTCGGGCAAAAATAACACATTTATTTCTTAGGTGAAAATAATTATACTATATAGTTAATTATGTAACCTGTTATTTGTTTTTAGTAGAATGAATGGTCTAATCCAACGTGAAATTCTTGAATTACCAGGAGTGCACCCAGGATTGAAAGGCAGGCCGGGAGGAGAATTCATAGATACCGTAAAATGTAATTGTATTCAGGATTTTCGCTTGATCCGGAATTCTATTCGGACTATCTGGTGAAAATTTGAAGGCAAGTACTGCGATTAGGAAAATACTTTACCCACCATTTAAGTCGGCTTGTGATGAAGCGTATTCTTTGGGATTTAAATGGAACTAGATCAAGAGTATTTTGACGTTTTTAGATGGGACATTAATCTTTTAAAATCCCCGATAAATCAATTATACCAAATTAAAACGAACGCTTAGGAAGCTAATTAGTAAAATAAAGCAAGTCAAGAATATTAAAAAAACCGCTAAACGACGATTTATTTTGACACTACCTGTGCGTTTTGCTTTCCGATCAAACGAAGGCGCAGTGGTCAAAAATGCAAAAATTACTTCCAATACAACTTCCATGTTTCTAAGGTATTAAAAATAACTTATATCGTTTAATATTTTTTTTATTTATAGCATTGGGAGAGGGTGAAATACCGAAAATAATTTCTGATCATTAATTATACGTCAATTCGTTAAGGTTACTTAACTTTGAGTAGCGTCGTGCGCAGTTAGAGCTTTACAAATTGGCGCTTATACCATTGCGGTTTTAATATCTTTTGAATTGAGAAAACTGATTATCATCGAATGTCCATCAAACCTTGGCCTTAAAGCACCTGGAAACGGCAAGGTTCCGGGCGTCTGGCGGTTACCAGATGTAATGAGGGAAAACGGTTTTCACAAGAAAATTGCTCCTGATGAGGTGCACACCATTATAGCGCCTGCATACACACCTGAAAAAGATCGGGCGACAGGGCTGTTGAATTGTCGGTCCTTAGTTCATTATGCTAAATTGCAAGCGTCACTCATTGCACCGATGTTTGCCCAACAACATCTGCCGGTAGTTATTGGCGGCGACTGCAGTATTTTAGTCGGCGTAGCGCTCGCACTTAGGAAAGCAGGAAATTATGCTCTATTTTACCTTGACGGACATACAGATTTCATGGATGTTAGACTATCCGAAACAGGAGGGATGGGCGGAATGGCAGCCTATTTCGCTACTGGCAACGGTTATGAGGGTATATCAAATCTTGATGGTCATTCTCCATATGTCAATGAAGAAAATTTATGGTGCGTTGGAAACAGGGAACATGATGATGAATATGAAGACCAGATCAGGGGATCCAATGCAACTTATATCAGCCTCTCGAAGCTCCGGATTTCCGGAATAGAATGCTGCGCTTCTGCATTTTTAAAAATGATTGAAAATAAAAATCTGGATGGTTTTTTTGTACATATAGATGTCGACGTTTTGAATGATAACATTATGCCTTGTGTAGATAGCCGAAATCCTGATGGCTTATATTATAATGAATTCAATAAGTTGTGTGGCCTGTTGTTCAGCAGCGGAAAATTTGCGGGAGTCGAAATCACAATTCTTGATCCCGATCTTGATACAGGCGCATTTTTTACGAACCTGTTCATAGAAAACTTTACGAGAACTTTTAATGGCGCAATGCGAGCGGCTACATAGCGTCCCAATACAGGTATTAAACCTACCTATTTATTCGTCTACCGGGTAAGGACCATGTGAAAATGCTCTGTCGTGATATCCTTTCGAGCCTACTTCCAATGCCAGCTCACTTTGATAGGGCAGCCCCTGTTTCAGATGGCTCAAGATGTAGTCGAATGTATATTTAGGCGACCACAAAAGTTCCCGTTTAGCCTTTTGGTTACAATAAACACGATCAATGGAAGAGAACATTTGCCAGTTTAATCGTGCGTAAATTTCGAGATATTCCGGGTAATATTTAGCAAGGACTGATTTTGCGTCCGTTCCAAGTTGAACTAGGTCAGACTTTTGAAAAGGCGTGTCGCCACTGATGATATATTTCCCAAAACCGATGTCAACGGCCCTGTCGAGCGCGCAGAGGTGTGCGCTAACCATATCAGCTATGTCCGCCCTGCGGTAAAATATTTCGTTAACTTTCAGGTTATCAGCTGAAAAAGCTGCCCGTCTCTCTTTCTTATCATCCTCTTCAGGGAAAAAGCGTGAGGTTCGTAAAATTATGCAGTTAAGTTTCGCGTTCCTATAATACAACTCACACAGGTTTTCTGCAGCCAGTTTTGTAACCCCATAGATATTTTTCGGTTTGGGTACCACCTCCTCGTCAATCCAAACAGCAAGCTCACCCGGATTGTTTGTCAAAGCATCGCCAAATGTACTTGTTGTACTGGTCATTATATAAGCCCTCGTCTTAATCATACTGGCAACTTCAAGTAAATTCAGGGTACCGGTTATATTTGTATCAATGAAATCTTGCTTGGAGTGGGTAGCCACATGAGGTTTGTGGAGGGTGGCGGCGTGTATAATTGCTTCGGTTCCCAAAGCGGCTTTTTCAACATCAGACTTGATTGCAATATCTCCTACAATATCAGTGTAAGGCGAAGGCTTAACGTCAAGCCCTGTTACCTGGTGACCGAGTCCTTTTAGTGTTCTCACTAATGCTTCCCCAAGGTGTCCGCTGCTTCCAGTTACAAGTATATTCATGCGTAAGTTTCTATAGAAGTAAAGCTAATCAACCTGAACGAGCACAGCAAGAGGCAAAGACAAATTATTATATACTATCAGGCATTACAAATCCCAGCAGAACAATAATGAATTCCGCAAATTAAAACATATTGTGTATATTATAAAACTGAATATCTAATCGCTAAGTGATACCTAATAGTAAAAGAACGCTTTTGAATTAGGGATTTTGTGCTCTGCCTTGCCAGGTTTAAAGCCATCCATTTTCGGTATACTGGCAAAAGGATATTTGAATTTAGAAAACCAATCCTTTTGGATTTCCTTACCTTCATCACAGTCGCCATATGTATAAGCTACGCTAACTTGTTTTGTGGAGAAATTTACATCGTACTTGTAGTCGAAAGCGCAGGTGTCGTAATCGCTAAACGTTGAACCGATTAGATACCAATCTCCATTCTGGAACCTGAAGATGTTTTTGTTTGTCCCATAATGCCTGGAGTTGTAGTTAAAAGTTTGCGAAACTGCTAAAGTATTATTCTTAATCACCAGCGATAGATCTATCCCTTCATCAACACAAAAACCGCATTGTTTACTGCTCCTCAAAACCGAAGTGTTTTTTTCCCAGAGTTTAAGTTTGCCGCTTTCCAGCTTACAAATATACAAAATCCTGTATACGCCAAGGTCATTGTCCTGTCTATCGGTGTTATAGGCGAAAACCATCTCATCAATCCCGTCTTTATCCAGGTCACCTTTCGCTTCCAGCACTTTGGTATAACCTACTGGTGGTTTAAATTCAATTAGCTGCTGTGCTGATGTTTCAATACTCAATAACCCGAGCATAATCAATAGATACCTCATATATATCATTTTAAGAAAAGGGAATAAAGTAAGATAAGGCCAACCAATACGACCTCAACTATCCAAACTTTTTCTAGGTCTGGCGAGCGCTTTCTGATCAAGCGGTCAATGCCGTATGCCAACAGTGCGCCAATTAGTAAAAACAAAGGCATAATCCAGGGAAGGTAAACGCCGGAACGTTCCTTGTTTTCGGGCTCACTGGGGAATAAGGCGTAAATTGCGAAGGCTATACATATTATAGAAACGATAATTAAAGGTGTTATTTTTTTATGCATACCTATAAGTTTCCTTCTATTAAACGCTTCGTCTGACAAGCAACAATAGTTGGCTGCTCACTAATTGATTGACCCCAACATAATAAATGCGCCTATAATTGATCCTAAGATAAATGCCCCGAAAGCTAATTTTATTATGATGTACTTTTTCATGTTAATATAGGTGTAATAGTCGCGAGTATATGATATTCAATTATACGAATATTATATTCAATCGAGAAATGTCATTCCTGCAGCTTAAATTTATCAGAAATTGAAAACAATAATTCTTCGTATAAATTACTTGTTTGAGGTAAATATATCTGGCGGAGTTCCTGAGGACGGATCAACAGGCTGTTCCGGCGGGGCTGGAGATAGTACAGGAGGCGTTTTAGCTACGTTAGGTGTTTCCGGTGGTGGGGTAGGAAGCTGTGGGTTTTCAGGTCCTTTACTAGTTAGGTACATCAACGAACTTACCCCGGCCAGCAATAACAGGGCTTCACTAAAAACAGGCATTGCCTTGTTTGAAACCACATACCACACAAAATAGAAACCCAGAATGAAATTCCATAACACAGTTTGCGTACGTTGTACCGAAATGTTTACGCCATCAGAGGTGATGTCTGTTAAAAAATCTACGTGAGGTTTAACAAATGGTCGTATTACCGCAGTTTGGTTCACTGTTGCCGCTTCCCGCTGTCTCTTCTTTGTAAAGTCGATAAAACCCGCAATGCCAGTGGTGCCACCAGTAATCCCCAATAAAATTAAACATGAATTGTTAAGCGAATCCGCCAATCCAGTCAAAAGTGTAAGATAAATAAAACCACCACTTATTACTACCGTCCAAAAAGCAAGTTGCGTTTGTGCCAGGCTATAAGGTCCATATTGACCAGCTTTGTCTTTATCCGGCTCCCTGATCAGTCCGGTTTTGTTACACCGGTCAATAAAGTAAATCAGAAAGGCCAGGTATAAAACGCAGACCAGGTAGAAAACCCAATTCTCATAGTAAATGAGTGTCACTCTTGGATTCCCTTTCATATTTGCATCATAAGTTAGCGGGAACATCCCTTCCCAACCCAGCGACAAATAGAAAGTTGCGCTTTTTGCCTTCCAGTCAGACACCTTAAATAAAGCGTTCCATGCATCTTTGGTGGTGCTGTCACGTGAGAATATGAACGTAATCCATTGCGTTTCACTCAGATGTTTACTTTTTGTTGCTATGTAACTTGATGGGACAGAACTAAAATAGTCGGTTGTCATGCCCTTCAAAGCTATTCCGCCAGCATATAATATCAAATGCGTATCATCTTGTGGTCGCTGTTCCAGAAATTCTTTTGGGTGACTGATTAATATTCTGATTTTATAGTTTGCTTTAATGTTCTCGTTGGTGGTTGTACTGCCCAATAACTCGCCTGTGAGGATAGATAAGATTTCGGGCTTCTGATATTCCGTATCGGGTTGTTTAACTTCTGCAGGACTACTTTTTCTCACCCTGACAGTCGAAGTGCCAGCCGAATCCGGTTCAAGGATATTTATTTCCTGTACCAACTGACGTTCAGAAAGTGCAGCACTCTTAAAACTATACGAATTAGCCGCAAATGCAGGGTTGTTTTGCAGCAGTAATACCAGGCAAGTTAACATTGAAGTGTTAATAGCCAACTTCAATAATTTGATCCCTAATAACTTCATCATGTATCAATCATCTTTTGGTATTAGTATTATAGGCTGATATTTATCCTTCCGTATAGTTGATTGAACCGGATGATTACCACTTATCAAGAAAGATAGTAAGGATATCAGTAATAATAAATAGCAAGAAATAGCTATTAATAATTTTTAATTGATACTATTGTTTTAGGTGGTTTATTGCCGGGCCAACTCTTTCAAAGCCATGATTTATCCTGAATTCATTTTGCTGTTGTTCAGTCATTTGTCCTAACTCACCTTTACTAGCCGCAAGGAAATATTCTTCCATCTTTCCAGCAGGCTGAAATGATATTAACAGCCGTGCATTGCCTTCACTTACTTTTGCAAATGTATGTGGCACACCCCTTGGGCCAAAAACACTGTCACCGGCTTTTGCTTCATAAGTTGTCTCACCAACTTTGATCAAAAACTCACCTTCCAGCACATACCACCATTCGTCTTGCGAATAATGTTTATGCAGCGCAGGCCCCCCTTTTTTAACACGGTAAGATTCGTAGATGTAATTTGCTCCACCAGTATCCTTTCCAGACACTTTCGTATAAAAGGTATCACCTTCCATTAATACCTGTGGCTGATCAAACCGGTCTTTGCCAGAAATTACCTTAAAGCCTTTTTCCAGGTATTTAATCACCCTATTGGTGAAGCTAACAAATGAAATAGCTGAAAAGGTGCCTGCACCAGTTATCAGCTTTAGAAAAGAAGCACGTTGCATAGGCTTGGCTTTAATGAATTTACGCTGCTGGTATTAAGTTACGCAAAAGCTTTTGATTTCAAATAATGCCGATGTGCGATAATTTTTTTCCTCATCCATGGTTCATTATAGAATGAAATACATGTTCATTGTATTCTCTTAATTTGGACAATTGAATATTAAAAATGAAAGATTTAGAGATTATATTAGACAACGTTCCCGGCGAATAGCACTTTTGGGTGAAACGCTGGGCAAGAAAAAAAATTAGCCTTGAGGGAGGAGGCGTATTTTCAAATGGATCAATCTCCATTGCACATTTTTTAGTTGCTGAACCTGAAAGAGCCAAAGAAGTATTGGAGCAGATGAATATCAAGGTTGTAAAGGTAAGCGAGGTGATTATCCAAAAACTTCGGCAGGATGTTCCAGGACAACTTGGGTTGTTCTGCAAAAAGATAGCTTCTGGTGGCGTGAATATATTGACGCAGTATAGTGACCATGCAAATCAACTTATTCTTGTGGTTGATGACTATGAAAGGGCTAAGCAAATTTCTGATGAATGGATGAAAGAATGGTTTGTTCAGAAGCTGGTATTGTTGTAACCGACTATATTGATCAGGCAACCGCGGTAATGACAGAAACCGCTAATGGGGGAGGGAGATTTAAAGAAGTGACACTAAACCCCATCGTCATGGTCAAGGAAGCGTCAATGGTTAGCGGAGCAATTGATCTTCATAAAAAAGCCAATAAGCTATGTTTCATCGCCAATTCTGTCAATTTTCCAGTGTTGCATGTCCCTCAAGTAAAAGTAACAACATTAATCTGACAGCAATAATCTCCTACAAACCAATGACCGAACAGGCACATAAGCACCCAATCTTTGTCGCAAACAGCCCTCGCTGTTGACTTTTTTAATTTTGATATTTAACCTGCAAACGGAAAACTCCTTAAGGTTTAAAACAATCAAATGAGAAAAGTAATTTATGGCATCAATCTTACCGCAGACGGATGTTGTGACCATACTAAAAATTTTGGCGGTGGCGACGAAATGCACAATTATTTTTCGGACCTTATGGAGGATGTTGACCTAATTATCTATGGACGTAGGACATACGAATTAATGGTTCCGTATTGGCCAGATCTCGCAAAAGCGCAGTCCGGCTCTAATGCAACCAACAGGTTTGCGCAAACATTTGATAACATTAATAAAGTGGTATTTTCCAAAACATTAGATAAGGTTGATGGAAATGCCAAGCTTATTCGATCAAATCTTGCTGCGGAAGTTGTAAAACTGAAGCAAGAGCCAGGTAAAAATATATCAATTGGCGGCGTGGATCTGCCCTCGCAACTAATAGCCCTGGGCCTGGTTGATGAATTTTATTTTCTCGTTCATCCAACTATTGTTGGTGAGGGAAGGCGGTTGTTTGACCACATGCAACTTTCGCAATCACTAAATCTAAAACTAGAGCGCTCAAGGGTGCTTAATTCAGGATGTGTAGAACTGCACTACGTAAATAAGGGTGAACAAAATCAGGTAATTGAAAACAATTCATATCTAATTTGAGAAGTAAGGGCTTGGTCTGATATGATTTACCAAAAACCTGTTTCGGAGATTAAGCTGTGCAAATATTAAATAGTTCCCTAAAGGAAAATGCCTCCAGAGTAGTTCCAAAGGCATTTATTGTAATTTAGCGAATGTTCAAACAGCCTTAGCGGTTATGGTTGCGAATCAGCAGCTGGATTAATAATAACATCAGAATATTGCGACTCCAATAACGCAATTAAGGCTTTAGCTTTCGGTCCTGCCGTAAGCGGATTTTGCCCGGTAACAAATAACCCATCTTGTTCAACGTGCGAAAGAACTTGGTGCTACCGCAGTTTTCACGTCAGCACGAAGTTCTTTCAAACGGGATTGAAGCAAGTAGGTGACGTTCGAGGTAATTACCATCAGAATCATCTTCATGGTATCTTATTTAATGTCTTCCGGGTCAATTTCGTTACCTTCTTCGTCTACCTGCTGGTTGTGTTCCCAATTGGTGTCTTGTGTATCACCTGATTGCTGCTGAGTGGTACCGTCTGTCGAAGTTTTTGCCTGCTCGTCTTTTTCTTTAGGATTTTCCATAGTGATGTATTTTGATGTCTGTCGATAACAACACAAATCCTTAAAGGTTCCATAAAGTTGAAATTGGCGCTAAGTTTAGATCTGTGTTACAACTATTGCTTTTTTAGTTGCCTTTCGGTTTTAAAAAACGGAATTCCTACACAAACAGCTACATAGAGCAGCCCTGTAAAAATGTCAATTAGACTATTTGATGTATAAAATAAACCTGGTGCGGCACAGCATACGAGCACAAACCCCCAAACTAGCATTTCTATTGACGCGTAAACCTGAGCGAAATCCCATTTTGACTGCGATTGCATAGAGGCATTTGTTCTATATCCATAAAAAGGATTGATACTTTTAGCGGGAAAGTAATACATAATTGCTCCTACAACTATAATGCTTACTCCACTTATAACTGGTATAGTGAAAAGTGGGTTTAGCAATATTTCCTTGTTTTCAAGCATAACGTCATGCAGCTGTTTAGTTGCACCAAGATAGACAGTTTATGCTTTAAAAACAAGTTGAACATCGGTCTTCAGTTTATCTTAATTTCAACTGTCTCCCTCCAACCTTTCCAAAATTAGTGGTTCAAAATGCTATTAATAGCATTGCTCAATTTTGTTTTGTAAATTAGTTGCTCAGCTTTTCCCCGTTCAACTATGTGCAAATTTCTCCTGTTTTTTTCATTATCCTTATGTATTTCTGTTGTCAGTATCGCACAGGAAGATGAAAGAAATTCGTTAAGTGTACCAAGGATTGCCGAACAACGGGTAGACAAACTGATTGATTCCCTCAACTTTACCAAGAACAACATTGACAAGGTTAAGCAACTGAATAAAATTGCTGGTTTATATTGGCGGAGGGGCAGCCTGTCACCCAAAAATTTCGACAGCTGTGTAATATATGCATCCCAGGCATACCAGTTGAGTACGCGGATCAAATTCCAGTATGGAAAAGACCAGGCAATTTTTCTGCTTTGTAAAGGTTGGCTGCACTCCGGATCGTACACAAAAGCAGAAACCATAGCCAGTGAAGCTTCGGCCGAGCAGGCGGCGCGCTTGCAATTGGTCTTGGGCGAATATTTCCTATATATGCCAGGTGCAAGCAAACAACGCATCCAACACGGGCAGAAATATTTATTAAGGGGATTAAAATTCGCAAAGGCGAACAAAAGTGTCCATTGGACACAGGAAACTGAGATTGCTCTGGGTAAATATCATTTCCTTGTTGGTGAAGTTGACCAAGGCACTGCATATTTCAAATCTGTAATCAATTACTATCACCAAAAAAAAGATCTCGCTTCAGAAGCTCATTGGTGGTCAGAGCTAGGCCGTTTTTCCCCTTCGGGAGAAGCGAGCGACAAACTTTCGCTGACTTACCAAAAAAGGGGAATGGAGTTATACCGGCAGGTAGGTGACAAAGACAATATGGCGCAAATATCCGATTGGATTGGTGAAACATATCGCGATCGCGTGGTAAAATTAGATAGTGCCCAGATATTTTTCAGTTCGGCAATTGCCTTGCGTAAAGCTGCGGGTGGGAAAAAACTGTACAAATATTATTACCACCTGGCGGAAACATTTTTGAATCAGGAAAATTTTGAACAGGCACTCAGCTATGCTCTGGCTTCTCTCAAAAACATGGACGAACTTCAAAAGACCGACGTTAAGTCTCAGGTATATGCAGATTTGGGTGAAATTTATACAGGCTTAAATGATTACGAAAGTGGTCTTTCATATTATAAAAAAGCCCTCGATCCCTCATTGAATTTTGAGCACTATATACAATACTACCTCGGAAAAAAAATATCCGATAACCTTATTCTTCAACATAAACCAAAAGAAGCACTGCAATTTCTGGATGAATACGCTTTTAAATACCCGCCATTAGAGGATAGTGACCGTGCTACACTGGCAAGTGCACGAGGAAATTGCTATGTGGCTTTAAATCAATTTAATCTGGCAGAAAAATACTACCAGCAAATGGTCCGTTATAGTCTGTCAGTGGAAAAACAGCCAATATTGTTTTACTCCAAATCAATTGTGGGAGCCGAAGCGTATTACACCATTGCAGATTTTTACGTGAAGCAAAAACGGTTTGATGCGGCTCTGCCATATTTAAAAATATACGACGAGAGGGGTATGTCCTTCCCAAAAATCGCTAAAAATGTAGCACTGCTTAGGTTTAAAATTGATTCTACTTCAGGTAATTTATCATCTGCCCTTAAAAATTATCAAACTTATACTGCCTACAAGGATACCATTTACAATATTGCCAACGCCGGGAAACTGGCCGAAATGCGTATCCGTTACCAAACTGAGCAGACAGAAAAAGATAACAAATTGTTGCAGAATGCCGTACAGCTAAATGAGAGGGAAATTTCACAGACAGAACAGTCGCGCAATTTTTCCTTGCTGAGTGTGGGCATGCTTGCAGTTATCATCGGCATCGGCTACAACCGCTACCGCATCAAGCAACATGGATATTTGCTATTGCAGGCCAAACAAGAAGAGATAAATTCGAGAAATGATACCCTTCAGGCCTTAAACCATCAGCTTCAGGGCTTGATAGTTGAAAAAGAATGGCTGGTGCAGGAGATCCACCACAGGGTAAAAAACAACCTGCAGATGATGCAGAGCCTGCTGGAAGCTCAAAGCCGTTATTCCACTGGCGGTGATGTCGCGCTGGCCATAGAGACCAGCAAAAGACGCATGCAGGCCATGTCACTGATTCATCAACGGCTGTACCTAAACAACGGGTCAGACAAAATCGCCATGGCTGAGTATATTCAAGAGCTGGTAGGTCATCTTAAGGGAAGTTTTGATAACAACAAGCCTATAGAATGGCTGGTACAGATAGATCCGATTGAAATGGATACCAAACAGGCCATTCCGCTGGGACTAATCATTAATGAAAGTGTAACTAATGCTATAAAATATGCGTTTTCTGATCAGGCGAAGGGGAGAATTCGGATCTCGCTTTTAAAGAATGATCAGTTGGTTACCCTTACCATTCACGACAATGGTATCGGACTGCCAGACAATATCAACTGGGAGAAAAATAAGTCTTTTGGATTTACCTTAATCACTGGGCTGGTGAACCAGTTGGAAGGAAAGATCGAAATCATATACGACGAAGGATTAAAGATTGTAGCTACATTTACGCTTTAAATTCACTCGACTATTTCTTTTGCAAAGATTCGCTACATCTCTTTTAAAAATTCAAGCAATACCCTGAGGGTTATTGCCTGTTGTTTTTCTCTGCTGATTGAAGCAGGATGATCCCCCAATTGATATCCGTAATATGAAAATTGGGCATGGTTTCCGCCCTCAACTGGAAAAAATTGTGTGCCTTTTGGTAGTAGCCTCTTATTATCCATTATTTGAGGGACATCGGCAACTCCGTCTTCAGTGCCATATATTTTAAGTACAGGAATGTTAGCTGAAGAAAGATCAAAGTCCCTGGGATGTGTTGTACCAATAAGAACCAGTCCATCCACTTTTGCCAGGTTTTTAAACACAAATTTTGCAGCCATTGCCGCACCTTTAGAATGACCAGCCAGGCAGTACTTCATTTTTGGATCACTAAACAAACCAATAGTTTCCTTGCTACTATAACCGTACTGCGCCTGCCGGAAAGGCATTTTGACGATCACTGCCTTATAACCAGCTTCCGCTACTTTCCGTAACAGGAGAGCATACGCCTCAGGATCAACCAATGCTCCTGGAAAAAAGACCAATACCTTTCTAACGACGGTTGTTGGTGTAAAAACAATGCTGCTATCGTTATCAGTAACCTTTACAGTAGATGAATTCTGCAAAATCGAGGCACCAAATCCTTGTGCCCGATAAGAATTCCACTGGCAGATTATAAAGCAAACACCTAAAATAACCCAGATAGTACCTATTAATTTTAAAATTCTCATAACCAATTACTTGCCTGCAATCTACAAAAATTAGATACTTGCTAAAATAGACTAGCGAATCAAAAACATAATTTTATGATGTCTTTAACGCATAGATTATTTTATCATAGCTATTGATAGATTAGCCCTTTTCCAAATGAAATGCTAAACTGTTGAATACCTCTTATTGGTGGGTAATAGCGATTTTCCCTGGTTCATGCAGCTTTTTTATTTGTCACGCTATCCAGTTATTCAAAGCAGCAAAGCATCTGCCACCGCCTGAAACAGCAGAGCAGGCAGATGCAAAGAAAAGTGGTAAGTTATTTGCGATCATCTGTACTGCTGAGGGAATTGGTATAGCAGTTGGATTGCACTTTTTCCCACTGGCAAAGTATTTGGGCGAATAATGGGCTATTACCTTGGCGTTTGGACTATGGCAATTGCACTATTAGCCATTTTTCTTACGCTCGACCAAGAGTTCAACAAAACAACGATGTTTGCTTTTAGTGAAATAGGTTTAGCCCTGGCAACAACTTGTTATGGTGTAAACATGATTTTTGTGACGCGGCGAGCGGTTGCTAATTGACTATTCGGTATTAAAAATAGCGTATTTTAGTGAAAGAATATGCTATTTTTAATAACTGTAAAGCCAGATATATGGAACATATCATCAGGACACTTGAGGAGCAAAAAGATGAGTTCAAACAAAGCCGCCTTCTGGCTACACCAATAGCTGGTTTAATAGCCTGGCTGGTTGTTTTTATTTCCGGATTATTTTTTTCAGATATAATCACCGTTTGGGTACTGTTTATTGCGACAGGCTCGATTGTTTACCTGGGTATGGGTATTTCAAAGTTAACCGGTGAAGATTTCCTGGATAAAAATAAGCCGAAAAACACCTTTAATACACTATTTTTTTATACCGCTGCACAAGCTATCTTGGTGTATTCAATTGCAATTCCGTTTTTTATTGAAAACTATACTTCGCTTCCATTAACTGTAGGAATACTGACGGGATTAATGTGGCTTCCGCTCAGTTGGATTATTGACCACTGGGTAGGCATCTTTCATGCGCTCGTTCGTACCATTACTATTTTGGCGCTTTGGTACTTGTATCCGGCAGACAGATTTGTATTTATTCCCCTTGCCATCGTAGTCATATACATTATAACTATCTTCATTTTATACAATAGGACCAGACAAAAAGTATAATCTCCATAATGCCCTCACTAATCTTTCATTCCAGTTTCGCCTCACAAATCACCAAACTGGATCAGTTGCATGTTAGGCTGCCTAACTAAGTTTGTATTGACAATAAAGTCGAACAAAAACCAACAAAAATGGAAAAGTCAATTTTTTATCATGCCGGATGTCCAGTTTGCGTTAGTGCCGAACAAGATATCATCACCCTCATTGGTGAATCAAATGTAGAAGTTGTAAACATTGGTGAAAATAGGGATCGTATCGCTGAAGCCGAACACCTAGGCATCAAATCTGTACCAGCGCTGATCACACCAAACGGAAATGTGTTACACATTAATTTCGGTGCTTCAATTGCCGATGTTAAAGGATAATATAATTAATGTATACCGGGTCGGCCACGGCGCTGGCCCATAAGTAAAACTCAAAATAAAATGAAAGTAGCAGTATGGGACACCTATGTTGTTAAGAAAAACGGAGAAACCATGCATTTTGATATCATCGCACCTGATCATATCAAAGACGAATCACTGATCCACAAAATGGGAAAGGAATATCTTTTTACCAAAAATCAGCAGGGTCAGACCATTTCGTCCAAGGAATGCCAATTTTGCCATCAGGAATCTGCTTCGCCAGAGATGGTATACGGTATTGAAGATAAAGGCTTTTATATCATCGAAATGGAAGGATGTGATTAATGCCGAGTAGCCGGAGATCCAACTTTTCAACTGCACCGTATCAAATGTTTATCTTTTAACATCATTGCATTAGCAGAATAGTTAACTTTAAATGTCAGTGGTGGAACAGGATTTATAAACCAGGTGGTTCAGTTATGCTTAGACTTTGGGATCTTCAAATTACAATTAATGTCGACTGCGAACGGGCGGTATATGTACAAATTGCTGATGCAATCGTTGACGCGATAAAAACAGGAAAACTTCAAAATGGGGATGCACTTCCCGGCAGCCGGCAACTCGCCACAAAGCTAAAAGTTAACCGTAATAC
>Ga0308164_10003355_pt1 | contig 14549 bp, 11 predicted proteins | sample PhyTR2_FD_201031 | JGI IMG/M metagenome (GOLD analysis project Ga0308164, IMG submission 201031) | Phyllosphere microbial communities from UC Gill Tract Community Farm, Albany, California, United States - DLSLT.R2 | ecosystem: Host-associated > Plants > Phyllosphere > Unclassified | place: USA... | reverse complement strand
GTTGTGGGAACGCAGCCGCCGGCTGTGGGCCCACAACACCTATCCTGCCCGGCTCTTCGCGCCGGTTACTCCACGAAAGAGTACGGTAGCGACTTCGGACGAACCTCGTTTTGATCAAGCTTTTGGCGAGTATTTGACCGGTATACCGAAATCACCGATGAGGCCTGCCTATACTGGAACAGGGCCAGAACGGCACAGACACCGGAACATTTCACCTGGGCGACAAGCAGCCATGAACAAACGGGACAACGAAACGCTGGAAGCGTGGGCAACTCGACGCGCATCAACTCCGCGCCAGAAGAACCTTGTCGCGCTGCTGGCCGTGCGCGACGATATCAAAGCCGGACTGGACGCCGGCTATCCCGCGCTCACGATCTGGCGCTACCTGCATGAGAAGGGGCGAGTGCCGTGTCAGTACGACACATTTCGCAACTTCGTCAACCGCTACATCCGCAAGGGGGCAGCCAAAAATCCAGCCAAAACGCCGCCAGTGCCTGCAAGGGCTCCCGTATTGCTGCCGCTAAAGACTGGCGTACAAAAAAGTCCACCGGAGGAGATTCGCGGCTTCACATTCAACCCGGTACCAAGGAAGGAGGATTTAATATAATGGCCAAGATCCACATGCTGCTGCAAGGGAAGGGCGGGGTAGGCAAGTCGGTTGCCGCCGCGTTCCTGGCGCAGTACAAGCTCGAGCGCGGACATGCGCTCACCTGCATCGATACCGACCCCGTCAACGCAACCTTCAATGGCTACAAGGCGCTGGGCGTCCAGCTCCTGCAAATCATGGAAGGCGACGAAATCAACCCGCGCAGTTTCGACACGCTCATCGAGATGATCGCCGCTGCGCAGGGCGATGTTGTGATCGACAACGGCGCCAGCGCATTTGTCCCGCTGTCCCACTTCGTGATCAGCAACCAGGTGCCAGCGCTGCTGGGCACGATGGACAACCAGCTCATCATCCATACCGTTGTCACCGGCGGGCAGGCGCTGCTCGATACCGTGAGCGGCTTCGCTCAGCTCCTCGGCCAGTTCCGCGAGCACGAGGCCCAGTTCGTTGTTTGGCTCAACCCTTTCTGGGGAGCCATCGAACAGGAGGGAAAGCCGTTCGAGCAGATGCGAGCATATTCAGGTTACAAGGAACGCGTGTCGGCCATCGTGCATCTGCCGGATCTGAAAAAGGAAACCTATGGAAGAGATCTAGCGGAGATGCTGCAGGCGCGCCTGACATTCGACGAAGCGCTGGCGCAGGAGACACTGACGATCATGACCAGGCAGCGGCTGAAGATCATCAAGGGGCAGGTGTTTGGGCAGCTGGACAAGGCGGCGGTGCTGTGATGAATACAGACGAAAAAATTGAGCAGCTGATCCGCGAGATCGCCAGCAAACACGGGATTGCCGTGGCGCGCGATGATCCGATTCTGGTGCTGCAAACGATTAACCACCGGCTGCTGCAGGACAGCGTGGATGCGCAGCAGGCAATGTTGGACCAGTACAAGCAGGAGCTGGAAGGTGTTGCGAACAGGTGGGGAATGGATGCGCAGCAGAAGGCTGAGCGTGTGTTGAACTCGGCTCTTGGCGCCAGCAGGGAGGCTATGGCACTGATGGCACAATCTGCTTCCACGGCAGCATCGGCTGCTATTGAAGAGAAGCTTACTTTGATGGTGAAAAACATCGATAGTGCCGGCGCCTGGACGTATAGGGCCGCCTTTCTAAACGTTTGCGCTTCATCCCTTACCGTTGCTGCTGTAACCATCATGCTGGTATTTTTGTGATCTTTTCCGCCCTCCAGCTGCCGGCTGCGCGTCCTGTTTTTTGTCGCCGCGATTGGGGGGAGGCTTCGCATTGAGCTTTCCAGCTTTACCGGAACGGGCCGCTTCGACTAGGGAAGGCTCGCTGCACCGGATTCGAAGCTGCTACTTTTCCCGAGAGCACCAGCTTTATCCTGCGCGTGCGCGCAGGTTATGGCCGTCCCTATTTTCCGTCTAGACATAGACGTCCGTTAAATTTCTGCAGCTTCTTCTCCGACAGGCTTAATACCCTGCGTACCCTGTCATCCAGGCTAGAAGGCCTGTTGTCTTCAAGTCCGGAGGGCCCGCCTCCTAAAAGCAGTCCAAAGCTGCGTATCCGCTCTTCCATGATCCTCACCATGCGCTCGTCCCGCGTACCCAGAAACGCCGGCATCGCGCACTTCACCGGACTCCTGTGAACGCTAGCCCAGCAGTTGACCCGGCGGATACGGCCTTCACGCTGGATTGTGCGCACGGGGCTTGGATCGAGTTCGTAGTGCAGAAGATACCTGCATCGGACATGCAGGTCGATGCCTTCGGAATATCGATCGGTCAGAACGACTACATCTGGGCCAAAGGGGCTATTGAAAAGCGCAATTAGCAGATCCGGCCGCCGCTCCTGTAGAAATAGATGGCCGTCGGCGCATCCGTCTGCCGCTGCTATCCTAGATTCGCATGCCCCGATCACACGCGTCGCTACCGTAGCCCCAAAGGGCAGCGGCTTGACGTCCGCCGCATTGCCAGCGCGTAGCCGCAGCGTTCCTGTCATCGATTTTGATTTTGGGTTCAGCACTTCCGACATAAGTTTTACCATAGCATCAGCAATGCTAATCTGCTTGCCGCCGGGCTTGCCACCTGGGATGTAAGTCTTTTTCAGAACATCAGGGGTGAGAGGGGGGCGTGCGGCGATCCAGCTGCCGATCTGGTCACGGAACGACTTGGTGCAAATCCAGTCTATAAATGTGCGGCGCAGGATTCTTCTGTTTCCAGTATTTGGGTAGGGATCCTCCGCCTGGCCTAATAATTCCGACCACACCGAGTGCCATATTTTGTAGGGGTGCTTGGATTCGGGGTGAGCTGGAACCTGTCGTGCTAACACGCGCGTCAGTTCCTCCGCCACCAGATGGTGATGGCAGAACACCGCTACCTTTTCTGACTCTTGAACTATTGAAACTATGGCGTCCGCTACAGCGAGCATTTTAGGATGTGGCTGTTCCAGTATCCTAAGCTTGTTAATTGCATCCGCATGTAAAGTACCGAATGCAGCATGTTTCCTAGTTGCCAGAGCTGACAAAGCATTTTCCAGCGCTTGCCTGACCGGAGCGCGCGCGACGTGGAACTGCGGATCGTTGCTGCGCACTGAGCTGGGATGGGCGAGGCGGATAAGCCTGTCTATCCTTGCCAGGAGTTCAATTTCCGCAGAGCTAGCTGACGGCTCTTTTATTATCCAGGGAACTTTCCCGTTTCCAAAAGCCCGCTGCTCCACTTTCGAGAGGTTGTCAACGGAGTGCCGCAGAACGCACGCCGCCATGTCCGCCGTCGCCCGGTCCGCCGCAGAGCATAAGTCGGCGGCCATCTGTTCCTCGCTGCGGCTGTCGCCTCCGGCGTAAAGAAACTGGATCTGTTTGCCAAAATCTCTGATGGAGGCCGCCGCCTCCTTCCTGCCTAGCAGGGCCAGCATACTTGCTAGCTCCTCAGCCTTAAGGCTCATGGGGGTTGCAGTCAGCATAAGGACTTTGGTTCCTTTGCGTACAACCTCCCCGACCGCCTTGCGGTAATCCGAGGTGTCAGCCTTTGAACGGTGCGCCTCGTCTACAATAAGCAGGCTACACGAGAGGCCTCCCCGCGCAACAGCGCGGCTCTGGGTTGTTACCTGAATATGCCTTGCACTGGCCTTCGGCGAGTAGCCCCCTATGCTGCTCCCGCTCAGTCGCAGCTTGCCTTCAGCAATATCCTGTAAAGCAGGCAGCGTCCGCCGGAGCTCGTCATCCCAGCGCTGGGCGACGACCACGTTTGGCGCAAGTATCCGGACCGAACGTCCGCTGCCTTCGCTAGCAGCTACCCAGGCAGTAATTGCCCCGATGGTGGTTTTCCCTAGGCCGGCATCGTCTGCCAGGAGCATGCCTTGCGCCCCTTCGCTGCCGAGTAGAACGTCCAGAATGCGCTTAGCTGACCGCAGCTGGCGCCGCAGGGGAGCCGCTGACATCTTTGCAGCCGCGCTAAACCGTTTTGCGTTAGCGGCTTCCAAATAGGTTCGGTCGTAGTCAGCCATGGGAGATACCTGCCATCTTTAAACGCAGCGCAAACTCATCGCGCGCTGCGCCCACAATATTCTTTGCAGCTCCGCTGGCGCTGCAGTGGCGAACCAGCAGTGCTAGCAGCTTAGGAGCGTCTGCAGCCGCCTGGTTCTTCGATTTTTTCAAATCGAACTTGGCCTGCCAGCTGTCGATATAGCTGAAATACTGCCGTCCTTCCTCCAGGGCGTCCACGCTGTAGTCGCTGTCCATCTTCGGCTTGCTGCCGTTCCTTTTCTTTGGCGTTCCAAGGCCAGCGTCGGCGGAGCGCCCGTAGGTCTCCAGAAGTAGCTGGTCGCGCCACCTCTGCCACTCATCTTCCTTTAACTCCCCGAGCGGCAAGTCCAGTGGTCCGGTGCGGATGTCGAGCACCGGAATTAGCATGCTGCGCGTGCCCCGCATAATCTGCACAGTAGCGGGAGGCCGTGTGCTGTGGGCTACTTTGATTGTAAGATAGCCATCCTGCTCGGACTTCCGCTTTGAACCCTTGGAGGCGATCTTGGCATGCACGCCGCTGTTGGCGATCAAGGTGACCGTAATCTGAGTCCCGTCCCACTCGGCGCTTCCCCATAAGCCTGCGCCGTCCGCCCGGGGCTGGTCTGATGTCAGGATGTCGGCGCGGGCAGTTGCTGGCGCTAAGGGGAGCGGCATTGACGCTCCCTTTAGCAGTACTCCGAGTTCGAAGTTGCCCCTGCCGCTGCCAGCCCATGCCGTAGGCGTAAAATTTGCCGATGTCACTAGAAGTGCAGAACTCCTGCTGGAAGAAAATTCGTAGAGCTTTCCATGCATCCACCTAGGATCTGCCACGGTGCTGGCTCCGCCACGCATCATCGTGTCCGTCTCTCCGGTCAGGAGCCCAAAGCATATTGCTAGTCCGTCCATGCCATGCCGCGCGCTCCACAGCGCATCGCGCGTTGCGGTACCAAGTTTCCAGTGAAGTTTCTCCGGCGATGAGCCGGCGCTGCGAGCTGCTGCCAGCCGTACTTCGGCGGCGCAACTGCCTGCAGCTTGCGATACCCATTTCTTCAAGGCGTGGCTGTCCCATGACCCAATGAAAGGAGTAAGAATCCGTATCAGTTTAGGCCTCATGCCTAGGGCCGCTATCCCGCGCCCGAGGCTTGCAGTTCCGCACGTTTTCCCATCACCAGGAACGGTAGCTACGAAATGGACGCCATCAGGACAGCGGGCGCGCTTGAGCAGCTCGAGAAATTGCTGTAGGTCGTTGCTAGGGCCGGCCGACCGGTTTAGCCGGTGTAGAAATACCAGCAAATCCCCCCAGCTTTCCGACCCGTGTGCTGCTTCTTCTAAGATCACACTTGCACGCCATGCTGCCTGAATCTGGCCGTCTATGCCGCCAGACGTGAGATTTGCAGAAGATACAACTAGCTCCAGCCGGTCCCGTCCACTTTCTTTCCCCCAGTGCAAAAGCCAAAGCTTGGCATGCTGCGTACTGGCGGTAGTCCGGAACCGGATGTATGAAGAAAGCCAAGATTTGCCTGCGTCGTTTCCTGATGACGAGACAATGACAATTTTCCCTCTCAAGGTTTCGAGAGCCGTGCACATAACTGCATTTGCACGGGCGAACTCCTGAGAATCGGCTGCAGGAGCGGGCGGGAGACCCAGTAGGGATGGCAGCAGCCGGTCCGCCAGGATTGCCCGGTCAGCTGGCTCGAATGTTGTCAGCAGGGCGGCGCGCAGCCGTTCGCCGGGGCGCGGGCCAACTTGTAATAGTTCCTGTGGCTTCATTCGTCCTCCTGGATTGTATTCGCTGCCGCGCTAGAAAGCGCCGCCGGCATGGCACTGATGATCCTGCACTGGAGAGCGAGACTGCCGAGTGCATGAAGCCGGTAGCCGAAACTGCCGCTGTCGATGCCCGACTCTGCTCCAAGGGGCAGTATCCGGTCATCCTGCACTGCTATCCAGCGTACCCCTGATCCGCGCGACTCGTGATGGCCCATAAAACGTTTTAAGAGGGCCTCTCCGCTTGCGGTGCCAACGGCTGCCAGAATGTTCGCCTCTTCAGCATGTTCAAACTGCTGCTCAAGCACAGGGCGCGAGATCCACGCCTTAGCAGCAGCTTTAAATTTGCTAATTGACCGGGTAGCCGGCGGATACAGTACCAGGCGTGGCACCGTATCTATTCCCGCGTCCAGCGCTGTTGCGAGAACCCGCAGCAGGTCTATGCCCGTCTGGTTAAGATTTGCCAGTAGGCCGATCCATGCCACCCGCGGGTCGGCCCCAGCGGAAGGAAGTTTTTTCGCTAGGAGGCGGCAAAGCGCTACATAGTCAGCTGCCTGGATGCTGGTTCCCAGGGCCAGTGCGGTGCGAAGCCGCGCTGATCCGTGAGGGAAGAGGATAGGCCGTATTACTGCTATCTCAGCTGTTGATAGAGGCGCTGGAATGCGGGAGGATAGCAGAAGGCTTGTGGTTGAACCTGCACCGAGCCATTTTTTCCAGCCAGTCCTCAGCCACCACCGGGCTTGGTCGCTGCTTTGCGGCCGGTTTACCCAAGATGGGGCGGAAGCCTCTCGTTCAAGTATGCCATCGACATACTGGCTAAGCGCCAGCGCCGGGCGGCCCGGCGTCCAGCCATCGCCGCCGGCGGTCAGTCCAAGCGTGCGGAACAGTACTCGGTATGCGCCATATGGCCCGAGCTGGCGGTAGCTGCTCAGCTGCGCCGGCGACATGTTGAAGTCGCTAGAGCGTCCGTCCCACCGGCTTATGCTCCGGTGGGCGGGCCACTGCGCCGCCTGGTATCTTTCCCCTCCAAGCTTGATGGACCGCGACACCCATAGCAGTTCTAAAGGCCGCAGCCATAGGTACCGCTCCGCTGGATGATCTGCAGCTTCTGCGCCTGCTCCCCTGGTCTTCCGCCACGCGCGGTCTGACTGCACCAGCGACCAAGCAAGAAGCGTTATCCACCGGGCGTCGCGTGTGCGGTTCGTCAGGCCCGGAGCAAGCATTTCCGCGGCTTCATTGGTTATGTTTTGCATGCCGAGCGGATCACCGCGGCGCCGCGGAAAAGAAATCTCTGGCGCAGTGAGAAACCAGGAACTAGGTTGTACGGCCATGCGGACCTTTGCAAAGTTATTTTTCCAGGAGGTTTTGGTTATTGCTGGTCAAATTCTATATGAAATATATTGAAAATTTCCATTTGGAAAGTATGTTTCGTGAAGAATTTTGAGATTTGCTGTGGCGGCGGCGATGGCGCGCGTTTAGCTATCTAATCTGATTTAAAACGAAATGCTCTCGCGGTGGGGCCGAGCGTGAGGGCACACTAACATCGAAAAATGGATGGTCGACTATCCTCTCACTTGCCGGATTTCCGTGGACCTGAAGAGTATTTTTGGGCTTCGTACCGGTCACACCTTGCTGCTGCTATACTTCTAGCTGAAGTTTTTGTGAACCACCCATGTCACTTTGCGTAATGCGTCAGCCGAAATGCTAAATGACCGTTAACCGTTGTGCTCCTTGATAATCAATAGCTAGAGAAAATGATTAATAACGCTGGCCGCTATGCAATTGAACTTGACGCGCACTCTCTGGATGGGGAGTTTGAAAGCATTATTCTGCGCGATTATGGGGTAGTAGTATCTGACCGCACTGGAGAGCCTTGGTCAGTGATTTTTGAAGGAAGCCGGGACGGGCTTGCAAGGATGGTCCAAGACCATTGGGGAGGCAGTATCGAGCTGCAGCCGGAAGACTTTACGCCAGCGCCTGCAGAGCCGGCGGCTAAGGAAGGTTAATCTGGGCTCTTTATCTAAAAAATCCGCACGTCTGGCAAAAGTGCGTTTTTATGTTTTTCGACTCTGCCCGAAAAAATTACTGACTAGCCGCTTTTGCTAAGCAGGATGTGATCTTTTATTTGCAGTCCGGACTCCTCAGTCGCAAGCCAGACGTTTCCAGCGCCTTGCCGCGTTACTGGAAGGTGCAGGATGTTAAAGTCGTAATTGCTGCCTTTAAAAAACTTTTCCGCGGGTGGCTTCCTTCCTTCCTTCGTCTTTGCCGTATCGGTAGACTGTGTTAGGAAAGTAAAGGAGGATAACTTTATTGCAGGTCCAGAAATCCGCTCTGAAAAGGACATCGGCAAGCACGTGGTAGTGCAGGCCGGCTCCATGAGCGCGGAGCCTTGCCAGCAGATCCAGCTCGCGCTAGCCGGCATGTAGAATTTGCCTAGGCGCCAGCGGGCTGCTCTTGACCAGGCTCTGCGCTTTTGCTCGCCAGGATTAGCGCCTATCTGAGAACGCAGAAGCAAGTACCAGTGGGGCGCTGCCTCTCCTGCCACCATCCAGTTGCGGAATTCTCTCCAGGTTGGAACTGCCCTGTGCTTTTCGACATACCAGTGAAAAAGGTGCTCGAGTGCGAACGGAGTATGGAAATTCTCAATTACTGGCAGCTGTTCGTGCGACTCGACATCGCCAAGCGCATGGCTTGAGCGCTCGGCAATGCTACGCACCGACTCTGGACCTAGTTCGTAAATATAGCTGTGGGCGAAGTTCTCAACAAATGGCACGACTTTGGATTAACGCGGATTTTCGCGCCATTTGGTGAATGCTTCCTTAGCCTCCCTAGTGCCAGGAAGAAGCAGCTCGGCGCAGCAGATTTCAAATGTGGTCTGCATTTTCATGGCCATGTTCGGCGCTGTAGCTATACAGCAGCTCGGCGCTTACCAAGGGCGAGCCCCTGTCAAGAGATGCGAACTCCCCATTCTTCAGGTCGAAGCCGAGTGCGGCCTTTGCAATAGCTTTATCCGATTTAGATGTGCCGGACAGCACGAGAATTCCTTGCGCCCAAAGGGCTTCGCGTGCCCCGCCGTTTCTCCGCAGGCGTTTTAGAGGATCCTGCTGGTTAGCAATGCTGCAGACGGCATGCCGGGGAATGACCGTGCCCTGAACGAGTGCGAAAAGTGCTTCGACCCTTTCGTTAGCGGAACGGAGCTCTATGACCGGCCCTATGATGTCTGCAGGCAGCGCTGCTAAAAAGTTGGCTGGATAGCCTGAATTTTTAGTGATCCAGGATATGTTCTCATAGTACTGCTTTTTGATCGTCCGCTTGCTATCTCTGTTTTTTGCACCGAGCAAATCCTCGGTTACCAGAGCAAGGCCGGCGCTGAATTGCGCCTTCTGCTCGTCATAGGCGATGAGCAGGTTCACATGGTCCCAGCTCGACTTGGAGAACATCCATTTATTGCTCATCGTAGTTTTGATGTCTACATCTTCGCCTCCGAGAACTACGTCTAGTTTCTCCCCGCGTGGGATGTCGAACTTAAAGCGGAGCATGCGTTCGATCCGCTTGCCGACTGCGGTCTTTTCGTCAGGCTCCAGGTCGTCAATGCTGAGGCGGTACAGCGTAGGGGCATCTATAACGTAGTCCACGGCATCGCGGATAATGGCGCCAACTTTTTCGGTAAAGCTTTCCAGTCCACCAGTCTTCGCCAGGAGGTCAGTCCGGATAGCAGACATCCGGGCTGAGATATCGGCTGGAAGTTCGGCCTCCTCTACCGGTACTAGCAGAGCAATCTCCGCTTCAAGGAGGGGATATAAGTCGTGCTGCAGTGGGAGAGAGGCCTGGGTCATTGTTCGGTTTGCAAAAATTGCTGACGAACAAGATTAATCCAGTGCGATACTTTTAGTCAACCTTCTTGTGCAGAAAATCTTGAAGGCGATCCTCGATGCCTTCGAATTTTCTTACCTCGCACTCCCATAGTTCGAGCACGCTCCAGCCGGCCGACTTTAGCGCCTCCAGGTTGCGCTGGTCACGCGCTTTGTTACCGATGATTTTCTCTGACCAGTAGCTCTCGTTTGACTTTGGCTTTGAAGCCAGGCGGCAAGTGTGGCCATGCCAAAAACATCCTTGAACAAGAACTATTTTCTTGTGGCGCGGCAATACGATGTCGGGCGAGCCGGGGAGGTCCTTACGGTGTATTCTGAACCTATAGCCCATCCGGTGCAGCAGACTTCGTATCGCGAGCTCGGGCTTAGTGTTTTTGCTGCGTATGCGCGCCATTAGCGCTGAACGCTCTTCCGGTGTGATGGTATCCATGCATGCCTGGTTCGTAGATCGGTAGTGCAGAACTGCATCATAGTGAAAACGGTATAATTTTGTAGCACTGTTTAGATGCACAGTGACTTTTCCAAAATGTATAATGCCGCCATGAGTAAAAATACCATCCAGCAGCAGCTGACAACAATTGAAATGTGCGCTGGCGCAGGAGGGCAGGCTCTTGGCCTCCACCGCGCCGGGTTTGCCCACACCGTACTGGTCGAGATAGACAAGTTTGCCTGTCGCACGCTTAGGCACAACGCAGCTGAACTTGGTCTCGGCTGGGGTGACGTGGTCGAAGACGACCTTAAAGAGTTCGCTAAAAACCGTGCTGGAGAGTACCACGGGAAAATTGACCTAGTCGCGGGCGGGGTTCCTTGTCCTCCCTTCAGCAAGGCAGGAAAGCAGCTCGGCTCCAAAGACGAGCGTGATCTGTTTCCGACTGCGCTCGAGATTATCCGCCGGGTAGATCCCCGGGCAGTAATGCTCGAGAACGTTGCAGGTCTCATGGATCCAGTGTTTGCGGAGTACCGCCAGTACATTTTGGACGAGCTTGCTGGCTTGGGATATATAGCGGAATGGCGCCTGCTGAATGCAAGCGATTTTGGTGTCCCGCAGCTGCGTCCGCGTTCGCTGCTAGTTGCTCTAAAGAAGCCTATTTTTAAGTTTTTTTCCTGGCCAATTGCTGGGACCGTCAAAACTCCGACAGTCGGCGAGGCTCTCTACGACCTGATGGCTGCCAATGGCTGGAGCGGCGCGGCCGGGTGGCGCGATGCCGCCAATTCCATAGCACCTACCCTTGTTGGCGGTTCGAAAAAGCATGGCGGCCCAGATCTAGGGCCAACGCGCGCCAAGACAGCCTGGCGCAAGCTTGGTGTTAATGGACACCGCGTGGCCGGAGATCATGAGCTTCCGCATGCCGAGTTCGCCGGCGCAGTTATGCGCCATGGAGCTGTGCGCGAAGGATTCGAGAACATGCCTTTATTGAATGTCCGGATGGCTGCCCGGCTGCAGGGTTTTCCGGACGAGTGGCATTTCTCCGGAACAAAGACTCACGCCTACCGTCAAGTCGGCAATGCGTTTCCTCCTCCTGTTGCGCATGCGGTCGGTTCCAAAATTGCGGAAGCGATCCGAACTTTTGAGATTGCAGAATGTATCGCTGAGCCTCGTTTTGGTACGCAAAATAAGGCGAGACAAAAAAAGCCGGGAAGGGCGCTATTGCGGCTTGATTGAAGACTTCTTGTATAGACAGGTTTCGTCGCTACACGCTGCGTTATATTCAGAGCACCTTCGTCGAGAACACTCACCGTGAACATTCCATAGATTGAAACCTTTTTGCAGATGGGGACGGCAATCCGCTTTCCGGCCTAACGGTTATTCTCGGCCAAGTTTATACTATGGGTAAGCAATTTGTGGTGCGGCGGCTAGGTCGCATTCCGACAGCTTGTTACTCAGTAATAGCCACCTTCAATGCTTCCTCGCACACGTGTAATCGTAGTTAAATGTTTGCCATGCGTTCACCCAGCGCTCGCGGGTAGCCCGCGACACGTTCATGCACGATTCGTACGTCTCTCGCACCGATGCCGCGTTTTCCTCGACAGATTGAGGCCTGCGACGCCTTTCGCTCACCATCACTATTTCGAATGTCTATTAAGGCACCTAGTCATACTAAAGTGTCAGCTAGCCCGCTCCTGGCCGCGCACCAAAGATAAATGACACCGATAGCTATACTCTCATTTCTGTGCTCTCGGCAAGGCATAGCTCGCAAACTTGAATTAGCCTGCTATATGTGCCAAGTTCCGGATGTTGAACCTCTTGCATGGCAACAGGCACCAGGCACCCGGCGTCCCGTATTATTGGCTCCCGTAAGTCTCAACGCCGAGTAGGCAAAAGCACTAACGTTCAGAAGTAAAAATAATGACAGCAGATTTTGTTACATTACAGAGTGCTAGCGTAAAATTTCTAAAGTGGCTTCGTGCAAGTGCCTTAGAAAACGCTGGGATAGTTCCGCAGTTCTCCAGAGTTCAAGCTAACAAAGCGATGGGAATCGAGCATCCTAAGCACGGAATGAAGAGGGGGCAAATTCACTCGCGCGTGGATTTCGCGTGCTATGAGCTTGGGCTACCGCCTCTTGGACTCCTTCTAAGCGATCCCTACCTAGAGTCTTGGAAGGATGACGAAAATATAAGATATCACGCCGCCAGAATGGTTACCGCAGCTAGGACTAGAACTTGGGCCAAAGAAGAGTTTGATAGCGCGATCAGCCTACTTTCTACCATCTACACCGGATCAGGTAAGTTGTGGGCTGATGAGGCCAGGTTTCATCCCGCTAAACTACAGCTCTGGGCGGACAGTTTTCTGAGTTTTGATGAATGGAAAAAAAACGCAGATGATAAGCCTAGTAAGAATGCAGTGTGGAGCAGGGATGAGCTCATTTTGGCACTTCATCTTTATTTGTGCCAGCGGGATACGCCGATTTCTAAGAAAAACTCAGCAGTAACTGCTTTGTCAGAATTATTGAATGCCATGGCCCGAGCCACCATCACAGGTCCAAGCTACCGTAGTGAGTCTAGCATTTACATGAAACTCATGAATTATCGCAGCATTGATCCGAGGTATATCAGCCGTGGTAAGGTCGGACTTACCCGAAATAACAAAGATGAAAAAGTGGTGTGGGATTTATTCGCGAATAGTTTCGCTAAACTTGAGGATATTGTAGCTGCAATCCACAGTGCCATTGATGGGGATCCTTCTTCCACAGGAATCGGCGCTGAAGATGAGGAGGATATAGTAGATTGTGAAGAGGGGCGTATTTTGACGCGGATGCATAGATATCGAGAGCGCAACCGCGAACTCGTGAAAAAATTCAAGATGTACTCGAAAAAAAAATCAAATGAAGGTATGTTGAAGTGCGCGGCTTGTGATTTAGACTATATTAGGAAGTATGGACCTTTTGCTGAGACTCTGATCGATGTCCATCATATCAAACCTGTACATACGATGTTGCCGGGAAATAAAACTAGTGTGAAAGACTTAGTATTGCTCTGCGCTAGCTGTCATAGGGCTGTTCACTCCCAAAAAAAATGGTTATCGGTGAGCGAGTTGCGCAGCCGTCTTTTTGTTAATGCCGGATGAATTTCCACGACTATCGCCGAAATTTAGAGCGAGCCTAAGTGCAGCATCATCTTACCTCCGGCGGAACTCCGGCCGAGCTAGTCTTGCACATCGGAATCTATCTCGCTGCTAACCGTCAGCAGTTTTGGAAGCGATGAGGTCAGACGGCGGCGAATTGAATGTGATCCGTGTTTACTTAGTCCGGCCTGAATAATTCAAATCATTCCAGACAAAGACTCGGCTGCGGCCGATGGCTGGCGATGAAGTCATGAAATCAGCGCGCAGGCGCCGTATATGACGCCGATATGAGGCGCAGCGATGCCAGCCAGGCGACGATGACGGCGAAAAAAAGCCCCAGCTTTCGCAGGATCAGGCGCAGGTTGTGGCCGCAGCCGCACAGCAGCGCGTTGAAGGCATCGCCATCGAGGCCCTTGAGCCAATTACGTCGTAGCCTGCCGTCGTTTTTCATGTGCCCGATCGCCGGCTCGATGGCACTGCGGCGCCGGATGTCGCGCCGCAGACGCACAGTGATGTCGCGTTTGAGCTTGTGGTGATAAACCTTGGTGCCGGCTTGCACCTCGGCGCCGCGATAGCCGAGGTCCACAAACACTTCCTTGGGCTGCTGTTCGGTGAGGATCGCCACCTGCTCGAGCGTTTCGTACAAAGTGTGGCCGTCGTAAGGATTGCCGGGCATGCTGCGCATGCCCACCACCAAGCCTTCCTTGTGCGTGGTGGCGATCGACACCTTCACGCCGAATTCGTAAGGCTGCCGTGTCTTGCCCTTGGCGATGCACTCGGCCTCAGGCGCGTGCAGGCTGTAGAGCTTGTTTTTGTCACGCGGTTTCTGCGTCAGCAGGCGCTTGGCCTTGGCCAACAGGTCGGACGCCCTGTTCCGTAAGGTAGTCGGCATCTTGTCGAGTTGGGCGCTCCACGTCGCGCCAGACACGGCCGACCACGGTCTTGAGCTTCTTCAGGCTGGAGCGCATGCGCTTGTATTGTTTGGCGTGCGCGTAGCGGCCCACTTGCACGGCCAGCCTTGGCGCCTCGCGGTTGTAGTTCTGGCGCAGCGCTAGCCCCGCCTCGGCGGCGAGCTTGACCAGGTGCTGCCTGGCCCGCTCCAGTAATCTACTGTCGGTCGGATGGGCGATGGCCTTTTCCTGCACGGTACTGTCGACAATCACTTTCTTGAAGCTCTGCGGCTTGACCACCCGCGCCGACTCGGCCGCCTTGATCGTTTGCGTCAGCATCCACTCCAGACCGGCTTCGCCGATGCGCTTGCGCCAGCGCGTCAATGAACTGGGATCGATCGGCG
>Ga0308164_10003352_pt1 | contig 14558 bp, 16 predicted proteins | sample PhyTR2_FD_201031 | JGI IMG/M metagenome (GOLD analysis project Ga0308164, IMG submission 201031) | Phyllosphere microbial communities from UC Gill Tract Community Farm, Albany, California, United States - DLSLT.R2 | ecosystem: Host-associated > Plants > Phyllosphere > Unclassified | place: USA... | reverse complement strand
CGCACTTAACTAAAAAACTAACGAGAACGCCCCCATGAAAAAATTGTTTATCCCAACGTTGCTCGCAGGCCTGATGGCCTCCTCGTGTGTATTCGCGGCATTGCCGGCGGCAATCAAGGACAAGGGTGAGATCAGCGCGGCCATCGTGCCGAACTACCCGCCGATGGATTTCAAAGACACCGCCACCAACAAACTTACCGGCCTGGACTTCGACCTGGGCAACGCCCTGGCTGAGCGCCTGGGCGTGAAGATCAAGTGGCAGGAGACCGGCTTCGAGCAGATGCTCAGTGGCCTGACCACCAAGCGCGTCGACATCGTACTGTCAGGCATGAGTGACACCGCCGAGCGCCAGAAGGCCGTGACCTTCATCGACTACTTCACCAGCGGCCCGCAGCTGTACACCCTGGCCAAGCGTGAAGACCTCAAGGAATTGACTGACCTGTGCGGTAAAAAAGTCGGCACCAGCCGCCGCACCACCTGGCCGTCGGAAATTGCCGCGTGGAGCAAGGAAAACTGCGAAGCGGCGGGTAAGCCAGCGGTCGTGGTGATCGGCACTGAAGGCTCTGCGGATGCGCGTGCGCAATTGCAGCAAAACCGTTTGGACGCGGCGATGCAGGGCAGCGAGACGATTCCTTATTTGATGTCGTTGGACAAGGGCAAGTACAAGCCGGTGGGCCTGGCGATTTCCAAGCAGTTCACGGGGCTGGGGATTGAGAAGAGCAACACCGAGCTGATCACGGCGATCAGTGAGGCGTTGCAGGGCATGATTGATGATGGCACGTACGGCAAGATCCTGAAGAAGTGGGATCTGGAACAGGGTGCGGTTGAAAAAATCAGCATCAATGCCGGGCAGTAAACACTGCAAAAACCTGTGGGAGCTGGCTTGCCTGCTCCCACATTTGAATTGTGTTGTATTGGAAAATTAATAAGGACATCCGCCCCACCGTGGCCACCTACTCCCTGGTAATCCGCCGCCTGATGATCTGCTCGGTGACCATCGTCGTCAGCCGCGCCATGACCAGTCCGCTGCTGGCCCTTTGGCTGAGCACGCGCCTGGGCCTCAACCAGCAGGACATCGGCTTGCTGATGGGCATCGCCGTGTTCATCGCCACGTTGCTCGGCCTCTATGGCGGCTACGTCATTGACCGCCTGGAAAAGCGCAAGCTGCTGATCCTGGCCATGCTTTCCAGCGCCATCGGATTTTTGTTGCTGACCTTTGCCAGCAACCTCTACCTCACCACCCTGACCCTGGTGATTACTGAAGCCGCGTCGGCATTGTTCCTGATCGGCTCCAAGGCCATCATCAGCGAAAACCTGCCGGTGGGCGACCGCGCCAAAGTATTTTCCCTGCGCTACACCCTGACCAACGTCGGCTATGCCACCGGCCCAATGGTGGGTGTGGTGATCGCCGGGCAGATCCCCTGGGCGCCGTTCCTGATCGCCAGCGCCATCGCCCTGGGCAGTGTGTTCCTGATGATCGGCATTGCGCCGACCCAACGCGACAACAGCAACAAACCCCTGAGTTTTCTCACGACCCTGCGCACGCTACGCAGCGACCGCACGCTGATCCTGTTCACCAGCGGCAGCCTGTTGAGCACCATTGTCCACGGGCGCTATACGCTTTATCTGTCACAGTTTCTGCTGGTGGCCTACAAGCCCGCCGAGGCGCTGAAGATTCTGTCGGCGGTGCTGGCCTGCAACGCCATCACCGTGATTTTGATGCAGTACCAGATCGGCCGTTTTCTCAAACGTGAACAGCTGCGCTACTGGATTGTGCTGGGCACGTTGTTGTTCATTGTCGGGCTGATCGGTTTCAGTCTGGCGGACAGCCTGGTGACCTGGTGCCTGGCGATGTTCGTGTTCACCTTGGGCGAGATGATCATTTACCCCTCGGAATTCCTGTTCATCGACACCATCGCCCCGGACGCGCTGCGCGGCAGTTATTACGGTGCACAAAACCTGGCGGCATTTGGCGGGGCGATGAGCCCGGTCATCTGCGGTTACCTGCTGATCAATGCGGCGCCAGTCAGCATGTTCTATGCCCTCGGCGCATTGACCGCGGTAGGCGGCACCTTGTGTTTCCTGAGTGGGCGGCGTGTGGCCGGTACACCGCCTCTCTAATGTGGGAGCTGGCTTGCCTGCGATAACGGTGGGACAGCTTGCCTATCCGTAACCTGACACACCGCTTTCGCAGGCAAGCCAGCTCGCACATTTTTTGCTCTGCGTAGCGGCTTCTATTTGCGTAATATCCAGCCACTCATCTCACGGACCCGCGCCCCATGAAATTCGACACGGCCTACAGCCTGAGTCTCGATGACAAACTGTCGATTTACGACGTACGAGACCTGAATTTCGACGAAACCAGCCCTTTCGACTCCGACAAGGACAGCTTCCTGTGCCCCAACGATGAATGCCGCGCGGCGTTCGATGCGGGCAATGCGCTCAGCACCTTCAACGCAAAAAACGTCAACTATCAGCGCACGCCACATTTCAAGAACAAGGCCAGTACCCAGCATATCGACGGCTGCCGCTACGCCAGCACGCACAAGACTGCGACCGGCGAAACCGATGACGAGCGCGAGGATAATTTCCCATCGGAATGGGTACTGACACGGCGCCAGTACGAGCGCAAGCCGGCCGTGACGGGCACCGAAGCCGGCATCCCACACGACCCCACGAAGGTTGCGTCTACTCGGGCCAGTTCGTCCCACAGCGCCAGCGACTCTACCCCGGACAAAACCAGCGTGTTCGCCCACCCGGTGGAATGCTATGTGTCGAATATCGACGACAAAGACAAGCTTAAGAGCATGCCGCTGAAGATCGGCGATCACACGGCAACCTACTGGACGTTTTTCAAGAAAATCGAGTACCTGCAGGACAATAACGGCCTGATCTACTGGGGCAAAATCAAGCAGATCAAGGACTACACCGCCAGCTTTCGCATCGATTTCGAAAAGAAAGTGTGGCTCGACAAGAAGCCCTACTCGGTCAACGTCTACCTGAGCAAAAAACTCATCGACAACTACCGCAAGCGCACGGCGTTCCTGGAACAGATCAAGGCGGCGGCAGACAGTAAAAAGGCGCTGTACTGCTTCTTTTATGGGGTCACGCCGCAATTGAAACAGGTGCCAAGCAAGAAGAACCCCGAGCAGACATTCGGGGTTTTCAGCGCGAATATCGAGAACCTGGATCACTTGATCATTCGAGAAGCGCCGGGCGTGGAATAAAGCGCGGCTGAAACGCCAATAAAAAATCCAGTTGATGAGCGGTCAAAACAACTGTACAAAAACACAGTATAGTTTGCCTTCCCCCGTCGAACCTGGAGAACCCCCCATGTCCTCTCTGGCAATGAGCTCTTTCGTAGAACAGCAGATCGTCCTGCACCAATTCACCGCCAAGCACAGTGTGCAGGCCCGCGCGATGCTTGGTTGGAGCCGAGAAGACCTCGCCCGCCAAGCCGGGCTGGCGGTCGAAACGGTGCAACGCTTTGAAAGCCAGGGCGATGTAGATGATGAAACCCGCCTGGTATTGGCCTTTCGGCTGGAAGCCGAGGGGCTGGTGTTTTTCCCCGGGTTTGCGCCGGGTTGGGGCATGAGTGCGCGCAAGTTCGACAAGGCCCCGGCCGAGCCCGCGGCACAAGGCATCATTTCGCGCTTGATGGGCTCAACAGCGGCATCAATTGATTCACCAGCGCCTCAACCGAATGGTGCGTAGCGTCCAGCCGGATCACCGGGCAGGTCAGTGGCTTCAGCCAGCTTTCATGCCGACGCAGGCTTCGTAGGCTGTGGTTACCATCATCGTAACGAGCAGCCCAGGCGAGAAACGCGACGCTGTTTTCATGGCGGCTGCCGCCCTCCAGAATCCGGTCACCATAGCGCTGCTCTTCGCGCAGCCGCAGGCGGTGCAGGCGAACTGGCGGGTCTACGCGCAGAAACACCACATGGGTGAACTGCGGGATCATGGCATCGCCCCATCCGCACACTGAGCCGGACAGCACCCAGCCTTCGAGGCCGGCACTTTGTTCCTGTAACAGACGCGTGCGTTCATCCCGTAGCCGAGCGACGGTGAACGGTTCCGGAGTTTGCTGCCAGAAGAAGTCGTCGGAGTCGAAATAAACCACATTCAAGCGTTCGGCCAAGGCTTTGCCCAAGGTCGTAGTGCCTGCGCCCGCAGCGCCGAGAATGTGAATTTTATAGCGCATGGCTTGCTCCCCTTAACTTGAGTGTAAGCCGTTGGGGCATCAGGCCTGCAATTGCAGCGCGCGGCGCATCATTTGTGGCGGCTGGCCGAAGGCACGCAGGAAGGCGCGACGCATGCGCTCCGGGTCACCGAAACCGGTGTCGCGGGCAATGATGTCGATGGGGTGGTCGCCGGATTCAAGCATCAGGCGCGCCGCTTCAATGCGCAGGCGTTCGATCGCCTTGGCCGGGGTGTGGCCGGTTTCGCTGCGAAACAGACGGCTGAACTGGCGCGGACTAAGGTGCGCGACGTCGGCCAGCCGTTCAACCGAAAGCTCTTCCTGCAAATGCTGGCGGGCGAAGACCAAGGCGGTTTGCACGCGGTCGGACTTGGGGTCGATGTCCAGCAGCGCGGAAAATTGCGACTGGCCGCCCGCACGGCGATGGTAGATCACCAACTTGCGCGCGACCTCGCGGGCCACCTCTACACCCAGGTCGTTTTCGACAAGTGCCAGGGCCAGGTCGAGGCAGGCGGTCATGCCGGCAGAAGTCCAGAGCGGGCCGTCGACAGTGAAGATGCGGTCTTCTTCAAGCTTCACAGTGGGATACGCCTGACGAAAGGCACGGGCGTGGTACCAGTGAGTGGTTGCCTTGCGGCCTTCCAGCAGCCCGGCCGCCGCCAGGTGGAAAGAGCCGGTGCAGGCAGAGGTCACACGACGCGACGTCACCACTGCGTGCTGCAAGTAGCTGAGCAGGCCAGGCGTGGCGTCGAGCACTTCGTTATCGCCCACTACCAACACCGTGTCGTACGGACCAAAGGGCACCGTATCAATGGCAAAACCCATGGAGCTTTTGACCGGCCCGCCCTCCTCGGATACCAGGTCTACCCGATAGAACGGCTGTTCCACTTCCAGATTGGCGAATTCAAACACCGTACTGGTGCTCAGGCTGAGCATCTGAAAACCCGGAAACAGCAAAATACCGACAGACACCATGGCCAAACCTCATGCCTCTAAAGGAGGGATATACGACATTGCAGCCACGACATTACACCCATAATCTTGGTTGCAACAAGGCCCCCTTTCCTCGGCCCTCCTGGAGCAACTGCAATGACTCAATCCAAAGGTTATGCGCTGATCACCGGCGCTTCTTCGGGCATTGGCGCCACCTACGCCGATCGCCTGGCTCGCCAGGGTTACGATCTGATCTTGGTGGCGCGTAACCAGCACCGACTGGAGCGGCTGGCGACTCAGCTCAACGCCGATACCCAACGGGATATCCAAGTGGTGGTGGCCGACCTGAACCTGCCGGCCGATCTGGCCCGTATCGAACAGATCCTGCACGACGACAGCCGCATCAGCCTGTTGGTGAACAACGCCGGCATCGGCGCCACCGCGCCCTTGCTGGACAGCGATGCGGACAAGATGGAGGCAATGATCCTGCTCAATGTGCTGGCCTTGACCCGCCTGGCCAAAGCCGCAGCAACCAACTTTGTCGCCCAGGGTCGCGGCACCCTGATCAACATCGGCTCGATCGTGGCGGTCGCACCCAAGTTGCTGAATGGTGTTTACGGGGGCACCAAAGCATTTGTGCAGGCGTTTTCCGAATCACTCGAGCATGAGCTGAGCGACAAGGGTGTACGGGTTCAAGTGGTGTTGCCCGGTGCCACCGCCACCGAGTTTTGGGACGTTGCCGGCCTGCCGGTGAGCAATCTGCCCGAGACAATGGTCATGACTACGCAAAACCTGGTGGACGCCGCATTGGCAGGGCTCGCACAAGGTGAGAAGGTCACCATCCCGTCACTGCCTGACAGTTTGGATTGGGACGCTTACGAAACCGCGCGCCTGGCCTTGGGGCCAAACCTGTCACACCGCAGTCCGGCCCCACGTTACGGCGTGTAATCAGCGAATAGACTGAAGCCCAGGTCAGTGGCCGCCTGGGCCGCCGGCGCTGATCTGTCGATAGGCACGCAGCAACGCGTGCAAAGCATCGCGAGACCCTCGAGCGCCATAAAACCAAAGCTTCGTGCCCTCTGCCAACGGCTCGCAAACGGCGGGATACCCGCTTAAGCACGCACTATGAAACGCCGCACATTGATCGTCAGACACCAAGGCATCAAGACGATGCCTGGTCACCAGATCGTCGATTTCGCGAGTCTGCAAAGAGAATTGAAGGCTGTGGTCTGCACGTCGTGCATCTACCGGTACCAATTGCGCACCGGCCTGTTGCAGGACGTCGAACGCTCGACGCAAGGCTGCACTGTGTTCAACGGCTTCGTAATGGGCCCCGTGCACATACCGGTCAGCGAACCCGATGCGCCACCCTGCGAGCACCTTGGAAGCGGTAAAGGTGCTGTTATTGCGTACCAGAGGCACTTCAACCATCACAGGCCCTGTGGGCTCGATACCACTCAAGGCGACGAGTAACAGCGCAGGGTCTCGCTCGGGTTTTAGCAGCGGGGCCACGGCGTTGTAACCGGGAATGAGTGCGAAGCCCTTTGGAGGGTCAGCGCCGAAGACGATACCGCCCAGGCTGGCTTTATCGGTGTTGGCCTGGGCCTGCGCAGCGTTCGCGCCGCCCGCTTCACCCGCTTCCGGCAAGGAAGGCCCAAGCCGACAAGGCAGGCCCAACCGCCAATGCTCCCTACAGTTTTTTTCCATCAGAACCTGCACCCCGACAATGACCGTGCGGGATCATCGCACTCTCATCGAAGGGTTGTCGCAGGGCTGAAATACCCTGAAAACTCATTTTCCCACGGCCCCAAACTTCAGCCCGCAGCGTGCTCTTTCGCACCTTGAGTTTCCACTTCCAACCACCACGCATGCCCACGCTCAGGCTGGTTCAGATTGAACGCTTGCCCCATCGCCGGCGTGGTAATCGAAACGTTGCGCTCCCAGGCCAGGGCCATGATGCGGTCGAACGGCTCGTGCCAGGCATGGAACGCCAGGTCGAACGTGCCGTTGTGAATCGGCAACAGCCAACGGCCTTTAAGGTCGATATGCGCCTGCAAGGTTTGCTCCGGCTGCATGTGCACATGGGGCCAGTCGACGTTGTAAGCACCTGTTTCCATCAGCGTGAGATCAAACGGGCCGTATTGTTCGCCGATGCGTTTGAAACCGTCGAAATAACCGGTGTCGCCACTGAAAAACACCCGCCGCGCACCGTCGATCATCACCCAGGAACACCACAGGGTCTGGTTGCCGTCAAACAGACCGCGCCCGGAAAAGTGCTGGGCCGGCGTGGCGATAAAGCGAATGCCATCGACCTCGGTGCCTTGCCACCAATCCAGTTGCCTGACTTTGCTGGCGTCCACACCCCATTTCACCAGGGTGTCGCCCACACCCAGCGGGGCGAGAAAGTAGCGGGTTTTGTCGGCCAGCTGAACCACGGCCTTATGGTCCAGGTGGTCATAGTGATTGTGCGAAAGAATCACCGCTTCCAGCGGCGGCAAGTCTTCAAGGCTGATGGGCGGCTGATGGAAGCGCTTGGGCCCAGCCCAACTGAACGGTGAGGCACGCTCGGCAAACACCGGGTCGGTGAGCCAGAACTTACCGCGCATTTTCAGCAACACGGTGGAATGCCCCAAACGGAACACGCTGTGATCGGGAGCCGCCAACAGCTGCTCGCGTGTCAGCGGTTGCACCGGGATCTTGCCCACAGGGCGCGTGCTGCGCGGCTTGTTGAAAAGCATGTTCCAGAAAATCCGCAACGTCTTGCCAAAGCCGCCGTGCTGCACTGGGGCATCGTTGGTGAAATGCCCTTGCTCCTGCTCGGCAGGTTTGAGTGCTTCAGGCGAAGGGTCGAGACGGCTTGAAATCGTGGCCATTACAGAGTGACTCCTGGGGTCCGCTCATAAATTACACTGCACAGTGTAGTTTCTAGATTGCAACAAAACCCGGAGCAAGTAAACTACCGAGTGTAATTTCATCCAAGAGCCGAACGCATTCCATGACTGCTCCCCAACGCCTCACCGACCGCAAGCGCGAAGCCATCGTGGCAGCGGCCATCACCGAGTTTCGGGCTAACGGGTTCGAGGTCACCAGCATGGACAAAATCGCCGCCACCGCCGGTGTCTCCAAGCGCACGGTGTACAACCACTTTCCCAGCAAGGAAGAGTTGTTTGCAGAAATCCTGCACCAGTTGTGGGCCAGCAGCGTCGCCCAGCTGGACGCCAGCTACGCCAGTGACCGCCCCCTGCGCGAGCAATTGCGCGGTTTGCTGCAGGCGAAGATGCAGATGATGTCGGACGCCAACTTCCTCGACCTGGCCCGCGTCGCGATCGCCGCCACCATTCATTCGCCCGAACGCGCGCAAGACATGGTCAACCGCTTGAGCAAGCGCGAGGAAGGCTTCACCCAGTGGGTACGCGCGGCCCAGGAAGATGGCCGCCTGGCCTGCACCGACCCGGCCTTTGCGGCCCATCAGATACAGAGCCTGCTCAAGGCGTTCGCCTTCTGGCCGCAAATTACCCTGGGCCAACCTACCCTCGACGCTGCCAGCCAGGCCAGCGTTATCGAATCGGCCATCGACCTGTTCCTGGCCGGCTACGAAGTCAGCCCTGCCCGTTCGCAATAAAGCCTGTTGCATGAGCGACATTCCAAGTCGTTTTTAGCGCATTCACCCGGTGTGCTACGCAAATGGCTTGGAAGGACACTGATTATTCCCACGCGAATAACTGACAATATTCACACCTATTATCCGATCAACGGTTCCCGCCGCTGACGCACGCTGTCGCATCTGCAAAAAAGAGCTGACCCGGAACACTATGGAAAACAGACGAGGCAAAGGGCTGTCATTTGCCAGGCGTATCTACAAGCCAAGGATTATCGGCCTGGGTATCGGCTGTATCAGCGTCATCGGCGCCCTTTACCCGTTGGCGATGCCGGGCTGGGTATGGGCCTTGCTGATATTCAACGGTTATGCCTGGGCCCATGTGGCGTACCAGCTCTCCACGCGCTCGCAATTTCCCTACCAGGCCGAACAACGCAACTTGCTCTATGACTCGCTGCTCGGCGGTTTCTGGGCGGCGGCCACGCAATTCACACCGCTGACGACCGTGACCATCCTGTCGATGATGACCATGAACAACGTCGCGGCCGGGGGCAAGCGCCTGTTTCTGCACGGGCTGGTGGCACAGGCGGGCGGTATCGGCGTGGCATGGGCACTGTTGGGGATCAAGTTCAATCCCAACGTCAGCCTTGCCCAGGTGTATACCTGCCTGCCGATGCTGACGCTTTATCCGATGGCGATCGGCATGGTCTGCTATCAGTTGGCAATCAAACTCTCGGAACACAAACGCGCCCTCAGCGCCCTTAGCCGTGTCGACAGCCTCACCGGCCTGCTCAATCATGGCTCGTGGAAAGACCTGCTCAATCTCAAGTTCCACAAATGCCAGCAGCAACAGGGCCACGCCACCATTGCCTTGATCGATATCGACCATTTCAAACAGATCAACGACACCTACGGCCATATCGTGGGTGATCAGGTGTTGCGTCAGTTGAGTCAGGAGTTGCGTCAACACCTGAGGGAAAATGACTTGGCCGGCCGTTACGGCGGCGATGAGTTCTGTGTGATTCTTCCGCAAATGCCACTGGAAGAAGCTGCGCTGGTCATGGAACACATGCGAGAAACTTTTAGTAACTATCGCAATTCGCAGATCCCGGAGTTGCGCGTGAGCCTGAGCATTGGTCTGGCAGACTTCCAACCCGTCTTCAGCGATGCGGCAATGTGGCTCAACGCCGCGGATCGCGCGCTCTATGTCGCCAAGGACTCCGGTCGCAACCGGGTGAATATCAGCCACTACGTCGTCGCCCATTCCGCGTAAGTCGTCCTACGACACCTCGTCTGAATTCTCTTCCGACACGCTGCTGCAGAAGCATAATGCCACCATTGGTCGCCTACTCAATGACGTTCCCGCCCTGAAGGCGAACTTCTTGGCCGGCCGATCACTCTTAACCCGTTGTTCAACCCCCCTCTGTCGGCACAAGGAAGCTGACAATGAGCAAGTCAACCGTAAGGCCTGGTGCCCTACGGGGGCAGGCGCAAATTCATGGATACCTCTGACGCGTGCTTCCCCGAGCTCTCGAACATGCTATTCAACGCCCACAAAAAAACCATCAACACCCTGCAACACACCAATGCTCAACAAGCCAGCTTGCTGGATGCCATCGAGCGCTCCATGGCGGTGATCGAATTCGATCTGCAAGGCACCGTCCTGCGGGCCAATGAGAATTTCCTCAAGACCATGAGCTACCGCGCCGAACAGATCGCGGGCCAGCCCCACCGGATGTTCTGCACCCCCGCGTTCACGCGCAGTGCCGAGTACAACCAGTTGTGGACGCAGCTGCGTAATGGCCAATTTCAGTCGGGCACCTTTGAGCGCGTCGGCGGCGACGGCCAATCGGTATGGCTGGAGGCCAGCTACAACCCGGTGCGCGATCACACGGGCCAGGTCATCAAAGTGGTGAAATACGCCATGGACGTCACCCCGCGCCTGCAGGCCGAAAGCGAAGCCAACGCCAAGTTGGGTGCCATCGACCGGGCCATGGCGGTGATCGAATTCAACCTCGACGGCACCATCATTACCGCCAATGCAAATTTCCTGCAGCGCATGGGCTACAGCCTGGCGCAGATCCAGGGCAAGCATCACCGCCTGTTCTGCAAGCCGGACCTGGCCAACAGCTCGACGTACAGTGAGTTCTGGAAGCGATTGAACCAGGGCGAACTGTTCAACGGCCAGTTTGAACGCATCGACAAAAACGGCCAGACGGTGTGGCTGGAAGCCAACTACAACCCGGTGTATGACGCCAGCGGGCGCCTGTGCAAAGTGGTGAAGTTCGCCTCCGACATCACCGCCAGAGTGCAACAGCATGCCGCCGACGCTGCCAGCGCTGCCCAGGCTTATCACATCTCGCTGAGCACTCGGGATATCGCCGAAAAGGGCGCTGATGTGATCCAGCAAACCGCCAGCGGCATGCGCGAAATTGCTGCCGACATCGATGGCTCCTCGCAACTGATCGCCAAGCTGGGCGAGCGTTCGCAGCAGATCACGGCCATCGTCAACACCATCCGCGGCATCGCCGACCAGACCAACCTGCTGGCCCTCAACGCCGCCATCGAAGCGGCGCGCGCTGGCGAACAAGGCCGTGGTTTTGCCGTGGTGGCCGACGAAGTGCGGCAACTGGCGGCACGCACCAGCGGCTCGACGGCGGAAATTTCCAGCATGATCGCGATGATCCAGGAGGAAACCCGCCAAGCCATCGACAGCATGGAAGGGACTCGCGACCGCGCCGCTCAAGGTGTGGAGTTGGCCAACCAGGCCGGCACGGTGATCCTGCAGATTCGCGAAGGCACGGGCGAGGCCGTGCAGGCGGTGAGCGCGTTTGCCAATGAGCGGGGCAACAACTGACCTGATCTTCATGTGTCTGGCCGGGGGCTGGGTCTATAGTGCTGACTAGTCTTTACGCCAAGGATTCGAGCCCGCCATGACCCCAGACAAGCCAGAAGCTGCCCCCGTCGATCACCTGCGTTTCCACCGAGGCCACGCCCACTTGGCGCCGACCTTTGGCAACGACACCTTTGCGCTCAAGGCCGAAGCGTTCGCGCGCTTCTTTGGTACGCCCACCTTTCTCGGCGCGCAAACCGCGATCGTGATCTTGTGGGTAGTGCTGAACATGACCGGCATCACCCACTTTGACGTGTACCCGTTCATCCTGCTCAACCTGGCCTTCAGCCTGCAATCGGCCTATGCCGCGCCGCTGATCCTGCTGGCCCAGACACGCCAGGCCGCCCGCGACAAAGCCCAGTCCGACGCCGATGCCCAGCACCGCGAAGCGCTGGCCATTGCCAACACCGAGCGCCAGGCCCAAGCCGAACAAACCACCAAGCAGTTGCTGGAACTGCTGGAGCAGAACACCCGCCTGACGGAAATGACCAAGCAACTGACCGAGCGTATCGAGACCCTGACCTGCGAGATGCATGAGCAGTTCATGCGCAAACCCTGAGGGCGAAGCCGTTGGCTTAGTTATGGCGCGCGCAATTGTTGTGGCGAGCGGGCTTGCCCCGCGTTGGGCTGCGCAGCAGCTCCAAAACCTGACACTGCGGTTTACCTGAAGAATCGCGTTGGCCTTTCAGGGGCCGCTTCGCGCCCCAACGCGGGGCAAGCCCGCTCGCCACAGAAGCCCGCTTACCACAACAAGCCCCGCTTGCCACAACAGGCCCGCCAGTCACAAAAGGCGCCGTTCATGGCAACCGCACATGCCGCCCCAGCTCATCAAACAACGTGACCACCGAACGCAACGCCCGGCAATCCGGACGTGTCAGCAGCCACAGTGCCGTGTTCCGCCCGGCCAACGCCGGCCCCAGTGGTTGCAAGCCATCGCCCAAGAGAAAATCCGGCAGCGCCGCCACGCCCAGGCCCGCGCGCACCAACTCGGTGACCGACAACATGCCGTTGCAGCGATAGCTGGGACGCACGCCCGGCAAATGCTCGCGGCGCCAGGCGACGGTGGGGTGATCGGGCAGGAAGTCGTCCGGGGCGATCCACGGCAGCTCAGCCAACTCGCGGCCTGCGTGCTGGCGCGCAAAACCGGCACTGGCACACACTTGATAGGCGACTGTGCCCAGGCATCGACCGACAAGGTGCTCCGGCGGCGTCTTGGTCAGGCGCAGGGCAATGTCCGCATCGCGGCGGCTGAGGTTGGCGAAATCATTCGATGTGCTCAACTCCAGGGTCAACGCCGGGTATTCGGGCATGAACCGCGCCAGCGCCGGCAGCAGCAAACCTTGCAGCACTGAGTCGGTACAGGTCAGGCGCACGGTGCCGCTGATCACTTCGCCGCCCTGCTCCACGCCAATGCGTGCCGCCTCCAACGCTTGTTCTGCGTGCTCGGCCTGCTGCGCCAGGTTGCTGGCCAGGCTGGTGGGCAGGTAACCGGCACGGCTTTTTTCAAACAGGGTCTGGCCCAAGGCGGCCTCCAGCCGACGCACCGCACGGAACACCGTGGACACATCCACCCGCAACAGCGCCGCCGCCCGCGCCAGGGTGCCACCGCGTACCAGGGCGAGGATCAGCGAGAGGTCGGGATAGTCGATTTGATAGTGCGTGGCTGCATTGAGCATGTGGGCGAACGCCAATTTTGATTGCGTGAGCGCCAATCTATAGTGGGCACCAGGACACAACAAGCCATGGGACGTACACGATGAAAGCCAGCACCTTGCACCTTGCCCTGATCGGCGACTACAACCCCGACGTCACCGCGCACCAGGCCATCCCCGTGGCGCTGCAACAGGCGGCCGACGCCCTGAACCTGAACGTTCACGTGCAATGGCTCGACACGGACTCGATCACGCCCACCACTCAATTGCATATGTTCGACGGCTTCTGGTGTGTGCCCGCCAGCCCCTACCGCGACACCGACGGCGCACTGCGGGCGATCCGGTTTGCCCGCGAACACAAGCGCCCTTTCCTCGGCACGTGCGGCGGTTTTCAACATGCGGTGCTCGAATATGCCCGCAACGTGCTGGGTTGGGCGGATGCCGAACATGGCGAGCTGGCCCCGCACGCCAAGCGTGCGGTGATCACACCGCTCAGTTGCGCGCTGGTAGAGGCCACGGACACCGTGCGCCTGGCGCCCTACACCCGCATCGCCGAGGCCTACGGCACGCTGGATATCCACGAGGGTTATCGCTGCCGCTACGGCATCAACCCCGAGTTCGCCAACGCACTGTTGGAAAGCGACCTGATTCCCAGCGGCCACGACTCGGCCGGCGATCTGCGCGCCATCGAATTGCTCGACCATCCGTTTTTTGTCGCCACGCTGTTCCAACCGGAACGTGCCGCGCTCAAGGACGTCACGCCACCCTTGGCGATCGCTCTGCTCAAGGCCTGTCTGGAGTTGTCACGATGATCGCCAACACACCCGCCACGCCCTACTACGCAGTGATTTTCAGCTCATTGCGCAGCGAGGGCGATCAAGGCTACGGCCAGGCTGCCGCCCGCATGCTGGAACTGGCGCGTGAACAACCGGGGTTTCTGGGGGTGGAGTCGGCGCGCGAGGACGGCTTGGGGATCACGGTGTCCTACTGGGAGAGCGAGGCGGCGATCCTGGCCTGGAAGCAGCAGGCCGAGCATCGTGAAGTGCGCGAGCAGGGGCGCGCCACCTGGTATTCGGCGTTTCAAACACGCGTGTGCAAGGTGGAGCGGGCCTACACCTTCCAGAAGTGAAATGCGTTCCCCTCTGGGAGCTGGCTTGCCTGCGATGGCATCAACTCGGTTTTACTCAGAGACCGCGTCGTCTGCATCGCAGGCAAGCCAGCTCCCACCTCTGATCTTCATTGCCGGCAAAACAACAGGTGCTTAGCTCACCAAACTGCGCAACG
>Ga0308164_10003351_pt1 | contig 14560 bp, 13 predicted proteins | sample PhyTR2_FD_201031 | JGI IMG/M metagenome (GOLD analysis project Ga0308164, IMG submission 201031) | Phyllosphere microbial communities from UC Gill Tract Community Farm, Albany, California, United States - DLSLT.R2 | ecosystem: Host-associated > Plants > Phyllosphere > Unclassified | place: USA... | reverse complement strand
AAAAAATTCGGCTTCGACATCGATGCCGACATCGCTTCCGGCCAGTTCGGCGTGATCGCGGGCGACCCGGTGAACCTGCACGCCGTCTTCTCGCGCGCCGCGGGCGAAAACCTGTCCGAGACCCTGCTCAGCGCTGACCAGACCCTGAACGCCGATGCCGACCGCCGGCTGCACCTGGTGGCCACCGTGCCGAATACCCGCGCACTGGTGTGATCGCTGCTGGGGTGCGGGGATGGTCGTGATCCAGGAACCGCCCAGCCTGCGCGGCAAAATGGCGGCGGCGTATGGCTGCGCGGGGAGGGATGGCCGGGCGCTTCGTTAAGCGTGTTTTGTTGGAATGCGTCGTTTAGATTGATCGCGCGCAATCGCATTTTAGTTAGTCATGGCGCATCGCAGAGGTACGCTATGTTGGCCGATGTCTTGTCGTTTCCGGCACTATTCCGCCGCTGCAGGGGGGATGGTGATTGCCTGCCACGCGCGGGATTACTTGAAACAAGAGTTCTCGGCCATGACCACTGCATCGACGCAGTACATCGTCACCGCGCTGGCGCAGTTTTCCAGCACCACCAGGCTCTACGCGATGACCGTCGGCGACGGCAGCATCGACCTCGGTCCGAGCGGCCTTCTGGTCGAGGCGTTCACGGCGGACGACGCGGTCAACGACATCGGCCTGCGCAACGTGATCGTATTGTCGACCAGCGCCCACCCACATCCGCCTGGAATCGCTGCTCGGCCAGCCGGCCAGCACGGATGGAGCGCATCAAGAGCTTGTCAGCGAAAATCAGTAATGATGAAGATATTTCGAAGGTTACTGTCAGCTGATATATAGGTATTTTCACAAATACAATTGTCAGACACAACCATGATTTATGAAAATAAATAATTTATTGGCCTTGTCAAATCAATTTAATTTTTTTCTTGTGGGTTTTTTGTTGTGCGGATGCAACTATGAAGTTGCTCGTTCACTTCCAATGCAGGTAGATGGGGAAAATGCAGTTCCATCACGCATGCCCGAAAAAATCGAGTTATATGAAATAACCGCGCCCGGTTATAAATCGAAAGATGAAAACAAACGTGAATGCTTTGGAAGGATGATGTTTGATTTTTCCGGGAGGGTTGAATGGCCAGTATTTTTTAATCCGAATTCTAGTAATATTTTCAATCGTAGGTTTAGTGCTGGAGTCGCGAGTGCAGGCGATGAAATGAGGGTTGGAAGAGTACTGATTGCCGTGATTTCTTCTGTTGAGGGAATTGAAAAAGAAAGAGCGCTCAGAGATACACCTGCGGCGCTCGACAGGTTTTTGAAGTCGAGGATTAAAGAAACCCACGCTTATATTATTGAATTAAAAGAGAAGGGTAGGAAGAGTAAGGATGTGCTAAAAGAAATTAGTGAAGGCGAAGAGTGGATTAAAGAAAAAGAAAAGGAAATTATAGAAGATAGTAAGAATTACGAGACTTTTGATACCGGCCTACCAAACAGCGAGGGCTACTGGACCCATAGGAGCGAGGCAAGCGACGCGCCCGAACGTTACTCAGTGCTTCGAGCTTATCTGACGAGAGGAGAGTACATCTATGTTTTCGAGTCTTCTGCGAGAATGGATAAGCCATCTGATAAAGAGGCACACAAAAAAGAATTCGCCAGCACCCTGAAGAAATTCAGAACGAGAGCACCTAACGAGATTCCTACCGATCCTGGTGTCTGCATTCCCCACGGATTTATGCCGGACGATGGACGAACGGTGGTCGAGTTCAAGCAATCGCTGCGTTTTGCCGACGCGCCTGGCGTGCTGTACACCATGGAAACCGGTACTGTTCATCCTCGGCGGCTCAAGGTAACGCCCCTGATGGCGGCTGCCCACGTCAGCATCAATCCTCCTCCGACCAGTGAAAAGGACGAGATCAGCCCCGTTGTCACACAACGAATCGGTCCAAGGGTCGTCAAGATTGGCGGTGTATCTGGAGAACAGGGCGGTACTGTACTGAAGGTCGACCAGCCGGGGAAAGAACCCTACGAGATATATAGCGTGTTCAGTGGCTATGCTGGCTGGCTGGGTACATATGTCCTTCCATACATCCTTGTTGAAATGCATACGGTGACCAAGGAGCAAGCGCCTGAACTCAAGCAAAATCCACCGCCCTTCAAACCCAGCATGGATAGGCTGGACTTGATGCTGAAAAGCATGCGTTGGCGGCCGACGACGCCATCCATGCCAGAGTTCGAACAAAACTAGCCATTGCTTCACGCGCTCTCGACCTGACAGCCGATAAAAAAGGCTTACACGAATCGCTCGCGTAAGCCTTTGTCACTTTCAAGAGCCGGAAATACGCCCTAAAAATTCTCCAACCCCATCTCCATCCCCACACCCGCCAGCAAAGCCTGCCGCGCCAAGCGCGTCGCCATATCCGGTGCAGCATGCTTCTTGTACAACTCCAACGTGGTCGCCACGATCAAATCGTCCCGCGTATTCCCGCGCCGCATGTTTTCGGGCGCGGTCGCCGGGGTCTTGTGGATCACGACGGAATTCACGGGCACATGTGTCAGCGTCTGTCCCGGCAGACAAGTCAGCAGGAAATCCCAGTCTTCGTAGATCCGCATGTCGGTCGGATGGCGGATGTCGGCGAGCAGGTCGCGCCGGTAGACGAGGCAGCTGTTCGGGATGCGGTTGCGCACGAAGACGCTGGCGACGTCGACGTCGGCGATCGAATGGGTTTCCGTCGAGAGGGTCTGCGGCGGGAAGGTGGCGCGGTCTTCGTAGCGGATCTGGAAGTCGCTGAACAACAGGGCCGGGCGCGTCAGGCCGATATGGGCCGCCAGGGAGGCGAGGTGGTCGGGTTCGAAGATGTCGTCGTCGTCGAGGAAGAGCACGTAGGGCGTGTGCGCCAGCGTCACGCCGAGGTTGCGGCTCTCGGCGGGGCCGGGCATGCCGCTGCGCAGCAGATACATGTAGCGGCCCTGCAACGCCAGCAGCTCCTGGTAAGGCGGCAGATGGGACGACGAGTCGGAAACGATGACGACCTGGAAATCCTGGTAGGTCTGCTGGATGAGCGACTGCAGCGTGCGCAGCAGCAGCAGCGGACGCTCGTGGGTAGGCACGATGATGGTGAACATGGGATTTTTCTGGTTGACGGCACAGCAGTGCCAAGCGGCAACCAGAAATTTTACTTGATGGCAGCGTGTTTCGGCGTCGAATTGTTCTCGATCCATTCCCCGCTTTCCGCATTCTGGCAGGCGCAACGCGCAGTCTGTCCGCTGATTCTTGTACCTGCCCCATGTCTTTCTTACATTAAGCATCTACTCGACAATCAGCATGGAGGCGGCCCGATGCGCATGTGGACAAGATGGACCCTGGCATGTTTCACCTTGCTTCCGCTGGCCGCCCAGGCGCAGCTGGACTTGACGACACTCGATCGCGCTATGAGCGGCCCGCGCGCGCAGGTTCTGGTGCTGGGCACCGTGCACTTGCGCAGCATGCCGCCGGATTTCAATCCCGCGGCGCTGGATGGTGTGCTGGACCGCCTCGCGGCCTTCAAGCCTGACATCGTCACGATCGAGACCGAATCCGGCGAAGAATGCGATCTGGCGGCGCGCCACGCCGCAAAATACGGCGCCGATTATTGCCCCTCGATTGCGGCAGCGGCGGCGGCGACAGGGCTGGATGCGCCGGCCGCCATTGCCGAGGTCGACAAAACGCTCAAGGCCTGGCCAACGCAGGCGACGCCGGCCCAGCGCCGGCGCCTGGCCGCGCTGTTCATGGCTGCGCACGATCAGGCGTCGGCCTATGTGCAATGGTTGCAACTAACCGACGCGGAGCAGCGCCCGGAAGGCCAGTTGAATGCGGCGCTGGTCGATATTCTCCGCCAGATCGGCAAGCGCAATAACGAGAATTACCAGCTGGCCGCGCGCCTCGCAGCCCGGCTGGGCCTGCAGCGCGTGCATGCGGTCGACAACCATACCGGCGATCGTATCGACGTGCCGGACATCAAGGCGCTTGTCCGTTCGCTGGAAGCGGCGTGGGCCGAGGGGAATAAAGAGCTGGCGGCCGTTCAACAACGGCAGAAGCCCATGTTGACGGCGCCGGATTTGCTGCCCTTGTACCGCGCGCTGAATACGCCGGACAGCCTGCGCATGTATGCGGAGGCGAATATCGTTGCGCCGATGCGCGCAAAATCGCCGGAGCGCTATCCGCAGATGTTTGTCGCCGGTTGGGAAATCCGCAATCTGCGCATGGTCGCCAACATCCGCGAAACCTTCCGCGAACGCCCCGGTGCGCGCGTGGTGTCGATTGTCCGCGTGTCGCACAAGCCGTGGTTCGACGCTTGGCTCGGCCAATTGCAGGGTGTCGACATCGTCGACGTGGAGAAAGCCCTGAAATAAGGGTTTTTAGTCAGATCGTCACAGGCGTCCGGTCAGCATCCGCCCGGGCTGGTACACGACGCGGCCGACAATGCTGCATTGGCCGCTGCGCACATTGATCGGCCCGAACTCCGGATTCACGGAATATAGAAACCAGTCGCCATTCCGCTTGACGAGTTGTTTGACCAGGGCTTCGCCGTCGAAGTTGAGCGCATAGATTTCGCGGCTGAGCGGATTCTTGTCGGCGGTATTCACGACCACCACGTCGTCCTCGAACATCATCGGTTCCATGCTTTGCCCGCGCACCCGGATTGCCAGCAATTGGTGCGGCACCAGGTTTTGCGCCTCGATAACCGCTTGGGGCAGATGCAGCACGCCGCCGTCTTCCATGTCCGGTTCCGTTTCGAAACCGGTCACGCCCGCATGCAGCTTCAGCGTTACCCGCCGGATCGGGACGGTATGCGGCTCGTCGCCGATACGGATACCCCTGGCATCCTCGATGAACGGATTGTCGATGGCGGCGGGGAAGGCGGTCTCGGTCGTCTCCGCGGTCGGCCGCAGCGCCAGCGCCATCGGCGGCGCGCCGGTTTCCAGCCACGTAGCGGAACAGCCGATCGTGCTTTGCGCTTTCAGCAATCCCGCCTTCGATATGCCGCGGGCTTCCCAATTGTTCACCGTCTGCTGGGAGTGATTCAAGGCCCTGGCGATCTCTGCCTGCGTCTTCAGCCCTGCCAGCGCCGCGGCGGCCTCGTAGAGGCGTTTCATTTGTACGTGCATGTCGAGATTGTCCATTGAACTAAACAAGGTGTGTTACACGTTGTGTTGACATGGATCATAAACATGATGTTTAATATTGTCCAGAGAAGAGCGGTTTTAGTGGCAAAAAATTACCCAAAAACAATCCTCTCGCCCGGTTCAGTAATCAACATTTTGTGTAGACGGCAGTCATCAAGGGAGGAGACATCATGGGATTTGTCGACCGTTATATCCGCGCGCTCGGCGCCTCGCAGCACCAGGTCGAGCCGCTTCTTGCCACGGCATACGCCGCCACCGGGGTGTCCGGTGAGCTCGGCCGCTTGCTGTATCGCGTGAAGTATGTCGACGATCCGGTGCGCCAGCCCGGCCATCTGGCGCGCTTGCTCTGCCTCTGGACTGCCGAAGTCAGCCGGCGTGGCCGCCTGCGCAAATGGATGACGGAACGCACCGCCTGGGACGCGCAGGCGGCCGCCAAGCTGTATCGCACGGTGGCCGAGTTGTCGCTGGCCCATTGGCTGGACGGCGATTGCCCGTCCTGCAAGGGGAGCGCCCAGGCCGGGCAGCAGCCGTGCCCCGATTGCGGCGGCACGGGTGCGGCGCCGATCCGGCACCCGGGCGGCTTCGTGCGCGAACGCGTGAAGGACATGGTCAGCGACTTGCAGGACATCGCCTCGCATCATGCCGCGCGCGCGCAGGCGCGCTTGCATGGCCGGGGCGGACAAGGGAGCGACCGCAAAAAATAAGCAGCACCGTTATCTACATTCTTTCGGCCCCCGTAATGCGCGGCATACCGCCACCGATCGCCGAAACCCAACAGGATGCCGACGAATCCCTCGGCATCCGATCGCGATTCAAGCAACCCGCCACGGCGGGTTTTTTTTCGTCTGCATGGAAAGGCTGGCCACAATGAACAAACTGAAATATCTCGACATGATGAGCATCGCAGGTGCACTGTCGTCCATCGGCGCGTCCCTGACGCTGGAACAGACCGGCATGATTGCCGGCATCGTTACCGGACTGGTCACCTGCGCGGTGAATGTGCTCTACACGATACGCAAGGACCAGCGCGAACAGCGCCTGGCCGAGCTGCAGCTGAAAGCATCCCGTGACAAAGCCTGACCGGGCATCGTTTTAGCGATGTTCTTTCACGCCGACCTGTTGGCACATCGCCAGCACCGGGCAGGTCGAGCAGCGCGGCCGCTTGCCGGTGCAGATGTGTTTGCCGAACGGGACCAGCAAGCGGTTGATGGTGATCCAGTGCGCCTGCGGCAAGGTGGCTTCGAGTGCGAGCAGGGTTTTCTCGGGTGTCGACGCCTTCACATAACCCCAGCGCCCGGTCACGCGGTGGACATGGATGTCGACGCTGATGACCGGCGTCCCGCACGCCACGCCAAGCACCAGGTTGGCGCACTTGGGACCGACGCCGTCAAAGGACAGCAGCACCTCGCGCTCGCCGGGCAAGGTGCCGGCGTACTGTTCTTCCACCTGGCGCGCGATGGCCAGGATCTGGTTTGCCTTGCGCTCGTGGAACGTGCTGGGGCTGATCAGCGCGTCGAGCGTTTCCCACGACAGCCTGCCGATATCCGACGGCGTGCGCGCCTGGGCGAACAGCCTGCGCGACACCGGCAGCGTCACCTCGTCGTAGGTGCGGATCGAGATGATGCAGGCCAGCAGCTGTTCGAAGACCGAACCGTAGCCTTCCTCGGCCAACTGGAACAGCGCCGCCTTGGGCCAGGGCTGTACGGCGTGCTCGATGCGGTCGAGAGCGACGTCGATATCGAACACTTGTTTTTCCATGCGGCGAGCCTCAACGGTTCAAAAAAATGATGCCAGCATAGGACGCGCCCGTGCAGACGTCCGTTGCATGCCGCACGGCCCGCAGCTATTGCTTGGAGAAAATTATGAAAGTTACATCCGCTTGCATTTGATACCGAATCGCTCTTCCCCCGAGCCCGGCTCGCGTTTAGTCTGTAGCCATAGTCGCTACAACAATACTCAAAGGGGAACCATCATGAAATTCGCATCGATTCGCCAAGCCGCCATCATCGCCGCTTTCGTCACCGCCGGCACCGCGCCGGCCATCAGCCAGGCTGCGCCGCAATGCCAGAACTGCGGCACCGTGGTCTCGACCCATACCTACGAACGTGAAGCCGAGCGCGGCAGCGGTGTGGGCGGGGTGGGCGGCGCCGTGGTCGGCGGCCTGCTGGGCAACAAGATCGGCAGCGGCAATGGCCGCACGCTGGCCACCGTGGCCGGGGCCGTCGGCGGCGCCTATGCCGGCAACAAGCTCGAGCGCAACATCAAGACCGATACCTATACCGACGTCCGCGTGAAAATGGCGCGCGGCGGGAATCGCACCTTCACCGAGCGCGGCAATTCGCGCCTGCACAATGGCGACCGCGTGCGCGTGCAGCAGGGCCGCCTGGTGCGCGACTGATTGACTAGTTCGGCACCGGCGCGGATACCGCGTCCGGTGCATCCTGCAGCGCGCGCGGCAGGTACAGGGTGATGGTGGTGCCCTGGCCGACGACGCTCGCAATGCGGATATGGCCGCCGCTCTGCTTGGCGAAGCCATGCGCCATCGACAGCCCGAGGCCGGTACCTTCGCCCTCGGGCTTGGTCGTGAAGAAGGGTTCGAAGGCGCGCTCCATCACCTCCGGCGCCATGCCGCTGCCGGTGTCGCTCACCGCCACGGTGACGAATTCGCCGGGGCGGATGCCGGTGTTGGCCAGGGCATCGTCCGCCAGCACGGTCAGGTTGGCCAGCGCGATCGTGATCGTGCCCTGGCCCTGCATCGCGTCGCGCGCATTGATCACCAGGTTGAGCAGCACGTTTTCCAGCTGGTTGGGGTCGATCAGCGCGTTCCACAACGCCGGCGGGATCGCAAAATCGATGGCGATGGCGTCACCGGCCGCGCGGTGCAGCAGACTGTCCATGCGGTCGATCATCCGGGCCAGGGCGACCACGCTCGGGTGCAGCGGCTGGCGCCGGGCAAAGGCCAGCAGTTGGGCGGCCAGCTTCTTGCCGCGCTCCACCGCGTCGGCGATGCCGGTCAGGCGCTTGCGGCTGGTCTCTTCGTTGCGCTGCATCAGCTGCACGTTGGCGCTGATGATGTGCAGGATGTTGTTGAAGTCGTGCGCCACGCCGCCGGTCAGCTTGCCCACCGCTTCCAGTTTCTGCGAACGCAGCAGGGCGGCGCGCGCCTCCTCCAGGCGCTGCGCGGCTTCCTTGCGCGGGCGGATGTCGCGCACGAAGGCGGTCACGCCGTAGCCGCGCGCGGTGGGCAGCGGCGTGATCGCGATTTCCACCGGGAGCTCGGCGCCGTGGCGGTCGATGGCCGTCACCTCGGCGGGGCCGGACAGCAGCGCGCATTCACCGCTGCCGGCAAAGCGCGCCAGGCAGGCGCGTTCGTGCGCGCGCCGGGCGGCCGGCACCAGCAGGTCGATCGCGTCGCGGCCCAGCACTTCGTCCTCGTGCCAGCCGAACAGCTTGCAGGCGCGCGCGTTCCAGTCGGTGATGCGGCCGTCCGGATCGACGGCGACGAAGGCGTCGTAGGCGGTCTGCAGGATCAGGCGGATGCGCTGGCGGTCGGCGTCGATGCGGTCGCGCGATTCGCGCAGTTCCAGCGTCATGCCGCCGGCCAGCTGCAGGGCGCGGCGGCGCTCGCTGGCCAGCAGCCAGATCACGAGGCTGAGCAGCAGGCCGAGGCCGATGCCGCTCAGCGCGATCGCCAGCGTGGAGCGGTGCGCGCGCGCCGCTTCGAAGGCGGGCGAGCTGGCGATCGCCAGGGTCCACGGGCGGCCGGCGTTGTCGAGCACCGCGCCGTAGGTGTAGAGCGCGCGCCGTCCCGCCGGATGGGCGCCGGCCGAGCGGTACAGCAGCGCCGCCGGCGCCGCCGTGAGGCCGTCGTAGACCTCGACTTCCAGATCGCTCGCATGCGCGCCGCCCAGGCCCTGCATCAAGTCGTTCATGCGGAAGGGCGCGTACACCCAGCCGGCGATGGCGGCGCGGCGTTCGGCCGCCGTGGCGCTCGGCTGGTTGGCGCGGTAGACCGGCACGTACATCAGGAAGCCGGATTGCTCGGCGTGGCCGCCTTCCTGGATCAGCGTGACCTTGCCGGTGGACGCGGCGCGGCCGCTGTCGCGCGCCGCTTCCATCGCGCTGCGCCGCACCGGCTCGCTGTACATGTCGTAGCCGAAGGCGCGCCGGTTGCGCTGGGTGAAGGGTTCGATGTGGGTGATCGCCGTGTACACCGCGCGCTCGCCGGGCGGCATCACGTCGTAGTCGCGGAAGCCCTCGGCACGCACCGCGGCCACGTGGGCGTCGAGCCCGGCGCGCGGGATGATCGATGCGACGCCGAGCGCCTCGATGCCGGGAAAGCGTTCGTTCAGGCGCAGCAGGGCGTAATAGTCGGCGAAGTCGGCCCGGCTGACGTCGACCGAACCGCGCAGGAAGCCGCGCGCGCCGCGCAGCACCTGCTCGTACACCGCCATGCGGCGCTGGAGCGCGGTTTCCAGGTCGCGCGCGCGGTAGTGGAAGGTGCTTTCCAGTTCGCTCTCGGCGGCGCGCTCGGCGCTGTCCGCAACCAAATAGGTGACGATCAGGGATGCCAGAAACACCAGCGCGGCCAGCAGCAAGGGCCGCGGCGAGGACGCGCGCGGCGCGGCGGGACGATCGGGAGCGATGGAGGTGTTGGGTGGCGGCATCGGATAAAGAATACACGACGGACCGGCGGCGGCGGAAAGGCCGTCGATCGATCCATTGCCGGCAAGGAAAGGTGCCGTCGCACAGAGCATACCCATCGCTGCGGCCGGCAGGCGCACAAACCGCTTGAATTTACTACGCATAATTTCTGCGGCTACAATTGCGGACGATTTTCCTCCTCCGCCATGACTTCCCATTCTTTCCCTACGCTGCCGGAGTCCGCATGAGCCTGGTGCACCGCCTGCAGTGGACCCTGGCGGCGATCCTGCTGGTGCTGCTGTCCTGGGCGGCGCTGGCGCCGCTGCGGTATCCGACGCGCGAACTCGGCGTCGATTTTGCGCGCGGCGCCGACGGACGCGGCGCCGTGCAGGTGCCGGCCGAGCTGCGCCTGACCCTGGGCGTGCGCGACGTCCTGCTGCTGCGCAACCGCGACCTGGCGCCGCACGTGTTCGGCCAGGTGAAGGTGCTGCCCGGGCGCGAACTGCGCCTGCCGTTCGAGCAGGCCGGCGAATTTCCCTTCGCCTGCGACCTGGCGCCCGGCGCGCGGGTGCTGGTGCGGGTGCTGGCGCAGCCCGATCCCGGCTGGCGGCGCCTGCGCTGGCGCCTGGCGACGCTGTTCGACGCGGTGCGCGCGCTGCCGCTGCAGGGGCCGGACGACTGACTTCAGCAAGGCCGCGGCGGCGCGCAATCGTGCTCCGGGCCGTGGGGCGAATCTGTCATGATGACCGCATGGCGACGATCTCCTTACCCTTGTTCCCGCTCAGCACGGTGCTGTTTCCGGACGGCGTGCTGCCGCTGCAGATCTTCGAGGTGCGCTATCTCGACATGATCAGCCATTGCCTGACGGAGGACGAGCCGTTCGGCGTGGTGCTGCTGACCCAGGGCCAGGAAGTGCGCAGCCCGGAAGGCCTGGAACGCTTCGCCGGCGCCGGCACGCTGGCCTCGGTGCAGGACACCACCGCGTCCACGCCGGGGCTGCTGCAGGTGGTGTGCCGCGGCGGCGCGCGCTTCCACATCGTCGACACCGAGCGCCGCGCCAACGGCCTGTGGATGGCCGAGGCCGCGCTGGTGGAAGAGGACCACGCGGTGCGCATTCCGTCCGACCTGAAGGGCGCGGCCGACGCGCTCGACCGCGTGCTGGCCTCGCTGCACGACGTCCCCGAAAGCCGCTGGCCGGTGCAGCCGCCGTTCCGCCTCGACGATTGCGGCTGGGTGGCCAACCGCTGGTGCGAATTGCTGCCGCTGCCGAACGGGCAGAAACAGAACATGCTGATGCTGGATAACCCGGTGATCCGGCTGGAGTTACTGCACGATGTGCTGGATGAGCATGGGTTGATTACGTCGTAATCGGCGTAGTGCATCTGCTGGTTGGACGCGTGGACGGCAAGCCGTCCACCCTACCAAAAGCATGCGTACGGGTAGGGTGGACGGCTCGCCGTCCACGCGTTCAAGCACACTGCGCTTCGACGCTCACGCCTCGACGCTGACGCCGACATTCCCGGTCGCCGCCGCCGAACCATCCCCATCGGCATACGCCTTGAGCTGCCGCATCGCCTTCGCCAGCTCCCGTAGCGGATCCTTCTCGCCCGCGCTACCCGCGCTACCCGCGCTACCCGCGCTACTCTCGTGGCGCTCGATTTCCTTGCCGTTCTTGTCGATCTCGCCACTGGCCAGCTTCTTGTCGTAGACCGCCTGCTCGGCATCGCTGACGGTGCCGTTGCCATCGGTATCCGCCGCCGCCACGTAATCGGTGCTATCCGTGCCGCCGGCCGCACCCACGCCGCCTGCTTCGGATGAAGGCGTTGACGACGCCTCCCCAGGCGGCGGCCCCGGCGGCATGCCGCCCTGCACCCGCGACGCGTCGAACTGGGCGTTGAGCTGGTCGGACAGTTTGGTCATCGCATCGCTCAGTTCGCTCTTGGTGACCTTGCCGTCGCTGTCGCCGTCGATCGCGCTGAACATGTCGTCCAGGGCCGCGCTGTCGTCGCTGCTGCTCTCGCCAGTGGCGGAGAGGGCGCCCGCCAGGTCGGATTTTTCGACGTAGCCCTGGTTCCTGGTGTCGAGCCTGGAAAAGACCGCATCGCTCCACTTCGCTGCACCGCCGGTACTGCTGCTGACACTGGCAACCATGGTGGCCGTCCTATTCTGTTTCGTTACGTCAATTATCGGATGGAACGAAAAGAAATAAATCACAAGCAATGTAAAGCCGGGTAAAGGCATGTAAAGCCGCCTGTAAAGCGCTTTTGAAGCCGATAAACCGGGCAGGCGGTATGCGCAAACACAGGATTCCATATACAGGGTTTGCAATTTCGGGTAACCTTGAGCGCGGTGTGGACTCTCTACGTCCGCGTCTACGTTCCAGCCGCCGCGTGCCATGCGCCGCGCGTCCCGCTCGCATCCCGTCATTCTCCGGTTTCCCCGCGTTGACTATGCCAGGGCCGCTGCCCGGCCGTAGAACGCAACGATTTACTGCCCGAAAGAACACATGTCTGAAACACCGATCACCACTGATGCCGGCGCGCCCACCGTGCGCTTCGCCGATTTCGGCCTGGCGCCCGAGATCGAACGCGCGCTGTCGGACCAGGGCTATGTACACCCGACCCCGATCCAGGCCCAGGCCATCCCCATCGTCCTGCAGGGGCGCGACGTCATGGGCGCCGCCCAGACCGGCACCGGCAAGACCGCGAGCTTCTCGCTGCCCATCATCCAGCTGCTGCTGCCGCACGCGAACACCAGCATGTCGCCGGCGCGCCACGCGGTGCGCGCGCTGGTGCTGACGCCGACGCGCGAACTGGCGATCCAGGTCGCCGAGAACGTCAAGGCCTACGCCCAGCACACGGCGCTGCGCTCCACCGTCGTCTTCGGCGGCATGGACATGAAGCCGCAGACCGAGATCCTGCGCCGCGGCGTCGAAATCGTCATCGCCACCCCGGGCCGCCTGCTCGACCACGTCGAACAGAAGAACATCAGCCTGGGCCAGGTGCAGATGCTGGTCATGGACGAAGCCGACCGCATGCTCGACATGGGCTTCCTGCCCGACCTGCAGCGCATCATCAACCTGTTGCCGAAGAAGCGCCAGAACCTGATGTTCTCGGCCACCTTCTCGCCCGAGATCAAGAAGCTGGCGTCCAGCTTCCTGACCGACCCGCTGACCATCGAGGTCGCGCGCAGCAACGCCACCAACACCGCCATCACGCAGGTGCTGTACAAGGTCGAGGAAGCGCAGAAGGCCGACGTGGTGCTGCACCTGATCCGCGCGCGCAGCCTGAAGCAGGTGCTGGTGTTCTCGAACACCAAGATCGGCGCCTCGCGCCTGTCGCGCACCCTGGAGCAGGCCGGCATCAAGGCCTCGGCGATCCACGGCGACAAGACCCAGCAGGAACGCATCGCGGCCCTCGACGCGTTTAAAAACGGCGACATCGACGTGCTGGTGGCGACCGACGTCGCCGCGCGCGGCCTCGACATCACCGACCTGCCGTGCGTGATCAACTACGACCTGCCGTACAACGCCGAAGACTACGTGCACCGCATCGGCCGCACCGGCCGTGCCGGCGCCACGGGCGACGCCTTGTCGGTGTTCTCGGACAAGGACGAGCGCCTGCTGGCCGATATCGAAAAGCTGATCAAGCAGACCATCACCCGCGGCGAACTGACCGGCTACGCGCCGCCGTCGCGCGGCCGTGCCAGCGACGCGCCGCGCGACAACGAGCGCTACGGCGACCGTCCGCGCGCCCCGCGCCGCGATGCCGATGCGCCGCGCAGCAGCGGCCACCATGGCGGCGGCGCGCATCACGGCGGCGACCGCCCGGAACGCGGCGAGCGCCCCGACCGCGGCCCGCGCGGCTACGCGCCGCGCCGCGAAAAGATCGACCCGTGGTTCCTCAAGCCCTACGAACCGGCCGCCGCACCGCGCCAGGAGCCGGCACCGGCAACGCCGTCCGGCCAGGCCAAGCCGAAGCAGAAGCTGGCGGCCTTGCTGGGCGGGTTGCCGAAGCCGACGATGTAAGCGGCGCTGCGGCGTTTGTCTTCACCGTCGTCGCAGCCTCATTGTTACCGTCGTCCCCGCGCAGGCGGGGACCCATACTGAGCAACAGAATCCCGTACATCGGACGTAATCCGAGTGTTTCAGGCGTACGGACCTCGGATATTCAGCATGGGTCCCCGCCTTCGCGGGGACGACGTGCTTTGAGCGGGAAGCCGCTTACGCTGCGTGCTTCAACACCCCCCGCACCTGCTCCAGCAGCGTCTCATGCCGATACGGCTTGGCCAGTATCTTCAGATCGCTCTCGCGCCCGCGCTGCGGCAAATCCTCCATGTACCCGGTCGTCACCAGCACCGCCAGCCCCGGCTGCAGCTTGCGCGCCCTGTCGATCAATTCCAGTCCATTCATCCCGCCCGGCATGATCACGTCGGTGAACAGCAGATCGATCTCCGCACCGCTCTCCAGCTGGACCAGCGCCTGTTCGCCGCTGGCGGCGTGCAGCACCGTATAGCCGGCCAGACCGAGCACGCTCACCGCCAGCTCGCGCACGTCGTCGTTGTCTTCCACCACCATCACGGTCGGGCGCGGTGCGCCGCCGTCGGGTTCGCGCGGGTCCTCGTGGCGGCGCGCCGCGCGCGGGTCGGCGTTGTTGTCGGCCACCGGGAAGATCATCTTCACGCTGGTGCCGCGGCCGGCTTCGCTCTCGATTTCCAACTTGCCGTGCGACTGCTGCACGAAGCCGTGCACCATTGCCAGCCCGAGGC
>Ga0308164_10003350_pt1 | contig 14570 bp, 9 predicted proteins | sample PhyTR2_FD_201031 | JGI IMG/M metagenome (GOLD analysis project Ga0308164, IMG submission 201031) | Phyllosphere microbial communities from UC Gill Tract Community Farm, Albany, California, United States - DLSLT.R2 | ecosystem: Host-associated > Plants > Phyllosphere > Unclassified | place: USA... | reverse complement strand
ATAAAAGTGGAGCTTCGCGGGAAGACGCTGAGAAGGCGATACGAGAGGTGCTCGACCAGCACTGGACGTAAGGGAGATACCAGGACTCGATGCGTTGAGCTTTGCGCGACGCGTCCTTCTGGGCGGTGAGGTTGAATCTAGGAGATTGGCTCTCCCGCAGGACCGATCACACCGAACTTCTCGAGGACGAGATCTAGAGCCGCCATCTCGCGATCGAAAGCCGTCAAGGTTGGTTCGAGCTCCGTCAGCTGTCGGGGTGGGGCGCGGGGTCGTCCGACCGGTCGGGTGACGTACCCGAACGCTATTGCAATATCCGGGGCCATATAGGCGCGCCAAGCCATTCGACCGCTGACCTCGGCGAGCAGTTCGAAGTCCGCGGCGCGCGCAAGCAGCTTTCCGGCCCCCGAAAGTGTCATGTTCAAACGCTGTGCAATTTGCCGCGGGCTCACCACCGGCGCGAACTGAACCAGAGCGGCGAGTTCCAGAAGCCTCCCAGGCCGGTGCGCGGCACGGATCGCTTCGGCTGTCCGCAGCCGGTGATCCTCAAGCGCCTGGAGTCGATCAAGAGCCTCGTCGGCGCGATCGGCAAGACCACGCAGGTTGCGTACGATGATGGCATCGCCCTCGCGCGGAGCGAGGCGCATCGCCTTATCCCCGACTGTGAGACACGGAAGCGTTGCCCGAGTGATGGCCATCGAGCGGAGCAGGACGGGGAACGTCAGCCACGGAGCGATGGTAGCGTCGGCTCGCGCATGATGCGCGGTGACTTCAAGAGTCCGAAGCAATGCGGGGCGCCGGTTCCAGTCCTCGCCCACGGCGGTCGGCATAGTGGCAATGTCCCGCCAATAGTGCGGCTCGCGTTGCCGCAACCGCGCTTGCCATTCGTGCAAGGCCCCGGGATCTTCCGTATGGGTCGGGACCAGCGGTCGACCGGGGAGCTTGATCGCACATTCCCGACCGAAAATGTCGATTTCGTCAATTTCGACAGACTGCCCCGTGAGCGCGGTGGCATACCCCGTCCAAGAAGCCCGAATGGCCCACGGTGCAGCGACCGGACTGACGCAGACACGGGCATCTAGCCTGCCTATGGCCGCCGCGGCGCGCTCAAGAGCAGTCACAAGTTTGGGAGTCCAAACCGGCTTCGAAAGGTCAGGAATAACGCGAGTCACAGTGCCAATATATCCCCAACGAGGCCTTTCAGTCTAGTATGGGCAAGCTACGGAAATACCGATATGCGATAATTGCAGTTATCGCATAAGCGGAATTGACCATTCTTTATAATGTGCGGTATATGCGTTGCGGAGGAGTAAGGCGCGCAATGGGCACAGAAACCGCGCCGGAAGGGCATAAGACCCCTATTGCGGCACCTGAGGCACGCGTGCCGGCCATCAGGCCGCCGGACGATCTCTCCTGGATGATTGTACAGATGCGTGCGGGCGAGCGCATCGCCGTCAATGAGGCGCTCATCGCCGCTTATCAGGCGGCCTCGTCGCCCCACAGCATACGGGCGGTCAAATCCGACATTGCGGCGTTCGACGTGTGGTGTCGGCACACTAGCCGGATCGCGCTACCGGCGACGGCCGAGACTGTGGCAGACTATCTTGATGCCCGAGCAGGAAAGGGGAGCCGGCCGGCTTCGTTGTCCCGCTACAAGGCGTCGATCGCCAAGATCCACCAGTTGCTTAATCTCAAGGATCCGACGCCCGCCCCGCTGGTCAAGCTGCGGCTAAAGGCTGTACGTCGCAAGGAGGGGACGGCCCAGAAACAGGCGCGGCCGCTCCGGTTCAAAGGCCCAGTGCGCGACGTCGAGCGCGACAAGGCGCGCGGGCTCAATATCCGTGCCTTGCTCGATAGCTGCGGGGATGATCTGCCTGAACTGCGCGATCGCGCACTCCTGTCGACTGCGTATGACACAGGTTTGCGCGCATCTGAGCTGGTGGCGGTCGCCGTCGACCATATTCAGGAAGCGATCGACCCCGAAGCGCGGCTGTTGCAGATCCTGCGACACAAGGGTGATCAGGATGGGGAGGGAGCCACCGCCTATCTCAGCCCGCGGACTGTCGCGGCGATAGCTGCCTGGACCAAGGCGGCCGATATTACAACGGGTCCGCTTTTTCGGCGGGTGCAAGTGCGTCGTTACAAAGCGCGCGCAGCAGTGCGTGGCCGGTCGATCCATAGCATCTCCGGTCGGGAGACGTGGGATCTGCGCAAGACGCATTCCAAACCTGCGATGGAGGCGCGCGTGGCGTATGACGTTGGCATTGTCGCGTTGCATCCAGGCTCGGTCGGACCGATATTCCGATCGATTATCCAGCGCGCGTTTAACCGCAGTGCGTTGCCCGATCTAACTGCGGAGGATATCGCACGACTGCTCAAGGGCATCAGTTCCCACTCGACGCGGATTGGGCTTAACCAGGACCTGTTTGCCAGTGGCGAGGATCTGGCAGGTATTATGGACGCTTTGCGGTGGAAATCACCCCGGATGCCGCTTGCGTACAATCGCAATCTTGCGGCAGAGCAAGGTGCCGCCGGTCGGCTTATGGCCAAGATCGCTTGAGCCCACAAAAGTTGGACCGTCTACCTCCGGACAACATTGGGTGGCAAGCGGACAGGCCGCTTTTAGGAAGGCGGGTGACAATAGCCGACATTACCTGGGGCTGCCGCCTTTCCCGAAAAGGATCAAGTTCTGGAAGTGGCCCGCTCATTGTGCCAACGCCTTGCTATAATCGTACAGCGTCCATTTTTGGCATCTCGTAGTCACCGTCCTCACCCGGATAGCGTAACAGCTTCTCGAAACGGCCATCTGCCTTCGCGAGCGACCAAACTAGGCTTTGCCCAGCGGGCAGCACGTCAGGTTCCATAGCGAACACCGGAGATGCAAAAGCCGTCTTTGCGTCGGTGAGCCGCCAGCCTCGCTTACGGAACATCGAGAGCATATCATCCAGGAACAGGCCGGTGGTTAGCCGATGGTGGAGCAGGATCGTGTGATCGATCGAATGTCCAAAAAGCGACTGCGCCAGACCGTCATAGAAGGTCGCTCGATCCCAAATGTGGTCCAGATAGAAGCGTCGGTATGGGCCGATCTGCGCCTTGGGGTGAGCCTTGAGACGTGCTTTTAGCCGGTTGTCGATATACCAATCTAACGTGTCGATCGTGACATGGGCGTTAGCATACTCATGCTTTTTCAGGAGCGCACGCATTTGGTCCCGGCCTTCTGCCGTTTTTCCCTCGGCCAGAAATGGAAAACGAAAGAGCTTCCGGAAACCGGGATAGTCCGACAGCAACGGCTCGCACTTCATAATATCAGACATCACCTCTTCGGGGTTTTTGCCGCTGAAGTACTGATGGGAGAAACTATGATTGCCGATGATATGGCCGCCATCTGACCAAGCAGATAGGATGCGTGGACTAAGCACCTTATCAACGTACTTTCCCGCGACGAAGCCGCCCGCCTTGATCCGGTGACGCATTAAGGCTGCGCGAATGGCCGCATCGCGTTCCTGACCACTCATTAGAGCAGTGTCCGAGAGATCAAAGTCGTCAATCGTAACTGCGATGCCCGGCGCGCGCACGCCTCGTGCCGACGCCTGTGTTGAATGTGCGGCAGCAAGTCCCAGCGCCGCAAGGCCCGCGAGAACGAAGCGACGATCAGAATGGATGGTCATCCCCGCCTTATGCTGCCTCGCTCCTCAGGCTACAACGTTACGCTTTAGATATCAGCGCTAATTAGCACGGCCCTGTCAGCGATAAATGGCACGGCGCGGGATTCTAGAATCGATGGTGTTTCGGGAATGTCCGGGTTTGGTGGAAAGCGGAACGGCCGCTTTCGGGTGGAAATCGGCATAAGAGGACGTTCGTTCAGAGACCTGGGCAGGGGGACTACACTGCCATTTTGGGTGATGGCGTGGACGCCCCCCCCCCCGACGGCATCGATGTGCGAAAGTGGGTTGTCCCAATCAATAAGGCACGGAGGGGGGCGACTAGACGCCGTGATCAACATGTTCATGTTAGTAACAAAAGCAGGCAGCGGTGGTACGTGTCAGAGCGGGCGGCAAGCTACCAAGTCAGGCGCGACTAGGCGGGGTTATGAAGCTCTCAATACCATGCGACCGAACCCCACGGTAACGATCTTTGGTCGAAGTCCAATGAACGCAAAAAGGGGCGCGCCGCAATGACTGCGGCACGCCCCTCCCGAGCAGCAAAGCCACCACGCGTTCAGGCGAAGCGGACGCCCGTGGCGCGACGGCGATAGCGCAAACTGCCACCGATCAGGCCGAAGCCCGCCAGCATCATGGCCCAGGTCGCGGTCTCGGGCACGGCGGCGACCGGTGCCGCCATGCTGGTGAAGCGGAAGTTCGCGTCGCAGATGTTGCGCGAGCATATCGTGTCGCCTGCGTTGTTCCGGATCACTGCGCCGCCCGCATAGGCATCGTTCGCGGTATCGTTCGCGGGGTTGGTCGCAGCAGCGGTATTCGGGCTGAACACCAGCGCGAGATACGATGCGGACGTCGTTACCACCGCACTATAGGTCTCCCCGGGGGTCAGCGCGACGCTGCCGCTGAAGACGTCATAGTAAGCAAAGGACGGGTTCGTCCGGAATTGCAGGCCGTTCAGCAGCGTCGTGCTGCTCGCCAACGTCGCGCCGCCCGACGAAAGAAGCGAGAAGGTGACGCTGGCGCTGGTGTTGGCCCGAACGCTCGAGGCGAACTGGAAAGCGAACCCGGTCAGCAGCGAGTCGCTGGTGCTGAACGTCTGGCCCATCGACGTCGCGCCATTGACGGTAACGCCGTTGCTAAGGATGGCGCCGGTCCGCACGCCGGTGACACCACCGAAAGTCGTTGCCGCGGATGCTGAGCCCGCGGTGCAGGCGAGGAGTGCAGCGGAAAGACAAGCAAGCGAACGAATCATGAGAAAAACCCCTAAACAGCGATACATACTGTAGCAGTTTGAGTCCCTATCCGCGGTTTGTTTCAGTTAGGCGACAGCGGTCCGGGATATTCTTCAACGGTACGACGGTCGCATGTCCCGTTAGTCAGACATTCGAAACAATGCTCACGCAACGGGACGATGGCTTGCCGCAGCGCCGGTTTCGATACATGTTAAAATACGGTTTATGAAGCATTTTTCACATCTGTGTCACATGCGCCTCGTAGCCGGCAAATCCAGCGCGTGATTGCGGACCTTTGCACCGAACGAGTCGGATGCGTGGGTCGGCAGAGTTAAGGCGACAGGGGAGTAAGGCGTTGACAACCACCTATTGGAATCTCGGCAGCAGCGACCTTCTGCAGGATTGGTCGAACCTCGGGCTGATCACCAGCAACAACGATTGGTCGGGCGTGCCGTCGATCATGGGCTTCCGGGGCGACGGCCTGCTATCGGGCACGGGCGTCGATCCGCGCACCGTCACCGGTACCAGCACGGTGGTCAGCGTCAGCGCCAATCAGGCCAACCCCAACACCTTCACGACCGGCGGCGTCGCCGAGTTCCAGATCGCCAATCCGACGATCGGCCTCACCGGATCGGGCACCGCAGCCGCACCCTATCTCGCGCTGTATCTTGATGCGACCGGGCGACAGGGCGTCACGCTGTCATTCACGCTGCGTGATCTCGAAAATGGCGTCGACAATGCGGTCCAGCAGGTCGCGGTGCAATATCGTCTTGGCGACACCGGGGCGTGGTCAAACGTCCCGGGCGGCTATGTCGCCGATGCGACGTCCGGCCCCAACAGCTTCGGCGCGGATATCCCCGTTTCGGTAACGCTGCCGTCCGACGCTAACAATGCCGCGACGCTGCAGGTCCGCGTGATCACGACCAACGCAGTCGGCAATGACGAATGGGTCGGGGTCGACGACATCAAGGTCACCAGCAACGGCAGCGTCGGGGTCGTCCCCGGCGTGCTGAGCATCAGCGACGCGAGCACGACCGAGGGCGACGCGGGGAGCCAGATGATCGACTTCACCGTCTCGCGCGTTGGCGGCGCGAGCGGCGCGGTCGAGGCGACCTATTCCGTCCTGCTGCCCGGCGGCAATGGCGGCGCGGACGCCAACGACTTCGGCACGACCGCCTTCACCGGCGTCGTCTCGTTCGCCGACGGCCAGTCGACCGCGACGATCTCGCTCCCTGTGCTGGGCGACCACGCGCCCGAGCCGAACGAGACGTTCAGCATCACCCTGTCGAACGCGACCGGCGGCGCGACGATCGACCGCGCGACCGCGACCGGCACGATCCTCAATGACGACATCCTGCCGCTCCAGATCGGCCAGATCCAGGGCGAAGGGCAACGCTCTGCGTTCGAGGGCCAGACGATCGTGACCGAGGGGATCATCACCGCGGTCGACAGCAACGGCTTCTACATTCAGGACAGGGGCGACGGGAACAGCCGTACGTCGGACGCGGTGTTCGTCTTTACCGGTGCCGCGCCGCAGGACGTCTTTCTCGGCGACCTCGTCTCGGTGCAGGGCGTCGTGAACGAGTTCCGCGCGGGGACGGGCGGCCTGTCGGTCACCCAGATCAGCGCGCCGATCGTCAACTTCGTCGCGTCCGACTATCAGCTCCCCGACGCGGTGCTGATCGGCGAGGGTGGGCTCACCCCGCCGAGCCGCGTGATCGATAACGATGGCCTCACCAGCTACGACCCCACCACCGACGGGATCGATTTCTGGGAATCGCTCGAGGGGATGCGCGTCACGATCGACGCGCCGCTCGTCGTGTCGAACACCACCAGCGACACCTTTGCCGAAACCGACGTCGTGGCGTCGCTTGGCAAGGGCGCGACCGGGATCAACGATCGCGGCGGGATCACCATTTCGGACGGCGACTTCAACCCGGAGAAGATCCAGCTCCAGGGCGACAGGACGATCTTTGCCGGCTTCACCGCGGGCTATTCGGTCGGCGACCAGCTCAGCAGCGTGACCGGCATCGTCAACTATGCCGCCGCGCGCTACGAAGTGCTGGTGACCGAGGCGGTCACCGTGACCAAGGACGTATCGCTCGCCAGGGAAGTCACGACGCTGACCGGCGACGCGACGCATCTGTCGATGGCGACTTACAACGTCGAGAACCTCGATCCGTCGGACGGCAAGTTCGACGTGCTGGCGTCGAACATCGTCTACAACCTGCGCGCTCCCGACATCATCGCGCTCCAGGAGATCCAGGATGCGGACGGCGCGGGCAACGGCAGCGATTATTCGGGCGTCAAGACCGCGCAGGGCCTGATCGATGCGATCGCGGCGATCGACGGCGGGCGCTATGGCTATGTCGAAGTCGCGCCGACCGCCAACAACACCACCGGCGGCGAACCCAATGGTAACATCCGCGGCGGCTATCTCTACAATCTCGACCGCGTGACCTATGTCGAGGGCAGCGCCGAGCTGATCGACGGTCCGGCGTACAACAATACGCGCAAGCCGCTCGTCGCGGACTTCCTGTTCCACGGCGAGACCGTTACCGCGATCAACGTCCATCTGACGTCGCGCGGGGGCAGCGACCCCTTGTGGGGCGCGACCCAGCCGCCCGCCGATGCCGGTGACGCGGCACGCACCGCGCAGGCCGCCGGGGTGAAAGCGTATATCAACGCGCATCTCGCGGACGACCCCGACCTCAACATCGCAGTGTTGGGTGACTGGAACGGGTTCGCCTGGGAAGAAGCGCAGACCCAGCTGACCGATCCCGCAAAGGGCGGTGCCATGACCGATCTGGCCACCTTGCTGTCGGTCGAGGAACGTTACAGCTATATGTTCGAGGGCAACGCGCAGCAGCTCGACCATATTCTCGTGACCGACTCACTGGCCGCCAACGCGCAATATGATGCGGTCCACATCAACGCGCAGTTTGGCGGGGATCGCCCGACCGATCATGATCCTCAGCTCGCCGTGTTCGACTTCGGCAATGTCATCGCACGGACAACTGTGGCGTCGGTCGAGCAGGACAGCGGCATGCACCAGGGTTTCGATTTTGGTACCGCACCGGTCGCTGCAACGGCGGATGATGTGTTCGCCTGGGAGCCCGACGCTGTGGCTGCGGTAACGCAGGACGGCGCCGGCAGCACCGCGGGTCCGCAGGTCGACAGCTTTGGTTACGACCACCACCTGTACGCCCTGACGTCCGTCGATGACATTCATCTGGTGTGATAAATGCTCCCCCGATTCCGCGAGGGATCGGGGGAGCAGCGTATAATCGATGACCGACATTGCAACGCCAGCCACGCAGGCTCTGCCATCCGGGGCATGGTCCCCGACGCCTCCCGGCGACGCATCGTTTCATGGGCGAATGCGCGACGCGTTGCAGCTTTGCCGCAGGCACCTGATCGCCGCGGCAGCGTTCAGCGCGCTCGTCAATTTGCTGTATATCGCCCCGACGTTGTACATGCTGCAGGTATACGACCGGGTCGTGCCGACGAAGGGATTGCAGACGCTCGGGTTCCTGACTGCGGCGCTGTTGTTCGCGCTGGGATGCCTCGCGTTGCTCGACCGGATCCGCAGCCGGTTGCTGGTGCGCGCGGGCGTGCTGCTGGACGCGGTGGTCGCGCCCGCGCTGCTCGATGCGACGCTTGGCCGGCCCGAATCCCCCGTCGCGCGACAGGCGCTGCGCGAACTCGACGTTATTCGCGGGACCCTGACCGGGCCGGGAATCCTCGCGCTGTTCGATGCGCCGTGGACGCCGATCTATATCTTCGTCTGTTTTCTGGTGCACCCGTGGATCGGCGTGGTTGCGCTGCTCGGCGGCTTGGTCCTCCCGTTCATTGCTTGGCGCAACGAGCGCGCCACGCGCGACGGGATGATGCGCGCGCAGGATGTCGCGGCGCGGACCTATGCCGCGCAGGATGCTGCGCTCAATGGCGCGGATGGGATAAAGGCACTCGGGATGCGGCGGGCGTTCGTCGCGCGACAGTTGCGGCAGCGGCTTTCGATGCTCGCGTTCCAGACCGAGGCCGGGTTCCAGGCGAGCGGGTATCTCACCGCGACCAAGTTCGTCCGGCTCGCGTTGCAGTCGCTCGCGCTTGGCCTCGGTGCGATGCTGGCAGTCGACAATCGCATCTCGGGGGGCGCGATCTTCGCGGCATCCTTCCTCATCGCGCGCGCGCTCGCACCGATCGAGTTGCTCATCGGCAGCTGGAAGCCGCTGATGCAGGCACGCGACGGCTATCGTAACATCGACGCATTGCTCGCCGCCGATCCGTTTCATGCCGCGCCGACGCGGCTGCCTGCGCCGACCGGGACGCTCAAGCTCGAGGGGGTCACGGTGCTGACCGCGTCGCGCGACGCGGCGGTGCTCAATGCGGTGTCCTTCGCGCTCGAGCCCGGCGAAGTGCTCGCGATCGTCGGGCCGTCGGGGTCGGGTAAATCGACGCTGGTCCGCGCAATCGTGGGTGCGCTCCCGCTCGACCGCGGGACGGTGCGGCTCGATGAGGCAAGTCTCCTGGACTGGGATCCCGAACTGCTGGCACGGCACATCGGCTATCTACCACAGGACGCCGCGTTGTTCGAAGGAACGGTGAAGGACAACATCAGCCGGTTCGCGGCCGAAACCGGTGCCGATCCCGCTGCCGTCGACGCGGAAGCGGTCGCGGCGGCGGAAAAGGTCGGCGCGCTGCCGTTGATCCTGCGGCTGAACGGCGGGTTCGATCACAAGCTTCAGCTCGGCGGGCGCGGTGTGTCGGCGGGGCAGGCGCAACGCATCGCACTGGCGCGGGCGGTCTACGGCAATCCCGCGCTGTACGTGCTCGACGAACCCAACGCGCATCTCGATTCCGAGGGCGATGCCGCGCTCAACATGGTGATCGCGCGGTTGAAGGCGGAGGGGCGGACGATCATCGTGGTGTCGCATAAGCTCGGCGTGCTCCCGGTGGTCGACAAAATGCTGGTGCTTCGCGACGGGCGTGCCGAACTGTTCGGCCCGCGTGACGAGGTCCTCGCCAAGATCGCGCCGCCCAATGTGCGCCGGATGGTGCCGCCCGTGTCGGATCTGCCCGCAACACAGGGGGGAGCGGCATGAGCGGCTCTGTCAGCGTGCTACGCGCGGCCGATACACCCGCCGACTATGAGCACCGCCTTGCCGATCCGGGGCGTGACATTCGCAATGGGGCGGCGATCGCGATCGTCTTTTTCGTCCTGTTCCTCGGCTGGGCGGCATTCGCGCGGCTCGATGCGGCGGCCTACGCCCCGGGGGTGCTCGAAGTCTCCGGCCAGCGGCAGACGGTCCAGCACCGCGACGGCGGCGTCGTCGGCGCGATCTACGTGCGCGAGGGGCAGCGGGTCGAACGCGGACAGTTGCTCATCCGGCTCGCGGCATCGGAAGTGCTCGCGCAGGAACGCGCGATGAGTGCACAGGCAATCCGGTTGCTGGCGCAGCGCTCCCGGCTCGAGGCGGAGGAACTGGGGACGGGGGGTCTCGTCACGCCGCCCGAATATGCCACGCTCCCGCCCGAGGACCGCGACGATGCGGCGCTCGCGCTCAAGCTGCAACAGCGCGAGTTGCTGGCCCGGCGCGCGACGCTTGCGGCACAACGCGGGGCGCTCGGGCAGCGGGCGGCGCAGTCGACCGCGCAGGGGCGCGGCTATGACACGCAAGTGGTGTCCGCGCAGGAACAGCTGCGGATCATCGACGAACAGCTGAAAGCGTTAGCGCCGCTGGCGGAAAAGGGGTTCGTTTCGCAGACGCGGCTGCGCGAACTGGAGCGGATGCGCGCCGAACTGGTCGGCCAACGCGGGCAATATTCGGCAAGCGTCGCGCAGACGCAGGGCGCGGCACGCGAAAGCCAGATTACCGCGATCGAGGCAGAACGCACGTTCCGCGAGCGCACCGCCGCCGATCTGCGCGATGTCGAGATCCGCTTAGGAGACGTCCTCCCCAAGCTCGCTTCAGCGCGCGACCAACTGCGCCGCACCGACATCCGCGCGCCTGCGACCGGCGCGGTGATTGCGCTGAGCGTCGTTACGCCCGGCGGCGTCGTATCACCTGGACAGAAGCTGATGGACATCGTTCCGGAGCGGACCCCGCTTAAAATCCAGGCGCGTGTAGCGCCCGACGACGCGGACGATCTGGTCGTTGGGCAGCGCACCCTGGTCAAGTTCCCGGGGTTGCATGAACGGACCCTGCCCGATCTAGAAGGGACGCTGACCCGGCTTTCGGCCGATGTGCTAACTGATGAGAAGACCGGCGCGACCTATTTTACGGGCGAAGTTACGGTGCCGCGTCGACAGCTTGCACTGCTACGCGGCGTAAGGGGAAAGAATTTCGAACTGCGCGCGGGGATGCCGGTCCAGGTGCTCGTCCCGCTGCGGAAGCGAACCGCGTTAAGCTATGCGTTGGAGCCATTGATTGGCGCGTTCTGGGGGGCGTTCCGTGAACATTGAGCGCATCCGGGATGGGCTGACAGAACGGGCGGGCAGAGTTGTACACAGAATCTGTGAGCGAGATTAAAGGGCGTTTCCATGGGCGGTCCGACTGAGGTCAACTACTGCGACATACGAACTTACGGAATGGCCGCGAACGGTCTTGGTCCTTCGTAGCTTGGAGTTTGCGCAGAGATTGCGCTTGCGACTATCCAGGAACCAGCGAACCTATCGCATATTGCTCGGTGTAGAAGGCGTCGTGATTTTGCGGGAAGGTATCTGGTGGCACAGGAAGTCGAACTGAAGCTGGTATTGGACGCCGCGGCGGCCGATGCCTTCGCGGGGTCCGACGTGTTCGATGGCCCGCCGCGTACGCGGCAAATGCAAGCGGTCTATTTCGACACGCCCGATCTGGCGCTTTCGCAAGGCGGCGTCTCGTTGCGCATCCGCCAGTCCGGCGACACGCGCACACAGACGATCAAAGTCGCGGATGCGAAGGCGGCCGGTCTCTTCGCGCGGTCCGAATGGGAAATCGAGGTGGCCGACTTGACCCCGGTCATCGACGACCGGACCCCCATTCCGACGCTGCTCGGCGATGAGGCGGGCACCGTCGCTCCGATCTTCACCGTCGCGGTTGAGCGCCTGACGTGGATCGTCGACAGCGACGAGGCGTCGATCGAACTGGTCTTGGATCGCGGACACGTCTCCGCGGGTGACCGCCAGTCGCCAGTCTGCGAGCTCGAGCTGGAGTTGAAACGGGGAGAGCCCGGTGCCTTGTTTGCGCTGGCCAAGACAATAGCGGCGCATTTTCCGGTCCGCCTTGGCGTAGTGACCAAGTCCGAACGTGGCTACGACCTGCTTCGTCCCGTATCCAAAGCGTTCAAGGCGGAGCGGGTCGCGTTGAGCCGGACCGCATCCGCAGCGGACGCTTTCGAGGCAATCGCCGGCTCGTGCATACGCCAGTACCGCCTGAACGAAACCATCCTGCTCGACCAAGCAGATGCCGAAGCCCTGCATCAGGCGCGCGTGTCGTTGCGTCGGCTGCGGTCCGCCTTTTCAATCTTCAAGTCCTTGCTCGACAGTGACGAGGTGCAGCATTTCAATAGCGAGTTGCGCTGGCTGGGATCGGTGCTGGGCGAAGCGCGCGACCTCGACGTGTTACTGGCGAAGGCGCCGCCCGGCGCTTCGTTGTTCCAGGAGCTCAACCGGGCTTGCGATGCTGCCTATGCCGCGGTCGATACCGCGCTTGGCTCAGACCGGGTTCGCGCCCTGATGCTCGATCTGACGGAATGGCTGGTATGCGGGGCATGGCGCACCGCGCCATCGATGCGCGATGCTCGGGACGCGCCGGCAAGGCAGTTCGCGGCGGAGACGCTGCACAAGCAGCTTCGGCGAGTCAGCAAGCGTGGTAGGTCGCTTGCCACACAGGCGGACGAGGAACGGCACGAAGTCCGCAAAACCGCCAAACGGCTCCGCTATGGCGTGGAGTTTCTCGGCTCGCTATTCCCGGGCAAGAAGCGTGCGCGTCGCTACGGGAAGTTCATGAGATCGCTGGAGAAGCTGCAGGATCAGCTTGGCGCGCTGAACGACATGGCGACTGCGCCAATGGTTCTGGACCGGCTGGGCCTGAGGGATGACCCCGGGGCCAAGAGCTTGCTGGCGCACCGAAAGAAATCGAAGATTATTGACGCCGCAGCCGAGGCGTACGACGATCTCTTGGATCGCAAGACTTTCTGGGGTTAGGGTAGGAGGATTAGCGCCCGGTCGGACGATCGAGCGTCGGCGCGATCGGCTGATCGCCCCTTCAAAGTCCGATGATGAGGCGGCACAGGTTGGGCCGTTCGACGATCGCTGTCAGCATCGCGGCGGCGTCGTCGCGCGAGACTGAGCCATGCGAAATCACGAAATTCACTCGGACGCGGCGAAGTTTCAACCGCATGACTTTTCTTTCGCTGGCTACATGAACGAATGGCAGATTTTAGTAACCTGAGATAGCGCGCGAACGTCCGACTTTGGGTCGGTGAAGTCGGTAGCGTCTTTGTTGTTTGGGTCTTTGGCAGTAAGGAATCTTGAGCCGGAAGGGCTTTTCGCGTGCCTTTCACAGTGTCCTACGGGCAGCATTCCCGTGGTCCGTGGTCCGTGGTCCGTGGTCCGTGCTCCGTGGTCCCGTGGTCCCGTGATCATGATGGCGATGTGCTCCGCGTCCTATTATCGTGCTGATCCTGCCAGCGCTTATCCGAACCCGGTCGATCTTACCTCGGCAGGCGTTGCGATCGCCTTGTCGTAGGACTAGCCTCGCCTCGGGGAGTGAAATCATATGGAATTCAAAGACCGGGCGGGATGGCTCTTCGTAACTAAGCGTTTTTGTCCGTCCGCTATCCGTGCGCCGATGCAAAACCAGAGCCACGGCAAATGTTCGCCATCTTCCTGACGCCGGCCTATGCGCCATTCGCGATCTCGTTCATCGTGATGACTGGGATCGGCCTGATCGAGGCGATCGGCCTTGGGCTTGGCCATCTCGATCTCGACGCGGACGTGTCTGCCGACGCCGCTAGCGGCGGCGTGCTAGATTGGCTTGGATTTGGCCATGAATTGCCGATCCTGATCTGGCTCACCTCCTTGCTCGGCTGCTTCACGCTGGCTGGAATCGCCATTCAGCAGGGTGCCGCTGCTATGACCGGCGGCCCGCTGCCCTGGGGCCTCGCTTCGGGTGGCGCGCTGATCGCTGGCGCCGTGCTCAATACGCTTGCCGCCAACGGCCTCGCCCGGGTCATGCCCGGCTTCGAAACCAGCGTGATCTCGACCGACGACTTTCTTCGCCGCCGCGGCACCATCCTTGAAGGCACCGCCCGGCGCGGATCGCCGGCTCGCGCGAAAATCATCGACCAGCACGGCCAAGCGCATTTCATCATGGTCGAGCCGCATGACGACACCGACGCGATCGCTACCGGCGAGACCGCGCTGATCGTCCGCCGCGACGGCAAACTTTTCTACGCGCTGCCCGAAGCCAACGCGCTTCTGCAGTCGATCTGACCACAATCATAACCGGGGAGGGTTTCATGCCCGCACAGCTTCTGAACGTCCTGATCTATGCCGGTATCGTGCTGTTCGCGCTCGTCGTGATCGGCGTCATCCTGACCCGGCTCTACCGCCGCGCGACCAAGGACGTCGCGTTGATCCGCACCGGATTCGGGGGCGAGAAAGTCGTCCTCAACGGCGGCATCATGGTCATCCCGG